>PJEL010000062.1_pt1 | contig 111677 bp, 102 predicted proteins | sample 1853271 | NCBI WGS metagenome assembly PJEL01 (sample SAMN08108733, study PRJNA415343) | Invertebrate metagenome, whole genome shotgun sequencing project. | host: Globobulimina | place: Sweden: Gullmar Fjord | collected 2015-08 | reverse complement strand
AGGCCGGATTTATAATGAGTATTTGCTTGAGTGCCGTTAGAAAATGCTAAAAGTGAACACAGAAAAAATATGAGAATTTTGGGCATCCTTGCCTCCAATCAATAGATATTTAGTCTTTGGCTAGGTCATTTTGTATTTCTGACAGCTGTTGCTCTAACTTTTCTAACCGTTGCTGCGTGCGACTTAACAGCTCAGCTTGAACATCAAACTCTTCTCGCGTCACTAAGTTCGCCTGCACTAACCATTGCTGAAAGTGTGCTTTCGCCATCATTTTCATTTCTTCGCTGAGTGCTTGGCCCGGTAAGCCTTTTTCACTCAGACCTTGCATCCATTGATCAGCAAGGCCTTTTAGTTGTGCAGGATTAAACATAATTAATTACCAAGAGTGCGTATTTCTGGTGATTATACCAGTAAATAGCCGCCATCAACATTGATGCAAGTACCCGTGGTATAGCTAGAGGCGTCTGATGCTAAATACAGTACGGTACCCGCCATTTCTTCAGGCATGGCCGCGCGTTTCATTGGGATATGCAGCATGGCTTGTTTTAAAATGGCATCGTTTGTCGTTAGTGCGCTGGCAAACTTGGTATCGGTTAAGCCCGGTAAGAGAGCATTAACTCGAATGCCGACAGAGGCACATTCTTTGGCGAAGGTTTTGGTCATGGCGATAACCGCCGACTTAGTAATTGAATAAATGCCTTGGAAGTCACCAGGAATCACGCCGTTTACTGAAGCAACATTGATGATATTGCCACCACCATTTTTCTTCATTAATTTACCCGCAGTCGCCGACATAAAGAAATAACCACGGATGTTTACATCACAGGTTTTCTGGAACGCGTTTAGGTCGGTATCTAGAACGTGGCCGAAATAAGGATTCGCGGCGGCATTATTCACTAGAATATCCAGCTTGCCGTGTTTCTCTTCAATCTGTTTAAAGCAGTTTTCGATCTGATCCATTTCGCCAATGTGGCAAGCTAAAGCTTCTGCACTACCGCCAGCGGCGATAATGTCATCGGCAATCACTTGGCAGCCATCTATCTTACGGCTCGAAACGATGACATGAGCGCCAGCGCTAGCCAATAGTTTAGCAATACCTTCGCCGATACCTCGGCTGGCCCCTGTAACTAATGCAACTTTATCTTTTAGATTGAATAGGTTTTCTACACTCATTGCTGTGCTCTCATATCGATAGGCGATTGATGGATTACAGTCAGTGTAGGGAAAAATAAGTCATTCATTAACTGAATAATATGGATTAAATGGAATTCACCACGTTTATTACTTCTGCGTGACTTTGGTGCATTAAATGCCATTGAAGTAAGTTGAGCACCATTATGGAGCAAGATTATTTTAACGGTTGGCTGTTTATCGATCTAATATTAACCAAGACAAAGCTGACAATCGATAAAAGTGATAAAAACTACGTATTTGGTCAAGTTTGTTGTTTTTGGCAAGCCCTTTGCTCTTATACTTCAGTTCTAGAACGATTGGCTATTATCGAATAATTATTAAGGTAGTATTTTTTGCAACAGCAAGAACTGGATCCGAACTTACATTGGCTAGCGAATTACCAAGCTGAGCTTGGATTTATCGATGATAAAACTCGCTTAGGTAAAACGACGCACTTTGGCCCTTTACGGGTTCAGCGTCCGTTTTATCCTGAAGGCAATCAGTGTGCTCACCTGTATTTATTACACCCTCCCGGTGGGCTGGTGGCTGGGGATTATTTAACCATAGGTTTGCATTTGAACCCCAATGCCCAAGCACTGATGACTACTCCTTCCGCGGGAAAAATTTATAACAACATTACTGAGCGTAAGCAGTTTCAAAAAGTCTCTTTAATCGTTGAAGAAAAAGCGGTACTTGAATGGATGCCGCAAGAAACACTGGTATTTGATGGTGCTGAAGGAGAGTTGATTACTGAGGTTGAGTTAAGTGATCAAGCTGAGTTCATGGGCTGGGATATTATTTGCTTGGGGCGCCCGAGTAGTGAAAACTGGTTTGAGCGTGGCAGTATTAGGCAAGTCTTATCGATTAAAAGAAATGGCCTGCCCTTATTTATTGAGCGCAATACGATTTCTGCTGATAGCGACATCATGCAAGATAAAGCGGGTTTGGCGAAACAGGCGGTATTTGGCAGTTTTATTTTGACCAATGCTGATGACAAAATACCTGAGCTTGATGGAGAACAAAGAGAAGCCTTGGAGGCGTTGGCGGCATTGACCGCGACATCCGATCATATTAGTGGGCAAGATAAAGGTCTTGTTGCCGTGACCCATAAGCCAGGTTTAGTGATCGTGCGTTATCTTGGCCCTTGTGCCGATAATGCGAAGAAAGTATTTATTAAGTATTGGCAGTGGATGCGACCTTTTGTCAATGGTCGTGAGGCTTGTGCGCCGCGTATTTGGAATACTTAACATTTAAAATTAAATCAATCTAAATTAAATAGATAAAAATATTTGAAAGGTGTGAATCATGGAATTATCGCCAAGAGAAAAAGATAAATTATTAATTTATATGGCGGGTGAGCTAGCCGAGAAGCGTCGTGCCCGTGGTGTAAAGTTGAACTACCCGGAATGCATTGCGATCATCTCTTCTTTCATTATGGAAGGTGCTCGTGATGGTCGTACGGTTGCTGATTTAATGAACGCAGGTCGTGAAGTGATTTCTCGTGATGAAGTGATGGATGGAATTGAATCCATGATTCACGACGTACAGGTAGAAGCGACATTTCCTGACGGTACTAAATTAGTGACGGTGCATAATCCGATTGCTTAATGGCCTTTATATTAATGGCTTTTATAAAAGGAGCAGAACATGATTCCAGGTGAAATAATTCCAGCTTCTGGGCCCGACAGTGATATTGAATTGAATGTTGGCCAGAAAACTATTTCCGTTAAGGTTTCGAATTCAGGTGATCGCCCGATTCAGTTAGGTTCGCATTATCATTTTTATGAAGCGAACTTGGCATTGCAGTTTGATCGCGAAGCGACCAGGGGTTTTCGTTTGAACATTGCCGCCGGAACGGCCGTTCGTTTTGAACCAGGCCAAGTACGTGAAGTTGAGCTTGTTGAATATGCCGGAACCAAGACTATTTATGGTTTCCGTGGTGATGTAATGGGCAAGCTTTAAAGCTCATTTGTAAATTATTAGTTTTTAAATCGGGACGATTAATATATTCCCTAGGCGGCACGCAGCAAGTAGTTAGACAGCTCATCCTTGAACTGCCCCCTGCGGGCAACTGGGTTGTTCAAAACTTGCTCCTGCAGTTTTGTCCATGTAGCCAACGATTTGGTCCCTCAAATCGATGGCCTTATGTGAATACATTAATAGCCCCTTACAGTTTTTTAGACTTGCCGATTTATGTTTTCAAAAGGGCGAGGGAAAAGGGAATGATATGGCTAAAATAGATCGCAGAACCTACGTTGATATGTACGGCCCAACGGTAGGCGACAAAGTTCGATTAGGGGATACGGAATTATTTATCTCCCCAGAAAAAGACTTCACAGTGTATGGCGACGAAGTAAAATTTGGCGGTGGCAAAGTAATTCGTGATGGCATGGGTCAGAGCCAAGCCACGTCGGATAAAGTCCCCGATACAGTGATTACCAACGCACTAATTTTAGATGCGACCGGTATTATTAAAGCCGACGTCGCGTTAAACGGTGGTTATATTCAAGCCATCGGTAAAGCGGGTAACCCAGATACTCAAGCGGGTGTGACCATTGAAGTGGGGCCGGGTACTGAAGTGATTGCTGGCGAAGGTCAGATTCTAACTGCCGGTGCAATTGATGCGCACATTCACTTTATTTGCCCACAGCAAGTAGAAGAAGCCTTGATGGCGGGTACCACGACTATGATCGGTGGTGGTACTGGGCCAGCAACTGGAACGAACGCAACTACTTGTACCCCAGGGCCATGGCACTTGGGTAAAATGATGCAAGCGGTAGATGAGTTACCGATGAACTTTGGTTTCTTAGGTAAAGGTAATGCGTCATTACCAGAAGCGTTAGATGAGCAATGTTTAGCTGGCGCTGTTGGCTTAAAACTTCATGAAGATTGGGGTACAACGCCCGCGTCGATCGATAACTGTTTAACTGTTGCAGAAAAACACGACGTGCAAGTTGCGATTCATACCGATACCTTAAACGAATCCGGTTTTGTTGAAGATACGTTAGGCGCATTAAAAGGCCGAGTGATTCACACCTACCATACCGAAGGGGCGGGCGGTGGCCACGCACCGGATATTATTAAAGCCTGTGGTGAGTCAAATGTTTTACCTTCGTCGACTAATCCAACGCGTCCTTATACAGTGAATACTGTGGATGAACATTTGGATATGTTGATGGTTTGCCATCACTTAGATCCGAATATTCCAGAAGACGTGGCGTTTGCCGATTCACGTATTCGTCGTGAAACCATTGCGGCTGAAGATATTCTGCATGACTTGGGCGCCTTCTCAATGATTTCTTCCGATTCTCAGGCCATGGGCCGAGTAGGTGAAGTGATTACTCGTACTTGGCAAACCGCACATAAAATGAAAGTGCAGCGTGGGCCATTAGCGGAAGATGCAAACTCTGAAATAGAAGGCTGCGATAACTTCCGTGCTCGTCGTTACATTGCTAAATACACAATTAACCCTGCGATTACCCACGGTATTTCTGATCAAGTGGGTACGGTTGAAGTAGGCAAGTACGCTGATTTGGTTTTATGGAAACCGATGTTCTTTGGTACTAAGCCTTCATTGATTTTAAAAGGCGGAATGATTGCAGCGGCGCCTATGGGGGATCCGAATGCTTCTATTCCAACACCTCAGCCCGTTCACTATCGCATGATGTTTGGTGCTATGGGGAAGGCAGTTTCTAAAACCAGTTTAACTTTTGTTTCAAAAGCGTCTCTTGAACAAAATACGTTAGAGCACTTAGGTTTGGAAAAAGAATTGGTAGCGGTTAAAAACTGTCGCTCGGTGCGTAAAGCCGACATGGTATTAAACGATTATCAGCCGGTAGTTGAAGTTGATCCACAAACGTATGTGGTGAAAGCAGATGGGGTTGAATTGACTTGTGAGCCAGCGGAAGAGTTACCTATGGCGCAGCGCTACTATTTATTTTAAAAGCGTAATTTATTAATGAAAAGCCGTCGTATTTCGTTAATAAACTGAGAGTCGCAAATTAGAAAAACTTTATGGGTGAAGTATTGGTTGTCTCAGCTGAAGTGGCGTTAAATTGCATGGATGCAATTTCCGAGCTTACAGGGAGAGCGAGGTACGAGTGGCGTATTCACAGCGTCCCGAAGATGAGACAACCAATAGTTCACTTGCAACAATTTAAAATGACGGTGTTATAAAATCTGGCAGAAGTTAAATTGATTAAAATTATAGAAAAAATCCTCACTCCAACAGGTGAAGAAAAAATTAAAGACAGTATTTGCTTGCCTTATGATCAGCGCAAACGTGGGCGTTTTAAAACCCAAACCATTACTGGCCAAGAAGTCGGCATCATGATTGATCGTGGTGATGTTATGCGTGGCGGAACCTTGATGCGTTGTGACGCCGGTGATGTGTATGAAATTATTGCTGCGGATGAAGTCGTAACAACGGCAACAACCGATGATGCTACCTTGTTTGCTCGGGGTTGTTATCACCTTGGTAATCGTCACGTATCACTGCAGGTTGGTGATGGTTGGCTGCGCTATCAAAATGATTATGTACTCGACGACATGCTGATTCAGTTGGGCTTAAAGGTCATACATGAGCCGGCGCCGTTTGAACCAGAAAATGGTGCTTATGGTGACCATGGCGGGCACTCTCATGGCGATGATGATTATGTTCATCCTGATGTGAATGAACATTCTCATAGCCACTCTCATGATCACAATCATGGGCACAGTCATTCACATGATCACTCACACGACCATGAGCATTAAAATGCAAACCAGCAGCTTACTAAATCTACTGCACATCTCTAGCCCAGCATTACCGATTGGGGCTTTCGCTTATTCACAAGGTTTGGAATATACCTTGGAAGCAGGTTGGTGCAAAAATGCGAATGATGTCGAGCAGTGGATTAAAAGTGTGATGACTCAAGGTTTGGGTGGGGTGGATTTGCCCATTCTAAAACGCTTGCATCAAGCGTGGTCAGAAAATGATAAAGAGAGACTGCAGTATTGGAATGCCATGCTCCTAGCCTTTCGTGAAACGAAAGAGTTATACCTTGAAGATATTCAAGTCGGTGATGCGTTTAAGCAATGGCATAAAAGCCAGTCTGCTGAACACGTAGCAAAATTAGAATTAATCGATAAACCAACTGTTGCCAGTATGTACGCCTTAAATGGTGTGGTCAAAGGCTTAACGGTTGAAGAATGTTTAATTGGTTTTGTTTGGGCTTGGTTAGAAAACCAAATCACCGCCGCGAGCAAAGCCATGCCGATGGGGCAAACCGATGGACAGAATATTATTCGCCATCTAATTCCAGAAATCGAAGCGGTCATAGACAGTGCCATGGCATTAGAAGATGACGACATTGGTTCAGGTCTAGTAGGTTTATCTATGTCATCGGCATTGCACGAGCACCAGTATTCACGATTGTTTCGGTCGTGACTCTTGTTTATAAGATAGGGTTTATAGACCCATGTTTAATCAATCAGATTCAACATTTGAAGTCGCTAAGCATTAGATACTTCCTTCTGCGCCGCGCCGTAAATACCAGCTGTTCCAAGTATTCACAGCGCTAGCGCTCCCTGTAGGCTCAACGATGGCTAGCCGTTGCAGGTATTCACGGCGCTAACGCTCCATGCCATCGATGGGCTTAAACGAAGTACCTAATACTTTGCCAATGGAATTATTGGTTAGTTAAAAAATTTCTATAAGGAGCGGTTGGAGTTCAAAGTATTGAAACCAATAGTATTTAATTTTAATGAATCCGGTTAATAGAATAGGAAAATATAGAATGACAACACAACAAACATTACGCGTCGGCGTTGGCGGTCCAGTTGGATCTGGTAAAACAGCACTATTAACAACCTTGTGTAAGGTAATGAAAGATACCTACAACATTGCCGTAGTAACCAACGACATCTATACCAAAGAAGATGCCCAGTTTTTAACCCGCAACGAAGCATTAGATGCTGATCGTATTATCGGGGTTGAAACCGGTGGTTGCCCACATACGGCAATTCGTGAAGATGCTTCAATGAATCTTGCTGCAGTGAAAGAGCTTTCTGACCGTCACGAAGGTTTAGAAATGGTATTGGTTGAATCCGGTGGTGATAATTTATCCGCAACCTTTAGCCCAGAGCTTTCTGATTTAACCTTATATGTAATCGACGTATCTGCGGGGGATAAAATTCCTCGTAAAGGCGGTCCAGGTATTACGAAGTCGGATTTATTAATTATTAATAAAGTCGATCTTGCTCCTATCGTTGGTGCTTCATTAGAAGTAATGGATCGTGATGCGACTAAAATGCGTGGCGAACGTCCGTTTGTTTTCTCAAATTTGAAGAGCGGTCAAGGTGTGCAAGAAATCGTACGCTTCATTATAGAGCAGGGCATGTTACGTGATTCAGATCTAATGAAGGAAGAAACGGCTTAATTTAATCATTTCTTGCGCTAAAAATGGGCAGGCGAATCATGATCGCCTGTTCAACTTTTTATTCCTCCTAGCTTTGTCCACTTTGTAATTTGTCGCTAAGTCTTAATTAATTGAAATATCAGCTATTGCACCAATTGAAGGCGTATTGCTTTGAATGCTGTTGTGAATTGGTGCAACTTAAAACAAATTCATTAGTAAAAATTAGAACAGATAATAATATTTATTTATCTAGCCACTAAAACTCGACTAAATGGTTGAAAACGCAGAGAAAAAATAAAACTGGTATAACCCTTGCTCTAGTCCTCATAGCAACACAAAAAAATAAATCATCACAGAATTTTATAAAACGAATGTATAGCTCGAATTATAAATCAGAGGATGAATAAAATTTAGGCATGAAGGAAGGACTGAAGTAATGAAAACAATTTTTAAAAATACAACCAATAAACTAGGGAAAGTTTCCAAGGTTTTAGCAGTAGCGACTTTAGCTGCTGGCATCAGCATGGCTAACGCTGCTGATACGATTAAGGTAGGTGTATTGCACTCTCTATCTGGAACCATGGCAATTTCTGAAACAACACTAAAAGATACTGTTCTTATGATGATTGAAGAACAGAATAAAAAGGGTGGCTTATTAGGTAAGCAACTTGAACCTGTTGTTGTAGACCCTGCTTCTAACTGGCCTTTGTTTGCAGAAAAAACTCGTGAGTTACTTTCTAAAGAAGAAGTCGATGTAATCTTCGGTTGCTGGACTTCAGTATCACGTAAATCTGTCCTTCCTGTAATCGAAGAACTAAACGGTTTAATGTTCTACCCTGTTCAATATGAAGGTGAAGAATCTTCGAAGAACGTTTTCTATACCGGCGCTGCGCCAAACCAGCAAGCTATTCCAGCGGTTGATTATTTATTAGAAGAAGTGGGTGCTAAGCGTTTTGTACTAGCGGGTACGGACTATGTTTATCCACGCACGACTAACAAAATTCTTGTTAGCTACCTAAAGTCTAAAGGTATTGCTGATGCAGACATCATGGTGAACTACACACCATTTGGTCATAGCGATTGGCAGACCATCGTTTCTGATGTTAAAAAATTCGGTAGCGCAGGCAAGAAAACTGCCGTTGTTTCTACGGTAAACGGCGACGCTAACGTTCCTTTCTATAAAGAACTAGCCAACCAAGGTATTAGCTCTGAAGATATCCCTGTGGTTGCTTTCTCGGTAGGTGAAGAAGAGCTTTCAGGTTTCGATACTAAGCCTCTTGTTGGTCACCTTGCAGCGTGGAACTACTTTATGAGCGCTGAAAGTGAAGAGAACGAGAAGTTCATCGACCAGTGGCATGCTTATACAAAAGATGAAGACCGCGTAACTAACGATCCAATGGAAGCAACTTACATTGGTTTCAACATGTGGGCACAAGCGGTGACAAAAGCCGGTAGTGAAGATGTTGATAAAGTACGTTCAGCTATGTACGGCATCACGGCTCCTAACCTAGCCGGCGGTACTGCGGTAATGAATACTAACCATCACTTATCTAAGCCAGTATTAATTGGTGAGATCCAAGAAGATGGTCAGTTTGATATTGTTTGGCAGACTGAAGGCGAAGTGAAAGGTGATGCTTGGACAGATTTCCTACCAGAAAGTAAGGTACTTATCTCTGATTGGACTGCGCCAGTTAACTGCGGCAACTTCAATACGGTCACTAAAACTTGTGGTGGCCCAGCGCTAGCAAGTGAAGAGTAATTACTCCGAGTAATTGCTAATACAACATGGGAGTGCACTCGCACTCCCATTTTTAAATCTGCAATAAATATTCTCCAACCATTTTTTATTAGGACATCATCATGCGTGAATACGTAAAACGTATTGTATGGCTGAGTTGCTTCTCCCTGCTTGCTGTATTGAGTAATGCCGCTTTAAGCAATAACGAGATTAGCACTACAGATCAAGCCAAGCACAATACGTTGTCTGCAACGGTGCAGACACTGACAAAGGCTAGCTATAAAGAGAAAGCCGGTATCATCGATAGCATTGCCGCTATTGAAGACGATAAGAAAATAGTTATCTTGCAATCCATGTTAGATAATCAGCTCTATTATGAAAAAAAGAGTCAAAAAAAGAATCCAGAAAACAATATTGGTGATGAGAATCAGAAACGTATTTTGATCGTTGACTTGTCGCTATTAAAGAAAAAGCAAGAAAATGCCATACGAGATGCTTTTAGCGGCGAAGAAATCACTGGCTTATCAAAACGTAAGGTCAAAAAAATTGGGGTCAATAATGCATTGCGCCGTAATATTCGCTCTCACTTATCGCGTATTCAAATAGCCCACAAAGATTCAAAAATTCGCTTTGCTGCCGCACAAAATTTATTAAAAGATAGCTCGGCTATTAATTTGGCCTTTATTGAACAAGCCTTAAAAGCAGAAGAGTCAGCCAAGGTCATTGATGTATTAGAAACGGTACGCGCATTAATGTTGCTTCAGTCCGATCAAGCGACCATTCGCTTATTGGCATTATCGGAGCTGGATGGTTCTTTATACCCAGAAGTACGTATTGAATTAAATAAGTTTATTTCGAGCTTTGATAGCGAAGCACAAAAGACTCGCGCCGATGAATATCAGCTAGCAGAAAAAACTTTAACCGATATTGAAACCCTAATGAGTTACAACGGTTATGCAGAAAATCTCTATTTTGGTTTAGCCTTAGGTGCCGTTTTATTATTAGCTGCAATTGGTCTCGCCATTACCTTTGGTGTGATGGGCGTGATTAACATGGCCCATGGTGAAATGATCATGTTAGGGGCTTATACAACATATGTGATTCAGATGTTAATGCCAGAATCCATTGGCGCCTCGTTATTAGTTTCTATTCCTGCCGCTTTCTTAGTCAGTGGTTTTGTCGGAATCTTAATTGAACGCTCTGTTATCCGTCATCTCTATGGCCGTCCATTGGAAACTTTATTAGCCACCTTTGGTATTAGCTTAATTCTACAGCAAGCGGTGCGTTCTATATTCGGGCCGCTAAACCGTGAAGTAATTACTCCTGATTGGCTAGCGGGTACCTTTATGGTGAACCCTGGTTTATCCCTTACCTATAACCGTTTATACATAATTATTTTCAGCTTGGTGGTATTAGCCGTATTAGCACTGGTATTAAAACGCACATTGTTTGGTTTGCAGATGCGTGCGGTAACCATGAACCGTCCTATGGCCAGTTCTATGGGAATAAAAACCGGTTGGGTTGACGCATTAACATTTGGTTTAGGTTCTGGTATTGCGGGTATCGCTGGCGTTGCTTTAAGTCAGTTAACCAACGTAGGTCCTAACCTTGGCCAAGCGTATATTATTGACTCTTTTATGGTGGTTGTATTTGGTGGCGTAGGTAACTTATGGGGCACCTTAGTAGGGGCTATGTCGTTAGGGATTGCCAATAAGTTTATGGAGCCAGTAGCGGGTGCTGTATTAGCGAAAATTCTTGTTTTAGTTTTCATTATTTTATTCATCCAAAAACGTCCTCGGGGTTTATTCGCTCTGAAAGGCCGTGCAGTTGATAACGGTTAAGGAGTAGATAATGAGTAATTCACAAAATATACAAGCTTCAAGTGTGAAGTTAGGGCCATTAACCACATTATTAATGAACGATAAGGGCGGCCGTCGTTTGTTAGCCGTACTTGCCGCTTTAGCGATTCTTGTTCCGCTATTAAATTTATTCGTCCCTGAAAGTTCTATCTTCCATGTGTCGACCTATACCATGACGTTATTAGGTAAGTATTTATGCTATGCCTTACTCGCGGTATCGGTGGATCTAATCTGGGGTTACTGCGGAATTTTAAGTTTGGGGCACGGTGCGTTTTTTGCGCTTGGGGGTTATGCCATGGGCATGTACCTGATGATGCAGATTGGCGATCGCGGTGTTTATGGTAACCCAGATCTACCTGACTTTATGGTGTTCTTAAATTGGCAAGAGCTACCTTGGTATTGGTTAGGTTTCGATAACTTTAGTTTTGCTATGGTGATGGTGCTATTAGCGCCAGGTATATTGGCCTTTGTCTTTGGTGCTTTAGCTTTCCGTTCACGAGTGACGGGGGTTTATCTTTCTATTATTACCCAAGCATTAACGTATGCGCTGATGTTGGCCTTCTTCCGTAACGATATGGGCTTTGGTGGTAATAATGGGTTAACTGATTTTAAAGATATTCTAGGTTTTGATCTGCAAGCGGATACTACACGTGCAGGCTTATTCTTCTTCTCAGCTTTGGCCTTAATGATTGGTTATTTAATCAGTCGCTTTATCGTTACCTCTAAATTGGGTCGAGTTTTAATCGCTATTCGTGATAGTGAAACCCGTGCGCGCTTCTTGGGATATCGGGTTGAGTACTTCAAGTTATTCGTCTTTGTTGTTTCTGCCATGTTAGCCGGTGTAGCAGGTGCGCTTTATGTTCCGCAAGTAGGAATCATTAATCCTGGTGAGTTTGCACCGTTACTTTCTATCGAGATGATTATCTGGGTCGCTGTGGGTGGTCGCGGTACGTTATTTGGAGCGGTGATTGGCGCCATATTAGTGAACTATGCGAAAACTTATTTCACCGGTGCGTTTGCTGAAATCTGGTTATTCATGCTGGGTGGTTTGTTTGTACTCACCACTCTCTATCTACCAAAAGGCATTATTGGTTTGTGGCAGCAAACGGCTGATAAGCTGGCCGCTAAGAAAATGAGTAAGTTACAGGCTGGCGATCTAGCGGAAGGAGAAAAAGCATGAGCAGTTCCCTAAGTAATGCAACGAGCAAACACATAGATAACTCGCCTGTGCTGTATCTTGATGGGGTGAGTGTGAGCTTTGATGGTTTTAAAGCGCTGAATAATCTTTCTTTAACGATTGAAAAAGGTGAGATGCGCGCCATTATCGGCCCTAACGGTGCGGGTAAAACCACCATGATGGATGTGATCACCGGTAAGACCCGACCTGATGAAGGCATTATTACTTTTAATACTTCTGCTAATAAAGGCAGTCAGTCCACTACGGATTATGACCTAACCCAATACGATGAAGCCGATGTGGCGAATTTGGGTGTTGGGCGTAAATTCCAGAAGCCGAGTGTGATTGAAAGTCTAACCATCTTTGAAAACCTGGAGATGTCGCTAAAAGGCGGGCGCTCTATTTGGCAGTCGTTATTTCATAAGCTAAGCCCTGAACAAAAATCAAAGCTGGATGAGATTCTAGTCTTAATCGATATGGCTGAAAAAGCCGATGATCTAGCGGGGAATTTATCCCACGGTCAAAAGCAGTGGTTAGAAATTGGTATGTTGTTAGGGCAAGAACCTGAACTGCTATTAATTGATGAACCTGCAGCGGGGATGACGGATGAAGAAACCATGAAAACTGCTGAGCTTTTTAAAACCTTAGCCAAAACTCATTCATTGATGGTGGTTGAGCACGACATGGACTTTATTGATGCCCTGAATTGCAAGGTAACTGTATTAAATGAAGGCAGCGTATTGGCCGAAGGTACTTTGCAAGAAGTGAAAGCCAATGAAGATGTTATCGAAAAGTATCTAGGACGCTAATTATGTTGAAAGTTAAAAATGTTGATGTGTCTTATGGTGCAAGCCAAGCCTTATACGATGTATCGATGGATGCGGAAGTCGGAAAAGTAACCTGTGTACTCGGGCGTAACGGTGTGGGTAAAACCACATTAATGAAAGCGTTATCGGGGCACTTGTCTGCAGGCAAAGGGGAAATCGAGTGGATGGGCAAAGATATTAATGGCCAAGCGCCATTTGATCGTGCCCGTCAGGGTATTGCGTATGTGCCACAGGGTCGTGATGTTTTTTCTCAGCTCACGGTAGAAGAGAACTTAGAAACCGCATTTTCTGCCCTACCTAAAAGCCAGCGCAAGATAGATCCAGAAGTCTTTGCTCTGTTTCCAGTATTGCAGAAAATGCTCAAGCGCCGTGGTGGTGACCTATCCGGAGGGCAGCAGCAACAGTTGGCGATTGCCCGTGCATTATTGCTTAAGCCTAAAATGTTGATTCTTGATGAACCGACCGAAGGCATTCAGCCTTCTGTTATTAAGGATATAGGTAAAGTGATTGAGCTACTGCGCGATCGTGGTGAAATGGCAATTGTACTGGTTGAGCAATATCTCGAGTTTGCGGCGGAATTGGCCGATGAGTTCATTATTCTTGAACGCGGTCGTGTAGTGGCGACAGGGGCTGGCCATGAATTAGCTGAATCCACAGAAGCCAAAGAACTATTAGCGATATAGTGTAAAACGTGCCACATTAGTGCGGCGCATTAATATTGATGCACCAAAGTGGGCCGCACCACAATGGAATGCACCAATATTAACAACCTGAATTGTCCGTATTTTCATACTTAACTATTAAATCCTTGAAAACACGGGCTTTTTGAAAGTTGGCACGCACTCTGCAAAGAGATATATACATAAATAAAAACGGTGCATGACTTGTTAAAGGCCATGACACAGTTACTTAAAACTGAAGAAGGAAAGTCCGAATGACTAAATTAACTAAAGCTATCGCTCTAGCCACTGCTATGACTGCTGGCCTAGCAGCTACTGCAACAACTCAAGCTGAAGTATCTGCATCTGTAGATATTGCTAGCTCTTACTTATATCGTGGTACTTCTTTAAGCGATGGAGAAGCTGTTGTATCTGGTAGCTTGGATTATGGCCATGAATCTGGTGTTTATGTGGGTGCTTGGGCATCTTCTGGTGATACTACAAACGGTTCTGAGTACGATATCTATTTCGGTTTTGCTGGTGAAGCTGGCGTATTAAGCTATGACATCGGTTACGCTTCTTACATCTATCCATCACAGTCTGAAGAAGCTGTGGCAGATACAACTAATAACATCACTGCTACTAAAGATGAGCTAGGTGATGTTACTGAACTTTACTTAAACTTATCTGCTGCAGGTGTTGATTTCAGCACTTACTTCAACGATAACGGCGGTGACTACATTTATAACAGCGTTGGTTATGGTGTAGATAAGTTCTATGGTCTAGTAGGTGTTACTACTGACTTGGAAGACGATGGTAAGGGTGCATACACTCACATGGATGTTAGCTATGCTTATAACGACAACATCACTTTCACAGCGAGTAAAATCGTAGCTCAGTCTTCTGGTAATTCTGGTGCATCTCCACAGTTTGTTGTTTCTTATAGCCTGCCTATCGAGTAATAAATAGCTTACAATGAGCCCTTGCCTCCGCAAGGGCTCAAATTTCCAAATTTTTAATCTTAAAGGGAGTTTTCTATGAAACTCGTAACTGCTGTAGTTAAGCCTTTCAAATTAGACGACGTGCGTGAAGCATTGTCTGAAATCGGCGTTCAAGGCATCACTGTAACTGAAGTTAAAGGCTTCGGTCGTCAGAAAGGCCACACTGAATTGTATCGTGGCGCTGAATACGTTGTTGATTTTCTACCTAAAGTGAAAATCGAAGTTGCTGTTGCTGATGAGCAAACAGAACAAGTTATCGAAGCTGTTACTAAAGCGGCTAATACTGGCAAGATCGGCGATGGCAAAATCTTCGTTACTAGCCTAGAACAAATTATTCGAATCCGTACCGGTGAAACTGGTGCAGACGCGATTTAATCTTTTTATGTGTTTTCGCTGATTCTTTCGGGTTTCAGTAGAACAGACAAAAAGAAGACAAATATCATTTTGAGTCAGATATTCTGATTCATTGTTAAGCCTATGCGGAGGGCTTTCCATGGAAAACCAAATTTTTGAATTGCAATATGCAATGGACACCTTTTATTTCTTGGTGTGCGGTGCATTAGTTATGTGGATGGCGGCAGGTTTCGCCATGTTAGAAGCGGGTCTTGTTCGCTCTAAGAATACGACTGAAATCTTAACCAAGAACGTCGCCTTGTTTGCGATCTCTTGTACTATGTATCTAATTTGCGGTTATGCAATCATGTATGACGGCGGTCTTTTCCTTTCAGGTATTACTGACGTAGATTCTGCTGCAGTATTAGCTGATTACGCTGCTCGTGAAGATGGCTTCAACGGCGGTTCAATTTACTCAGGCGCTTCTGACTTCTTCTTCCAGGTTGTATTCGTAGCTACAGCTATGTCGATCGTTTCTGGTGCAGTTGCTGAGCGTATGAAGCTTTGGTCTTTCCTAGCTTTCGCAGTGGTAATGACAGGTGTTATCTACCCAATGGAAGGTTCTTGGACTTGGGGTGGTCAATCTGTATTCGGTCTTTTCTCTTTAGGTGATGACTTCGGTTTCTCTGACTTTGCAGGTTCTGGTATCGTTCACATGGCTGGTGCAGCCGCTGCTCTAGCAGGTGTTATCTTATTAGGTGCTCGTAAGGGTAAGTACGGTAAGAACGGTGAAGTTAACGCGATTCCTGGTGCTAACCTTCCACTAGCAACGCTAGGTACATTCATCCTTTGGATGGGTTGGTTCGGTTTCAACGGTGGTTCTGTATTAAAGCTTGGCGATATCGCAAGCGCTCACTCTGTAGCCGTTGTATTCATGAATACTAACGCAGCAGCTGCAGGTGGTTTGATTGGTGCTCTATTACTAGCTCGCATCTTGTTCAAAAAAGCGGATCTAACAATGGCTCTTAACGGTGCATTGGCGGGTCTAGTAGCCATTACAGCTGAGCCTTCTACGCCTACTCCTTTAGAAGCAACGCTCATTGGTTTGATTGGTGGTCTGATTGTTGTTGTAGCGATCTTGGCTCTAGATAAAGCTAAGCTTGATGATCCAGTAGGTGCTATCTCTGTACACGGTGTTGTTGGTTTATTCGGTCTATTGGTTGTTCCTTTCACTAACGATGGTGCAACGATTGTTGGTCAGCTTGTAGGCGCTGTAACGATCTTCGTATGGGTATTTGGTGCTTCATTCGTAACTTGGTTGGTATTGAAAGCCATCATGGGTCTACGAGTTACTGAAGAAGAAGAATACGAAGGTGTTGATCTAGCTGAGTGTGGTATGGAAGCATACCCAGAGTTTACAAATAAATAAGCTCTCTCTCTAAGACTTAACGTCTGATAAGAAACCCTCTCTAGGCAACTAGAGAGGGTTTTTTTATGCCTGTAAGAAAAATACAACTGACATGAAATGTAAAAAATTGCCTGATTTACTGGCAAAATGCTGAGCTTCTACTATAAATATTGACAACCTGATGTCAGGGTTTTGGAAAGTTAATTGATATAGAAGGAGCTGACATTATGTCTGACAATAAAACAACTGAAACAGCAGCAAGTGCGAAGAAAGAAGAAAAACCTAAAGTGCATGCTGAAGGTTATCATAGTCATAATGATGATATGCCTAATAGCGCCACCATCGCAGAGCGCAAACGACAGCGCGATGAAGTCGCTTCTGACGTTGAAGCATTCTTAGCTCAAGGTGCCGGCATCACTTCAGTAGACGCGAATGTGCGTGCAGATCCGCCGAAGAAGTCTGAATCTAATTATGGCAGTCGTCCAATTTAAGACTTTATGCTTAACAATAGTTAAAGCATGCTGGAATTAGCTTGCTTTCTATTAAATTTGAACTAGATCAGGTTTTAATTATTTAAACTAATGCTATGGTCGTAGTTTTGGTCTAACTATTCGCTTTCCTAAAAACACTTAGGCACAATATTTTCCACACTGAGACAAGGAATACGTGAGTCCGGTAATCAACCCTCTGTATTCTGAATTTCTCCTTGGATAATTTTTTCTTAGCCCTAATCGCTAAGTCATTTGTATTGTGCTTACGGAGTTTTTAAATGGAACGCAAAATCTTTCATAAGGCGAAACTAGCAACTGCTATCGCGCTTGTATCGACGACAACTTTACTAACAGGTTGTCTTGTTGATGGTAATAAATCAAATACTAATTCAACGACTGTTCAAGAAGATGCAAGCCGCATCTCAATCACTGACCAAGCTACACCGCTTGCGCAGATTTTAGGTCTTGTTCAAGATACTAATGGTAACCCTGTTGTTGGCGCTAGCGTAAGTATTGGTGGTGCAACGGCAACTACTGATGGCAATGGTGCATATGCAATTTCTAATGTTCCTGTAACAGGTTTTACAGGTAGTACTGGTGCAGCAGCTCCAACAGCTCTTCAGGTGTCCATCGTTCCTGCAGCTGGCTACTTATCAGCAACTGTTTCTGTAACCCCTCAAGCTTCAACAATTGTTCAAACAGTTGATGGGACTACTGGCAATACTGAAGATGCTTTATTAGCGATTGTTACTACAGACGGTTTAGCGGTTTCTGCAGGTATTACTGTTGTTCCTGCTTTGCAATCTACTGTTACAGGTATCTTGCGTAATGCTGAAAACGGCCTTCCTGTAGATGGCGCTGTAATTGGCCTAGAACTACTTGGTGTAAATACTGTTGCTCAGCAACAAGTACAGAATGCGGGTGCAGGTACTAGCTATGGTGTTGCTTCATATCAAGCAGCGACTGATGCTAACGGCGCGTTCACATTCACTAACCTACCTGTAGATGCAGAGTATGATCTGGCTATCGAAGGTTGGACTTTTGCTGCACAAACTGGTGGCGTAACGGGTGCTACAGCTATGGCTGGCGCTAAGTTCTCTACAACACCTGAAGTTGCTAATCAAAACATTGGTACTGTTACTGCAAACTTGATTACATCTGATGATACAGTAGCGCCGTTCGTGACTTCTGTTAATGGTGTTGTAGTAAACGCAGCCACAGGTGTTCTAAATGATGATTTAGATGGTACTCAAGGTCTAACAATTAACTTCTCTGAGCCTCTTCAGCAAATTGTTGATGCGAACTCTATCTATGTTTACAACACAACTTTAAATGCAGTTATTGCTGTTGATAGTTTTGCTCTAAGTGCTGATGGTACTTCTTTAACTATCACAACGACTAACCCAATTGCTCAAGATCAAACTTTTGAGATCTATTTAAGTGTTGTTGATTTCCAAGATACTTCTGATAACGCACTAGCGGCTGTAACAACAGCTCTTGTATTCCAGGGTGATGCTACTCCGGCTTATGATACTGCTTCAGGTGTGACATCTGTTGGTACCGTTAAGCTTACCTTAAAAACTTTTGCTGATCCTGTTACTCAAGCAGGCGCAGTTGTTGGTTTAACTCAGTTATTGACTGACGGCGGTTCTAGTAACTTTGAATTACTACAAACGTTGAATTCAACTTTTGCTGATGTTGATACCGGTACTATTCGTGGTACAGATGCTACGATTGAACAGTTGAACGTTGTTGAAGCAGAAACTCGTTTAGATGCTTTAGCAGCAACAACTTACTCAGAGTCTGGTTTGACTTCAGGTCTTACAAGCGTTGAGACTAATGTTGCACGCGTGCAATTTACAATTGATGCAACGACTGAGTCAGATACTTATATTCTGGCTTTGACTAATGAGTCTGGTGCAGCTAAAAACGTAAGTGTTGTTGCTACAGCACTTGTGGGTACTGTAACAAATGATGGTACTCAAGCCGTTACTTTAACCTTGACTGATGGCTTCGCAGGCGCTGCTGACTTGTTGTTAGTGGGTGTTGAGCCAAACGATATAATCACTATTTCATCAATCACCAGTTTTGGTACTGTTGATGGTGTTGCGAGTCGTCCGCTAACAGATCAAGTTGCTGCAACTACTGTTTTGCAAAACAGCTATGGCCAAGGTCTAAAGTCTAATGCAACGGTTGGTTTGAATTATGGTGATGGTGGTGAGTTAGCTGATTTAACTCCAGCCGCTTTAGGCGCACCAATTCTAAACATTACCCCTCGTCTATTAACCCCACAGGCGGGTGGAAACCTAGCATTGCCAGTAGGTGAGACTTGGGATGCAGTACAAGCCTTAATGCAAGATGATGTTGCTCCTTTAGGTACTCAGGATGTGAGCCTTGCGTCAATTGCGACAGGTTATAGTGCTTATGATGCTGAAGGTTTTGCTGCTTGGACTGTCGGTAGCCGTAAAATCGGTATCGCTGTTTCAGAAGATGTTTCATTAACGGGTACACCAACTGAAGATGCTGGCCAGGTATTAACGGGTTGGACTGCTCAAAATGACGTTATTTTAAACGACCTGAATGTTGCTAATTCAGCCGATTTAATTAACGTAACGGTTCCTGATGTTATTGATTTTGCTAATAATGACCATGGATCCACTATTGACTTCACTGGCGTTATGTCTGATCTAAGCGGTAACCCTACAGTGGCAGCTAACAATGCTAAAGTTGTTGTGCGTGACTTGATGCCGCCTTTGCTAACCACTGCTGTATATAATGGTGAGCAAATTGTACTGACCTACAATGAAAATGTTGTTGTTCCTAATGGCACCGTATTCACTCTTGATGGTGTTGCTGGTGATTTAACAATTACTTCATCTGATACTAATACTACTGTTGCTGGGACTACGGTTACATTAAATCGTGCAGATTTTACTAACCTCGATAGTGAAGCGGTATTTGACCGTGGCACCTTCGATCATGATAGCAACATTACGACTGCAGATACTGCTCATAGTGTAATTTATGCTGACGACGTTGAAGATGCGTTAGGTACTTCTTGGGCAAACTGGGATGGTGTGGCTAATTTAGTTGATATTCCGGGTATTGCTATTCGTGATGATGAGGGCGCTTTCATTCTAGATTCTGGAACCCCGACTGCTGGTACTGCAACGACCTTTACTGTGACTTATGTATTCTCACACCGTATCGATTTGAACACATCAGGATTTGGAGCACAGTCTAATACAATGACTGGAGCAGAAGTTGTTGCAGAGTTTGCAGTAGCAGGTTCTACAATTGATCCGACTTCAAGCGCTGTTCTTGATGCAACAGGCCGAGCATTGACTGTGAATTTTGTCACTACTGCAGCGTATGCACCTGCATCAGCAGTAACACTATCAGGTGGTTCTGGTGTGTCTGTTATCAGTGAATGGGATACAAATGATACTCAACTTACAACTCTAGGTTCTGTTGCTGCTCCATAGTAACTACACTTTTAGTCTGTAATCTTAAGCCATGCGGGTAACCGCATGGCTTTTTTTAAAATCATAAAATTATTTCTCATGTGTACTTTCTTAGAGTTTATTTCGGAAATAGTTTTTACACCATTACTAATGAATTTAGTATTTTGGATATAAAAGAGATTAAATAATGAAATACCTTCTTAACATTGTCAGAGTGACTTTTCTTCTTTCGTGTCTCATATCACCTTTTTCATATGCGCTTGAGATTTCTAATGGCAGTCTTGTTGTCAACGTTCGTGAAGATAATGGCGCAGTAGATTCGTATATTCTAAATGGAATTGATTTTTTCGAATTAGGATCTCATATCTCAGATTGGGGAATGCAGGTTGATACTGATACAAGTAGTTTCGAAATTAACACGACTTATGGGAGTGATGGTATTCCTGTCGTTGTTACTCAAATTTCTTCTAATAGTGTTGAGGTGAAAGGTCTTTATACTTCGGGAGGCGCTAATGTTGAAGTCGTCCGTACGCTAAGCGTTTTATCAAATTTCGATGCGTTAGTTTTCTCCTACCGCCTAACCAACTTAGATGCATTTGATCCTATCACGGTAAATATTTTTGAAACATTTGATCCAGATCAGGGGCAAACAACGGGTCATGGCTTCGGAACTTATAATGATGTTTTCATCCAAGATGGCTTCAAGGTTGGGCAGGCCGTTGATGAGACCGGCTTAGCGTTTATGATCGCTTCTAATGATCCTAGAGTGATAATGGCATCAGGTAATCCATTTAATATAGGAAATGGCTCAGCTTTGAATAACGTTATTGCAAACCCATATGATGGAGAGGGTGGTTTTGCAGATTTAGGAACCCATATGGTTTTGGTGGCGACACTTGAGGCAAATGAAGTAACTGAAAGCATTGCGGCAGGTGGTGTAGTAGAAGCTAATGGCCCTATGGAAATTGTAGGTCAGCCGGTTGATGCAGCTGTCATATCGGTTATTGAAACGACTATTGGTGAAGGTGTATTAATCGATAACGGTGTTTCAGTTAGTGATATTTTAGCCAGTGAAGATACTGGGGGAACAATTATTACCAGAACTGAAACAACAGAGGATGAAGGGACAGGAGCAACTAGTTTACTGATTATTATTTTTTCACTGATAGCGTTATTTCGTAAAAAGAAATTAAGAGTTATCAGCTAGTCATCATTAACCTTGAGTGTCAGTAATATGCTTCAACTGAGTCAAAACTGAGTAAATCCGGTCAACTTGGTCACAATTTAATTTATCTTTTCAGCAAGGATGCCGATAAAGATCTACACTAGAAAAACTAAATCAAGGAATCTGCACAGCGAAGTGCAAAGGATATTTTTATGGCTAAGATAGCCTCCCCCGCAAAAGTACGTCGTCGCTTACATGCATTACCGGTAGCACTTGGATTATTAGCCTTACTGACAGCAGTGCTGCTCACACAGCAGAAACTCGGTTTATAGAAGTTTATTACTTTAGCAGCGGGATGAGTTGATCAAGGTGATCAATTTCATGGTCGGCGGTTGTGATAGTGGTTGGCCACTCTTGCTGAAGTATATTTGCCCACACGGTTTTAAAACCTAACTGTTGGGCAGCCTCAATATCTTGTTGAGGATGATCACCGATATGCAGGCTTTCGCTTGCATCAACTCGCGCATGTTCTAATGCGGCTAAAAACATGTCGTGATGAGGTTTGGGTTGTTCAACATTCTCAGCATGGAAATGCGCTTTGAATAAATGTCCTAGGCCTATCTTTGAAAGATCAGAGTTGCCATTACTTAAAGCGATCACTTGGTAGTCTTGTTGTAATGCTTCCAATAATGCTAAAGCCCCTGGGAACAACTCCACTTGATTACGTACTTGCAAGAACTCGTCAAAAGCTCTCTGAGCGAATAGCTCGGCTTGGTTTAAGGGTTCACCGCAATTAACAAACACCTGTTTCAGGAACTCTAATCTGAGTTTACTGAGTTTATGGCGCAGGTCCGGATTTTGATGGGCAACTTGTTGTTTTAGCTTTTGCACTAAATCTGGGGTGAAATAATCATGAACCTTTGGGCTGAGTTTTTCGATCCATAACCATTGCACCTGTTCCGCTCGCACAATCACCGGATCGGTATGCCAAAGGGTATTATCTAGATCGAAGGTGATTAGCTTAATCGTCATGATGAATAAGTGATCAGTTCTGCGGTAAATTAGGCAAAATTAAACCTAATACATCAGCAATATAATCTAAGAACAAGGTATCCATTGAGCTGCGGTAAAACTTTGGGTCATCACTAGCAACACAGACAACACCGGTTTGTTGGCCATTGCGAATTTGCGCCGCGGCAATGGATTCAGCGCTGCTATGTTGCTCATCTAATAGCAAGTCCATGGTTTCATCGGTTAACTGTCCACAGAAGGCGCGATGGCCTTTAAACAAGCGATGAATCTCTCTTTGCTTGTCTTTATCACTGATACTACGCAGAGGGTGTTCAAGCTGAAATTCGGTGAAGTAGAGTAGGCTCCAATGATCGACATTGAAGTCTTGGCGCAGGCTATCATCTAGCGCTGCTTCTACATCGATCCAGTTCTTAGCATCAATAAGAGCAAGGACTAAGCGCTTCGTTTTGCCAAACAGCTTGTCATTACGACGGGCATTTTCAAGCAAGTCAGTTAAGCGCTGGCGCAGCTCAACATTACGCTCACGGTAAACCGCTAGCTGACGTTCGATCAAGCTAGTGGCTTGGCCAGAGTCGTGAGGAATACGCAAGCCTGCCAGGAGTTCATCTTTGGCGATGAAAAAATCTGGGTTATCTTGCAAGTACTGCACAACATCGGCGTCTGTGAGTCGTAATGAATCGCTCATTGATCTAGTCCTTTAAACTCTTTTAGCCATTAAATATTCACTCGGCCTTCAAATACATTGCTGGTGGGCCCCGTCATGATGACATCACCTTTACCATCCCATTCGATGGTTAATGAACCACCTGGAAGGTCGACCTGTACTTTAGGCTCTAATAAACCGCGTAAAATACCCGATACGACTGCGCCGCAAGCACCGGTACCACAGGCTTTAGTTTCCCCAACACCACGTTCAAATACTCGCAGTTTCACGTGATTGCGGTTAATGACTTGCATAAAGCCTGCATTCACTTTTTGTGGGAAGCTTGAGTGTGCTTCAATCAAGGGGCCCAGTGTTTCTACTGGGGCCGTATCGATATCATCAACTAGAATAACCCCGTGAGGATTACCCATAGAGACCGCACCCAGCTCGATGGAGCCATGGCCTGCCACATCAATTTTATAACTCGCTGCTTGTTCTTTGTTAGCGCTTTCAGGAACGAAAGGTACATCTGCTGGCACTAGAATCGGTGGCCCCATATTCACGATCACATCGTTGTCTGGGGTCAATTCTAAATGCATATTACCGCTAGCGGTTTCAACACGAATGTTACGGCGGCCAATCAGCTTTTGCTCATAAACAAAGCGGGCAAAACAGCGTGCGCCGTTTCCGCAGTTTTCAACTTCACTGCCATCGGAATTAAAAATACGGTATTTAAAATCCACATCAGGCTGAGTCGGTACTTCAACCAATAGCAGTTGGTCAAAGCCAACACCAAAATTACGATCGGCTAGATGGCGAATCTGCATTGGGGTTAAATACGCATGCTGAGTGACTAGGTCAACGACCATGAAGTCGTTACCCAGTCCGTGCATTTTATTGAATTTTATCCACATTCTAAAATTACCTTCTTATGCACGTTACTCAGCGGGTAATAACTGCTCACCGGCAAATAAATCTTGGATGGTTTCACGAGCACGCACAACATAGCTGCTATCACCATCAACCATAATTTCAGCTGGGCGCGGACGGCTATTGTAGTTTGACGCCATCACAAAACCATAAGCACCTGAAGACTTAACCGCGAGTAAATCTCTTGGCTGCAAGTTTAGCTGGCGATCTTTACCTAAGAAATCACCGGTCTCACACACAGGGCCAACAAGGTCCCAAGCTTTAGTCTGGCTAGCATCACGATCGTGATATTGAGTCACAGGAACAATTGCTTGCCACGCGCTGTATAACGCAGGGCGGATCAAATCGTTCATCGCACCATCGATAATGGCAAAATTCTTTTCTTCATTCGACTTCAGAAACTCAACTTGCGTTAAGAAAATCCCCGCGTTGGCCGCGATTGAGCGACCCGGTTCGAAGATTAATTTCAATTGACGATCGCCTAAGCGCTCAGTCAATTCGGCAATGTATTCACCTGGCGTTGGTGGTACTTCGTCATCGTAAGTCACACCCAAACCACCACCTAAATCTAGGTGGTGAATGGCGATACCTTGCTCCGCTAGAATATCCACTAGAGCCAATACGCGATCCAAAGCATCCATAAAAGGCGCTGTTTCGGTTAGCTGGCTACCGATATGGCAATCGATACCTTGCACGTCTAAGTTCGACATCGCATTGGCTTTGGCATAAATGCGCGGGGCGTCATCGATATCCACACCAAACTTATTTTCTTTCAAACCAGTAGAAATATATGGGTGAGTTTGCGCATCTACATCGGGATTAACACGAATCGAGATCGGTGCTTGCATATCCATTTCAGCTGCGACGTCGTTCACACGATCAAGCTCAGCTTCTGATTCGATATTAAAACAATGAACGCCGGCTTCTAGTGCGCGACGAATTTCATGAGCTTGCTTACCGACACCCGAAAAAACAACTTTCTTCGGATCACCACCGGCGGCGATAACACGTTCTAATTCGCCGATGGAAACAATATCAAAACCTGCGCCTAGCTTGGCCAGTACATTCAATACTGCAAGATTAGAGTTGGCTTTAATCGCATAGCAAACCAAATGATCACGACCCTGAAGGGCGTTTTCATAGGCTAGGTAATGATCTTCAAAGGCCTTGCGTGAGTACACATAACAAGGAGTACCATATTGGGCGGCAATATCGACGGCCGATACTGATTCGGCGTGCAGAACGCCATTGTTATAGTCAAAAATGCTCATGATGTGCTTCTAATCTAAATAAGTGATGGGGTAACTGATATGCAGTACGTTCAATAAGCAGCGATTATTTGTTATCCGCTGATATCGTTAGCTGCTTGGCATCGTCTTTAGGGATATAAAGAGCCCCTTTTTGGCCACAGCCAGCTAACAGTAATAAGCCTGTCAAAGCAGGTATTAAGAAAAAACGCATGTCAGTCTCCCGAATTTGCCGTCATTATACGGCAGTTAAGAGGCCGTCGATAGGGTCAAGAGTGCGTGGTTCAAGTCCTTTTCAATCCCTTGCTTAAATTTGATGTGCTGAATAATGCTTTCATCGCCATAAAGGGCAATATCCGTTAAATATACTGGGTAAGTTTCGTTGCCGGTGCGCATATCCAAAATAGTCTGGGCTACTTTTAGATATAGCTGATCTCCCCATTCCCAAATACTAAACTCTTCGCCATTACAGTAAATGTTTACCTGTGCTTGGTCGTCGATAATGGCATTAAGTTGAATCTGGCTGGTTTGGGCTTGTAGTGGAGGCAGCCTCCTAGATGAACGTTCAAACTCTGCTGTTATATTATTTCGCTTTAATTCAAATAATAACAAGGGCCGAGCTCTTTGGCGGATCAATCGCCCCTGCATACGCTGATCAACTTGGCGTAAAAATCGTATGACTGGAATAAGCACTTCGCTATCGGAATGAGCTTTTTGTTGCTGATGCAATAACACCCCATTTTCATCTAACAAGTACCAGAAATAGCTCTCTTCTCTATGCCAGAAATACAATTGCCAAGAACCAGGTTTGGGGTGATCAAATATCGGTTTGAGTGGGCTACCACTAAGGGCGTTAACATCTAATTTATAATGCGCATACTGCTGGCGAGGTCGGGTAAGAATCGTCAAAAACTTTGCGACTGAATCGGCTTGCTGCAGTTTTATGCCATTTTTATCCTGCTGCCAAATATAATAATTTTTACCGGCTTCTAGGATGTAATCTACCTTAGGCTGGTGGAGTGCGTGGTCGGTTAAATCCGCAAATATTTGTTCGACTCGCATACTAATTGCCCCCGCGCGACTGGCACAAAAACAGTGGCATTGATAATCCGGCCAGCCAGATTTTCGAGCCAGCGGGATGTGCTGTAGTAAATAATACAGGCTATCGATTAAGGCATTCTGCCCCTGAAAGCGTTGAATCCGCCATTCTCCCCAGCTATTAATGGTTAATAAATCAATGCTCTGAACCAAGTTTTCCTTCAAGGCGCTATAACCTAAAGCATCATCACGGTTGCTCAGTTTTTGCATCCCTCGACGGGTGAACTGATGCATGGGATCGATGCCAGCATTAATGAAGAGCTGCCATTGAATGGGGTTACTTGGACGTAAGAAATTTTCCGAGGCAATGTGCTGGGGTCGAGCAAGACTACGTACGACTTGTAATAATTCATTGAGTTCGTATTTTGTGAGTGGGTTATGCTCTGGATAAATCGCGTAATTAGTATGGTTACTCAATAACCCATTAAAATGCGCATAACAAAGTAGTTCAATCAGGCTAGGGGACTGCTTGATGACCTTGTGCTCGATTTCTTTGTTATAGGTTCCCGATATGAGCTGCCAGCGCTTTTGCTCTGATAAGACCAGTGAAATTTTATCTTGAACTAGGTCAGAGGTGATATTGGGATTAATGGTGAGCACTTTGCCTGGTTTAGCATCATAAATTGCATACAGCTGATTACCTAATAGCGTTAGATCTTGGCGGTTAATGCGAATTTTCTTGGCGTATTTATCGCTGAACGCGGCAAGGTAACGATAGCTCGTCAGCATTTCATTAACTAAGGCATTACGTTCGCTTTGAACTTCATGGACTTGCCAGTCGTCTCTATGATCGAGATGAGATAAATGTGCTTGAGTCCAATGCCAGCGGTCGACAATTTGCTCTAATTCTTGGTAGCGCCATTGACGTTTCTGCCCTTGGCTTGCCTTGGTTAGTGGTAAATGAGCTTTGAAATAAAAGGCCCGCCTTAATAGCTCTAAGCGCTTATCATCATGCTCGGCAGCAACGTGCTCACTGACGCGCTTAAGCATTAACAAGTAGCCATCGCAGTCTAGTGGTTGGATATTACCGCTATGCACCGTATCTTTTAAATCCCAACATAAAGGGCGGATCTTTGGGTATTGGCTGGCGTAGTGTTGGGTTAACAATAGTTTGAGCAGTGACTTGTAAGGGTTTTTCAAACCTTTATTGAGTTGCCATAAACCGGCGCCGACAAATTCAGCCGCTGGAATGGTGGCGATACTACCAAAGTTAATCCAATGCACATCATGAATGAGCTGACGATCGGATAACTGTTCTAAATAACTTTGGCTATGCTTTTCATATTTAGTAGGAATCAACCACCAACTGGGTTGGCGACCAGCGATCCAGAGAGAAGCGCGATAAAATTCGTCGAGCAATAATAGATGTTGGGTTGAGCCTGAATGTTCACTGTCTGCATTCACTTGTTGCTGACCTGAGCGAAATTCAGAGGCGTTCATCAAAAAGAAATGCAACTCAACTTTTTGGCTAGCAGCCCATTTTTCAATCAGTTCACACTTGGCCTTCAACATGGCGATTTGCTCATCGCTCATATCATCGATATGGCATAACCAAACGTCGAGATCACTGTTGGCGGCTTGAGCCAACGTGCCTAAACTGCCCATTAAAAAGAGGGCCTGAATGCTACGCTGACCACTCACTCTGGGTATTTGTAGCCCTTTAGCGACAAAACGCAGGGCACTAACAGAATCAGCTTGGGGGCTGTAATGTTCAATACCTGTGGGAACTCTATGGTTGATAAAACCAGGCAGTTGAGGGTGGTTTAGATGCAGCAATATTGGCAATACATCAAGCACGCGTGTTTGACGATCCAGCATTAAGCTGCGAGCTTGTTCAAGGCGAGCGTTATTTAAGCTCAGGAATGACTGGCGCCACTGATTAATTTGCTGGGAAGAAGGTAGCTGAATATGTATTTTTTTAGCTTGTGGGTTTTTATGCGCCACAGTCGAAGAATTAACCATGTTTTGAGTATAGACAAGCTTTCTAAACTCATGCCTGAAAGCAGGCATAAAAAAACGCCCAAGTGAGTTCACATGGGCGTTTTAGGATGATCACTACTCAGCTCTAGTGATATATCACTAGTGCTGAGTTCGATCAGTTCTAGCGTTGAGCTAAACGTTCAGTGGCGCGTTTAGCCGCTGCTCGAACTTGATCAGGAGCCGTACCACCAATGTGATTACGGGCTGCTACCGAACCTTCAAGGGTCAATACCTCAAAAACATCGTCGGTAATTTGATCAGAGAACTGTTGTAGTTCTTGTAGCGTCATTTCACTTAGGTCTTTACCGGTTTCGATGCCATAAGCCACGGCTTTACCAACGATTTCGTGAGCATCACGGAAAGGAATGCCTTTTACAACCACGTAGTCAGCCAAATCCGTTGCGGTTGAAAACCCACGGCGAGCCGCTTCAATCATAGAGGGCTTGTTTGGCTCTAAGTGTGGAGCCATATCAGCAAAGGCACGAATGCTATCGCGTAAGGTATCAACCGTATCGAATAAAGGCTCTTTATCTTCTTGGTTGTCTTTGTTGTACGCCAATGGCTGGGACTTCATCAAGGTCAGTAGCGACATTAGGTGACCATAAACACGGCCAGACTTACCACGGACTAATTCAGGCACATCCGGGTTTTTCTTCTGCGGCATAATAGAAGAACCCGTGCAAAAGCGGTCAGGTAAGTGAATGAACTGGAATTGAGCCGACGCCCAAAGTACCAGCTCTTCTGAAAAACGCGACATGTGCATCATGATGATGGCGCCCGCCGAAGTGAATTCGATCGCGAAGTCACGGTCGGAAACAGAATCTAGGCTGTTTTCTGTTGGCGCGGTGAAGCCTAATAGTTCAGCGGTATAGTGACGATCGATAGGATAAGTCGTGCCCGCAAGTGCTGCTGCCCCTAAAGGTAGGTGGTTCAAACGCTTACGCACATCTAATAGACGCTCGTAATCACGTTCAAGCATTTCATTCCAAGCTAACAAGTGATGACCAAAGGTCACTGGCTGTGCGGTCTGTAAATGCGTGAAGCCCGGCATAATCGTATCGGCATTATCTGCAGCCAAACCAATTAACCCTTGCTGTAAGCGGGTCAGTTCAGCACCGATGTTATCGATTTCATCACGAAGATATAAACGGATATCGGTAGCAACTTGGTCGTTACGCGAGCGTCCTGTATGCAGTTTTTTACCGGTAATGCCGATTTTCGCGGTTAAGGCTGCTTCGATGTTCATGTGAACATCTTCTAATTCAACTGACCAGTTAAATTCTCCGCGTTCAATTTCGATGCGAACTTCTTCTAGGCCTCGAAGGATATCGTCACACTCTGCTTGGGTTAAAACGCCGACCTTGGTCAGCATTTTAGCGTGGGCGATGGAGCCTTGGATATCTTGAGCGTACATGCGCTGATCAAAATCAACTGATGCGGTATAACGGGCGACAAAAGCATCGGTTGGCTCAGAAAAACGGCCACCCCAAGAAGAGTTAGTTTGATCAGACATGAAAACCTCGAATGAAAAGCAAGTGCAATGACCGTGTGCAGTCGTTGCATGAAAATTTGAATGCGCGAATTATAGCTCTCTCAGCCGCTAATTAGTAGCCACCTGTTGGCGCCCTGCATCCTCATAAACAAACCGCTGAGGTAATTATTACTTGTAATCTCGTCGTGACAACGGAACACTGAGGTTATGGACATTAATAACAAAAAACTTGAATCCTTCTTCTTGCCCGACCTGTGTAATGTACGCGCGGTCTTGGTCTTGATCCTTTTATGCGAATCTTTAGTAACGGCATTGATCCTAGTAGAAAGTGGCTTGGTCGGTTTTCAGTGGGAGCGTTTCTCAATGCTCTCTTATTTTGTCCAGTGGGTTGCCTTGTTATCGGTTGCTTTGCTGTGTCAATCGCGAAAATTTATGGCGCGTCTGGCTTTACCTTGGGCCGTTTGCTGGGCGATGTCGTTATTGATGCTGGTCTGTTTTGGGGTGAGCTATGCTGCAGAAAGTTTGTTTCCTTTTGTCGGCTCGGGGAATCAAATTAACTGGTTATGGATTTTACGTAATATGTTCATCAGCGCTATTTTTGGCGGCATGGGGCTGCGTTATTTTTATGTCCAAAGCCAGTGGCGTTTGAAAAGCCAGGCTGAATTGAACTCCCGTTTACAGGCTTTGCAGGCGAGGATTCGCCCGCACTTTTTCTTTAATAGCCTCAATACTGTCGCGTCGTTGATTACCATAGATCCAGATCAGGCCGAAAATATGCTGGTGGATCTTTCTTCGTTATTTCGAGTAGTGCTGAAAGATCAGGATGCTCAAGTCGACTTGGCCGCTGAAATTGAATTGGGCCGACGCTATCTGAATATCGAGCAACAGCGTTTGGGTGATCGTTTGAATCTTGAGTGGCACTTGCCCCAACAAATACCGAATATCCAAGTTCCGCAATTGTTATTACAACCCTTGTTAGAAAATGCAATCTACCATGGCATTCAACCCTTAATCGATGGCGGTCATATCAAAATTAGCATAACCGCTGTTAATAAAGGCAAACAGAAGCATCAGCGCTGGTTGTTAATTATTGAGAATGATAAGCCCGAAGCTGAGCTAGTGAGTCAGGGTCATCAAGTTTCGCTACCCAATATTGCTATGCGTTTAGAGGCTATTTTCGAAGATAATGCCTCATTGGCTGTTAGTGAAACTGCTAACCAGTACCGAGTGGTGATTGAATTGCCAGAATATAATAGCGATCAAGAGCCCGAGCTATCGCAACAGAAACATAAGCAGGTCACCAAATGAGTTTACGAGTATTACTGGTTGATGATGAACCGTTAGCCCGTCAACGCTTAACAAGGTTGATGGCTGAGCATGAAAATTATCAGATAGTGGCTGAGTCTGGCAATGGTCAAGCAGCACTGGATTGGTTGCGTCAGCATAAAGCAGACCTGGTGTTATTGGATATTCAAATGCCAGGACTGACCGGGTTAGAGGTTGCCGAGCAGCTGATAGAAATATTGCCTAAGTCTGGGCCTAAACCTGCCATTATCTTTTGCACAGCTTACGATGAATACGCGTTAAATGCGTTCAAAGTTGAAGCGGTGGATTATTTATTAAAGCCGATTCGTAAAGAAGATTTAAATAAAGCCTTACAAAAAGCCCAGCGCTGGATTGAGCAGCAACCTAGTGCTGATACGGCGGAACTAGAATCATCCAGTAGTCGAACTCATATCAGCGCCCGAACTCACCAGGGGCTACAACTTATTCCGATCAAGGATATTTACAGTTTTCAGGCCGATCAAAAATACATCACAGTGAAATACAGTGGTGAAGATAATCGCAGCTGTGAAGTGCTAATTGATGAACCACTGAAGCAATTAGAAGACGAATTTGAACAGTATTTTGTTCGTATTCACCGTAATGCTTTAGTCGCGAAAGATAAAATAGACCGTCTAGAAACGGTGGATAGCAGTATCCATTTACTTTATCTAAAAGGCTTGGACGAAGGCATGAGTGTCAGTCGCCGACACCTGCCTGGGGTTAGAAAGCTGATGCGTGGCTTGTAATTATCGCTAGCAGTGAATAATAAGCCTGACTTAGAGCATTCTAATAGGGCTATGATTGCTGTTATTATATCGCCATTATTTGCTCATTTCGCTGAAGGAAATCCAATGTCAGCCCGTACTCTTAGAATTGCTACTCGTAAAAGCCCTCTTGCCTTATGGCAGGCTGAACATGTTAAAGCCCGTTTAATTGCTTTGAATCCAGACCTAACAGTTGAATTGGTTACCTTCACGACGAAGGGCGATATTATTTTAGATACACCATTGGCTAAAGTTGGCGGCAAAGGGTTATTCGTTAAAGAATTAGAAGTCGCCATGCTCGCCGGTGATGCAGATATTGCAGTGCACTCAATGAAAGATGTGCCGATGGAGTTTCCTGAAGGACTGGAGCTAGGGGTTATCTTAGAACGAGAGAATCCGACAGATGCTTTTGTTTCTAATAACTACAAAAGTTTTGACGAATTGCCACAAGGTGCGGTTGTTGGTACGTCGAGTCTCCGTCGTCAGTGTCAGATACAAGAAAAGCGTCCTGACTTGGTAATTCGTTCATTGCGAGGCAACGTGCAAACGCGTTTAGGTAAACTGGATAGCGGTGAGTTTGATGCCATTATCCTGGCTTCAGCGGGTTTATTACGTTTAGAAATGGAATCACGCATTGCTCAATACCTAGAGCCAGAAGTTTCTCTACCAGCTGGTGGCCAAGGCGCTGTCGGTATTGAATTACGCAGTGATGATGCAGAAACGCTAGCGCTATTAAAACCGCTGCAACACGATACTACCGCGTATCGAGTAACCGCTGAGCGTGCAATGAACCGTCGCTTAGAAGGTGGTTGTCAGGTGCCAATCGCTTGTTATGCTATCGAAGACAATGGTGAACTTTGGTTACGAGGTTTAGTCGGAAGTGTCGATGGTAAGCAAATGCTAACGACTGAATACCGCGCTCCCGTTGCGGAAGCCGAAGCTTTGGGCATTAAAGCCGCAGAAGATTTATTAAGCCAAGGTGCAGATAAAATCTTGGCTGAAGTTTATGCCAAAGCCTAATTCATTGGCTCAGACTCTACCCGTGCTGGTCACTCGACCAGCATCTCAAGCAGAAGAAATTTGCCCTTCATTGGAAGCATTAGGTTGCGAAGTCATTCGTCAGCCAATGCTGAAAATTGAAACGGTGGCTGAAACCCCCAAAATCAAATCTCAGTTCATGGATATTGATCTGTTTGATATTGTGATTGCCATCAGTCGTAATGCGGCCGAAATGGGGCTGGCGGTCATGGATCAATATTGGCCTCAATGGCCATTAGGTATTGATTGGATTGCGATTGGCCCAGTGACGGCAGATTCGATGATCTCTCAAGGCTTAGAAGTGAAAATGCCAGCGCATCAATTTGATAGCGAAGGTGCCCTAGCGATGGACGAATTGCAGGATGTCTCGGGTAAAAAGGTGCTGATTTGGCGAGGCGTTGGCGGTCGTGAAACATTAGCGCAAACATTGCGTGAACGCGGTGCAGAAGTCATTTATGCTGAACTTTATCAACGACTCGTACCTGAATATACTGAAAGCCAGTGGCAGCAAGTGCTAATTCAGCAACCTTTGTTATTGGTGAGCAGTGGTCAAGGCTTAGAAGCTATTGCGGCGCAACAGCCAAGGATTAGTGATAAAGTCCGTGGCATCATTGCCCCTAGCAGCCGAGTCGCAGAACTGGCAAAATCTCTGGGCTTTACACAAATACAAGTTGCAGCCAGTGCTCAAGATGTTGATATGTTAGAAGCGGTTAAAGCTTGGCTGGCGAAATAATAGTGCAACGTACAACCTTTTAAGGAAAGAATTGTGACTGAGAATGTGGAACAACCCCCTGTAGTGAGTAGTGATTCAGATGGTGCAAAGAAATCTGCTGCCCCAACTAAAGGTTCTTCAGAGACCTCTAAAACCCCGGGTAAGTCTGGTTCAATTATCGCGATATTCTCCTTTTTATTAGCGGTCATTGCACTCGTCGGTATCGGTGGTATTGGCTGGAAAGGGTATGAATTTACTCAACAGTTCTCTCAGCTAGAATTGAAGCTGCAACAGACCCAAGCTAATAATATTGAGCTCAGTGAGCAAGTGGCTGGGGTTGAATTACTTGCGCAGCAGCAAAAACAACAGTTAATCCAAAATGCTCAACGCTTAGCGCAATTACCGGGGGCAGATCGTAATGACTGGTTATTGGCTGAAGCAGAATATTTACTACGTTTAGCCAATCAAAGGCTGAACTTAGAAAAAGATTGGCAGAGTGCCATCGTCATTCTAGAAGCCGCTGATGCGGTATTAGCGGATGCAAATAGCCCCTTATTACTTCCCGTGCGTCAGCAAATTGCGGCTGAGTTACAAGCGTTAAAAGCGGTGCCTGCAATTGATACAACGGGGGCAGTTACTCGTCTACAAGCGTTACAAGATAAAATTTCTGAACTCGAATGGATGCCTCGTACGTTACCGCAAGTGACCGCGAAAGTTGAAGTAGATGAAGCAGAAGAAAAAACAGCTTGGCAAAAATTCAGCGATAAAGTGTGGGCCGGCATTGGTGTGGTTGTTCGTATTCGTGAACATGAAGAGACATTGCCTGCCCCACTAACACCAGATCAGCATTATTATTTACAACAGAATATGCACCTCATGTTAGAGCAAGCGCAGGTAGCATTAGTTCGCCAGCAAGATGCTCTTTATAAGCAAAGCATTGAACGTACACAAATTTGGCTGGATGAGTTTGTGATGATCAAGAATGATCAAGCGATTGCTGCAAAAAATACACTGGCTGAATTACAGGGTTGGAATGTATCGCCTAAATTCCCAGAGATCAGTGGCTCTCTTAATAAGTTACGCCAGATCTTAGATCAGCAGCGTCGTGGTTCTATCCTACCTGCGCAAGCAGCTAACTAGATAGCGAGGAATCAGTTATGAAAAAACTCGTTATTTTAATCGCTGGATTTTTATTAGTTGGCTTAACTTTCGGCTACATGGTGAGCATTGATTCTGGCTATGTGCTTTTTAGTTGGGGCAGTTATACCTTAGAAACCAGCTTTTGGTTTTTTAATATTTTGTTAGCCGCTTTCTTTATCTCGGCTTACCTCGTAATGCGTTTTGTCCTTCTATTAATTGGTAGTGATTGGCGTGTGAATGAGTGGCGTAAGCAACGCCGTTCAAAACGCGGTCAGCGTCAGACAACCCGAGGCTTTTTGAGTCTGGCTCAAGGTCAATGGCATACGGCGGAGCGCCAATTAACCCAAGCAGCAACATTAGGCGACAACCCATTAATTAATTATTTGGGTGCTGCACGCGCGGCTTATGAAAAAGGCGATATGGATAAGTCGGATCAATGGTTAAAAGAGGCGAGCCAAAGTACCAAAGGTGCTGAACTGGCAGTGGCTATTACCCAGATCCAATTATTAATTTCTCGTGGACAAAGTGAGCAAGCATTAGCGGTGGTATTACGCTTACGCAAGCAAAACCCTAAGCACAAGCATTTACTCAAAATGCACATCAAAGTTTTACGTGAATTAGAGGATTGGGTCGGCTTAAAAGACTTACTACCTACTGTGCGTAAATTGGCGAAACTGATTCCTCAAGATAAGTTAAAAGAGCTTGAAGAAAAAGTCGTTATACAATTGATGCAGCGTATCGCAAAAGGCCAAGGCTCTGCTTTAAAGGGGGCGGGACAGGCGGATCTAATTAAAGAAATTTATCAAGAAGCGCCACGTAATGTTCGTTTATCGGTGGATGTATTACGCTGCTATGTCGAATTATTGCTGCAATTTAAGCAGCCAGGGAAAGCTGAGCAAGTACTCCGCTCCTCCCTGTCCTCAGTATGGCATGATGATTTAATTTGCCAGTATGGCCGAGTCAAGGGGGATGATTCTGAACGTCAATTATTATTCGCCGAACAACAATTACAGGAACGTACTAACGATCCTATGTTGTTATTAGCCTTAGGCCGAATTGCCAACCGTTTAGGTGATAAAGAGAAAGCAGAAGAATATCTGGAAGCGGCGAGTCAGATCAAAGCGCTGCCAGAAGTGCATACTGAGTTGGGTAATTTGTTAACTCAGCAAGGTAAGTTTGAGAGTGCTTGTCAGCACTTTAATAAAGCACTGGCTTAAACTATTGCGTATTAAAAACTGTAAGAAAAAAGGCTTCTGATAAGAAGCCTTTTTTTGTGTTGTATTTTAAGACGCTAGCTTTTCTTCTCGCGCGGCGCATAACTAAACACATCACTGTGCATATTCGCTTCGCTCAAGCCCAGCTTTTCTAATTGGTCTAATGTGCCGTGCACCATAGTCGGTGAACCGCAGGCGAACATTTGCACATTGGACAAATCTTCGAAGTCTTCATGAATCACTTGATAGATCCAACCTGCACGACCTTGCCAGCTATCCACACCCGCTTCTAATACTGGGTGGAAGTTGAAATTGGTGAATTCATCCGCCCAAGCTTTGGGAGTATCGTAAAGATAAAATTCATCAAGAGAACGGTTCGACCAGTAAAGGTGTACTTCATGTTCAGGATCTTGGGCCAAAATAGCTTCCGCTAAACATTTAATTTGCGAAAACCCAGTGCCCGCACAGACTAATAAAATAGGCTGTTTTGGTAATTCATTTAAAAAGCATTCACCTTTCGCGAGTGTCACTTTAACCGTACTACGATTTTTAGCGGCGCTTGATAGTTCAGCAATGATGTCCGCCGTTACTTCGTTGTGGTCAGAGATCTGTAATTCTAAACGACGCGGTTGCTGAGGATCTGGAGCGTTAGCAATAGAATAAGGCAGTTGTTGGTCTGCAATATGTAACTCTAAATACTGGCCAGGCAAGTAGTCTAACTTGCTTCCTGCCGGGGCTTGTAGCTCGATGCGATATACGGAAGTATTTAGGCTTTCAACACTCATCACTTGGCAAGCCAGTGTTTTCTCGGGTGAGTGTCCGGGGGCGTAAATCTCTGGCATAAAAATCTCTAGATCAGATAACGGATAAGTTAAACATAATAATACCTGATTAGGAGACTCAAGTATTTCACCTTTTTGCTGTTCGACCTGATAACCCTGACGTTGATCGACGATTCCAGATACGAGTTTAGCCTCACATATCTGACAAACACCATTCTCGCAGCTTAAGGGGATGATAATCCCCTGTTCAAAGCACGCTTCTTGTAGTGCTTGGTTTTCAGCCACCTGAATAGATATATTCGCGGGCAGAAAGGTTACGCTAAAAGATTTTGTGCTGTCAGAAGTAATCGTTGAAGTCATGTTACAAGTCTAGCTCATCCCAGATGGCGTCGACTTTATCTTTTACCGCCTCGTCCATGACAATCGGCTCACCCCATTCGCGGTCGGTTTCTCCAGCCCATTTATTCGTAGCGTCTAAGCCCATTTTCGAACCTAGGCCAGAAACAGGTGAGGCAAAATCGAGGTAATCAATCGGAGTATTGTCGATCAAGGTCGTATCCCGCGTTGGATCCATTCGGGTTGTGATGGCCCAGATCACATCATTCCAGTCACGAGCATTAATATCGTCGTCTGTGACGATGACGAACTTGGTATACATGAACTGACGCAAGAAAGACCACACACCTAACATCACGCGCTTTGCATGACCTGGATACTGCTTCTTAATAGTTACCACGGCCATACGGTACGAACAGCCTTCCGGTGGCAGATAGAAATCGGTAATTTCTGGAAATTGCTTACGCAAAATCGGCACAAACACTTCATTCAGGGCAACGCCTAGAATTGCTGGCTCATCGGGTGGACGGCCAGTATAGGTGCTGTGATAAATTGGGTCTTTACGGTGGGTAATTCGTTCCACTGTGAATACAGGGAAGCTATCCACTTCGTTGTAATAGCCGGTATGGTCGCCAAACGGACCTTCATCGGCCATTTCATCTGGGTAGATAAAACCTTCTAAAACGATTTCTGCCGAAGCCGGCACCATTAGATCATTACCGATACTTTTAACGACTTCGGTGCGGCTATTACGCAGCAGGCCAGCAAATGCGTATTCGGAAAGGGTATCTGGAACAGGGGTTACTGCCCCTAAAATTGTAGCGGGGTCGGCGCCTAAGGCAACAGATACTGGGTAAGGTTGGCCAGGGTTCTGCTGCTGGAACTCACGGAAGTCCAACGCGCCACCGCGGTGACTTAACCAGCGCATGATCAGTTTATTCTTACCGATAACCTGCATACGATAGATGCCGAGGTTATGACGGTCTTTATTCGGGCCCTTGGTAATCACTAATGGCCAAGTAATTAACGGCGCCGCATCTCCAGGCCAGCAATGCTGAATGGGGAGCTTGCTGAAATCAACATCGTCTTTTTCAATAATGATTTCTTGGCAAGGTGCCTTTTTTACTTCTTTTTGGCTTAGGCTTAATACCTTCTTAAAGATAGGTAGCTTGCTCCAAGCGTCTTTTAGACCCTTAGGTGGCTCAGGCTCTTTCAAGAAGGCCAGTAACTCACCCACTTCGCGTAGAGCTTCTACTGATGATTCCCCCATGCCCATAGCAACACGTTCGGGAGTACCGAATAAGTTAGCCAGTACTGGCATGGAGTGGCCTTTCGGATTCTCGAATAATAATGCTGGGCCGCCGGCGCGTAATACACGGTCGGCGATTTCCGTCATTTCTAAATGCGGATCGACTGGATAGCTGATGCGTTTAAGCTCACCTTTCTTTTCCAGTTTTTTGATGAAGTCTCGCAGATCTTTATATTTCACGAAGTGCCTGTTTCTGGTCATGAATATCTTGAATGGCTCTATGATAAAGGGCTAAGCGGTTGATTTCTAATCTTATGTCCCTAAGATGGCGGCTAATTAGAGATATTGGCTGGGAATTTATATGTTCACTGCGCGGTTTTACTTACTGATTAGTGCTTTGAGTGGCATGAGTGCTGTAGCCCTTGGCGCTTTTGGTGCTCATGGTTTAAAGAAACTAGTGAGTCCAGAATTGTTAGCCGCCTATCAAACTGGAGTGCAGTATCAATTTATCCATACCTTGGCTTTATTGGCGATCGCTATTTTATTATTAGTGGTGAAGCCGACTCCAGGGTTGAAGAATAAGCTGAAGATTAGTGCCAGCTTGATGATTGTCGGTATTGTGCTTTTCAGCGGTAGCTTATATATCATGACATTTATGTCTGTGGCAGGTGGGTTCCCTGCTTGGTTAGGGCCGATTACCCCTATTGGGGGTTTAAGCTTTATAATGGCCTGGATTTTATTAGCAGTAGCGGTATTTAAACTGCCTACTGCAGAGCAATAATTCGTTTTACTGTACGTATTAATATGATTGATGAAGAGAAGAATAACGTGACTGAACAAGAAAAGCCGCTGACTGAAGAAGAGAAAATTGCTAGTCAGAAACGTCGTATCCGCTCTTTTGTTCGTCGAACCGGCCGTTTGACCGCAGGCCAACAACTGGGTTATGACCGCCAGTGGGAAAACTTAGGGTTTTCTTTGCAAGACGGTGAATTTGATATACCTAGCGCTTTTGGTCGCGAAGCTTATACCGTATTAGAAATTGGCTTTGGAATGGGACAGTCGTTTATTGAAATGGCGAAAGCGGAGCCAGAGAAAAATTATATTGGCATCGAAGTGCATACCCCTGGTGTTGGTTCTGCTTTGCGTATGGCGGATGAAGAGAATGTAAGCAATGTTCGCGTGAGCGAAGATGATGCGATTGAAGTCTTAAAGCACCAGATAGCGGATGAGAGCTTTGACTGCTTGCAGCTGTTCTTCCCTGATCCGTGGCACAAAAAGCGTCATAATAAGCGTCGCATAGTGAATGAAGAATTTATTCAGCTAATTCGCAGTAAAATGAAGCCAGGTGGCATCATCCACATGGCAACGGATTGGGAACCTTATGCTGAGCACATGATGGAAGTCTTGTCGGCGGCAGAAGGTTATAAGAACCAAGCAGGGGAAGGGCAATTTACCCCACGTCCAGATCGCCGACCTTTAACCAAGTTTGAGAAGCGTGGTGAAAAGCTTGGACATGGTGTTTGGGATCTATTTTTTGAAAAAGTTAATTAAGCAAACTGAGAATTCAGTTAAGTAATACCTTTAGGGATTTAGAAATGACTAAAAAAGATAAAGAAAAAGTATTTGGTGGTGAGTGGAGTCAGGCTCAGTTAGAAGAGTTCTTGGTTGATCAAGATTACCCAGGTGAAAGCGCTAACTTTACCTCGATTATTCGTGCCTATCGCCATATGATGCCAGCGTCTTTTGCTGACTTTCTTATGTTGTTAAAAGAGAAAGGCGGAGATGTGAATGCTAAGAATGAAGCGGGTGAAACAGCGTATTCAATTATAGCGACACACCCTAAAGGTGCAGAATTCGCTGCACTTTTGAAAGAAGCAGGTGCTGAATAAGCATGTGTTTATGCCAATGTTATGGCTGTTTATTTCAGTCCATAACGTTGGCGAATTTCGGTTACTTGTTCTGAGTGACTCAGCAAAAAAGCGTTAAAAGCATCAATCAATTCCGGATGATTAATACTGGATAAGTGATAGGCATATTGAAAAGGCGGGTACTGTGAGTGCTGGCTGAGTACCTTATTGGGGTACATTTTTCTAGCTAACGCTACTGCGACACTTTCATTAAAATAGACCCCTTGCACACGATCCGACATGAGCATATGAATGAGTTGCTCGATCTCTTGAGTCTGAACCGTTTCAAATTCTTGATTAGCAACGGAACTCGCAATACCTGGAACACTAAAACCTAATATAGTACCGACTTGCAGAATTTCTTGTTTCGGTATCTCTTCCCCACTTTGCTTGAGAACTAAGAGTGTTTCATTGACTTGAAAAACCGGTTTACTATAAAACACTTTAGCTTTTGTGCTTAAAGAAGCAGACCACAATGGGTTGTCAGGAAATTTTAAATCAATATTGCCTTTAGAAAACTCGCTGAATAAGCGTGGAACAGGCATGGCGCTATAATGAGGAACTTGCTTAATATTATCTGAGAATAGATCAAAAATTTCGCGCGCAGCACCCTGATAGCGCAGAGCATCATCTAAGTAGTAGTAAGGTGAATAATCGGTTATTTCAACACCAAAAGTGAGAGAATCAAGAGCATTCGCCTGACTAGAGATAATAGATAGGTGGCAGATGACAATGAACAATAACGATTTAAGCATGGTTAGTTCTCACACTGGGATGTATTAATCCTAGCAGAAAACTAACCCAATTAGTCAGTTGTAGACTAATCACTTAATAACATAACGGTGTTCTAAGTTAACTTATTGATTTATAACTATTAGTTAAAAATAAGTTGGCCTGTACGAATACGCTGAGGGTGATCACCGACAGGAAAACTGGCGACTTCTTTGGCTTCTTCAAAAGAAATAACTGATACCCGATCTTGCTGGCTAACGGATACATAGCAATATTTACCATCGTGGCTTTCCGTCGACCAATAAGGTTTAGCACCTAATGGCGTGTCTGATAACTGAATGGTTTTATATTCGAACGTTTCGCGATCAACAATAGCCGCATAACCCGACATAGTCCCGGCAACACATAACTTAGTCCCTTCACTGTTCATGGCCAATCCATGATGAGCTGAATTTAGCTGGTAATTGCGGGTACTCATTTCAGCAATCTCTTTTGGTACCGGTAACTCTATACGGCGAGTCACTTTTTGTTGCTCAACATCGTATTCAAAGAAACCGTGATAAAAAGAAACTTGTAGATAAACAAACTTGCCATCGGGTGCAACGGCCATTGGACGAACGGCGCTATCGACCCAAGGGAAGCCGAATTCTTCTAGTTTTTCGCCCATATCAACGCGTTGTAATACTTCATAGGTTTCAGCATCAACAATCTGAAAGACGCGTTCGCCCTTAAGCCAATCTAACCAAGAGCTAGTGAAAGGAACGTACACCTTGCCGATACTGGCGTGATAAATAAGTTTGCCATCTTTAGAATAGGTATTTTCATGAGGTTGGTCACCAGATGGAAACTCAGCAATGATCTTACCGGTTGCTGTATCAATGGCTTGAACCTTACGTGCGGTAGAGGCTGAAACTAGGAAGGTTTTACCATCTGGGGAAATAGCGGAGTGATCAGAGCGGTAGCCTTCAACAGGAGTGCGCCAGCTAATCTCACCGGTATTGACGTCTAATGCGACCACATCGGCAAAGCTGGGGCGAGAAATGAATAGATGGCGGCCATCGTTAGAGGGAAACATATCATCGACCATCTGGTGATGGCCCTCACCTATCACTTCTTTAATTAAGGTCGACATTACCTTGCGCTTGAAGCTGCTATCGAGTTCTTCTAAGCGGGCTTCTTTATCTGGCACGGCGTTCAATTTTTTGATGCGCTGGTGTGTATGGGGATCATAGATATCAATGGTGCCATCCCAGTTATTCCCCACGACGATGACGTCTTGCAGAGCACTCGCGGTTTTCTGAGTTACAGAATCGGTGATTTGTGGGTTGACTTCATTCGTATTGGCCAATGTATAGCTGGCAGGAAAGCTTGCGCCCACGGACGCTAATACGCTAAAAGCTAAGGTCTTTAGTGATTTCATTTGAATACCTTGTTATAGCCGCTCATTCATTCATTGATTGAGCGATCTTATTATTACAATTTCTGTGTGCATCTTTATTATTATGCGTTCAGTGTAACAAGGGATTGTGGATAAAACAGTGGCTATTCAAGACAAGGGAATTGACCATGACGGCCATGATTTTCTATAGAAAGTCATCTCAGAATTACATAAATAATTCTAAGATTTCATTGAGAAACAAACTGCCTTTGGCAGAGGTTTTAATTTGGTTATCATCTTGAATCAATAAACCTTTATCAATAGCTACTTTAATGCCAGCGCTAATGGTATCTAAAGCATAACCGGTGCGTTGTTCAAACAGATTTAAATCAAAACCCTGTTGCAAGCGTAATGCATTCATTAAAAACTCTAAGCCTAGGTCTTCATTTTGAATTGATTCTTTACCGGCTAAAAAGTTCTTTCCTTTTTGCTGGCCTTCGATTGTCGCACAATAGAGATAATCTTTAGGGGCGCGTGTTTTCCATGTTCTGAATACGGGTGAGGCCGTTAGGCTATCGGGGGATTGAGAAAGGTCTGTTACCTTGCCATGAGCACCAGCACCAATGCCAATATAATCGCCAAATTGCCAATAGTTTAAGTTGTGAGTCGCTTGTCGATCTTTTAGCGCGTAAGCAGAAATTTCATATTGAGCAAAACCGTGTTGAGCTAATAAGGCCTGTCCGGCTTCTTGAATATCCCACAGGGTTTCATCTTGGGGTAAAACGGGTGGACGCTTAAAGAATTCCGTATTGGGTTCTATTGTGAGCTGATACCAAGATAAATGCGTTGGGCCTAGGTCGATGGCTTGTTGAATGTCGGCCAGCGCTTGTGCTTCTGATTGATCGGGTAAACCATGCATTAAATCGATATTGAAATTATCGAACCCCGCCGCTTTGGCCATTTTAATCGCAGTGATGGCTTGCTGACCATCATGAATACGGCCTAGGTGTTTTAGCTGGTGGTCGGCAAAACTTTGCACGCCAATCGACAAACGGTTAATCCCCAATTGACGATAGCCGGCAAACTTTTCGGCCTCAAACGTTCCTGGATTTGCTTCCATGGTGATTTCAATATCTTGAGCAAAAGTTACCTTGTCTTTGAGGCCTGCTAATAAATTCTGATAAGCCTCGACACTCAATATTGAAGGGGTGCCACCGCCGATAAAGATGGTTTGAATTTCACGACCTTGAATCCAAGGCAAGTCAGTTGCTAAATCCGCTAATAAGGCCTGAACATATTCAGCTTCGGGAATGCTTTCTTCTGCACTCTTTCCCTTAAATTCGTGACTATTAAAATCGCAATAAGGGCACTTACGCACACACCAAGGTACGTGAATATAAAGTGATAGCCGAGGTAAGCTCATATTAGCAACGGAAGCCATTATTCTGCGGCTTCCATTTCTTCACTTAGCTCCATCCATTCCATTTCAACTTCTTCCATTTCACTTTTCGCATCGCCTTGTTGTTGCAATATTTTTTGCAAATCGGTTTTGCGGTCTGCTTCGTACAAGGCGGTATCACCAAGCTGAGTTTCACATTCGTCTAAAGTCGCTTGTAATTTTTCCATGCGACTCTCTAGTTTCTTCAGTTCTTTGCGCATTGGGGCTAAACGCGCACGACGTTCAGCGTCTAAACGTTTCTGCTCTTTACGATCTTGAGCACTGAGACCAGAGGCCTTGCCATCGCTACTATCGCTATTAGGGTTATCCGCAGAGTTTGGGTTCTGTGCTAACTGGCCAGCATTGAAACCTGATGCCGCTTGCTTGGCTTGTACGTGTTTATGGTAGTCATCAAGGTCACCATCAAACGCTTCAATCTTGCCATCTTCTACCAGCCAATATTCGTCTACGGTCGCTTTTAGTAAGTGGCGATCGTGGCTGACAATAACGATCGCCCCGGCAAAATGCTGTAGTGCCATGGTTAAGGCTTCGCGCATTTCAATATCAAGGTGGTTAGTCGGTTCATCCATAATCAGCAGATTCGGTTTTTGCCACGCCACTAATGCAAGGGCTAAACGGGCTTTTTCACCACCGGAAAACGGCTCGCAAATATCCAGAGCTTTATCACCGCGGAAATCAAATCCGCCCAAGAAGTTACGCACCTCTTGTTCTGTCGCTGAAGGCGTAATGCGCTGAATCATGAGTACCGGACTCGCCGTGATATCAAGAGTCTCTAACTGGTGCTGAGCGTAATAGCCAAGTTTTAAATGTTCACCTTCATGACGCTTGCCCGTGAGTTGTGGCAGCTCTTCACACAGGGTTTTGATAAGGGTTGATTTACCCGCACCGTTAGCCCCTAACAAGCCAATGCGATGCCCTGGAACTAAGGACACATTTTGATTTTGTAAAATCGCCACAGGGCCATTCTTGCCTGCATAACCAATATCGGCTTCTTCAATATTGAGCAGCGGAGATGAGACTTTATCGTGGCAAGGGAAGGCAAAACTAAAAGGGGAATCAACGTGGGCAGGGGCAATTAACTCCATGCGCTCTAATTCTTTGACTCGACTTTGTGCTTGCTTGGCCTTACTCGCTTTGGCTTTGAAGCGAGTAACAAACTTTTCGATTTCAGCAATACGCACTTGTTGTTTTTCGTGCATCACTTGCTGTTGAGCTAAGCGTTCTGCGCGAATGCGTTCGTAGGCACTGTAGTTGCCGGGGTAGCTGGTTAAAATATGCTGATGTAAATGCACAATATGATCTGCCACACCATCGATGAAATCACGGTCGTGAGAGATAAATAATAGCGTTCCCTGATAACGATTAAGCCACTGCTCTAACCATAAAGTCGCATCTAGATCCAAGTGGTTGGTTGGTTCATCGAGTAATAATAAATCAGATGGCGTCATCAAAGCTTGGGCTAGATTCAAGCGAATACGCCAGCCACCGGAGAAACCGGAGACCGGCTTCACCATATCGCTTTGCTTAAAGCCAAGTCCATGCAATAACTGCTCGGCTTGGACTTTAATGTTATAGCCGCCATGAGCGTCCATCTTGCCGTGCCAATCAGCGAGTTCGTTATCGCAAGTTGCGGTTTCAATACCGTGTTCAATTTCACGGTAGGTTTTATCACCATCAATCACATAATCGACGGCGCTGCGATCACTGGCCTCAACTTCTTGTGCCATGTGGGCAATGCGCCAGCCCGTAGGCATATATAAATCACCCTGATCGACACCCAATTCCCCTAAAAGCAAAGCAAATAAGCTAGACTTACCAGCACCATTAGGGCCGATGAGAGCGAGCTTTTGTCCGTCATGAATACGCAAATCTGCTTTGACGAGCAGAGGTTTGATACCACGTTGCAATGAAACCTGATTAAATTCGATCATAGACTTTTAGAGTACTTTTTTACAAAGGTGTAGCACTTTGGCTGATTCACAAAATGGCTTAAACACGGGTTTAAATATTGACACAAGTATAGAAGCGCAGTGTGCCACAAAAGCGTCTGCTAGCCCACAGCACAATGATGCTATGAAAGATGACCTAGCGAGTAGATTAGATAATCCGCTATGGCAATACGCTTGTCAGATCTATGCTAAGCCGGGAGTTGAGAGAGCGCTATTGGAATTGCAGGATAGTCATGGTGCCGATATCAATGTGATCTTACAAAGCTTATGGTTAGCGAGCCTAGGTCATGCTTGGGGCCCCACTCATGTCTCCAATATGTATACGGTTTGGATGTCTGAACAGATTCAGCCGTTACGTCTGATGCGACGAAAAATGAAAGATGAATGGGTGGCAAAGCACGGGCAGGAGTTTGAAGGTTTTCGTCAACAAGTGAAGACACTTGAACTGCAAGCAGAGCAGTATGGTTTAGCGATGTTATTTGTGACTACTTTCGAGAAGCAGGAAGGTCATGACGTTTCAGTAACCACTAATTTAAAGCGACTCGGGCAGGATATGAACATTCTGCCCAAGCACTTTCTAGCGCTTATCAACGTTGTTGAATAAGGCTATTTTCCCGCACGCATATCAAGAATCGGTAATGAACTACTGCCCATAATCGTCGCGGGAAGTTGGCCATCCCAGGTTTGCGCTTCGGTTAGCTTCACAATAAGAGGATTGTTTTTCAGTGCTTTCGCTTTTGCTTCAATGGCTTTCGCTTCGGCTCTACCTTTCAGAAGAATCGACTGTGCTTCTGCTTCAGCAACTTTCAAAATACCTTGAGCTTTGGCGTCGGCGGTATTCACGTCACGTAAGGCTTCTAAGCGCTGGCGCTCTAGTTTGTGCTTTTCAGCTGCCGCGAGGTTTTTCTCAGTTTGCTTGATCTCAATCGAGCTGATGTATTTTTTCGGCAATATGATGTTTTCGATCTGAATATTATCAACCGCAACTGGGAAGCCGGCCATTTCTTCGGTTAAGCGGCGTTCAATCCCTTGAATTGCCGAGGCGCGGTCTTGAATCAACTGCTCTGCTTCAAATTGTGGAATGGTATCTTTTGTTGCGGAGCGAAATCTAGGGTCCAGAATGCGCTGTTCAAATTGTAAAAGGCCGCCGTATTTCTTGAATAAGTCCAGGGCCGCTTCTTTGTTCACAGTCCAGTTAACAGACACTTCAATGGTAACAGGCATTTGTTCTTTAGTGCTCGACGCCATGCGCTCAGCATTCTTACGAGTTCGAACTTCAATTAACTCAACAGTTTCAATAAAAGGGATTTTGAAATGTAAGCCCGGATTTTCTTGATGTTTGGCTTCCCCAAAACGTTTCACAACACCAACGTGTCCTTCCACAACAATATAATAAGACTGAAAAGCCGCTAATACGATCAGCGCGAGAGGGATCAGCTTAAGAATGATAAAAGGGGAAAAGTTAAACTTGTTAGACATGGGTTATCCTTAATCGAGTCAGTAATTAGGGCTGCATGGTGAAGGGAAACTGTGCTGCAAGCAAGGGCTTACTTCGCGTTAATACTGTTTTTATTCCGCTGCAATAACCACAGCATTAACGCAGCCCCCATACCTGCGGTACCGAGTATCATTGCCATAATCATAATTTGATAACGAACTGCAATTAACGGGGAAACCCCAGATAGAATTTGCCCCGTCATCATACCGGGTAAAGCGACTAAGCCGACTGCGAGTAAACTATTAATTTGCGGAATCATAGCAGCATGAAATGCGGTTAAGCGAGCTTTATCCATGGAAATGCCATTATGCAATTCACTATGATAACGCTCTGCCGTTAAGCTAATGGCATTCATCGTATTGGCAAAGAACATTCCCGCTAAGGGAATTAATAGCTGAGGCTGGAACCAGCTATCGGCTTTTAATACCAGCATCAGTGAAATTGATAAGTGCAAACCTACAGAAATACCTAAGGCAATAATAGCCGCGGGTAAATAACCTTGATGGTGACGTACGGGGCGAATCGCAATCCAAGCGGCGACTAATAGCATGATGCTAACAATGAGCGCACTGATCCAAGGGGATGGATTGTCAAAGATGCTAATTAATACATAGCCGACGGCAACTAATTGCACTGCCATACGAATAACAGCAATGATGATTTCACTGGGTTTACCTTGCCAAGCAATATAAACCCCACAGACCAAAATGATGGGAATTAAACACCATAATAGATCGAGCCAGCTAATGGTTGTCACTTATCAGTTACCTCTGTAGATAATCTTTATAGATAACCCTGATGCTCGAAGACACGTCTTAGATTTTCTACCGGCATGCAGCCTGATTCTAAGTAGACTTTATGGAAAGCTTGGTCGAGGGCTAACGCATCCAGATCTTTTTTGTTCGCTGCTTGAATTTCTTGTTTCAACTGCCATACCAAGCGATTCCCTGTGAGGTAACTCAGAGGATAGCTTTGCTCACTGCTGTACCAATTGATTTCTGCCTGCACGCGACCGTCGGTGAAGCCTGTGGCTTTCTTTAACAGCTTGGCAGCGTTGTCAAAAACGTCGTCACTGAATCCGTCCTTATCGAAACCAAGATTTAAACCAACATTCAAGTAATCACGTTCCCCTGTCATAAAGTACAGGTCAATCCCCACACGAGCCACTAATCGCGACATTTCACGCTTAGCGATAAAACGAACCTCATCAACCAGCTCTTCATTGATGTAACCCACATCTAGCATGTAATCTTCTAACATGGTCGTCCAGCCTTCGGCGTGTTCATTGGCCGAGAAAAAACGACGAATGAATGATGAATGCTGAGCGGCTGTGGCGAATTGTAGGTGGTGACCTGGAATGCCCTCATGAATCATCATCACCGGAATACCCAATTCAGTATGCTCGGCTAATTGATCTTCTTTTAAAGTTAAATAGACTAGGCTGGTTTTTTTACCAGCTCGCAATGCCAAAGGTGGCCACATAGCCCCTGCAGGAATGACGGGCTCTAGAAAACTTGGTGTTTGTAATAAACGAATTTCTTGCTGAGCCGGTAGGGCAAATAAATGACGCTGCTCAATGAACTCATTGATCGATTGTATTTGATCTGAGTAACAATCCAATACAGAATCTAACTTGCCCCCTTTAATCTTGGCAGCAAACTGTTCATTTAAAAACTCATGCAATTGCTCATCGCTGGTGGCTGCGTCTAGGTCGTATTTTTTACACAGGCGCTTATTTAAACTGGCTAAGAGCGATTGTGTTTCTGCCATAAACTCACGCGCCATCTGAATAAGCTCAGCGGAGGATTGCTTGATATTGCGCAAAGCGAGTAATTCATTAACCTTGTCTTCACCAATCGCGAATTCGGTTAAGCAATCTCGACCCTTAAGATCTTCTAGATAAATGCTTAAAGCTTGATTCGTATTTTTAATTGCTAACTTTAACTCAGCTAACTTGGGATACGCCGTTTCTTCTGCCCAGTTATAAATTGTCGCGAACAAGTCCGGTAAGCCTTCACCTTGTTCAATTTCAACATTGCACCAGCGTTGGATCGGCTGAGTAATCACTTCAGCCTCGACTTTCAAGAAATCAGGGGCTTGCTGTAAACGGCTAAGGATATTATCTAAGCGTTGTTCAGCACGACGATCGTCGTTAACGAATAATTGAAAAATACCAGCGCTGATGCCATCAACGCCGCATGGCTGTCTGCGACGTTGTGGTTGTCCGCTTTGCTGTAGTTCTGCAAAGAAGATCTGTTGTTTTAAATAGCGCGCCATTAACTCTAAATCTAATTCTTGTTCAAAACCTTCCGCTTGGCAGCTGTCCATACTGGTTAACAGTGCTTTGGCTTGTGCAGTATCTTTATCGAGCTGCTCAAGACTAGGATCGCTGAGTTGGCCTAAGTAGGTCGTATCACCCAAAGACATACTGACATCAGCATCAGACAGAACAAATTGTTTAAATTGGTTTTCAATCGATAGGAAACTGACAGGTGTATTGGGCATTACAATCAACTTAAAATTATTCGAATAATCAGAGTACTGCATCCTAAGAATTCGGTCTATTCCTTATTCTTTAATCACTGAACAGTTTAGTAATTAAGTCGTCACATTTGGCCTCTAATCTAGCCATAACTGGCATAGACCAGATTGAATTTCTAACAATACAATCGATCATTGAGGGGGCAAACATGAAGACATTATCGGGTATTAGCCTAGCGACCTTGCTTGCAGGTAGCCAACTAGTTGGGGCTGAGGAAGTTGTGGAAGCAATAACGGAAGACGAGTATGAAACCGTTGAAGAAGTGGTTGCAGTAGGGCACATATTCCAAGGGCAAATGAAGTCTTTAGATACTCAGCGTAATTCAAACCGTATGGTGAATGCGATTTCTGCGGATGGCATCGGAAAACTGCCAGACCGTAATGCTGCGGAAGCAGTACAGCGTTTACCTGGTGTGTCTATTGAACGTGACCAAGGGGAAGGTCGTTTTGTCGCGGTGCGAGGTTTGCCTGCGCAATGGAGTTCGGCTTCTTTAAACGGCGATCGTATTCCTACGGCTGAAGAAGAAACAACCAGTCGTGCAACGGCGTTTGATTTCTTTCCGACTGAGATGATTGAAAGTGTTGAAGTGAGCAAGGCATTAACCCCTGACATGGAAGGGGATGCGATTGGCGGTAACGTTAATTTTATTACGCGTACAGCGCCGAAAGAGACGACCTTAGATGTAACTGTCGGTGGAAACTATAACGAGAAAGCCGACAAGATGGGCTACAACGTCAATGTCTTGGGTGGCGATACCAGTGATGATGGTAAGTGGGGGTATATTCTAAACGCCAGTGCTTATGTTCGTAACTGGGCAACGGATAACGTTGAGCCCCGCCGTAGTGGTGAAGGCATAAAACGTTTAGAGTTGCGTGACTATACTGGCGAGCGTGAAACCTACGGTTTTAATGGCGCTGCTGAATACACAATGGACAACGGTGACACCCTGCATGTGAAAAGCCTGTATGGCACCTTGACCGATGATGAAACACATTACAAACATCGCTATCGTTTTGATAAAGACCGTGTCGAGTTACAGCACATTCATAATATTCTTACCACGGAATTATTTGGTAACGAAGTCGGTGGCGAGCACCAGTTAACGGAATCGGGTTTGTTACAGTGGAAACTGGCCAGCTACGATAATCACTTCTTTTATGGTGATGCACCAAGCAGTAAAGATAATAGCTATTTTGTTATGCGCTTTGACCAAAAGGATGTGGGTTATACCGGCTTAGGGGAGGGTGATTATGCTTATAATATTATTGATGGTGGCAGTGATCCTTCTCAAAAAATCAGCAATCATTTACCGAATGGATTCCAACATGATCCATCACAAATGGGTTTAGCTTGGGTAGAACTGTATAAAGTTGATGTGCGTGAAAAAGATAAGATTGTTGCCCAAGTCGATTTCACCGAAGACATGAGCTATGACCTGCAATTGAAGTTTGGTTTGAAATATCGTGATAAAGAACGAGTCGCTCGTTTCTCTGATGAGTTTTATAAATGGGATACGGATAACTTCGGTCCTGCTCCTACCTTGTCTGATTTCGATTTGAAAGATCAGCCTGGTCGCGATGATTTCATGGAAGAGCAAGATGTAAATTATGCTCAAGACTTTAGCCAAGTTGCGGACATGTCAGAGGTAGAAAATTTTTGGAATAATAACCGCGATAAATTTATTCTAGACGAAGATGAATCGGCATTAGTTAGCAATGGCGGAGCTCTGGGTCGTAACTTCGATGTTAACGAAGCTCACACTGCCGCTTATGGTATGGCGACGTACAATATGGAAGATGACTTAACAATTGTTGGTGGTTTGCGTTTAGAGCAAACGCAAACCGAAGTTAAAGGTCAGCTTTATCTAGAGGATAGTGATAGCCTAGAAGATCGCACTGAGAAAAAAGATTACATTTCGGTTCTGCCTTCTGCGCACATGACCTATCGTTTAGATGATGATAGCAATGTACGTTTAGCGGTTTCCCGTAGTTTCTCTCGACCAGACTTTGGAGCACTTGCCCCAGGAGGCTCTTATTCGGAAGCGGATGCCTCCTTTAAGTCCGGCAATCCAGATTTAGAACCAACCTATGCGATGAACTTCGATGCTTTATATGAACACTTTATTGATGATGCGGGCATCATCAGCGGTGGTTTATTTTATAAAGATATTACCGACCCTATTTTCCAAAGCACTAGCACAGGAAGTTATAACGGTAATAGCGGCGTGACGTTTAGCCGCCCAGAAAACGGTGAAGATGCTTGGTTAGCCGGTGCAGAGTTAGCCTTTAGCCGTCGCTTAGATTTTATTGCTGAATCATTAAAAGACTTTGGTGTGCAAACCAACTACACCCACATGCGCTCAGTTATGGAATTACCGGATGGCCGTAAAGCGGATATTCCACGTCAAGCGGACCAGCTTTATAACGCATCGATCTTTTTTGATAATAACGAATTCGCAGTACGTGTCGCGATTAATCATAAAGGTGAATACATCCAAGAGCATGGTGGTAGCAAAGATGAAGATAATTTCTATGGCGAGAATACCAGTGTGGATTTAAGCGCTTCGTATAATCCGAACGAACAGTTAATGGTGTTCTTTGAAGCGAATAACCTAACCAATGAGCCTCTTAAATATTATCAAGGGAGTAAAGGCCGTCCTTTGCAAACTGAATATTACGGTGCTCGTGCTAGCTTAGGTGTGAAGTACAGCTTCTTCTAAATAACCAATGATTTAACTCTTGCCTCGCTACCTGCGGGGCTTTTTTATTCTCTGTTAGTATTTTAGGTATTCAATGAAAAACGTGGTCATAGTGGGAGGCGGAATTCTCGGCCTTTCTTGTACGTATTATTTGCAAACCTCGGGTTCAGCTCAGGTGACGCTATTAGAAGCAGGAACCTTTGCCGCAGCCACTACCAGTCAAGCGGCGGCGTTATTAACTCGTGCGCGTTCAGATGTGAATGATGGTTTGATGGTGGATGAAAGCCACCGCATGATTAAACATTTTGAACACACTTTTCAGCAAACCTTTATGCATCGCAATGGCTGCATTCATATTGCAAATCAAGGAGATAACTTTCAGCAAGAACTCGCGGTATTGCAGATGCATCAACAGCAAGGGAAGCAGAGGGGAATCGAGAGTTATTGGCTGAATGCCAAAGAGATTCAGCAGCAACTGCCTTGGTTACACATAAAGAATGAAAGCTTAGCCTTGTTTTACCCAGACGATGGTCACGCTGACCCTTATTTATTAGCCAATTTTTATCGACAAGCGGCAAAACAAGCAGGGGCGGCATTACATCAAGGAATTAGAGTCAAACAGCTACTGGAATCCGGAAATCGAGTTGTAGGTGTGCGCAGTGAAAGTAATCATGATTGGCTAGCGGACGCAGTCATTATTGCCGCGGGACCTTGGTCTTCAATATTGGCTGCTCAACATCAAGTAAAATTAGCCATGGCGCCAATAAGAAGCCATTACTGGATTACGGATAATCATAATCTCTTACAGCCGGACCATGCTATGGCCATTTCTCCTACGAGCAAAGCGTATTTTCGCAGTGAAAATAAAGGCCTATTATTTGGTGTGCGTGATAGTCAAACCTGTATTGCTGATCCCAAAGAATTACCCCTGTCGCAGCAAGATATTCATAATCACCGTTTCGAACAAGACGAAAAGGGCTGGTTAGCGCTGGAAGAAAACTGGCAAAGCTTAATTGATATCTGCCCTCTTTTAGAAACGGCGCAGTTAAATCATTATATCAATGGTATTTCTTCTTATACCCCAGACGGTTTACCACTGTTAGGCCCTTGTGATCAGTGGCGTAATTTGTTTTTTGCTACCGGTTGTTCAGGGGCGGGGATTGCTTGGAGTGGAGGGATAGGTCGCTTATTGAGTGAGCAGGTGCTAGCGCAAAAGCCCTTTGTGAATGAAGAACGCTATGCCTTAAATCGGTTTGAACAGCAATTTGATACGGTAGACCCTATGGATAAAAACTTTCGTCAGCAATGCGCGCGAGCACGCAGCGATAAAAAAACAGGATAGTTACTGAATGACGACTAGATCTGCTGGGCGTAATGATTTATTTTTTATAGTCACTTACGCTCAGTTCCAGTTGGCATAGTTTAGCTAGAGGCATGGGTTTATAAAAATAAAACCCTTGAATGATATCAACGTGTAAATCGCCCAAATAATCCAACTGCTCTTTTTCTTCAACCCCTTCGGCTACAATTTCCAGCTCTAATTTATGGGCTAACGAAATGATATGTTCAACCACAAAGCCTGAACGTTCATCTTTAGGAATCTTCTTAACGAAAGAATAATCTAACTTGATAACGTTAACGGGTAAGTTTTGAATATAAGAAAGTGAAGAATAACCTGTACCAAAGTCGTCTAACGCAACCTTAAATTCTGCCGCTTGTAATTGATTACTGACATCAATTGCAGTGTCCAAATCTTCTAGCATCGAACTTTCTGTTAATTCAAACTCAAGTCGACTTGGATGAATGTTATAGCGTTTACAGGCTGCTAATAAATCAATGACTAATGATTCACGGTTAAACTGTATCGGCGATAAGTTGATCGATATTCTGAAATTCGGATTTTCTGAAAAGTATTCAATGAGTTCAGACGCCTCCGCCATGATGGCTTCGAAGATAGCGGCTTCAAGTTTATTCATCACCTCAGGAGCCGCTTCGACGATGGGTAAGAATTTACCGGGTAATAAGATGCCTTTGGTTGGATGATTCCAGCGTACGAGAGCCTCAACACCTTGAATCTGACCACTTTGATAATTTAACTTGGGTTGGTAGTAGGGAATGAACTCTTGCTTTTTAATACCACGAATAACCTCTTTTAAGAGGGCCTCTTTTTTCTCAATTCGCTCTGAAAAAGAATGATCAAAGTGTACGAGGTGATGCGTATGGGTGTCTTTTGCGTGCTGAAGTGCTAACTCAGCACGCGTTGTTAAACTGGAATTGTCTAGATCTAAATCTAACTTAACGGCTCCAGAGCGTAATGAAACGGAATCATTTTCGTCAATAATACGCTCGATCAAAGCATTAATTTTTCGTTCGAATTCTTCATACTTAGTCGCTTTGGCAATAACCGCAAACTTGCCACCATATAAACTATAGACCTTACTGGTTTTGAATTTGCAATCTAATAAGGTTTGCGCAACATTGCGAATCAGTTGGTCCGCTTTGCGAAAGCCTTTTTCTTTATTGATTTTTTGTAAGCCATTGATGTCGAGAATCGCTAAAAATTCGTCATGGCGGTGCTTTAAACGACATTCTTCAATAAATAACATCAGAGACGAGCGATTCTTCATATTAGTTAAGCTGTCTTCGAAAACCGCTTTCTCCAATCCTTTTACTGCATGGTCGAGCCGATTCCTTAAAGTTCGATTCCAGAAATATAGAACGGTAATGAGAACGGCGGCAAAAATTATCGATAATAAAAGGTATTGAATCCAGCTGCGATCACGATGGAATTCGTTGTAAATACTGTGCTGTTTAAAAACGGCTTGTCCGCCTGTCGCTTGATTATAAGTATCGATCATAGCCGCCCATCGATCTGGGCTGGAAAGGCCTAATGGTATGTTATTGGCATCAATGAGTTTAATGGTTTCTGTGGCTTCGTATCTTTGGTGCTCTAAATCAAACGGCATAGGGTTGTTCGTTTGCCGGTTTAAAATATGGTTAATAATCTCTTCGGGATGTTCAATGGCATAGTTCCAGCCACGAATAACGGCTCGTCGAATTGAAGCGACGCGCCTTGGGTGATTGTCGAGTTCGTATTGGGTAGTTGCTAAATTGTCACCGTAAAAATCGATATCAAATTCTTGAGGACGAAATATATCGACCTCATGCCCCAGTTGTTTCAATTGAAAGGGTTCATTACTGACATAGCCATACATTGCAAAAACTCGGCCATCGATAAGCTTATTCACATCACCGTCATAGCTGAACTTTTGATAATCCCCTGCTTTCAGGTTATTCCTTAATAACATAGCTTCAATATGGCCGGATATGCTGGGGTCGGCCAGCATTAGCATCCTATCTTTTAAGTCTGAAATGTCTTTAGCACCACTAGATTTAAGAGACATCAATACTTCAGGTGCATGTTGAAAGATAGAAGCGACGATAATAATAGGAGAATCAACCGCCAATGAATTGAGCGACTCACTGCCTAATACAGCATATTCACTAGCGCGATTAATTAATTGATGTAGGTGATTTTTATGGGGCCCACCCTCAATCAATTTGACACTATGACCTTCATCTTCAAAATACCCTTGCAGTTCCGCTGCATAATAACCAGCGAACTGAAACTTGTGGTACCACTTTAAATGAATCGATACTTCATCCGCATGCATTAGTGGCGACAGCAATAAGAAAAGTAGCGTTGATAAAAGTAACTTAATCAAGGTCACCAGTGAGTCAAGGGTATATAAATTGTAAATAGTTGAGCTTAGCTAAGTATAGACTATGCAACTAAAGAATTAGTATATAAATAACGAATGCAGGCAAGTTATTGATTTATATGAAATATATCTTGATGGCGGGATAGATGATTTACTGCCAAGTAACCCCTATTACTTTAAACGTTGTGAGTCATCGCAAGAGGGGTTACTGCTTTGTGGATACTTAAGCGGGCTCGTTAAAAAGGTTCTTCAAGTACTTATCGGTCGCAAGAAGCGGAAGTTTCGCAATCTTACGTTGCTTCAAATCCATCCAACCAACCACAACTTGATGCTTGGCCGCGAGCGTGCCGTCTTTTTTATACAGATTATTTACCCAACAAACAGACTTCTCTGAACCCGTGTCTTCGCCGAGCTCGATAGTGATCGTCACTTCTTCGCCCATGAGCATTTCAGCAAAATACTCGGTCTGTTCTTTAAACATAACAGGGCTTAAGCCAGATTCTTTAAACCAAGCATCGTCCATACCAATATTCTGTAAAAAGCTAATACGTGTATGAGCGCACATGTCGGAATAAGCCGTGTGTCGCATATGTCTATTGGCATCACAATCAGCCCAGCGCACTTCGATTACTTTTTTATATAATATGTCTGTTGCTTGAGTCATGAACAAAATCCTATATAGCGGTAAAAGTTGTAGGTTTTAATTGCTGATAGTCATAATGCGTCATTACTATTGATGCGTAAAATTCATTGTAGTAATTATTGGTATGACTAATAATCATGATGTTGATGGTTATAAGGCAATATCATGGATTTACAGGCGTTGAACCGGTTTGATCTCAATACCCTCGTTACGTTAAAAGTTTTATTAGACGAACGTCATGTCACCCGCGCAGGAGAGAAGTTACACCTGACGCAATCTGCTGTAAGCCGCATATTAGCTAAGCTCAGGCAGGACTTTGATGATCCTCTATTGGTGAAATCAGGCAAGCATCTAAACTTAACGGCAAAAGCTGAGCGCTTGTACATGCCGCTGACTCAGCTGTTAGAGCAAGTTAATGGGCTGCTCTTACCGGAAGTATTTGATCCGCTTACGGCGAAAGGCAGCATTCGAATTGCGACCAATGACTATGGCTCTCATGCGTTATTGCCAAGATTAATTCCTTTGCTGAATGAGGCCGCTCCAGGTATTCGAGTGACGGCCCTTGATTGGCGTTCCAACGTTCTTGATGAGCTTGAAGAAAACCAAGTGGATCTGATAATCGGTGGAGTGACTGTACCTGCTCACAATATTTATCAGCGGGTGGTCGCCAGTGATGGCTTTCAAGGCTTAGTTCGTAAAGGGCACCCTCTCGCTGCTGGAATGACACTGGAGCAGTATGTAGAGCAGAATCATGTGATGATTAGCCCCAAAGGCTCGGGGCCGAGCGAAGTGGATGAGATACTGAAAAGCATGGGATTAGAGCGAAATGTAGCGCTTAGAATGCCGCATTTTTTTGCCGCCCTTGAAATTATCGCGACAACGGACTTCATGATTCTATTGCCTGAGCACTTTGTCAGGCGTTATGTTGATGCTAATAAGTTTGCCATTATTGATCCACCGTTTGAAATCCCTACGTTTGACGTCTCAATGTTTTGGCATGCGCGAATGCATCACGAACCTCTGCATGCCTGGTTCAGAAAGTTCGTCTATGAAAAAATCTATGATCGAAGAGATAAAACCTAATCGATTGCGGCTAACGTATCGATACCCGAAAACAGCTCAGCCAACTCGGTTTGTGATTTAGGAGGAAGCTGTTGCCAATGTTGCTTAATTTGGCGCCAAGTTTTTACCTGAAAACTTTTTGCCACACTAGAGTAGGCTTGTCCATCCAACTCACCTTGATAAAGACACTTCCCTCGCCAAAAAGCAGGTTCGTTGAATTGGGTTTCACCCGCTCGTTTATATTGATCATAAGCGACTTCGTTTTGCTGCATCAAAGGATAAAATATTCGAATGATTTCTGTTAACAACGGTTTCAACAGATCATCAATCACTAACGTACTGTCCGGCTTATGGTCCGAGAAGTCACCTTGATGAACTCGATTTAACCAAGCAACCACATTTGGAGCCGTCGTTTCTATCCATTTGGCAGCGCTCGGGTCGGTTAAATTCATACCCAGTTGTCCATAGAGGCTGGCGTCCGCTAGCGTAAAGTACTGCCCAAACAGGTAAGGGCGCGTTTCAAAGATGGGTTCTAACGCATTGAGAATATTCAGATAGCTGCTTTCAATCAGGTTATGTGTTGCAGGCCAGTCATGATGGCTGGGAGGCTGCTTTTTCTTTGACAGCCCTTCAATCTGAAAGTCTTTTGCTGCGACACTGAACAAATAAGGCAAGCGCCGAATCTGACGGTGACTAAAAAAGTCATCGATTATTGAACGAAAGGGGGCAGCAATCGCAGGCATTTCATTGGCTAAGCGTCGCCCAGCCGTATTATTGGTTGCAGACGTTTTCCAACGACTGTGGTGGACCATGTATAAACCAAACTCATCGAAGTACTCATCGATAAGCTGAATGAGAAAGTTCTGCTTATCGTCACCGGCATTCACGACGCTATCAGTATCCGTATTGCTATCTAACCAATTGGCAATAGCGGATGAGTCGTATAAGTTCTCGCCATTCGGACCGAATAAAAAAGGCACTAAGGGAAATTCGTCGTATTCAGTAAACTCAGGGTAAGTAAGCTTCAATAACCCCGCTTTAAGTAATTTTAAACGCAGTTGAATACGGACATTCTCAAAGGTATTACCTTCGCTTGGAAAATCACGAAAAGGAATTCTTTTGGCGTTTAATACAGCAGCGACTTTCAAGTGAAAGGGCGAGAGTTCAGAACCTGATAGAATCCAGGGCTTATGGTTAGAAGCAAGAGAATGTGGCATGACGGCGTCTTTATTATTGTTTATATCTTGCTAGTTTATTACAACGCCAAACAAAGTTCTCCTTGTTATAAACTGTTCTCATCATTCAGTTTTTTGATAGTAGCATAAGACTGCTGTAATGCTTCAAATGTGAGTGGGCGGTAGAATATAAACCCTTGCACGAAATTAACCTCACTGCGTTTTAGAAATTCAAGTTGCTCATTTGTTTCAACACCCTCGGCAATCACATCAATATTCAAGACTCGCGCTAAAGTAATAACCGAAGAAGTGATCGCTTGAGATTCGTGATCTACATGGAGTTCTTTAATAAAAGAGCGGTCAATTTTTAAGAAGTCGACAGGTAACTGACGAAGATAATTTAATGAAGAGAAGCCGGTACCAAAATCATCAAGTGCAATGGTGACCCCTAGGCTACGAATCTTTTTAATTAAGCAAATAACAGAGGCTAAGTCTTCAAGGAAAGAGCTTTCTGTGATTTCTAGTTCTAAAAGATTTGCCGGCATGCCGGTTTCGTTTAAAGATGCCGTCAGTTTATTAAAGAAATCTGGATGCTTTAATTGTTTGGCTGAAATGTTGGCGGCAATGCTCACTTGCTTACCATCGTTTAATAACCGAACCCCCATTTCACAGGCTTGGCGTATTACCCAGTTACCCAGCGGCACGATCAACCCAGACTCTTCAGCAATCGCGATAAAATCGGCAGGGGGTAATAAGCCATGCTTAGGGTGTTGCCAGCGAATCAGAGCCTCAGCACGCAGACTTTCTTTGCCAGAAAGACTAATTTGTGGCTGCAGATATAAGACAAACTCTTGCCGTTCTAAGGCGTCTAATAACTCACGTTCGCGTTGTAATTTATGAGGAATGTGTTTCTTCATTGATGGGTCATAAAAGCGTGATTGACCCTTACCCAGTTCTTTCGCCGCATACATGGCTAAATCAGCTTGCTTTAATAATTCTTTAGGGTCGATATGGGGTTCGAAACTGGACGAAATACCAATGCTAGCCGTCATCATAAGAGATTGATTATTCACGAACATGGGTTGGTGAATGGCGGCGAGTAATCTTTCCGCTACGATCTCTAATTGTTCAGTCTGTTCTATATATTGCACAACCACAATAAATTCATCACCGCCTAAATGGGCAACAAAATCATGATATTTCACACAGCGAGAAATTCGGGTTGCGATGCTGCTTAATAAGAAATCACCTGCCTGATGTCCAAGGTCATCGTTAATCCGCTTAAAATAATCTAGATCAATATAAAGTAGGCCAATGCCATAATCACTGCTGAGTTCAGTCTCGGCTAGGTCATTAATATGGGCCCAAAAGTGCTTCCGGTTTGGCAAGTGAGTCGTAACATCATAACCGGCCCCTGGAGCATTCGTGGTTTCAGTGCCCCTTAACTCACTGATATCATTTGCTACGCAAACATAATGTGAAATGATACCATCCGGTTTGCGAATTGGACCGATAGTCAGTCTGACCCAGTGCTTAGAACCTAGCGAATTTTGGCTTTCAAATTCTCCTTCCCAATAGGAGCCACTCTCTATAACCCGCTTTAATTCTGGGTAAGCTCTTTCCGCTTCCTCTAACCACTGATCCAATAGCGATATCCGTTGTAGGTCAATATTACTATCGAGCTTATAAATATCGACTAAGGCTTTGTTGAGTACTTCAACCTCGCCATTAGGCTGACAGATCATGACCGCTGACGTATGACCTTGAATACTCTCAGCAACCTGTTGGATGGATTTATCTCGAAGCAGGTGGCGTTCAATATCATTTTGTAATTGGCGCTGGCGTTGATTCAGCTCAGAAATGAGCTTCTCATTCAGCAAAGCGATATCTCGAGCTTTCTGATAAATGCTATGAACTTGATCGTAATTGGGAGACTTATTTTCTATCAACAGCACTGCTTGGTCGTGTATTAACAGCGCTTTTGCTTCTAGCTGGAATTCTATTCCTAAATGATCAACTTCGGTCCAAATACCCGAGCAGGCAGTACTTGCTTCAGATGCTTCCCAGGTAGCGTTGGCATCAATCAAGAAGTTCTCAATAAATGGAAATAGAGAACATAGATCAGATGTATCTAAATTCGTTTGATTGTTTTCTAGAGGATACCCCAGCCCTTCACATAATTGCTTAAACCAGCTGCAACCTGGATTTATCATTTCAAACTGTTCGTTCGATTTTTTTGTGAGAGCAATAACATTTAGCTCTTCAATAATTCCTTCTAGTATATTCATGAACTTTCGGAAATTCCTCGACTTGATAGCATTTTATCGACCAAGGTAATAAAAGCATCCTCGACATTCTCGCCCGTTTTTGCACTGGTATTCAGAATTGATATACCGAGGGCTTCAATTGAATTGTAATCTTCCTTTGAAAATTTCCATTCTTGCTCTAGATCGCACTTGTTGATCAACCCTATGATGGGGGCGTGAGGAATCTTTTGCCTTACGGATGCGCAAATTTCTCTCGCAACTTCGACGCTTTTCGGGCGAGTACCATCTAATACTAATAGAACCCCCGAAGCCCCTCTTAAGTTGCTTTCTTTTAACGAGGTAAATGCGTCAACCCCCTCGATGTCCCAAATCATTAGCTGCACGCTGTTATCGGCATAATCGACCTGCTTCTTGGAAATCTTAACACCGATGGTTGTGAGGTAATCATCACTGAATATACTGTCGACGTAGCGCCGCACTAAGCTGGTTTTACCGACAGCAAAAGGGCCTAACATACAGATTTTTTTAGCAATGATTTTACTCACTCGGTGCTCCAGAATAGAACAGTTGAAAACTGACACGGCGTTGTAAGGGCTCTGCAATGCCACCACCATCAAGGTGACCTAGGCCCCAAGTGACTAAAAAGTCGATGGAATCAGTATTTTCTTGCAGTAGTGACTGTATTGTTTGGGCCCGCTCTTGGCTTACCGCTCTATTTTTCTCTTGAGTACCGGAGCTATCGGCAAAGCCAAGAATCATGAGTTGTAAATTATTCAGGCCTAAATCAGATGCGTGACGAACAAGAGAATTTAAATTTTGGATCAATGCAGGCAGTTTAGTTAATTCGTCAGCGGATAGATGAGACGCATTAGATTCAAAATAAAAACGCGTATTGTTGATCGCATCAACCGCTTCAATAAAGACTGTCATCGCATCTTTTGAAGTCACAAAATTAACGATCCGATCATTAATAGAAATCTGAATATTCGCATCGTTGGTAAGAGAACTTATAAACTCGCTCGGTGTGCGAGAGTTTTTATCTCGAATAATTTGAGCATTCAGGTTCACCCCTGTTTGAGACGTCGAGATCACCACATAGCCGCTTTCATTAGCCAATGCCGTATGGATCAACCCCATGCTCTGCTCTAGCTGCCAACTTTCATAACGGGCCATTGCCATATATACGGTTAGTGCTGTTAATACCCCGAGCGCCAGCCAAGGCATTTTTTTGGGCTTAGGCGGTATTTTTTTGGTTAGCAGACATGTCGAGAGTAATGGGCTAGTTGGTTCGAAGTCCGTGCGGTCACCTTGAAAGTCGATAAGGGGCTGGTGAAAATCAGCGTGTAATTGCTCGATAGCTTGGTGAGCCAGTGCGATGAGTTCATCAGATGCCGAGCCTCGAACGGCGATTGCGATGATGGCATGAGGACCGACCAGTAATTGCAACTCTAAGTCACCGAAACGAATACGCTCGAGGGTTTCTTTCCCTGCAGAGAAAGAGTCCGATACAAAGTCACTAATAGCGGTGAGCATGCTAGATACCAACTCTGGGTCTTGAGCATTCACATCAGGGGCAATTACGGAGTTAAGCAGTAACCCCGTTTCTCTATGGACCAACAGGACTTGCTCAACACGGTACTGAGTCGTCTGCAGCAATACGTATTTAGCGTAAGGCATACCAGCACGCCAAGCACTGAATCGCCACTTCAAAGAACCCAGAGATAGACTTTGCTCCAGCAGTGTATTTAACGACTGCACCATTTCTGAAAGCGCCGTGGCCACAGCTTTACGAATTGCTGGCCCCATAATTGGAAATAAAATATCGGTAATACGCGCGGGATTTTCTTCAATCGAAACATTAATAGCTTCGTCAACAATGGGGGCAAGAGATTCGCCCAATTCTTTTTCTTCTACTAATTTCAGCGCTTCTGGCAGTGCTTGAGTGAGGCGTTCAACATCATCTTCTCGAGAAATATAGCGATTGATGGCCGTAAAATAATCTTCGCCCAACAATAATTGCCTGAGCTTCAAGTAATCATTCTCACCTGTTTCTGCTGAGGTGGTTTTAGTGGCTGACTCTCCTGTCATATCAGACATGTTAACCAGGCTGACCTTCTATTTTATTCGCCATATTTACTAACAGTTTGGCGAGAGTATCCCTGCCTAACTTATCGTTATTGAGGTTGCCTGATGATTGACTCAACTGATCGACTAATTCTTGATATTTAGATTCAAGGTCAGCAGACAGTTTTTCGACCTCTGCAATAAGCTGAGATTCTAATGAATCGTGAGCATGAATAGCTTCTTGATGAAAGTCCTCAACGGTTTTTTGTAAGCTGGCCGCTTCAACCTCAATAGACTCAGCTCGGTTCTCAGAGCTTTGGTTCAGTTGATTAACATGCTTGGTAAGATCTTCTAATTGCAGCGTAAAGTGGCTTTTAAGATCTTTCATTGATGAAGATAGTTTTTTATCCATATCGATAAATTGCAGCTTATTGCGCTCGCTTAACTCATCAATGGATTGTCGTACTTCAGCAACTTGCTGCCCAAATAACAGTTGTTGAATTTCATGGAGTTGAGCTTGAGGGTCCATGGGGCCAGAAACGGCACTAGGATCTTTCTTACCGTTTTTCTTGGAAGGTGATGCACTCATCGGCTTACCTGCTTAAATCCGTTACTAGAGCTATTGGGCTTTTTGCAAGTATAGTCCAAATTATGGTAGAGGAATGAATAAGCAAAAACCAAGGTAAGTCTAATAGATAGGTGAAATTTTAGATTCTAAATAAGAGTCAATTATGAGTGCCTGAGTGGCGGGCTGAAAACGATAAGGATGTTGTTAGTTTATGATTTATAAGGAAATTATTTAAAGAACGATCGTTAGACTTTCTGATTGGGTTATACAACCGCGTTAACATAATGTTTTTTTCAGTTAACGCCTATTTAACTTGGCGTTCTCTTCTGGTTTCACTACCATGTAACATAAGTATGGAGAGATATAAAAATAAGTGATGAAGGTACTATTAAAAACAAGTCTACTCGGGCTGATTTTCCACTGCATAGTGTTACCTGTATTCGCACAAGAATTAACAGTTATCTATTCTCCATCACCGGTATCGAAAGATGACACACGATTTGATTACAGTATTAGCCTATTAACCCATGTCCTTAATAAAACAACTGCGACCCACGGCCCTTTCAACATGCAACCTGCTAAGGGCATGAATGTAGGTCGAGCGATTGAATTTTTAAAAACGGGTGATGTAGATGCGGTGAACGTGATCTGGACAACCTCATCGAAAGAACGTGAAAGTTCTTTATTACCGATACGAATACCTATTCGCAAGGGGCTATTAGGCTATCGAATATTTCTGATAAAAAAAGAAGACCAAGACAAGTTCACTAATATACAAACTGTGGAACAATTAAAGCAATTAAAAGTAGGACAAGGCCACATCTGGAATGATGTAAAAGTCTTCAAGGAAAATGACTTTAGTATAGTGACAGGGCCTAATTACGAAGGCTTATTTCGAATGTTATTAAAAGGACGCTTTGATTATTTTTCTAGAGGGATTAATGAGGCGCCCTCAGAGTATGAAGCTCGAAAAGATATGTACCCGAATCTAGCAATTGAAGAAAGCATCTTATTATACTATCCATGGCCGAAATATTTTTTTACGTCACTGAAAAACCCCAAGCTTGCTCAGCGCATTGAACAAGGGTTAAAAATGATGATTGAAGATGGGTCTTTTGAAGCGCTATTCTTGAAATATCATAAAGAAGATATTGACCGTGTAAATTTGAAAGACAGGAAGTTGTTTCGAATTAGTAACCCGTTGTTGCCAGATACGGCTCCTTTGGAGCAGAAAGATTTATGGTTTGACCCTGTGAGAGGGTCTTGAGTCTTATGATGGCTAATATATTGAAGGATTCGATTCTTTAACGGTTAATGATTAAACGGTTTGCTTTGGCAAATCTTAAACTCTTCACCGTCTATTGATGCCTCTTATCCGAAAATAACGCCTAGCATTTGCGGCGGTTTTGTAGCGAGGTACGAGCGGAAAACTGTCCAAACCACGCAGTGGTTTATGCAACATGCTTTTGTTATGTACACGTCATAATTCCGAGCGATGCACCAACCCTTTAAGTTTGGCATCATATAAGTACTCGTTAGATTTAACTCTCTCAATAAAACTATTTAAGTAATCTGTTAGCGTTTTATCTGGTAAGCACTCTAGACCTAGCCCATGCTCTAAAAATATCCATTCATTATCAACCAGTGCATAGCCATGAGTTTCTCGACCTGGGGACTGAAAAATCGGAATGTAAAACCCAGAGTGACCAATAGAACAATCTAAGCGGGCAACTTCACTAATTATTGAATCGATTGCTTCTTCTAATGAGTTCAATCGATAAAGTCCAAATACCCCCGATGAATTTTCATCCTCCCCATCAAGTACGCTATAAAGACTAACAAAATCTATTGGAAAGTTGTATTTATCAATGACTGAGAAGTCTTCAACTCTAGATGTCATAAGCAATTTGACGGCATCAGGGTAATATTTTTCTAATGCATCTAAAACGTTTTTCATACTAATTCCCTTTAACGCCCGCCTCAGCGAGCAATTTTTTGTTAGCTGCTGACAGGTCCAGACCAAAGCCATTCTTTACGTAATTTACCACGATATTTTTTAGCACCTCGTCTTTCATTTTGCCTGTAGAAGCCACCACCGCCATTTGAATCGCCCCATACTATTATCTTATCTTGGAAGAGATCTAGAAGAAACTCTGTAACTTCTGAAGCGGCGGACTCTGCTTGTTCCTGCGCTGTTAAATCCTGATCGTAGCATTCGCAATGCCAATGAGTGAAATCACCTATAAATACAGTAAATTCTTTAACATCATCCAATATCTCAATGCTCCCAAAGCCTTCATGCTTTGGAGGAATTATAATCGTATGTTTGTCTTTGTTTACCGTAAAGTTCAACTCAGGCATTTCAGACTTCAAGTTTATGATCATTTCATCTAGTAGCACATTAATCCTTTTCAGTTAATATTTTAATCGTGCGCATGCGCGTTTGCACGGAAGTGACTCTTCGCTAAAAGAGCCCACGGATTCGTGGCAACGATTTGATTTCATTGAGTAATTTTCAAAATCCATTTCCAAGTTCCATCTTTCCATACCAGGAATACGCGCATGCGTATTTACCTAAATAACGAGGGGCTCGTTATGTCAGGATCCATATTGATAATGTACTTATTTTGCACGAGTTTTTTAAGGCATGCCAGTGCAAATGCGCATAATTTTCATTGGTTTCCGTGCAAACGCGCATGATATGACTGGTGTATCTAAAATCAGACATACTTTAAGAATGTACTATTTTGTCATGCTGTTGTCACATGCGCTGTATTTAATATTTCCTTTTTGGACTAGTCCAGGTAAAGGGTGTATTTAGCTCTTGAGCTTGGCAGGAAGTTATATGCTATCTCATCATCGAATTCAGAGTTCTGTTCAAGGTTGGCTCAGTAGAGCTCCGCAAGGTTGGTTTATTGTCTTTGCGATTAGTGCTGCGTTTCTTACCTATTTTTCTATGTACGCATTTCGCAAACCTTTCTCGGTGGGTTTGTATGAGCAGGAAGGATTCTTCGGGTTAGATTTCAAAGTATTGCTGATTTTGAGCCAAGTACTGGGCTATATGTTTTCGAAGTATATTGGTATTCGGGTTGTTTCGGGCATGCTGCATAATCGCCGAGCTTTGGTGATTATTAGTCTGGTGATGTTTGCCGAAGGGGCTCTGTTTTTGTTCGCGGTGTTACCGGCGCATTTAAAACCCTTTGCTATGTTTTTGAATGGCTTACCGCTGGGCATGATTTGGGGTTTGGTATTCAGTTATTTAGAAGGGCGTAAAACCAGTGAGCTGTTAGGAGCGGGTTTAAGTGCGACCTTTATTGTGGCATCGGGCATGGTGCGCAGTGTGGGTAAGGGCTTAATTGTTTATTGGGATGTGGACGAGTTTTGGATGCCGGTGTTAACCGGTTTAATTTTTATGCCCTTACTGTTTATTTCTGTTTATGCCTTAAGTTTACTGCCTGAACCTGATGCCGAAGATGAGGCCTTAAGAAATAAGCGCGAGCCGATGACAGGTAGTGATCGTTGGCAGTTATTCAGCCAATATTGGTTTGGTTTATTGGCGCTGATTTTTGCCTTTATGATGTTCACGGGCCTGCGTGATTTTAGAGATAATTTTTCTTCAGAGATTTGGACCGCGCTAGGATTTGGTAATGAGCCTGCCATCTTTACCTATGCCGGTATTCGTATTGCGGGCATGGTATTGGTTGCGTTGGCGCTTTTGATGTTGATTCGGGATAACTTTAAAGCGTTTACCGCAAACCATATCGCTATTGTAATTGGCTGCGGCATTATGGCGGTGAGTACCATGCTATTTCAGCAGGGCTCATTAGATAGTAAGGTATGGATGGTCGCGTTGGGTACGGGTTTGTATCTTGCTTATATCCCCTTTAATTGTTTTCTCTTCGATCGTTTTGTGGCGGTGGCGGGGCCTTATATTGGTGTCAGTGCGAATGCGGGGTTCTTAATCTATCTGGCCGATAGTGCGGGTTATACTGGCAGTGTGGGTTTGCTATTAGTGAAGCACTTTTATGCGCCGGATATTAGTTGGTTGAATTTCTTTATTGAAGCGGTATATTCCACGGCATTCGTTGGTGGTAGCTTGGTCGTCTCTTCTTGGTTATATTTTCAGTGGAAGTGGCACCTTCAGCTTCGCGAAGAAAATGAGCGTAATGCATTACCTCAAGCAACACTTTAACTAAAAGTAGCACGTTAACTAAAAGTAGCACGTAAAAGGATTAGCTAAATGCTGTCGGCAAATATTGAAATTCGTGATCATTTAGCCAATTTAATTGCGCAATATAATGCGGGTAAGGTCGAGCACTTTTCGGCAGGTCGTTTGCCTTCAGAGCGTGAGTTGGTTGAACAGTTTTCCAGTACGCGTATTACTGTGCGGGATGCGTTAACCAAGTTAGAAGCAGAAGGCTTAATCTATCGCTCTAACCGACGCGGTTGGTTTGTCGCACCTTCTCGTTTGGTTTACGACCCATCTTCTCGGGTTAACTTTTATCTATTAGCAGCGCAGCAGAATAAAACCCCTGCAACGCAGTTGATCAGTCAGCGTTGTATTAAAGGTCCTAGCGAAGCTCGTGACGCTTTGGGATTAGTCGCCAAAGAGAAGGTGATTGAGCTGGTGCGTTTGCGTTCTTTAAATGGACGGCCGGTTTTATTTGAAACGATTTATCTCCCCGAAAAGCGTTTCCCAAAACTGAATAAGGCGCGTCTTGAAGGATCGTTGACGGTTTTGATGGAAGAAGAGTATGCAGTGAAGGTTAGCCACGAGGATAACCGCATTCGCGTTTCTGCGGTATATGACCAAGTAGCTGAGAGTTTATCGCACATTAATGGCGCCCCTTGTCTTGAGGTGACTCGCACCCGTTATGAAGGTGATCGCCATGCGTTTGAATACGATAAAGAGTTTTGGGTTCATAGCGCGATTGAACTGAGTATTCCGAGCAAATAATTTCCCAATAATAGATCTTTGATCGCCTAATCTATTAGGCATTTCTCTTATACCCTGCTGAACCTTTCTGTCACAAAAACTTCATTTTAAATTCGTTGCCTCACGCTAAGTGGCTCTTTATAGTTTGCCTTATCTGGTCTAGACCAATTAATTTTTTGAGGCGTTATTGTGAAGAATCCCTATTTGTTATTAACCCCAGGTCCTTTGTCGACCAGTGAAAGTGTTAAGCAAACCATGTTACGTGATTGGTGTACTTGGGATGATGATTACAACCTGGGTGTGGTGCAGCCAATTCGTCAGCAGTTAGTTGATATGGCGCTTGAGACTTCTCAGTGTGAAACCGAATACAGCACAGTCTTGATGCAAGGCAGTGGCACCTTTGCAGTAGAGAGTGCGATTGGCAGTGCGGTTCCTGCGGACGGGAAACTCTTGGTATTGGTCAATGGCGCTTACGGTAAACGCATTGCGGAGATCGCCGAGTATTTGAATATTGAGGTTGTGTGTCTATCGGTGGCTGAGCACGAATGGGTATCGACGGAAGCTTTAAGCGATATATTAAATACGGACTCTGGCATTACTCATGTCGCGATGGTGCACTGCGAAACGACCTCGGGAATTTTGAATCCGATAGAAACTTATGCGCCGATTGTGAAAGCCGCGGGCAAGGTCTTGTTAGTCGATGCGATGAGTTCATTTGGTGGTATCGATATTAAAGTTGGTGACTTGGGCATCGATTTTTTAATCAGCAGCGCGAATAAATGTATTCAAGGCGTACCGGGCATGGGCTTTGTAATTGCTAAGCAGAGCGAGCTTTTATTATGTGAGGGGCGTGCGCGTTCATTAAGTTTGGATTTATTTTCTCAATGGAAAACCATGGAAGACAATCATGGTAAATGGCGCTTCACCTCGCCAACCCATGTTGTGCGTGCTTTCCAGCAAGCGTTGGCCGAGCTGAATAGTGAAGGTGGTATTGCGGCGCGAGCGAAACGTTACGCTGCTAATCATCAGACCTTGATCAAGGGGATGAAGGCTCAAGGTTTTCAGTGTGTGGTTGATGATGACAAGCAATCACCATTTATTTCGACCTTTGTTTATCCAGATTCGAATCTGTTTGATTTCAAAAAATTGTATGAATGCTTAAAAGAAGAAGGCTTTGTGATTTATCCCGGCAAGGTCACTGCGACACCGTGCTTTCGAATTGGCCACATTGGCGAGGTGTATCCTGAAAATATGCAGCGCTTGCTGGTTGCTTTAGCGAATAACAAATTCTGGGAGCAAGAAGATGCGCTTGAGAACGTTAGCGCGTAAGTCGGTCGATGCGGTATTAGCGCCTTTTCATCAATGGGGGCATTTGCCCTTAGGAGAGGAGGTGAGTCAGCTTGAACATGCCCTGCAGTGTGCTTGGTTTGCTCAACAAGATAATGCACCCAAGCACATTATTGCTGCGGCCTTGCTACATGATATTGGCCATTTAATAACGTTTTGCGAAACAGAAATTCATCCCGAAGAGGATGATCAAAACGGGTATCACGAGAAAGTTGGGGCGAGTTTTCTAGCCCAGCATTTTGATGATGAGATCGTTAAACCAGTGCGCTTACATGTTGCGGCAAAACGTTATCAGGTATCGACTCAAGAAGATTACCGACAAGGTTTGTCGCATGCGTCTTACCACAGCTTTTTATTACAAGGTGGTTTGATGGATGAGAGCACTTGCCATGCCTTTGAGTCGAGCCATTGGTTTGCTGATGCTTTGTTATTGCGTAAATACGATGAGCTAGGCAAGCAAGTTGAGATAAAAGACGCTGATTATTCTCAGCTGACCTTAGATGATTTTTACGAATTATTAATTGAACACACGCGTGTTGTGAAAGAGAGAAATAGTTATGCTTAAGACAAACGTTTTTTGTGCGGGCCCTGTAGAGGCGTTGATTCTAGATTGGGCAGGAACCACTATCGATTTTGGTTCGTTAGCCCCTGTGTATGCTTTTATGGAGTTGTTCAAGCAAGAAGGCATTGAAGTGAGTCAGGCAGAAGCTCGCGAACCAATGGGCACTGAAAAGAGTGAGCACATTCGCCGTATGTTGGCGAACCCACGCATTGCGGATGCTTGGTTAGCGCTTAAAGGACAAGTATCGACAGAAGACGATATCAAACGTTTATACGATTTATTCGCGCCTTTGCAAACTCGCATCGTAGCCGAGCGCAGCCAACTGATTCCAGGTTGGAAAGCGATGTTTGATCAGTTGATTGCTAAAGGCATTAAGGTTGGTGGCAATACCGGTTATGGCCCTGGCATGATGGAACCGGCTTTGATTGCGGCAAAAGATCAAGGCTATACACCGGCTTCAACCGTTTTCGCCACGGACGTTGTTCGTGGTCGTCCTTTCCCGGATATGGCCTTAAAAGTTGCGATGGAATTAGAAGTGGGCCATGTGAATGCCTGTATCAAGGTCGATGATACCTTACCGGGCATTACCGAAGGCTTGCGTGCAGGAATGTGGACGGTTGGGGTAAGTTGTTCGGGTAACGAAGTAGGCTTAGATCGTTCTGCTTGGGAATCGTTATCGAGTGAAGAGCAACAGGTCTATCGTGAGAAAGCCGAGCAGCGTCTATTCAATGTGGGCGCGCACTATGTGATTGATTCGGTGGCTGACTTAGAAGGCGTGATTGCCGATGTGAATCGTCGTTTGGCAAATGGTGAGAAGCCTTAGGGATTAATTCTAAGCAATAAAAAAGGCCGAGTGGTCTGCTCTTTAATAGAGCACCCCATTCGGCCTTTTCGCAAATGCTTATTTAATAGCGTTCGCGATTACTTGTTTTCGTTCTGAGAGAACAAGCTACCAGCAGCTGGAGCTGTTGGCTTAACTTCAGCGGCTACTGGAGCAACTGAGGCTGGCTTAGATTCTGCTGCAGAGTGGATAGCACCTGCAAGAGATTGAGCTGGCTTAGCAGCCGGAGCAGTAACAGGCTTAGCAGCTGCTACAGGAGCAGGTTTCGCAACTGGCTTCGCTTCTACTTTAGCTGGCTTGGCAACAGGAGCTTTTTTAGCAACAACTTTCTTAGCGGCTTTTTTAGCTGGTTTAGCAGCTACTTTTTTCTCTGCTTTAGCAGGTTTAGCAGCGGCTTTCTTAGCAACTACTTTTTTAGCAGGCTTAGCAGCCGTTTTCTTGGCAGCTACTTTTTTAGCAGGCTTAGCAGCAGTTTTCTTAGCAGCTACTTTTTTAGCAGGCTTAGCAGCAGTTTTCTTAGCAACTACCTTTTTAGCAGGCTTAGCGGCAGCTTTCTTAGCAGCTGGCTTCTTAGCAGCTTTTTTAGCTTTAGCAGCTTCTTTCTTAGCAGCAGCGGCTTCTTTCTTTTTAGCGGCAGTAGCGGCTTTTTTAGCTTTAGCGGCGGCTTTTTTCGCAGCAGCAGCTTCTTTTTGCTTAGCAGCTGTTGCAGCTTTCTTAGCTTTAGCAGCTTCTTTCTTAGCAGCAGCGGCTTCTTTCTTCTTAGCAGCAGCAGCGGCTTTCTTATCAGCAGCAGCTTGCTTCTTAGCGGCAGCAGCAGCAGCTTTCTGTTGATCTTTTTCTACAGCAGCAGTTGCTTTAGCAATCGTAGCGGCGGCATCAGCTTCTGCTTTAGCCGTTGTTGCTGTTGCTTTAGCAGCAGCGAATACTTCTTTAGCTGCTGAAACAGACTGCTTAGCCGTTTCAACTTTCGCTTTAGCGGCTTCAAGCGCTTTAACGGTTGCTGCAGACTTTTTAGCTTTAGCTTTATCAGCCGCTTTCTTCTTAGCAGCGTTTGCTTTAGATAATGCAGCAGCCGCTTTAGTTTGTGCAGTTTTAGCTTTTGCTAATGCTTTATCAGCATCAGTGCTCATCTTCTGGCGCGCTTTTTCCAATTTCACTTCTAATGCAGCAATTTCTTTTTGCAATAATTCAACTGGATTCAATACAACTTTTTTAGCTGGAGCTTTCTTAGCAGCAACTTTCTTAGCTGGAGCTTTTTTAGCTACGGTTTTCTTTGCAGCAACTTTTTTTACTGCAGGCTTTTTAGCTGTGGTTTTGCGAGCGGCCATGGGATTTCCTCGAGGACTGACATAATAGACTGCGTAATTATACTTAGAAGCAAATTACTATCCATTAATTTTAGGTGAGAAATAGAATATAAATTAGTTTTTTGCGAAAAAACTTTTTATTTTTTGAGTTTTAAACTGATTTGCTGCTCAATCCACTCTAACATCGGTTGCCATTCCAGTTTGTCTTTGGCATCTCGTTGTTCAAAATCTGCTAATCCAAGACCATGTTCCGAAGCTCGAACGTAATGTTGTGTATCTCTAAACGAGGTTATAAAAGGAATATTTAGGCTATTTAAAAAGCGTTCTAGTTTTTGATAGATGAGAGTATTTTTCTTCACGCGATTGGCGACAACGGCAATTGGTTTCTTATTCGCACGATAAGCACGGCTTAATAAAACATCGCGAATAAAGCCGGTTGCGGCACGGATATCGATGGCCGATGGAATAACAGGGATGACTATAAAGTCGGAGGCTTGAATCATGTCAGACAAAATATGGCCGGTAAGGCCTGCAGGAGTATCTAACACAATGCGAGAGGTCGTCGGCGGAACTCTTAAACTGTAGCTTCGAGTTGAATTTGGATTTTGATTTTTATACGCGGCAACACCGGTAATTTGAGCAAGGTGAGGATCACGAGCAGATAACCAGTCCATACTGGAGCCTTGAGGGTCATAATCAACAATTGCTGTTTCTTCCCCTTGAGTGGCAAAATAACTGGCAATATTGGTGGCCATGGTTGTTTTACCACAGCCTCCTTTTGCATTTGCAATAAGAATTCGGGTCGGCTGAGTCTGACTGATTACCCGGGCATTGGGGCGGTGGATAAACTTTGTATCTTCTGTCACGCCGCTTTCTTCCATCACTGTATTTGAAAATCCCTGTATCTTATTTCTATTAAGCATAGGCTATAATGGCTGTAGTTTGAATATAGATGAAGGATACACGGATGAAACGCCCTATTTTTATTATGATTGTTTTGGTTGCCATTGCATTTGCAGGACCCATGCTAATGAAAAAACCTGATGGAACAGCTTTTATGGAAGCGCCTTGGGAGTCATCTGATAGCGCTAAAAGTAATAGCGCTGTAAATACCAGCCAGTCCTTCTATAAATGGCAGGATGAGGATGGCACTTGGCATTATTCAGATCAACCTCAAGTTGGCCAAACTATGGAAACGGTCACAGTAAATACCAATACCAACTTGATTCAAGGTTTGCGTATGGAGAAAAAAGAAGAAAAAGAAGAGATCGTCAAGAAAGAGGCAGTTAAAGAAGAAGCCCCCGCAATACCACTACCTATGACTGTACCATTAGAAAAAGTCTCTAAAATGTTAGAAGATGCGACTAATATGCAACAAGTGATGGACGATAGAAAACAGACAATAGATCAAGCGACTCGAGGCCGCTAAGGGTTGAATTGAGGTTGGATCTTTCACGCTTTATTTCAAATGAAAAATGCGACCGTTTGATCCACTTGCCACATAACCTTGTTTCGAGAAAGAAACGTCCTCGACTAGCACATTATTGCTGACCCATTTATTTCTAGGTACGGCCTGCCAAGTATTTTTTAACGTGGCAGTTTGGCTTTGCCAAAGTTGAACTTTACCCGCACTGCTGCCCGTTAATATCTGCGAACTGTCTTTATTAAAGCGAATACTATTATAGAAACCGCTATTGATTGGAAACTCTGCAATCACTTTGCCTGACTTGGTATTCCAAAGACGGCCAGGATCACCGAGCGCTGAGGTAAAAACAAAGCGTCCATCTGGAGAGATTTCAGCACTGCGCACTTGGTTATCATGCTCTAGGCGATGAAGTTGTTTGCCATTGGTTAAGTCCCAAATCCTCGCACTGGAATCATCACTGGCACTGGCTGCCAGTTTTCCTTGTTGGTCGAGGCTAACATCATAAACAACTCCATCATGGCGTAATGTTCGTTTGATACCGCCGTTTTTGATATCAAACAGAGTTGCTGTGTAATCGGCCATGGCTAATAAGGCATATTGACCATTGGCACTGAGTGCAATGTTATGAATATCTCCAGGGGCATTCCATAACCAAATCGCTTCACCTGTTTTACTATTCCAAAGGGCAATAGTGCGGTTATCTGTGGTGGCGACAAAATTACCTTCCGGTGAGAAATCACAGCTGACGATACTGCTATTTTTGTCGGCTTGATGATTCCAGTTAAATAAACGGTCAAAAGGCTTTAAGCGCCATAGGCTGCCCCCATGATGAATGGAACCGACAAAAGCAAAACTAGCATCTTGATTAAGGCACAGAGAGTGCGCGCCTTGGCTAGTGAGTTCATCAAAAGAATGAGGTTGTTTACCCGAATCGCAGGCGGTTAAGAATAAGCTGCTGAGTAATATGGAAGGTATCAATAATTTTATGAGTGCTGACTTCATAGTCATCCCTGAAAAAAGGTCGAGTATGAAGTCAGTTTAGTAGAAATTTAGTTAGAGACTAATTTTCTACTCGGCTAATTAACTAGTGACAAGATCACGATGTACGTTGTGCAGTTTTTCTATTAGCTGATCTTCTAGTTCAAAGCGCTCGCTAAGCATTTCACCAAGCTCTGAAAGGTCTTTGCTTAGATCAGCGATCTTTTCTAAACAATGCTCGGCGGTATCGTATTTATCATTGAAGTCGACACATTGTTGGGTCATTTCTTCTAATACTGGGTAAGCACGATTAGCGAGTTCAGTACCACCATCATCGTATTGCTTCGCTTCGTCCAATAATTGCTGGTAGATCTCAAAATGACCTGCCGAGCAATAATCCATTAGGATTTGGCAGAAAGCTTGAATTTTTATCGATACCGGAGTTTCTCGAGGAGAAAAAGGTTTTAAGGTATTGATACCGCAGAATAATACGATAACGTCTTGGCGTTCATTCAACCAACCGTCAATAAGCTTATGTACTCCGCCCCAACGCTCTTGTGCTGTTTTGCAACCTTCTAACATGCCCCAATTCCTTGTTCTTCTTGGATCTGATTTACCCCCAATATAGTCAGGCTAGACACCTAGTTGCAAGCAAGTTTTTTCACTTTTTTTGCTTGCAAAGTGACATATCTATGCTTGATGGGGTTCTAGGCGTGTTAGGTATGCTAAGTGGCTAAGGCAATGTCCTGAGCCGCTATGACAAATTATTATTTACGGGCTTTCCAAGCAGTGAAAAGACCATAAGTAGAAGCGATTGCAAAACCGATAAAGAAGACTAATAACCAGCCTGGCATGGATAATCCCGCAAAGCTCCAAGAAACTTCAGCGCAATTGCCATTTCCACGCAGTAATACCGTGATGACTTCCATTATCGGGAAGGCATCTAGCATGTATTCAAGACTCGGCCCACAGGAAGGCACTTGGTCTGCGGGTAAGTTCTGTAGCCAGTTATGATGATGGGCTAAATAAATACCAAAGAAGGAAGATAATAATGTCCAGCCAGAAGCAAGCAATAAGCCGATGGGGCGTTCAACTAGGAAGAATCCTGCTAGGCAACCTAGAGCAACCATGAGGGTCGCGACTCTTTGCATGATGCACAGCGGGCAAGGCTCCATCTCTAAAGCAAACTGAAAATAATAAGCACTGGCTAATAAAGTAATACAGGTGATGAACCCCGTAAGGCAGAGCATTTTTAGGTTAAGACGCATTCTTTGTCCTTTCTTCTTTCTGATTATTGATACTGTTCTATTCTATAGATATCTATTTTGAATCTATTCAGACTTGGGAGTATTGATAATGTTCAAGTTTCTTCTGCCTTTGGCAGGATTAATCTTATTTTCTTTCGCTAACCTTAGCCAAGCGGCTGGCGCGAGCGAGACTAAGTATATCCATTTAACCCCAGCTTTTGTGGTTAATTATGGCAATACAGGGCGGATGAAATATTTACGTACCGAGGTCGCGTTGAAAGTTACCGGTGCTTCGGCGGCAACAGCGGTTTCGACGCATCGTCCTTATATACGGAATAATCTAGTATTCCTATTAACTGCACAAGACAGTGATATCGTGAATTCTACTTCGGGGCGAGAAACTTTACGTAAAGTTGCACTTGATGAGGTACGAGCGTTAATGACAGAGCTTGAAGGCATGCCTTTTGTTGATGACTTGTACTTTGAAAACTTCGTCGTACAAAATTAAGTGTTCGACGAAGCTTTGAGTAATCGCTAACGTGCGAGATATTGTTTTAAGAAGCTAGGGAAGTCTATTTGATCCCCCGCTTCTATTTCTGCTTGCTGCATTAAGCTCTGCTGAGCTTGTAATTGCATCTCTTGATTTAGCGTATCATCGAGTGGTTGATTAAATTCTTCCGCTCGTTGCTTTGCTAGCTTTAACGTTAGTTGAGCAAACTCTAAATTTTCTTCCTGCATTTGTGCTAAATATTGCGCAGAAGGTGTGAGTGAGTCATCGTCCAGCTTGGCTTGTTGCTGAGCCAATGCAGAGCTGTATTGTTGATTGCCTGCGGCTTCATCCATGGATAAGGCTAAGGTCGATAACTCGGCTAAAAGCTCGCTCCCCCATTGACGTAAACCAATAGATTGCCCATTTTTTCTCAGCTCTAGCTCTGGATCTCGACCTTGCATTACCGAGTCGTGTTGGTTTGCTTTAATCTCACGATATTCGTCATTATTAATTTCTGGACTATCAGAAAACAAGCAATGGGTTAAAAACAGGTCTAAGAAATGGATGTGTGTTTCATCCATGCCCAGCGTCAAAAATGGATTGATATCGGTACAACGTACTTCAATGTATTCCACGCCATGATTGGCTAATGCTTGCAGTGGTTTTTCGTCGCCATTGCCGATGCGCTTGGGGCGAATATCGCTGTAATACTCATTTTCGATTTGCAACAAGCTGGTATTCAGCTGTTTGAACTGTCCGTCTGCACCTTGCAAGCCAATTTCTTCATAGGCAGCAACCGGTTTTGTAACCGCTTCTGATAATGTGGAAACGTAGTTATCAACACTGTTATAACAAACGATTAATTCCGCTTGGGCATTATTTTGATAGCCCAGATCACTCATGCGTAATGAGGTGGCATAAGGTAAATAAAGCGTATGATCTTTAAAAGTATCGAGTTCATGTGCCTGACCTTCTAAAAAAGAAGAGCAAACTGCAGGAGAGGCACCGAATAAGTAACTTAAGATCCAAGAGTTACGGCGGAAGTTGCGAATTAGGCCAAAGTACTTTTGTGAAATAAAGTCTTTTAACTGCTCTGCATCCGGCTGTGTTTGATATTGCTCTTTATATAACACTGGCCAAATTTCTTCTGGCATGGAGAAGTTATAATGGATACCCGCGATCGCTTGCATCGTGCGGCCATAGCGGTGCCACAAGCCGTGACGATAAGCGTGTTTTAGTTGGCCTAAATTTGAGTAGCCATATTGGGCAATCGGGATGCTTTTTTCGCCGTTGATAATACACGGCATGGAAGCGGGCCAGATTAGTTCATCACCCATGTTGTTGTAGCTGTATTGATGCAGGTTGTGCATAAACTGCAGAGTATCTTTGGCGTTATCAAAGACGGGGGTAATAAATTCTAATAAAGCTTCGGAATAATCCGTGGTAATGCTGGGGTGAGTCAAAGCAGAACCGAGGGCTTGCGGGTGAGGTGTTTGGCTTAAGCGACCATTTGGCTCGCAGCGTAACCCTTCTTTTTCTATCCCGCGCTGAATACGACCGAGAAGGGATAGTTGCTTCTGTTCACCTAAAGACGATAACAGGTGTGTATAAGTTGGATTAGCCAATGGATGCCTCAATGTTCGAGCCGTAAAATTGTCTGCATTATAGGGCAATGGTTCGAGAGAGGTAAGTGCGGTGTGTGGTAATCACTGTGCCATGAATAAGATAATCCATGCACAGTGATGATTTAGCCGTGACGATTTGCCTGTGGCTGTTTACTTTTTCTTCTTAAAGGCCGCGGCGAGTGCGTTTGCCATGGCGCCCTGAGCCTGGCCTTGATTACTACCTTTATTATTTCCATTTGAGCTGCCTGGACCAAAGCTGGTTTTAGCCGTTTGATTTCCGCGACCATTACCACGGCGGTTATTGCGCTCACCGGGAGTCTTTTCGTTAGCCTGCTCATTGGCATCGTCAGACATACGCATAGAGAGAGCGATACGCTTGCGGGGGGCATCGACTTCCATCACTTTCACTTTAACAATATCCCCGGCCTTCACGACCTCGCGAGGATCTTTAATGAAGGTATCGGACATCGCGGAGATGTGCACAAGACCATCTTGGTGAACACCGACATCAACGAAAGCTCCGAAGTTGGTGACGTTAGTAATAACACCTTCTAGTACCATGTTCAGACGCAGGTCTTTTATTTCTTCAACGCCGTCTAAGAAGGTGGCGAATTTAAACTCAGGGCGAGGATCGCGGCCTGGTTTTTCGAGCTCTTTTAGAATATCTTTTACCGTTATTTCACCTACCGCCTCGGTTGAATATTGGGCTGCATTGACGGCTTTTAAGAAAGATCCATCGCCGATTAAACTCTTTATATCACGGCTAGACTGCTTGGCGATTTCTTTGACAACACCATAGGCTTCAGGGTGAACCGAGCTAGAATCTAATGGGTTTTCGGCATTGTGAATACGTAAGAATCCTGCAGCTTGCTCAAAGGTTTTCTCGCCTAAGCGTGGGACTTTTTTCAGTTCTTTGCGAGAGGTAAATGCGCCGTTCTCATCGCGATAATTTACGATGTTATTGGCGATGGTGGTATTTAAGCCGGAAACTCGGGTAAGTAATGGCACAGAGGCCATATTTAAATCCACGCCGACGGAGTTCACACAGTCTTCTACAGTAGCATCCAAAGCACGAGCTAATTGTGTCTGGTTTACATCGTGCTGGTACTGGCCTACTCCAATGGATTTAGGTTCGATCTTAACTAATTCGGCCAATGGGTCTTGTAGGCGGCGAGCAATTGAGACCGCTCCACGAATGGTCACATCTAAATTTGGGAATTCTTTTGCGGCTAATTCAGATGCCGAATAGATAGAGGCGCCAGCCTCGTTCACCATGATTTTTTGCACTTGCTTCAATGCAGGGTTGGCTTTGATCATGTCGCCAACGAACTTGTCCGTTTCTCGGCTGCCTGTACCATTACCAATCGAGATAAGCTCGACGTTGTGCTTAAGAATTAAGGCGGTAATGACCTTGGCGGAATCCGCTAAACGATTCTGTGGTGGGGTAGGATAAATCGTATCGTGATCGATAACTTTACCGGTGGCATCCACCACCGCGACTTTCACCCCGGTACGCAAACCTGGATCTAAGCCAATGGTTGCTTTAGCGCCGGCAGGCGCGGCTAAAATCAGGTCTTTCAGGTTTTGGCCAAACACTTTTATAGCTTCTTCTTCAGCGGCTTCACGTACATTGGTCATTAGCTCAGTTTCTAAATGAGTTAATAACTTAATTCGCCAAGTCCAGCGGACGACTTCATGTAACCAGCGATCGGCAGGGCGACCTTCATTTTTCAAGTTGAAGTGATCTGCAATCATGGCTTCGCAAGGAGAAGGTGTTAGTTTATCCGATGGATCGCCAGTAACGATGCTGAAGCTGATAACCCCTTCATTACGGCCGCGTAAGATGGCTAACGCCCGGTGACTCGGTACGCCTTTAAGCGGTTCATCGTGTTCAAAATAATCGCTGAATTTGGCGCCTTCTTGTTCTTTACCCGGTACTAATCGAACCGATAAGGTGCCTTCTTGCTTTAAGAATGTACGTACCTTGCTGATTAAGTTTGCGTCTTCTGCAAAGCGTTCCATCAGGATATATTTGGCACCATCTAATGCCGCTTTAGTATCGGCAATGCCTTTGTCAGCACTGATAAAGCTGGTGGCTAAGGTTTCGGGTGTTTGGTTTGGGTCTTCTAATAAACTATTGGCCAGTGGTTCTAAACCCGCCTCAATGGCAATGGCACCTTTCGTGCGACGTTTCTGTTTATAAGGCAGGTATAAATCTTCTAAGCGGGTTTTCGTATCAGCATTAAGAATATCGCGTTTAAGCTCGTCGCTTAATTTACCTTGTTCATCAATGCTTTTGATAATGGTGCTGCGACGATCTTCCATCTCACGTAAGTAGCGCAGGCGTTCTTCGAGATTACGCAACTGGCTATCATCCAGGGCACCAGTGACTTCTTTACGATAGCGAGAGATAAAGGGGACGGTGGCACCTTCATCTAATAGGGCGACAGAGGCTTGTACTTGTTGCGGGCGAATGTTCAGCTCTTCGGCGATACGGGTGAAAATAGTATCCATAAGGTGTCTCTTTAGCTCGGTAATAAGGGTCTATTTTTAGCGATAAACCATTGAAAATTCAATAAATAATGAGCCTGAGTATACTGGGGCTAGAGAATAGATTCGAGTATCTTTTTAATGCCTGATAACGGGGAGGGGTTGAGTTAACAAACAGTGCGACAAAAGCCGCACTGATTGCGCTCAACATTGGATGTTTAGGGTATTAAAGTCCAGCGACTTTCAAGCGATTCGCATGGCTGCGATACAGAGAAAGAGGATCGGTATCAAACAAGGTATGCAGACCCAATACCTGATTAATTAAATCACCGTGATTCATCGTATAGTCATCGCGAATAACTTGGCCAAAATGGCTACTACAGCGACCAGTAATACCATCACTATTCTCAGTCGAAAACAGTAAGCCGGTGGTGCCGAATAAGTAATCTAATGGGTCCGTTACGTTTGTGACGGTATCGGTGCCGGCCCAAGAATATAAACTAATGTCGTGACCATTGAGGCTCACACTTGCTGGGCCTTCACCACACTCCGATGTTGGCAAACCAGCAGGGTAGCTGGCATTGAACGATGCAATGCCATTTGTCGTGAACTCAGCGGTTAATGCACGTACATCGGAGCCCGAAGCGTCACCGGAAAGCATATCAATTAAAGTCCCGACGGCTGTAGACACGACCTCAAATGAACCACCCAAAAAGGTATCTTCTGGGAAGACATTATTGAGTACGTCGGCAATCGGTGCTCCTTGATGTGGAGAGCCTAAAGTCGTTACAGAAGCAACGAGATCTGGGCGTACAGACATCACATAGCGTGAGGTTAATCCCCCTTGGCTATGGGCAATAAGGTTGAACTTTTCCACATCAGGCTGAGAAGCCATGATGTTTTCTAGTTCAGCAATCAATTGCTCGCCTCGTGCGACAGAGCTATTGACCGCATTGATATGAGCGGTATAGACAGTACTGCCTTCGCTTTCGAGCTTGTCTGCTATGCCATACCAATAATCGACCCCTGCGATGGAGTCAAAGGCGAGAATGCCTTGAACCAGCATAATTGGATGCTTAGTTTCAGTGAAGCCCGAAGGTTGTTCTGGCTCCGCGGAAGACATTGCATTGGCTGTCATGGGCAGCCCTAGACTGGCGCTTAGTATTGCCGAAGCAATGACGGTTTTTACCTGTGTTTTCATTTTTACACCTCAGATTATTATATTTATTGTTGAGCGTGCAGAAATATAGAGTGGCGATTAGCGACGTAATAGGGCGGAGCAAGCCAATGAATAGTGATTGAAACGGGCGTGCGTCAAAAAAGTAAAGTGGATTAACCCATCTGAAAGTTGTTGATGTTTTAGGTGTATTTTTAGTTTCATGATTTTGTTAATTCGATCACATTAGTTTTACGTTGGCGCATTCAGCCTAGACACCGCTATATGCTGTACTAGTGTTAACTGAAGATGAGTTATCCAATCACCTGCTGGGTCAATGGCATTACAAATAGGCAATATTATGAGCTTAACCTTCTCTTCAGAAGACATTCCTACGGCTTTAAAGCGCAAGCGCATTTTAATGGTGACGAATACGCCTTCGTTGCGAACCTTACATGCTTCTTTTTTACGCAGTAAAGGGTTTGATTATGTGTTTGAAGCGGCTGACGGTATGCAAGCGGTCGATATGCTGCGGATTCAGCCAATTGATTTGATTATTGCGGACTGGCAGCTAGAAGAGTTATCGGGTTCAGACTTGTTGCATACAGTTCGGGGTAGCGTAGCGATGTCGGAGATACCTTTTATGATGCTGACGACTAAGAAGGATTTACCCAGTATTGAAGACAGTCTCATTCTAGGGGATACGGATTATTTAATAAAACCGTTTAAAACAGCGCAGCTCGGTATGAAGATTGTCATGGCTTTGGCCACATCGACTTACAAAGCGCCAAAAGTGATTCGTGAAGAGTTACGTATTCGCTCGATGCCGATGATTCCCATGCTTACGGAGCAGGTGCAATATTTAAAGAGAGCATAATGGGTCTTTAAAGTGGGTTCTTTATAAACAACAAAGCCGCTAGCAACTGAGTTGCTAGCGGCCTTTTTTTAGCTAATCAAAGGTGCTGTTATGGCACCTTATAATTATTTAGCGCTTATTTAGCTTCAGGACCTGCCGCTAGAATCGCGTCAGATACGTCAAACTTAGTGAAGTTGTTGGTGAACTGCTTAGCCAATACTTCAGCGGCTTCAGCCCAATCTGCTTCGTTAGCCCAAGCTTTTGTTGGGTTAAGTAGCTTAGCGTCAACACCCTCAAGGCTCTTAGGAACTTCTAAGCCAAATACTGGAAGCGTTTCAGTTTCAGCATCACGTAGAGCGCCAGTTTGAATTGCACTGATCACTGCACGCGTTGTTGGAATAGAGAAGCGCTCGCCGCCTTTACCGTTAGCGCCGCCAGTCCAACCTGTGTTCACAAGGTAAACTTGAGAATCAAATTCAGTCACACGCTTCATCAACAACTCAGCGTATTCGCCTGCTGGACGTGGGAAGAATGGAGCACCAAAACAAGTCGAGAAAGTCGACTTAAGACCTGGAGTACCGCCCATTTCAGTAGAACCTACTAGTGCTGTGTAACCACTTAGGAAGTGGTAAGCCGCTTGTTCTTTAGTAAGAACAGATACTGGAGGAAGAACACCTGTCATGTCGCAAGTCAGGAAGATAACCGCTTTTGGCTCGCCACCTTTGTTTTCTAGTACGCGCTTTTCAACGTGCTCTAGAGGGTATGCGCAACGGCCGTTTTCAGTCAGGCTAGTATCAGCGTAATCAGCTACACGATTCTCATCGTCCATCATTACGTTTTCAACGATTGCGCCAAAACGGATTGCATCCCAAATGATTGGCTCATTCTTTTGCGAAAGATCGATGGTTTTTGCGTAGCAACCACCTTCGATATTAAATACTGTACCTTTGCCCCAACCGTGCTCGTCGTCACCAATTAGGTAGCGTTCTGGGTCAGCAGACAAGGTAGTTTTACCGGTGCCAGATAGACCGAAGAACAAGCAAGTATCACCTTCTTCACCAACGTTTGCAGAGCAATGCATTGGTAATACGTCTTTTTCAGGAAGTAGGAAGTTCTGTACAGAGAACATCGCTTTCTTCATTTCGCCCGCGTAACGCATGCCGGCTAGCAATACTTTACGCTGTGCGAAGTTGATGATCACAGCGCCATCAGAATTTGTTCCGTCACGCTCTGGGTCACATACGAAACCAGCGCAGTTCAGGATAGTCCACTCTTCTTTATCGCCTTGATTGAAAGTCTCTGGGCGGATAAATAGGTTACGACCGAAAAGGTTCTGCCAAGCTGTTTCAGTTTGAACTTTAACAGGAAGGTAGTGTGCTGCATCAGAACCTACGTGTAGGTTAGAGATGAAGCCGCCAGTTTTAGCAAAGTGTTCTTCAACACGATCCCAAAGGGCGTCGAATTTTGTCGCATCGAAAGGACGGTTAACATTGCCCCAGTCGATGGCTTCTTTCGTGCTAGGTTCTTCAACAATGAAACGATCCATTGGAGAACGGCCAGTACGAACACCAGTAGTTACAACGAATGCGCCGTTGTCTTGAAGACGGCCTTCGCCACGCTCAAGTGCTTTTTCAACTAACAATGGTGCAGATAGATCAGTATAAAATGTGGTCATAATAGTGCCCGAGGGGTCTCGTAATGTCTGTATCGCTTTTGGCCATACACAAATGAATCGTATTTACCGTCCAGATGATGATTGGACGAACCCATATTTTGAGGTTGCGAATTATGCCAGAAAATTTGGCTTAACAAAACCAGAGCGCGGCAAATGGCGGGTATAACTGAGAGTGATAGTTGGCGCTAGATGACAGAATTAGAGGCGTTTTTGTAGTTTTTTTTCAATACCGGTAATTCTAGTGTAAGAAATACCGGTATTAATCATAATAAATCCCTTTATTAGTGATTTTATAGGGGATTCACTGGGGATTATTTAAATTAATGTAGTTTTTTTTCAGGAAATAAATCCCCAACTTGTTCACTATTAAATGAATAATGTTGTAAGCAAAATTGGCAGTCGACGGATACTTTTCCTTGTTCCGCAATGACGTCCATTAATTCATCATACCCTAGGTTAGATATCGCATTACTGATGCGCTCTTTAGAGCAAGTGCAGGCAAAAGTTAGCGGTTCTTCATCATAGATCCGAACGGTTTCTTCATGGTAGAGGCGATGGAGAATGGTTTCGTTCGTTAGGCTGAGCAACTCTTCCGTTTTTAGCGTACTGGCTAAGTGGCTGAGGCGATCCCAAGCATCTTCATCATTACCTTCACTGGCAGGTAATTGCTGCAGCATAAAGCCACTGGCGAGTCTACCGTCACATTCTAACCAGAAACGTGAGCCTAGCTGCTCCGATTGTTGGAAATACTCTTCAAAAGCTTCATTAAGTTGGTTGCTATTTAACGGCACAATACCTTGGTAAGGCTTACCGACAGCAGGTTCTAAAGTGATGACAAGCTGGCCACCTTGCAGCTCTACGTGGTCAATCTCATCACTTTTGCTTTCGTCATAACGGGCTATTGCACGTAGCTCACCCGTATTGGTTGTTTCTGCTTGAATTAAGGTGACATCACCGGCTAAGCGAACTTGTAAGCATAAACGACCTTCGTATTTTAAGGTGGCACTCATTAGAGCGCTAGCGGCCATCAGCTTTCCTAACTCAGCTTGTAATGCTTCTGGGTAGGTGTGCTTGGAAAGAACGGAATTAAGGCTTTTATGCAGACCTACTAGTTCGCCTCGAACGTCGGTATTGTCGAAGGTAAATCGCTGCATGCTATCAAGATTGCTCATATTTCACTCATACTTCACTTTGGTGCTTAAATTGGTGGATCTGACGGCGCTCTTTCTTATTTGGGCGGTGGTCAGGGGCTGCAGTAGCATGTTTCATGATGCGGCGACGCTCGGTTTCATCCATGCGTGCCTTGATACTGGCGGTTGTTTCTTCGTATAACGCCTGGGCTTCGGGTGCACCACGACGTTGATCGGATAGCGCTTTAATAACGATGATTTTTTCATCAAAACCTTGGCGAATGGTGAGCTTGGCATTGAGATCAACGGTTTTACTGACTTTGCAGCGTTGGCCTTCATAGTGCACCTTTCCCCCTTCAATCGCGGCTTTGGCAATAGCACGGGTTTTATAAAATCGTGCCGCCCAGAGCCATTTATCTAAACGTATTTTTTTGTCGTCGCTATTTTGCTGCTTACTCATTTTTGTAGGTCGTCTTTATTCGCAATGAGTTCATCAAAGTGATGTATACCCGGATGCTCACTCTCAGTATTGGGAGCCTTTTGACTATCTGGATGAAAGATGGTCAATAGGTGCTTAAAGCCCCATGTTTTTGCCGATGTTAATACGGCCTGGCTATCATCTATGAGCAGTGTTGTTTCCAGCTCGAAGGGCTCATCTTGTTGTAGATGTTGCCAAAAGGCCTGACTCTCTTTTGGCTCTTGGTAATCATGGGAACTGATGATACGGTCAACCAGTTTATCTAAGCCGGTATTCGCCATTTTCAAATTCACGCTATCACGATGAGCATTGGTTACGATGACGGCTCTTTTTCCTTGCTGCTTTAGCATGGACAGGAAATCTTTAACATGTGGGCGGTATTGGATTTTTTCAACGATGTCTTGCTTCAATGCCGCGACAGGCATGTTAAGGCGCTCGCTCCAATAATCGAGGCAATACCAATTCAGGGTGCCTTGGGTTTCTTCAGAGGCTTGTTTTAATATTTGATGTGCTTCTTTATCTTCTATGCCATAGCGCTCTGCGTATTTTATCGGCATGAATTGCAGCCAGAAATAATTATCAAAATGCAGATCCAGAAGGGTGCCATCCATATCGAGTAATACGGTTTTAATCTTTGACCACTGCTCAGGGCTATAGGCTTGGGTATTTAATCCTTGGGCATTAGAGTCGTTTTCTTGGCTGTCTGTCATATTTAGTGTCGGGTATACTGGAAAATTATAGTGCTATTAAAGCTGCTTGAACGGCTAATTCATTGAAGAGCTTGGAATCTGTTTATTATGTCTGAAAAACCAGAAATCTTACACCAGTCAATTGTATCTAGAAGTCGCTTATTCACCGTAGAGGCGGTAGATTTTAGATTCAGTAATGGGGTTGAACGAACGTATGAACGTTTAGTTCCTGGAGGTTCTGGGGCTGTAATGATGGTAGCGATGCTGGATAATGAGCATGTCGCTTTGATTCGTGAATTCGGCGGTGGTATTGAGGAATATACGCTGACGCTACCCAAAGGCGCGGTCGATTTAGGCGAGACCATGGAAGAAGCAGCGAACCGCGAGCTGCAAGAAGAAATTGGTTTTGCCGCGCGCAAGATGACGTTTCTAAAACATATGAGCTTATCACCGAGTTATATGAAAAGTGGTATTGATATTTTATTGGCTGAGGATTTATACCCTTCGGAATTGGAGGGTGACGAGCCAGAGCCATTAGAATTAGTGAAGTGGCCATTAGCCGATTTACATGAACTCGTAATGCGTGATGATTGTACCGAAGGGCGTGCGATTGCAGCCCTCTATTTGGCCAGAGATTATTTGGCTAACTAGTATTGGCTAATCAATACTGCTGAGGATGCTATCCAATTCTTCGATTAAGCGAGCGAGCTTAATCGGTTTGCTAATAAAACCATTCATCCCGGCTTTAATGCAGCGCTCTTTATCTTCCATCATGGCATTAGCGGTTAAGGCCAGAATAGGAACTTGGTTTTTCGGAAAGCTGAGGTCGCGTATTTTCTCTGCCGCGGTGATGCCATCCATAATTGGCATGTTGATATCCATAAGCACGAGATCAAATGTTTTGCTCATGATCTCTTGCAGTGCGAGCTCGCCGTTTTCAACGGTGACGACTTCGATGCCGAGTTTATCCAATATCTTGCCAGCAATTTTTGCGTTAACGGCATTATCTTCAGCGAGCAATACGGTAGCTTGGTAGTTTCTATCTAGACCACTGCGCTTTTGCTTGGTCTCGATCGCTCCCGGTTTTAGCGGCAAATTAAGACTAAATACACTGCCTATGCCGAGTTCGCTTTCAACTTCAATCTTACCTTGCATGGCATTGGCTAAATGCTGGCTAATGGTAAGCCCTAAACCCGTGCCGCCGTATTTTCGGCTAGTACTGGTATCCGCTTGTTGGAAGGCTGAAAATATTTGATCGACTTTTTTCTCGGCAATGCCGATGCCACTGTCTTTAATTTGAATCTTTAAATCAAATTGGTGATCTGCTTGGCGTTCACCTTGAACTCGGATATCGATTCGCCCTTGGTGAGTGAATTTTAATGCGTTGCTGAATAAGTTATTGAGTATTTGACGAATTCGATTGGGATCACCAATCCAAAATTGAGGTAGGTCGGCACCGTAAAAATAGAGAATCTGAATGCCTTTTTGTTTGGCTGCGCTTGAAAATAATTGATATACATCGTTACATAATTGATGCAAGTCGAAATTAATTTGCTCTAATTCAAAGCTGCCAGATTCAATTTTTGATAAATCGAGGATGTCATTAATAATATTTAATAACGCATGAGAGGAGGAGTGAATGATATCAATGTATTGCTTTTGTTCATCATCAATACTTTGATCGAGCATAAGTTCGGTTGCCCCTAAAATACCATTCATTGGGGTGCGAATTTCATGACTCATATTGGCTAAGAAAACGCTTTTACTTTGGTTGGCATCTTCGGCGCTACGTAAAGCTTCGCGAATTTGAATATTGGCTGATTTTAATGCTTGGTTATTGGCTACGGATTCTGTGATATCTAGGCCAGTTAATAAAATTTCTTCAGTATCGTCATTGGGCACCGAGGTAATACGCCAATCTACGGTATATTCCTTCCCTGTATTAGCGACCAGAGGAAACTCTACAGATAACGTATTATTCGCTTCTGGGGTTAGGGTTCGTAGATAATTATAAATTTGATGGTGAGATTTTTTAGGACAAAAGTGGCTGATGGCTTTGTTATAAATTTGTTTTTCGTTACTGCCAATTAAATTGATAAATTGACGGTTCGCTTCAATAATTTTCCCTTGGCGATCGGTAATAACCAATAACGTATGCATCGTATTAAGATAAGTATGCATGCGATTACGTTCATGGCGTAATTCGACTTCCATGTGGTGGCGTTTACTTATATCGTCGGCAGCGATAAGAATGAACCCACGTTCGTCTTCTTCAATAGGTTTTGCTCTAATCGCCCAGCGGCTTTCGCTATCCTGAATATCAAACGCTTGGCTGCTTTTATTTTGGCGAACAAAGGTACATTCAAAATCAACGAGGGTTTTACTTGTAATGACTTGGCTTAAATACTGTTCCACCTTTTCACGTTCATCGTGCTTGATCAGGTGGCGAATATTCTGGCGGTGACTGCCTGGAAAAGTATTACGAAAATCATCGTTGGATTCAATAATTTGGAAATTGGCATCGAGTTTAAAGTAGATACCAAGGTTTTGTTTATTTTGGGCAAGGGAGTACTTTTTTTCTTGCCTGATTTTTTTCTGATTAAGGCTCCAAGTTAAAAAAGCCAAGATGGCAAGTAAGCTGGTGATGAATAAGATGATCATTTTATCTTGAGTTGCTGCTATGTACTGTATGCGTGTATTTGCTAAGGACAATGAAGCAAGCAGGGTGATGCTGGGATTAACTTGGTATTTAAAAAAAATGGTATCGCTAGGAGAGAGTGTTCGAGGTAAGAAGCCATCTTCTTGCTTGATAGCTTGTAACACTAAATTTTTGGAAAGCTTATTGTCACTTGGAACTAAGCTGATCAGCTCGTCTTGGTTGCGTAAAATGCGATAAAGTTGAAAGCCTTGTTGTTGTGCAAGTTGCCTCTGCTGATCTTGGCTGATCTTATGTTCAGCTAAATGTAAGAGTTCAATAAAGTTTTTCAGGGATGCTTGTTGTTGTTGGTAGGCTTGCTGCAGGCCGATATACCAAGTCATGGAGCTGGCAATGACAATTGCGCTTAGAGCTAAAAAACTAACAATTTGGGAGCGCTTGCCCATTATCTCTTATCCTTGAATTGGGGGTATTGGAACTGCGTTCCAACCAAACTATTTTTTATTATAAGCACAGAATAATAGTGCGATCTTGATATCGTAGCTTTGAGTATAGTGTGAATACACTACAGCGTCATTAATTATAGTGCTAGATCAAAGGAGCCAAGGCAGTACGATGGCGTGTAGGCTTGCAGTCAATGTCATGGCCATGGCTGAATAGGCAGCATATTCTTGTCCAAGTTCGATCGCACGGCTGGTGCCAACCGCGTGAGCGCAAACTCCTAGTGCTACCCCCGTTGTTTGTGGGCTATCGAGTTTAAGCCCTTTTAATAATAAGGGAATAATTGCAGCCCCTATTATCCCAGTAATCATGACGAAAGCTGCCGCTAAGGCCGGAATTCCTTGGGTTTGTTCTGTGATGGCTACTGCCACAGGGGTGGTGACGGACTTGCTGGCCATCGTCGTTGTGATGGCATCAATACCAATCCAATAATGCGTCAGTGCAACGGCCACGGCAATGGTTGTAAAGCTACCCAATACGATGGCGGCTAGGATAATAAGGGCTTGTTTTTTCATCTGATGAAAATGATGAAATAGCGGAACTGCGAGACCCACAACGACAGGGCCTAAGAAAAAGCTTAATAATTGACCGCCTTGTTCATAGGTCGAATAAGGGGTTTCGGTAACCCATAAAAGGAAAGTGACGATTAAAAAACCGGATAATACCGGAGGAAGCCATGAAGCTTGATTTAAGCCTTGGTATATTTTTAAGCCCAATAAATAAGCCCCTAAGGTAAGGGTTAGCCAAGTTGTTGGTTGCTGTAATAAATGGGATAGCATTATCGTTTACCGAGCTTAAGGATTAAGGCAGTAACAAGGGCGCCAGGTATAAGGCTGATGGTTAATATGATGAGTAGTTTAAGACCGTGTTGCTGAATAATTTCAGCTTGGGTAATTAAGCCGGCGCTAATAGGAATAATAAATAGAGGTAATAACGGCGAAAGTTTATTGGCTGCAATTTCAATATTTTTAGGGATTTTATTTTTTAGGATAATAAATATCAGCAAGAGAACCATGCCGATAATAGAGCTTGGTACGGGGATGGCAACCCAAGATTGGGTTGCCTCACCGAGAATAAGAAAAACTAAAAGAGCAAATAGTCCTACTAGCATATTCTCATTCTTTTATTTGGTACGGAAGGAGAGACTTGAACTCTCACACCTTACGGCACTAGAACCTAAATCTAGCGTGTCTACCAATTCCACCACTTCCGCTTAGGCTGCGCATAGTATATAGACTCCCTATGCGTGTCCAGTACTTTTTTCAAAAAAATTAAATCTTTGTTCATTTTTAGTTTGGTTCTCGATGAATACCTCGAATTCTTCAGCACAAATTGCGGGTGAAAGAGTATAGCCTTGAAAGCTATCAACCCCAGATTTAGCAAGGGTTTTAAGCAAGTCAGGGTCGTCAATTCCTTCTGCTATCATAGCGACATTTAGGCTGTGAGCTAGCTCGGAGAACGCGCGTAAAGAATTTGTATCCTTTTCTTTCGAGAGCGTTGCTAATAATGGTTTCTCTAATTTAATCGCACTGAGTTTATATTTCGAAAGTGAGTGAACTGAGGTGCTCCCTAGGCCAAAATCATCCATGATGATATCGACACCGGCTTCATTGAGTAATTCAAAGGTCTGGCTTAAGCGTTTGTTATTGGTATTTAATAAGTCCTCGCTGACTTCAAGTGCGAGGGTCTTAGTCGGCATATCCAACTTCTTAGAAGTGCGTTGGATGCATTCTAGTAATTGTTGTGAGCTGAACTGGCAAGTCGATATATTGATCGTCATGAGTGCATCGTGCGCTATTAGTTGCTGTTGTTTCCAAGTAGTCCATTGCTCACACGCTTGCTCGATGATCCATTCACCGACAGGCATGATGAGCCCCGTTTGCTCTAGTAGGGGGATGAAGTCCTTGGGAGGCACCATGCCTACTTTGGGATGAATCCAGCGAAGGAGCACTTCGGCCCCTTGAATTTTTCCACTGGTCGTACAAGCGATGGGTTGGTAATAAAGTTGTAATTGTTTATCACTCAAAGCCTGTTGTAGACCTTCTTGTAATACCAATTTATAACGCGCTTGGGCGGTTAATTCTGCGGTGCAGAATTCAAAGCGCTGACGACCTTTGTGTTTTGCTCGGTATAAGGCGAGGTCCGCTTTTTCGATGAGGCTGTTAGCATCATCGGCTTCACTGCCAGAAATGGAGATGCCGATACTGCAACCAATATGAAACTCGTGTTGCTGCCAATGAAAGACTTCCCCTAATGTGGTGAGTAAGTGCTTGGCGATGACGCCTGCATCTCGATGATCTTTAAGATCTTCAATGACAACGACAAATTCATCACCGCCTAAGCGAGCGACCGTATCGACTTCACGCACGGCGGCCTTCATGCGCTGACTGGCTTCACAAAGTATGGCGTCGCCTGCAGCGTGGCCCCAGGTATCATTGATAGGCTTGAAATGATCAAGGTCGATATACATGATGGCTAGCTGGCGCTGAAAGCGCTTGCCGCGGGCGAGGGCCATACGCAGCCGGTCCATTAATAGTTGTCGATTTGCTAAGCCTGTTAACGCATCGAATTTGGCCTTCTGGCGCATCGCATTATGGTTGCTAGTACGCTGGGTAACATCACGGCAATTTAAAAGGTAGCGATTACCGACTAATTTACTTGCACAGACTTCTAAATAACGGATTCGGCCTTGATGATTGCGCGCTTCAAAAAGTTGTCCGCTGCAAGGCTGGCCTTGTTGACAGAGCTTATTGAGTTGGCGGCGAATGGAGTAGTTGGTTTTATCGGTGAGGTCAGGAAAGATGTGGTCGAGTGTTTTGCTTAGCCAATTTTCCATAATGCTGGATAAGCATATAGCGAGGGTTTCATTGATGCTTAATATTTTACCCGTTTCATCGACAATTAATTGCCCTTCAGTAGCAGATGCGCTCATCAGGTTGGGCAGGCCGTGACTGCTCAATCCTAGGTGGTTCAAAAGCCAGCGTGATGCATTGGTTCGTGGCAATTGTAGGATGCTTTGTTCGCTAGGTTCATCGGTAAAAAGGAAAATACGTTTGCCGCAGTCAGCAATATCTGGCTGGCGTCCAATACCATCCACTAAAAATAGGGTATCTTCTGTCGTCGGGTAACTCTTGTTACTATGACGACAAACATTGATATTTGCTTGTGATAACGAGGCTTCTAACGGCTGGGCCCACTTGTCATCTTCACTGATGATTATACAGTCCATGGTAGTGCTTCTTATAGTCAGGCTTATAGCAGACTAGGAGTCATTGATGAGTTTGCTAGTAAGTATGAACACAAGATTCGATAAATAGTAATAATGTCGTAGAAATTGACGTTGATTGGCTAATCAATGCTAGCCAGCTTGTAAAGGGATGTACTCCCTAAAATGAGGAATGGATGTGAACAGTAAAACTCCAGCGGTTAATAATATTTTCGTCACTTTGGCAGCGTTTGTCATTGTGATAGCCGGATTGAAGGCATCAACACAGCTATTGGTGCCTTTTTTATTGGCAGTTTTCATTGCAGTGATTTGCGCCCCTTTGATGATTTGGCTGAAGGCAAAAAAGATACCGACAACGGCTGCAGTATTTTTAGTTGTGGCTTTGTTTTTCTTATTAGCGGCGACATTTGGTACGGTAATTGGTGCGAGTTTATCGGCATTTTATCAAGACCTGCCAGAATATGAGCAAAAGCTGCAGCAGCAAAGCCAATCGTTAATTTCAGCTTTACAGGGATTTGGCTTGGAAGTAGATAGTGTGCTTTTAAGTGATTATTTAGATCCAGGTGCTGCAATGAAGATGGTGGCGCAAGTTTTTAGTGGTCTGGGTGGGGTACTGACCAATACGTTTTTGATTCTATTTTCAGTCGTTTTTATTTTATTTGAAGCAACTGATTTTCCTGACAAGGTCCGTCGAGCGCTTGGTCATAAAACCATGGCATTGGAGCATTTTCAGAGCTTTAGCGATTCCGTTCAGCGCTATTTATTAATTAAAACCTTAGTCAGCTTTGGTACCGGTATATTTGCCGGTATCGCTTTAACGATTATTGGGGTTGATTATGCCATTCTGTGGGGGTTAATTGCTTTTGTTTTAAATTTTATTCCTAATATTGGATCAATTATCGCCGCTATTCCGCCTATGTTGATTGCTATGATTCAGCTAGGGCCGATGAGCTCTTTGCTGGTGGCAGGGCTTTATGTGGTAATTAATACCTTGTTCGGTAATGTGGTTGAGCCTCGTTATCTTGGGCGCTCGCTGGGGTTATCCACCCTGGTTGTTTTTCTATCCCTAGTTTTTTGGGGCTGGGTATTTGGTCCTGTCGGCATGCTGCTTTCAATTCCTTTGACGATGGTGGTCAAAATAGGGCTGGAAAATAGTGAACGCCACCGTTGGTTGGCGGTATTGTTAGGACATTAACGTATTACCTTTATACGGCGCTTATGGCTTTAGAAGTGTCTTTGCTGAGTAAGGAAGGGTAAAAAGCTTACGTTTGTTTTGAGGTAGGCATTACACTGCGGTAAGAGGTGAAAATATGTACCAAATTTTATTGATTGATGATGATTTTGAGCTCGGTGAGCTATTGCAGGAATACCTAGCAATGGAAGGTTACCAGCTGTCTGTTTGTCATGATGGAGAGTCCGGCTTGGCGGCTGCTTTAACCGGTAAGCATGACTTGGTTTTATTAGATGTAATGTTGCCGAAGATGAATGGCTTTGATGTGCTCAAGCAATTGCGCACTGAATCCATGCTCCCTGTGATTATGCTGACGGCGCGAGGAGAGAGCGTAGATCGTGTATTGGGTTTAGAGCATGGGGCGGATGACTATATTCCTAAACCTTATCATCACCATGAATTAGTGGCGCGGATTAAGGCATTATTTCGTCGTATTGAAGCGGGTCAGCCGAAGGTTGCTAATACTTGGTTACAAGTTGATGAACTCAAGCTGCATAAAGCCACGCGTTGTGTGAAGTTGCATGACGAAGAAGTTGAATTAACGGGGGCTGAGTTTGGAGTCTTGCTGACATTGTTAGAGAGTGCAGGTGAGGTTGTCGATAAAGAGATGCTTTCACAAAGTGCTTTGGGTCGTCGTTTAAGTGCGTTTGACCGCAGCATTGATATGCACGTAAGTAACCTGCGTAAGAAGCTAGGTGAGCGTCAAGATGGCAAAGCATATATTAAAACTGTGCGTGGCCAAGGCTACATTCTTGTTCAAGACTAATCGGCTCCTATGTTAAAACAAGGCTCTGCTATGCGCTGGCGTAATTCGTTATTCATTAAAATTTTTCTGTGGTTCTGGCTGGCTGTTGTCGTTTGTATGACGGTCGCAACTTTGTCATTTCAATGGTTGCAGGACGATTATTATCGTCCATTACAGTTACCTGAGCAGCATTTACTGCAACGAATTGCCGAGAATATGCAGCCGATTAAAATCAAGAAGCGTGGCTTGTGGAGTCAGTTAGAGCCCGGCTGGAATATTGTCCGTTTTACCGAATCACAGCTGAATAACATTCCCCATGACATTGCTGAATTTTATGAGCATGCGGTCGCCGAGCAGCAGTCTTTATGGGGTCAAGAAGATGGTTATGTAATGATGGGGCCTATGGTGCATAGAGACCAAATTTACATCGCAGTGAGCCGCTATCACTGGCGCCATTCTTTGGATGAAGGCGAGCGCTGGTTAATCCCTTTTTTAGTCGTCGTTATGGTGTCGTTATTATGTGCGGTACTGGCCTGGCACTTAACCAGTCCGATACGTCGCTTACAAAAAGCGGCAAAAAAGCTTAGTGCGGGTGATTTTGATCTCACGGAATTGCGCTCTAATCTAAATCGAGGTGATGAATTAGGGGATTTATCGATTGAATTTGTTGATATGGCTGATTCGTTGCAACGATTATTGCAAAGTCATCGCCAATTATTGCGGGATGTTTCTCATGAACTACGTTCTCCCTTAACTCGTTTACAAATTGCATTGGGTATTGCGCGTAAAAAAGATACAAATTCTGATTTACAGGCTGAGCACGATAGAATCGAACGCGCCTCTCTACAGGTATCTAACCTAGTCACTCAGATTCTAGACTTGGCGAAACTTCAGCAAGAGGGGGATTTATCAACTGAGCGCATGGATCTGGTTAAGTTGTTTAAAATTTGGCTGCAGGATGCTGAGCTAGAGCTGGCTCATAAGAAAATTAAAGTCGAGTGGCAATTATCCGATGAAGAGGTTTTTTGTCAAATTGATACCGTGTTAATGCAGCGAGCATTTGATAACGTGCTGCGTAATGCGATTCGTTTTAGCCCGGAATCCAGCTTATTAACGATCAGTTTGTACAAGCAAGGAGATCAAGTTTCTTTTACCCTCTCAGATCAAGGTCCGGGAGTTGATGAGCATCAGCTTGAAGAGATCTTTGCGCCGTTTACTCAAGTCGATCATGCACGTAATCATGCCAATGGCGGTTATGGTATTGGTTTGGCTATGGTTAAGCGTATTCTCAGTATGCATAAAGGTACAGTTTCAGCGAGCAATAATGCGGATTCTGGGTTGTGTATTAAATGGTCACTACCGACAGGTCGGTAAGGGTCTAATTTGAGCATGAGCTTGTTTCAAATCGATTTGTTTGGTACTTTCGTACAATAATAAAAAGTAACGATAAAACTTCGAGATTTGTTATGAGTCAGAGAATATTTCTATGGGCACTTTTAACCAGTGCCTCATTCACCAGTTGGGCGACCGATCCCTTCACTATCGAATTGTATCAAACGAGCTGTAATATCTGCCATGGAGCTGGTGTTGCGGGAGCTCCGACATCTTTTGAACCCTCAGCTTGGACAGAGCGCCTAGCTAAAGGAAAGGATGTGTTATTACAAAATGCTATCAGTGGCTTTAAAGGCATGCCTCCTTTAGGGATGTGTAGCGATTGTACTCAAGAAGACTTGGTTGATTTGATTGATTATATGTCTACGGAGCAGCCAAAATAATGGATATTAAGAACTTTAAATTAACCCGTCGCCAAACGTTAAAAGCGGCGGGTATCAGTGCTGTTGCGAGCGCGGCGGGAATGACCGGTTGTAGTAGTGCGCCCGAGCAAGTTTTTGGACCCGTACCGATTAATGGCATTATGCCGTGGTCAAATTGGTCGGGTAATCAAGTGAGTTACCCTGCTGAACGAACTCGTCCGCGCAATATTGATGCCCTTGCTAAATTATTAAAAGAAACGGATGGTAAAATTCGCGCGGTAGGGGCTGGGCACAGTTTTAGTGGCTTAGTACCGACGAATGAAACCTTGTTATCTATGGCTCGATTTCGCGGCATTAGCCATATTAATAAAGAAACGAAAGAAGTGACTGCAGGGGCGGGAACACGTTTAGCGGCCTTGGGTGATGAGCTTTGGAAGAATGATTTGGGTATGATCAATATGCCTGATATTAATACTCAAGCGTTGGCGGGTGCTATTGCAACATCGACTCATGGTACTGGGCAAAAGTTTGGCTCCTTGTCCAGTTTTGTCACCGGTCTAACATTGGTAACCGCTGCGGGTGAAGTGCTTAAGTGTAGCGCGACGGAAAATAAAGATGTGTTTGATGCGGCGCGCTGCAATATTGGCTCGTTAGGCATAATCACTGATATTACTATGCAGATGCGTGACTCTTATTATTTAAAAGAACGCTCTGAAATGCTACCGATTGATGAAGCCTTTGAGAAAATGGAAGAGCTTCGTTTGGCCAAACGTCATTTTGAAGCGTTTGGATTGCCTCATGCTAATCACGTTCTGCTGATTGAGTTTGATGAAATCAGCAAAGAAGAGTCTGATGCTAAGCAGAGTGAGGCGGAAAGTGGTGATGCGTATGAAACATTCAGAACCCTTGCGGATGTGATTGATACCATGCCGTTCCTGCGGGGAGCAGTAATGAGTATTGCCCCGAGAACAGTAGGTGTTGAAGAAAAATACGGCCCTTGGAATAAGATTTTTGGCAACGTGCGTGATATGCGTTTCAATGAAATGGAATATACCGTACCCGCAGAAGATGGTCTTGCCTGTTTCCGAGAAGTATTAGAGACGATTAAGAAAAAAGATATCGATGTTATTTTCCCAATTGAATATCGTTATATCAAAGAAGATGATATTTGGTTGAGTCAGTTTTATAAGCGTCCTGGTGCTGCTATTTCTGTGCATAATTTCCACGATAAACCTTATATGCCTTATTTTGCAGAAATGGAGGCTATTTTTGACCGTTATCAAGGCCGTCCTCACTGGGGTAAGGTTCATAATAAAACAGAAAATGAATTTGCGGCTCTGTACCCTAAATGGGAAGAGTTCAAAAAGTTGCGTCAACGTTTAGATCCGACTCGTCGATTCATTAATGAGCATTTGGAAAATATTTTTCCGGTTTAATGCTCAAGCCCTATGATTATCTAAAATTAGCTTGAATTTAGTCGAATTTGTCTGCTTTGCTGGCTTTTTCGGCTAAATTTTGGTATCTAGTGTCCTACTTTATGCAAGCCAAGCAAATCGTTTGGTTTGATTTGTCGCCCCCATAGAATATTACGGAAATGGAAGAGCAAAATGTCTGAAGATATGAAGCAAGCTGCCCTCGATTATCATGAGTTTCCAAAGCCAGGTAAAATCAGCGTTGAGCTGTCTACTCCTGCTCAAACTTCTCGTGATTTAGCCCTAGCCTACAGCCCAGGTGTTGCTGAGCCAGTTAAAGCGATCGCAGAAAACCCAGAAGATGCATACCGCTATACAGGTAAAGGTAACCTAGTTGCTGTTATTACTGATGGTTCTGCAATTTTAGGTCTTGGTAACCTTGGTCCATTGGCTTCAAAGCCAGTAATGGAAGGTAAGTCTCTATTATTCAAACGTTTTGCTGGTGTTGACTCTATCGATATCGAAGTTGAATCTGAGAGCCCACAGGCTTTCATCGATACAACTCGTCGTATCGCCAATACTTTTGGTGGTATCAACCTAGAAGATATCAAAGCACCTGAGTGTTTTGAAATCGAACGTACTTTGATTGAACAGTGTAATATCCCTGTTTTCCATGATGACCAGCATGGTACTGCAATTGTAACCGTTGCCGGTATGATCAATGCGTTGGAAATTCAAGGCAAAAAGATCGAAGAAGCAAGCATGGTTGTTTTAGGCGCAGGCGCTGCGGCAATCTCTTGTTCTAAGCTATTGATTTCTGCTGGTATGAAGCCAGAAAATATCTACATGCTTGACCGTAAGGGCGTTATCCATACAGGTCGTGACGACTTGAACCAGTACAAAGAAATGTTCGCTGTTGAAACTGACAAACGCACTTTGGCTGATGCAATGGAAGGTGCTGACATCTTCTTGGGTCTTTCTGGTCCTAACTTGTTAGCTCCAGAATTGTTGAAAACAATGGCGCCAAACCCAATCGTTTTCGCTTGTTCTAACCCAGATCCAGAAATCGCTCCTGCGCTTGCGCACGAAGTACGTGATGACTTGATTATGTCGACTGGCCGTTCTGACTTCCCTAACCAGGTGAATAACGTTCTTGGTTTCCCATTCATTTTCCGTGGTGCTTTAGACGTTCGTGCTACTGCGATTAACGAAGAGATGAAGTTGGCTGCTGCTTACGCTATTGCTAACTTGGCGAAAGAGCCAGTAACTCAAGAAGTATTGACCGCTTATGGCGTTGATTCTTTAGAGTTGGGTCGTGAGTACATCATTCCTAAGCCAACAGACTCTCGTCTATTGGGTGCAGTATCAAGCGCAGTTGCTAAAGCCGCAGTTGATACGGGTGTTGCTCAGCTTCCTTACCCAGCTAACTACCCATTGAACTCTGTTGACGACATCTAACTCTTAGAGAGTTAAGCGTTGTTGAGTTTTTGGTAGACATAAAAAAACCGGCTTAGGCCGGTTTTTTTATGTCTGTAATTTGTTATTTTTCTTCGCTGCTAGAAAAGCAGTTCGGGAGAATCTTCTTCATCGGTATCGTCTTGTGTATTGTCTTGATCCGCTTGTTCCTGGATTTCCGCAACTGCAGGTAATTGTTCCTGTTTGAATAATTCGAAGATCGCATCATGTTGACCAGGTTGTGCTAATAACCCTGTTTCAGGATCAATTTTCACACTTACAATGCCGTCTGGTTGCGGGAAGGGGTGTTGCTCTTTGTCTGCAAGCATAGCGCCCATGAAGTCGACCCAAACGGGTAGTGCTGTATTGCCACCAAATGCCCAGCGGCCAAGCGTTCGAGGCTGATCGAAGCCGATCCATACGCTAGTCACTAAGTCACGATTGTAACCTGAGAACCAAGCGTCTTTTTGATCATTGGTGGTTCCGGTTTTACCGGCAAGATCATTTCTTTTTAAGGCTAGGGCGCGCTTACCTGTACCGCGTTTGATTACATCTTGTAGCATGTTATTCATCAGATAGTGCGTGCGCGGATCCATTACCCGAGGTGCTAACTTGGTCTCGATAATTGGCGCCGTGTCGTTTTCAGGATTATTGATAGGCATGCCTAGAGCAGCCAGTAGTGCTTGCTCTTCGATATTTGCTGTGTCGCTTTCAGTTATTGTCTCGACGACGTCTTCTTGGCAATCAAGGCAGGCTTGTTGGGGGTTGGCTACAAGGCGAGGTTGTTCTTCGCTACCGACTTCAATGCGTTGAATATAATAGGGTTCTACTTGGAAGCCGCCATTGGCAAGGACGGTATAACCCGTTGCAAGCTCCAAGGGAGTTACTGCAGAGGCGCCAAGGGCGAGTGAAAGATCTTTATTAAGCTTCTCTCTTGGAAAGCCAAAAGGAGCAATATAATTAACGGCTTTGCGTGGTCCAACTTGTTTCAGTATGCGAATAGATACTAGGTTTTGTGATTTGTAGAGTGCTTCTCTTAAACGTGTTGGGCCATAGAATTTGCCACTGCTATTTTCTGGGCGCCAAGTATTTTCTAATCCCGCGTCTTCAAATACAACCGGTGCGTCATTGATGATACTGGCAGGGGTGAAGCCATTGGCGAGTGCGGCGCTATAAATGAAAGGTTTGAAAGCAGAGCCGGGTTGACGATCAGCTTGGATGGCTCGATTGTATTTGTTGAGTGCATAAGAAAAGCCACCAACGAGTGCTTTGATGGCGCCTTGTTTCGGATCGATGGATATTAGTGCGCCTTCTGCCTGAGGGATTTGAGCCAGTTGAATGCCGCTTTCTTTATTATCTGTAATCCAGATAACCTGCCCTATCTGCAGGACGTCTTTAGCACTTTTAGGCTCATTTCCTACCCTATTTACATCGATGTAAGGTTTGGCCCACTGTAAGCCTGAGAAGGGTAGCCAAGACCATTGCTTCTGTCCCGATATAATCCAGGCTCCTCCTTCTTCAACATGGGCGACGATTGCAGAGCGTATCAGGCCATAATTGCCTTTCTTATTGAGTGTGGCTTGCCATTCCTGCAAGGTTGCCGGCCAGTCTATATCTAGACTGTCATCGAGTGGGGTTGGCCAGGTTAGAGTTTCTTCATTGTCGAAAACTTGTAGTTTAATTGGAGTTAATATTTTTGCATCAGGGTTGCTGCGAAAGCCATGGTCGCGATCGTACTTTAATAGGCCTGACTGAAGTGCATCGTTCGCTTGTTGCTGGGCTTTTCCGTCTAAGGTAGTAAAAACTCTAAAACCTAAGCGATAGATGTCATCGCCATATTCTTTATATAAATGATGACGAACCATTTCTGCTATATAGGAAGCTTCGACTTCAGGCTCTAGTCCATGATAACGGGCAATAATATCAGCGCTTGCAGCATCGTTAAATTCAGTTTCATCAATGAAGCCGAGAGTACGCATGCGAGCAAGTACGTAATTGCGTCTTTCTTTGGCGCGTTTTGGGTTATTGATTGGATTAGCCGCGGAAGGCGCCTGAGGGAGTCCTGCAAGCATAGCGAGTTGTGGTAATTCTAGTTCCGCTACTGAGCGACCATAATAGACTTGTGCTGCGGCTTCAACACCATAGGCTCGCTTACCAAGGTATATCTTATTTAAATACAGCTCTAGAATTTCTTCTTTAGAAAGTTCTTGTTCAATTTTTAGGGCTAATAAAATTTCAGTAAATTTTCGACTAAAAGTTTTTTCGCTAGATAAGTAGTAGTTTTTAGCTACTTGCATTGTGATGGTGGAACCGCCGGACTTCTTTCGTCCTGTTTTGACTAATTGGATGGCGGCGCGAGTTAGTCCTTTAATATCCACGCCGTTATGTTGGAAAAAACGGTCATCTTCTGCTGCAATTAAAGCATTAACAAATTGACGTGGAATTTCATTGTATTCAAGAGGGCGCCTTCTTTGCTCACCAAATTCGCTTATTAATTGACCATTCTCGGTATATATTCTGAGTGGAATTTGCAGCTCGATATTTTTAAGTGACTGAATATTGGGGAGTTGTGGCGTTAAATACAGATAGACTGCTGAAATTAGCAAACCAGTTCCGAAAAAAATGGACACTATGAGCCAAAATATAAACTTGGAGATAGAACTGCTATTCATCATAACGAATACATGTATGCTGCTGATTGTGAGGACGCTAGAATTAGCGGGCTAATTCATTATAAGGCTTTTTTGTTCTTTTAATAGGATTGTGCTTATAATGACTTGAATATTCACGTAATGAACTAGCTTTGCTCCGCAAGTCTGTGAATTTGATGGGGAAACATCGTGCTGGCAAGCCTATTAAAGAAAAAAAATAAAACGTTGCTTGGGGTTGATATTAGCTCCACGTCAGTGAAGCTTTTGGAACTAAGTCACAGCAATGGCCGTTACCAAGTTGAAAGCTACGCATCCGAACAGTTACCCGCTAATGCGGTGGTAGAACAAAGTATCGGTGACGAAGAAGCAGTAGGAATGGTAATTAAAAAAGCGTTAGGGAAAGCGCGTAGTGGCAGCAAAAAAGCTGCAATTGCGGTAGCAGGCTCAGCGGTAATTACTAAAAATATCGAAATGAATGATGGCTTATCTGATGATGAAATGGATTACCAGATTCGCATCGAAGCTGATCAATATATTCCTTATCCGTTAGAGGAAGTCGCTCTAGATTGGGAAATCCAAGGGCCGTCTGAACTCGCGGGTAATGTTGATGTTCTACTTGCAGCCTGTCGTTTAGAAAATGTCGAATTACGCAAAGATGCATTAGAAATCGGCGGCTTAGAAACGGGTATCGTCGATATCGAGGCTTTTTGTACTGAGCGTGCCTATGATCTGATCTTGCCTCAGTTAGATGCTGACGGTGATGATATTGATACCGTCGCGGTACTTGATATCGGCGCCACGATGACAACTTTAAGTGTTCTGCATCAAGGTAAAACTATTTATACTCGTGAACAATTATTTGGTGGTAAGCAGCTTACTGAAGAAATCATGCGGCGCTATGGTTTGTCTGAAGAAGAGGCATTACGCGCAAAATTGGATGGTGGATTACCGGATGATTATGAGTCCGAGGTATTGGATCCTTTCCGTGACTCTGTTGTACAGCAGGTGAGTCGTTCTTTGCAGTTCTTTTATTCTTCAAGTCAATATAATGATGTAGATTATATTGTGTTAGCGGGCGGAACTTCATCCATTATCGGCTTGGACCAGCTTACTCAAGAAAAGCTAGGTATCTCTGCGATCGTTGCCAATCCTTTTGTTAATATGACGTTATCTCAAAAAGTGAATGCTTCAATGCTAAATAATGATGCGCCATCATTGATGATTGCTTGTGGATTGGCCATGAGGAGTTTTGATTAATGGCTAAAATTAATTTACTACCTTGGCGTGAAGAGCTGCGTAAAGAGCGACAACAAGAATTTATAGGTATTATCGTTGCCGTTGCATTAGCTGCTTCTGCGCTTGTCTGGTTTGTTACCGGCAACGTTGAAGGGCAATGGAAGGCTCAGAAAAATCGCAATGCTTTTATTCAAAAAGAAATGGCGGTTTTAAGCGAGCAAATCTCCGAAATCCAAGAATTGCGCGATAAGCGCGAGCAATTATTGGAACGAATGAAACTCATTCAAAACTTGCAAGGTAATCGACCGATTATTGTCAGATTATTTGATGAGGTTGCTCGTTCTATTCCTGATGACTTGTATTTTACTAGTTTGGACATTAAAGGTACTCAAGTGAGTGTGAAGGGGCGAGCTAAGTCGAATAATCGGGTAGCTGCTCTGATGCGTAACTTTGATGAATCTGACTGGTTTGATGCGCCGAACCTCATAAGCGTTAAAGCAGAGAAGGGTGGATATAATACCTTTGAGGTGACAATGGTTCAGGTTGATCCAAAGAATGCTCAGGAGGAGGAAGAATAATGGCTAAAGATAATAAATTCGACCTGCAGCCTTATCTAGATAAGATCAATGAATTCGATCCTAATGATATTGATTGGGAAAATATGGGCTCTTGGCCTATGGCTGGGAAGGCAGTTTTCTGTACTATTATCGGGTTGTCGCTTTTAATCGGCGGTTATTTCATGATGCTGGAACCTATGCAGCAAAAGTTAAATCGTGAAATTAAGCAAGAAAGTAAACTGAAAAAGGACTTTGAAAATAAAGCCTTTCAAGTTGCTAACCTTGAAGATTATAAGGCTCAGATGATTGAAATGGAGCAAAGTTTTGAGTCCATTTTGAAGCAGTTGCCTCGCGATACCGAAGTTCCTGGTTTAATTGATGATATCTCATTGGCGGCACTCAATAACGGTTTGGATTTGAAAGTTATCTCTCCTCAAAAACAGGTAGCGACTGAATTCTATAATGAGCTACCTATAGAGATAGAGGTTGAAGGTGATTACCATGAGCTAGGTGCTTATGTTTCATCAGTTGCTTCGTTACCACGTATCGTAACTTTACATGATTTCTCGATTTCAGCAGATGGCAAAGACAGGGATACGCTGTCATTGAAAATTCTTGCTAAAACGTATCGTTATAATGAGGGGAATTAAAATGAAAAAAATATCCCTGATATTACTAGCGATTAGCTTAAGCGCATGTGGCGTATCTTCTGGAACAGCAGATTTAAAACAATTTGTTGATGGTGTCATGAGCCAGCCAAGGGGGGTAATTGAACCTTTGCCAGTATTCGAACCCTATGAAGCATTTAGCTACAGTGCGACAGGGCTGAGATCACCCTTTGATTTGCCTGTAAATTTGGACGAAGTTGTAAAGCAAGTTGTTCCCGAAACCGACATTCAACCTGATTTGAATCGCTCGAAAGAGCAGTTAGAGCAATATTCGTTTGGTTCTTTTTCTATGGTAGGAACGATAAAGCGGGAAGAAGATCAGTTGTGGGCATTAATTTCTGTGCCTGATAGTGGTATTCATAAGGTGAAAGAGGGTTATTACATGGGCCAAAATCACGGCAAGGTAATGCGAGTCTCTCAGCAGCGTATTGATTTAATTGAAATTGTACCTAATGGTGTAGGTGGTTGGCTTGAACGTCCACGCTCACTTGTTTTGGCCGGTGTGGAAGAGGAATAAAAAAGATGAGTCACCGTATTAGTAAAGCAGCACAGGTATTTGTTGTTGTGATTCTAGCAACCCTAGCAAGTGTGCAAAGTTTTGCATCTAACTTGGTAGATATTAAATTCTCAGCTTTGCCGGGTGATGTCACCCAGATGGAGTTGGTTTTTGACGGTAAACCACCTGTTCCGGGGGGGTATACAATCGAGAAGCCTGCGCGTATCTCACTAGATCTACCTGGTGTGAATAGTCAGCTTGAATCGAAATACCATAAAATAGGCTTTGGTAACGCACGAACAGCGACTGTCGTAAATGCTAAAGAGCGTGCTCGTGTCATTGTTAGCCTAGCTCAACTGGTCCCTTATGCGGTTGAAACTCAAGATGATCGACTTGTCGTTTTGATGGGGAAAAGTGTCGATACATCTTCGCAAGAGGTGCAGCCAAATCAAGCCGTAGCAAGTTCTGGTATAGATAACACTGACTCTTCAGTAATGAATGTTGATTTTCGTCGTGGTGACCAAAAAGACGGCCAAATCCAAATATTATTAAGCAACCCTAAGGCTAATGTTGATATTCAACAGCAGGGTAAGAAGATCATAGTGACCTTAGTTGATACGGTATTGCCTGAAAATATGCGTCGTCGATTAGATGTCGTTGACTTTTCTACCCCAGTTAAATTTATCGACGCTAATATGGAAGGGACTAATACGGTTATCTATATTGAGCCAGAAGGTCAGTACGATTATCTGGCTTATCAGGCCGATAATGTATTAGCCATCAATGTTAAACCAATCACTAAGGCCGAAAAAGAAAGAATTGCTAAGACCGACTTTCCTTATAGTGGTGAAAAGTTATCGCTTAATTTCCAAAATATTGAAGTGCGGGCAGTACTTCAGTTAATCGCTGATTTTACTGGCCAGAATCTGGTCGCATCCGATACAGTTGATGGTGGAATTACCCTACGTTTACAAAATGTACCTTGGGATCAAGCTTTAGATCTAGTTTTGAAGACTAAAGGATTAGCTAAGCGTCAAATGGGTAATGTCTTATTGGTCGCACCAGCAGAAGAAATTGCAGCACGAGAAAAAATTGAGCTAGAAGCCGTCAAGCAAGTTGAAGAGTTAGCCCCGCTTTTATCTGAATATGTGCAGTTGCGTTATGCAAAGGCTACTGATATTGCATCTCTATTAACTTCTGATAGTGGCTTAATGTCGGCTCGCGGCACAGCTGTAGTTGATGAGCGTACTAATACACTGTTGATGAAAGATACTGGTGATAATCTAGATAAAATCCGTGAAGCCATTGCTTTGCTGGATGTGCCAGTGCGTCAAGTTTTGATCGAAGCGCGAATTGTGATTGCAAATACCAGTGTGGGAGAAAAATTAGGTATTCGCTGGGGTGGCGGTGGTATGAAAGCAAACAATGATAGTTTTATGACAGTAGGGGCTAGTCAAACTACCTTGAATGAAACTAATCAGATCTTAATTGACCGCTCTCAAGGTAATACTGATCCGGGTACAATTACTTTCCCTGATGCTTATGTTGTTGATCTCGGCGTAAGTGATGTGGGTGCTTCTTCGCTAGCAGTAGGTATTCAAACCTTCGATTACCTATTAGATTTAGAGCTTTCAGCGGTAGAAACTGATGGTAATGCAGAGATTGTATCTCAGCCTCGTGTAATCACCGCGGATGGACAAACAGCCAGCATTCAATCAGGTACCGAGATTCCGTATCAAGAAGCTAGTTCTAGTGGTGCAACGTCTGTTTCTTTTAAATCGGCTGTATTGAAATTAGAAGTAACGCCTCAGATTACCCCAGATGATCGCATTATTATGGATCTTAAAATTAACCAAGATTCTATCGGTGAAGTGACCGCAGCAGGTCCGACCATTGATACTAATGCCCTAGAGACTCAGGTGCTGGTTGAAAATGGTGAAACGATTGTATTGGGTGGCATTTTCCGTTCAGAAGAAACTTTCGCAACAACAAAGACACCATTCTTTGGCGATATCCCTCTACTTGGCGTATTATTCCGTCGTACGGAACACGTCGAGAGTAAAGCTGAGCTTTTAGTATTTATTACTCCACGTTTGGTTAAAGATACTTTGAGCACACGTTAAAACTAAATGTCACACACGTTAAATTTATACTTAGTCGGACCGATGGGCGCTGGAAAAAGCACCATCGGTCGTCTGCTATCTAGCGAGCTGGACTTGAACTTTATAGATTCGGATCGCGAGATAGAAGAACGCTGCGGAACTAATATTCCTTGGATTTTCGATAAAGAAGGGGAAGAAGGGTTTCGTGCGCGTGAAGAAAGTACGATTGATGATCTTACCCAGAAGACGGGGATATTATTAGCGACAGGTGGAGGTGTAGTGATGCGGCCTGCCAATCGCAAGAATCTAGCGGGGCGTGGAACTGTTGTTTATTTAAGAACATCGGTTGACCAGCAACTTGCTCGTACTAGTCGAGATAAGAATCGGCCGTTGCTGCAAACAACGGATCCAAGAGCCGTATTAGAAGATTTGTTTTCCGTGCGTGATCCCTTCTACCAAGAAATCGCTGATATCGTGATTCAGACCGATCAGAGAAATCCCAAAAACGTAGTAAATGAAATATTACGACGTTTAGTCGAAAACAATATTATTGATGCCAATGATGAAGACACTTACAGTTGATCTAGCAGATCGTAGTTATCCGATATTCATCGGTGAATCCCTCATTTCAAATTCTGATCTTTATTCCCCTTATATTAAAGGGAAGCAGGTAATGATTGTTACTAATACAACAGTCGCTCCACTCTACCTTGAGCAGGTGAAATCTGCATTATCTGATTATGATGTTGATGAAGTAATACTTCCTGATGGTGAACAATATAAGAATTTAGATACTTTAAATCTTATCTTCGATGCCTTATTGGAAAAGAGACATAATAGAACGACCACGTTAATTGCTTTAGGCGGAGGCGTCGTTGGAGATATGACGGGTTTTGCAGCCTCCTGCTATCAGCGTGGAGTCGATTTCATTCAAGTGCCCACGACATTGTTATCTCAAGTCGATTCTTCTGTAGGGGGTAAGACCGCGGTCAACCATCCTATGGGCAAAAATATGATTGGTGCTTTCTATCAGCCTAAATGTGTTATCGCCGATATTAGTGTTTTGGCGACCTTGCCCCAACGAGAATTGTCCGCTGGTATTGCGGAGGTTGTTAAATACGGTCTGATTTGTAATAACGAATTCTATCTGTGGCTCGATGAAAATGTTGAAGCCCTTGCGTCCTATGATACAGTCGCGCTATCACGAGCGGTGGAGTTAAGCTGTTTAGATAAAGCGGCTGTTGTTGCCCAAGATGAAAAAGAAGGTGGTATTCGGGCAATCTTAAATCTAGGTCATACCTTTGGTCATGCGATAGAGACAAATCAAGGTTATGGCGTTTGGTTGCATGGTGAAGCAGTGGCGGCGGGCATGGTTATGGCCGCAGACATGTCGTGGCGCTTAGGAAATATTAGTCAGCAGGATGTACAGCGACTTCAAGGTATGTTGAAGCGAGCTCAGCTTCCTTGTGTGCCTCCTAAGGAAATGAGCAATCAGGACTTTATAGATCTAATGCAAGTAGATAAAAAAGTTCTGGATGGAAAACTACGTTTGGTTTTATTAACGGCTATCGGTGAAGCGGTAGTGACGTCAGATTTTTCAGCTGATACATTACATCAAACGCTCGATGCGGGTGAGCAACTGGGTTGTTCATCTCAATAGTGTTTTGAATACTATCAATGTTGAGACTTTGACAGGGAATTACCGCTATGGAAACTGAGAACTTAACTGCGCTTGATGATAATACACAGACAGTTAATGAGCGTATAATTCCCAGTGCGGCTTTCTTTCCACCTGCGTTGGCTGATTCCCAATACAAGCAGTTAGAGCTATTGCAGCACTTGTCGCTATATAGTGAGTTACTGATTTATGTCAGTGGTGAGGCTGGCATGGGTAAAACTTTTATCGCTAATGCTTTATTAGCGGGTCGAGAAGCGCCAGATCAAAGTCTAATGTTTAGTGCGGATTTCTCCTTAACCTATGTTGAGATATTGCATAAATTAGCAGAATTTCTAGATTTAGCAGAATTAGCTGATGACATAGAAAGTATTGAAAATCAGGTTCTATCCCGTTGTTTGCAATTGGCAGATGAAGATCAAGGTTCATTGCTGATTATAATTGATCAGGCCGACCAGTTATCCGATGAAGTTTTGGAAGAGGTTAACCACCTTGCCCTTCTTGCAACTAATGTTCTGCATGTAATGATTATTGCTAAACCAGAGTTAGAGCAAAAACTTATTGAATTGCCAGAACCGCAAGCGCCGATTCACGTGATGGAAATTGAGCCTCTTGATGAGCAAGAAGCAGAAGTCTTGTTGTTACAAAGCTTCCCGGAGAAAGAGTGGGCGGCTGAAGACGTTGATTATATCTTGCAGCAAGGTGTCGGTAATCCGGGGAAAATTCTATATGTCGCGCAGCAATTATTGGCTGGGGTAAAACCTGGTGGGCAAGCCAAGTCGATTATTAAGTTTCCAATAACGCACATAGCGGCAATGCTATTAATCGCTTCCGCGTTAGTGATGTCCTATTTTTATCAAAGCTCAGCACCAGTAAATTTACAGCCTGCGACTGAACTTCAAGCGGAATACGATATTAAAAGTGAACCTCTAAAGCGTAATGATTTAAATTTGAATGCGGTCATTGAAGTAGAAAAGACTTCAATGGAAGAAGGAATTTCAAGCAGTGAGCAAGTAATTACTGAAGAAAATACAGTGTCTGAAAGCGAAGTGTTTGTCGAAGATGAAGTCGATTTCAATTTTTTAGAAGTTGATACTGTTGCTGATGTAAATGTTGCAAGCACTGAGGTTTCGAAAGTCGAGTCTCAATATTTACTTTCAAATAAGGTTTCCAAGCCTGTTACGAAATCTTATACCTCTGATGAGCGAGTATTAGTAGAAGCGTCGGATACGAGTTTTGTGATTCAATTATTTGCCTCTTATAGTTTGAAGAATGCTCGTGCATTTGTAGCGCAATATAAATCGATGCCAACAGAATTACAGGTATACCAGACTAGCTATAAATCTAAACCGTGGTTCGTTGTTGTTTCTGGGCCCTATTCTTCAAAGCAGGTAGCCGCTAACCAAGCTAAAAAATTGCCTAGTACTTTGCGTCAGCAAAATCCGTGGGTACGATCTATTAAGCCTATTCAGTTGTTATTGAAAGATGCTCATTAACGCTAAATACAGAGCCATTCTTTAGTTTTGCTGTTTGATATTTAGACAGTAATTGCATCTAAATTTGTGACCCGCGCCTCATACGTGTAGAATAAGCTCCCTTTTGACTGTACGTAGCTCATTTTTTGAGCGTTGGGCGCTCCTAAGCCCTTGAATTTACTGAATTTTTTGTTGATGAGAGCTGTTCTATGAGAACTGGTCTATATACTCCAGGTGACTTTAAAGATAACTGTGGTTTTGGTT
>PJEL010000061.1_pt1 | contig 111877 bp, 66 predicted proteins | sample 1853271 | NCBI WGS metagenome assembly PJEL01 (sample SAMN08108733, study PRJNA415343) | Invertebrate metagenome, whole genome shotgun sequencing project. | host: Globobulimina | place: Sweden: Gullmar Fjord | collected 2015-08 | reverse complement strand
CAGCCGCGCAAGCAACTGCTCCAAACTGCCCGCATCCTCATCGCTCGATTCGGCGCCCTCTGCCTCGAGCGTTTCGGCCGCGGTCTCCAAATCGGTCTTGTCCGCCAGAATCTCGGCCGCCCCTGCATTGGCGGCCCAGGCGAGCCAGGCGAGTGCCGTCAGCGCGGTGGAACCTCCAATCTCAGGGACATCGTTCGACTTCACCGAATTGGCGATCTCGACGCCGATCTCGGCCTGGTGGTATGACCAGGCAACGCCCACGCTGGGGCCTACATACCGCGCATCCGCGTGGCCTTCCCGGTGGGTCCGGCGCTTGGCGCATAAGACGGACCACCGCCGCACGAGTTCCCCGTCCTCGTCCTCCTCGCTCTCGTCCAGTACGTCCGCCATCGTCGCATTGAAGCGCTCCTCTCTCGAGAAGAGGCTTGTCGGCACATCCTCGTCCTCTACCTCGATGTTGACCACCAGCCTCGCGCTGACGATCGCATCCTCGTCGATCGCGGGGTACGCGGGCACCCGAACCATGATCAGTCCATCCGTAGCCGCGTCGTAGCGCTCGTCGTCATCGTCCACGCGAATCTCGAAGAGCGAACGCGGAGAGACCAACAGGATCTCCTCCTTCACGTCCTTGACTTTTTTGGGCATGTCCTCGGGATCATCACCGGTCATGCGCGGTGGACGGATGTTGGCCACAGCCAGCTCGACAGCATCCGATCCCGGCATCCTCCACGTGCGATAGTCCGGCGACCAGGCCGCCTCTTCGTTGATGGATTCGAGGGTGTCGGCGGCCTGGTCATACCAGTTGCCGGGCAACGCATCGATCACTGGATCGCTCAGACACTGCTCGTGCTGTCCGTCTACGACCCGCCTGCGTTCGTGCTCGACCGCCCGAGCCGCTCGCAACAGGGCGTCCATGCGGGTGCGATGCGGCTTGTCCGCGTCGCGAGCCCCTTCGATCCGATCCACAAAGGTGTCCGTCTCCTGCCAGACCGTGCGCCAGAGGTCCAGCTCCGTCCGAAGAATGCGCCCATACCTCAAGACTTCTTCCCCCCGAGGCCCAGCGCGAGTGAGCGACGGCCACGGCGTCGCGCCCGCCGGGTCGCCTCGATGTGCGCCAGCACATGGACGTCTACCACCCCGCCCTCCTCGACGTATTGCTCGATCCCAGAGACCAGCTCATTCTGGCTGGTTTGGGCCTTCTCATCTGCTTCTTCTTCAGTCAGCCCAAGACCAGTGAGGAGATCCTCGCCGAGGTCCTTCAGGCCCTTTGACCCAAAGGTGGAACTCTCCGGATCGTCCTCCCAGGCCTCCTCGGCGAGGGCTTTGGTGTCCTTGGCCGCCTCGACCGCGACATCGCCGACGTCTTGAAGCTGCCCCAGCAGCCCGCCTTCCCACTCCCCATCGGCATTGATGCCATACGCCTTCTCGAAGTCCATTCCCGAGCCCAAGAGGCTCCAGATCGGCAGCGCCCCGGTCGAGCCGCCGAGGAAACACACGCCGGCGATAGCCTGCGCGGTACTGGCGACCTCCAGGCCGTCCTCATCGACCACGACATTGGGCCGGTTGCCCGCATCCTGAAATGCCTGCTGCAAGCCACTCACACCCTGGTTGGTGGTCACCGCGAGATAATGCAGGCCCGTCGCAGTCAACGACTTGATCAGATCGATGATGGACTGGACGATTTCAACCAACTCGAGCAGGAGTTGCACCTTTGCTTGGACCGCCGCAATGAGGTCGCGCAGCAAGGCAATCAAGTCGTCGACGTTGAAGAGCAAACACTTGAGCAGCTCGGGGAGAATCTCGAGTTTGCGCATCGGATACTTCTTCGGGGCGATGTCCCGCAGCTTCCAGGAGACCCAATCCGGCGCTGTGCTCGCCCCGCGCACCCGGGATCGATCCGGATCAAACGCCGTGGGCGAGTATTTCTTCCACGCATTGACGAACGGTTTGATGTCGATGAGTTGCCCGAGAAGCTCCATCAATCGCCGAAGATCCGGAAGCTGACCCGCCGTCGCAATCACGAACATGGCTTGGAGGTCGGCGCCGTCGCTGAACACGGGTCGCCTTTCGTCACCGGGGTCGTCGAAGGACTGCGCAAACCGATAGGCCCAGCGCTCGAAGCCGTCCGGTGAGGCGCCCCGATCACCACGCGGACCCCCGTGTTGCCATTTCTCGGGAGGCGGCTTGACGAGGCCCATATCAGACAGCACAACCCAGTTGGATGTCACCCCGGGGGCGTCGAAATACAGGTAGACGCCGGTCGCCAGGAAGTCGTCGATTATCGCCTTGAGTAGGTTGTACGCCGCCCAGATCAGCGCCTGCCACGGATCGGGAAAGCCCAGCAGAAAGTTCGAGATGACGTCGAGAACCCCAGCGATGAACCTCAAGACTGCAGCGATGACCTGCAGTGGCCCTTCGACGATAGTGGCCAGCTCCTCGACCCCGGGTACGGACCCCAGGACAAGCGGCTGCCAACAGAGCGGGTATTCCGCCCCTACCCCGGCATATCCACCACCTGGGAGACACTCCAGCGCGTCCTCGCCGTTCCCAGCGGCACTCTGAAACGCCTCGGCCTTGTCCGGGCAGCACTGAACGAGCAGCTCGTACTGTTTGTCAGCGGTATCGCCGCCGCCCTGGGTTGACACGACCTTCCTCCTCTTTGTTTTGAGTCTGGAGTTTTGTCATCTGCGCGACCCGATCTCGGTCCTGGGCAGCGGCGATGGCGGCGGCCTGGGCGATGAGCGACTTCACTTCCTCGAGGCGACCCACGAGGTTGGCCAAATCGAGCTTGTCCCAGTCACCTTTTTCCTGGTCAGCCATCGTCTACCCCACTGGAAATCGTTTTACAAAGCCGTACATAGACAGATCAAGAACCGGCGTCATCGCGGCCCACACGTCGGCAACCGGCCCATAGATGAGCGCCATGGGTGGGTAGACCAGCTTGAGGGTCTGAGACAGCATGGTCTGCTGGATCATCAGCCCATCTCCGAGGACCATCGGCGAGATCGCCGTCATGCCACCCGCCTGAAGGACCCCGAGCTTGGAGTTGAGCGAGATGTTTCCGAGCAGCCCATCGACGGCAAACACATTCAGGCTCAGGTCCGCCAATCCGCCACTCAGCTTGATCGGACCGGCGGTCGTGATGCTGGTCGCGCCGACGCTCGTCAGCGAATAGCCACCAAGATAGGTATCTTTTGCCGCCCCTACCACCGTGCGCTCGAGGGACCCGCGATGGAACTCCTCAGACGCGCCAGACTGCGAGACCCGGGTGCCGCGCTCATCGATCTCCCGGGTGTATTCGCCGCCGCGCGCCGCCTCTTTGAAGTTGCCCTCGAACGCCCACTCGACGTCGCCGTCGACCTTGCGTTCGTGCCCACCACCAATGAGCTCCCGCTGATTGCCGCCGAGCTCGAGGAAGTCTGCGCCGTCGATGTCAGCGGAGCGGCCCCCCTTGTTGTAGGTACGCTCACTGGACATGATGCGGTCCAGACCCTCTGCGCTGAAAATGAGCCTATTGCCCCTGCTATCGTGGATTTCTATCCGCTCGTGGTCCGGGCGGTCATCCAGGACGATGTGGTGCCCCGTAGCCGACTTGAAGAGTCGCACCTGGGGGCTGGCGGTCTGGTGTTTGAGCCCTTCGACCGGCGAATAGTCGGCCTGTGGCGTCTCTGGAGTGACGGTGGGTGGGGTCCAGTCCGCGGCGGCACCTTCGGGCCTCACCTGTTCCGCTGCCGGGGGCAGGCTCTCTGCAGATGAACCCTGATCCAGGTCGTCCTGAACCGGCGAACCCCACCACCCGCCGGACCAGATCGGGCGAGAGAGATCCCCTCCCTCGAACTCGATCCACACCCCAGCTCCCACATCGGGAATCGCGAAAAAGCCCTGATCAGGGCCAGCGAATGGCGCACACGGCAGCGCCCATCCCGTAGGAGTGTCGTTGAGCAAGCGCGGCACCATGGCGCGGATCCGACCCGTGTTCTGAGGGTCGTTCACATCGTGCACATACCCCCGATACTTGCCGTAGTATCGGTGGTCCAGTCGCTCGATCAGCTCTTGTACGAGATCCTCGATCACTCCTCCGGCTCCTCGATAAATGGCCGCACACCCGAGACGTCCGCGAAGTTCAGCACGATCTCGGTGCGCCGGTCCGTCGCGACCAGGCGCACCACGTCCTCCTCGATTTCCTTGACTGTCCCAACATAGACATGGCCCTCGGTCGTGAAGATCAGGAACAGCGCGTCCGCCGGGAAGGCTTCGATCTGGGCGCGGAGCGTCACGAGGAAAGCCCAGCCTTAACCGTAGAAACTGCATAGTGCCGGGCGTGCAGTTCCTCGGTGTCTGCCCGCAAGCGGTCATCTCGCAGCCGCCGTCGGCCCGCCTGGACCAACTCCTGCAGCGTCGCAGGCTCGGGCGGGTCGACGAGGATGCCGAGCTTGCCCTTCCATGCTTCGGCCACCGTCAAGACCACGTCCAAGCTCGAGATCACCGCCTCGAAGTGAACCGTCGCGCTGACGACCGCGGGTTGTTGAGAGTCAGGCACAACCGCATAAGACAGGTGTGAAGTAGTCAATCCAACTGGTGAAGCTGCCATGATATCCGCCTAGAGGTTGTTTTCGATGGACTGGTCGGCGTTGTGAATGTGCACACCCGCCGTCGTCACATTGTTCACGGCGCCCACCCGCGACCCACCGATGACCACCAGCGAATGGTCCCGGGGATCGGGAAGCACGCGCGCAGGGAGGGCCTCGAACACCTTGAGTTCCGGGTAGAATTTCTTGTCCCGAAGGACCGTTTGAACCACCTTTTCCATCAGCCGCGTGGTGCTGATCTGCGCGACCACCTGGGGCGACTCGACCCCGACGCCCGTGATGGATGCGATGCCTTTCTTGAGCGCGCCCGCAGTGTCACCGGCCGCCTTGGCCAGATGGGCGACCATGAACTGGTCCGCTTCCTCGTCGCTGTAGCCCGCGACCTTGGCCAGGCTGTACAGCTTGCCGACCTCGGTCATGTCGGACTCGAGCACGACATCGAACAGGTCCGATCCGACCACCCCGCCCTCGATGTTGGCCACCTCGGAGAGGGACTTCGATGACGCTGTGCGAACGTAAAAACCGGTGGGAGATCCTCTCTTCTTTCGTGCTGTCATGTACTCGGCGAGCGCCGCTACCTCGGGCTGCGCCTCTTCGGCGGACTCCGGGTGCTCGGCCACCTCCTCAGGCGCGCGCTCTTCGGCGCCCGGCCCCATGAGCGCCGGCTCTGCTTCCGCGGCTTTGGCCGGCTTTGGCGCCGCCGCTCCCAGGCGCAGCAGCTGGGTCCACAGACTGAAGCTCTCGCTGAAACCGATCTGGTTCTGATTGAGCAATGCCCAGCTTTCCTGACCTTCAAAACTGGCCTTTGCGTAGGCCGTGTCCTGACTGAACTCGATGGCACCGAGCACCGCTCGCGCGTCGAGCTCCATGGTCATCGAGGACCCCTGGCCCACATTAAACATCAGGTGCAAGCCGCCCTTCTGCAGCAGTCCCTTGTCGGGACTCGGCTGGGGAGTCGGCGGCTTTGGTGGGGCGGCAGGCTCTGCCCCGGCGACCGTGTTGCCGGTAATGCTCACCAGCGATCGCCGCGCGAGCACCACCGAGACGTTGACCTCCTCGAGGCACTCACACCGGTTGCTGGAGAACACGGTGGTGTCCACGTGGCGCAGGTAGACGGCGCCGGTCGGCTCCGTCGATTCGAAGTCGTTGCCGACAACGGTCGCAGACACAAGCGTTCCGGCATTGCCGAGCACCAGCAGGGCCGGGCCCGCCGCCACAACGTCGTTGGAACCGATCTGAATGGACCGACGAACCTGAGGAATCCAGAAGAATGGCTTGTAGAGCCAAAGCCTGCCCAAGAAACCCAGTAACGGCGTGAAGACCGCACTCGGTTTGGGAGCGAGCCACTCGGCAGCGTAGTTCTTGGCGAGACTGACGTCCGCCTGCCGGGTGATGCCGGCGTCCAAGACCCCATAGCTGGGCTGAGCCACCTGGGTGTTGAGCTTGAGGCTACCGACCTGCCAGCTGGTTGTGTTGTTCAACAGCGCAGTTTGCGCCCCCAAACCCGCCAGCAGAACGTCATTCGGCGTGTAGCTCGTGCTGCCCCCGACTGAGTCGCCAATCGTCGGAGCCGCCTCGACGTCGAGTGAAGGCTCCCGACACAAGCGTGCGACCAGCTTTGGATCGACAAGTTCGGTGAGCAACAGGATCCCGGCGCCCCCCGCGCCGCCACCGGCGTGCCGAACCCGGTTCTTTTGCAGGCTAGCATCGCCCTCCCACATCACCATGATCTCGTGCAGCAGCCCACCCGAGTCATCGGTTCCATTGTCGTGAAGCCGATTACCGCCCATTCTGAGCTCACCGCGCCCGGAGACTCCGATGACCGCCTGGCCCTGTGGGGTGAGGTGGGGGTTCGCCGCGCCACAGCAGGCAAAGAGGTGATTCTCGCTGACACTCACCGACGCGGTGCCGGACTTCAGGACCACCCCCAATCCACCAATGCTGGCACCGACAATGGTGTTTGCATCGGCACTCAACACCAGGGACGGCTCGTCGACGATAGGCGCGAGAGCATGGTGCTCGAAGCTCGAGACCATCATGCCCATTCGGCTTGATTCAATGCGATTCTCGCAGAAATCCAGATGTCCTTCGACCCCAACCGCATACAAACCTTCCGCCGGGTGGGGAGCGATGGGTCGAATCAAAGTGCCGCGCCCAGCCGCAGTCAGCATCACACCGGTCAGGCGGGAGAGGATCTGCGCCACCAGCACCAACACTCGGGTGCTGGAGGAGGCGGTGCTGAGCTTGCCGGCGAGCGACTTCGAGAGCCCAGTGCTCTTGGTCTTGACCCAGATGCGGATAACCTTGAGCTTCTCGGCCTCGTCGCGGTCGGGGTCAAGTGCATAGCGGAGCACGCCGGTCGCAACCGCCACTGCCCGGTCGTTTTTGGCCGCCCCCTTGCTCTCCGCAACGATTGATGCGACCGAGTCCAGGTGTTCCGCGAGAGTGAACCAGGCCGCGGCTTCGGCTGCAGGGCCTGGACCAGTGATCAGCACCTCGTGGGAATTCAGTGCCTCAGACCTGGTGACTTGCTTGCGATAGGTGTTCGCCTCGATCTCCTCGAGCGCACGCGCGAGGTGGGCCTCGAACACACCCAGCCCCTCATCGCGAACCCCCGCATCCCGCCGCGGACGCATCTCCAACAGCATCTGTCCCATGCCCGACAGGCGGCGCCACATCGCCAGGGTCTTGGCGGTGGTGGTGTCCTTGCCCAGGGTCGCGCCTACCTCCTTGCCGTACGCAACGATCTCGGCGAGCTGGCTCCTGGCCTTGGTCAGGTACTGCGGGCGAAGTTCGGCATCCTCGAGCGCACCCGAGAGCAGCTCATCCACGGTTTTGACGCGCCTCTGGAGCTCAGGGATGTGGGACACGAGGTTGGCCAACTGCTTGAGCTGCTGCCGGATCATGCGTAGCTGGTGCTCGGCGACCTTCGACGACTCCGCTGCCAATCCGGCGAGTCGCTTGTCGACGTTCTGGACCGTGAGGACCACCACATCCAGCTTTTGACGGCCATCCTGGTCTTTGACGCCATCGGAGTCGACGGGTACGCCGGTCTCGTCGGTGCCATTCACATAGGCCAGGACCTGAGCCAGGACCTTCCGCAGGCGGGCAAGGGCGTCCTCTGCGACCTCTCCCTTTCCCGCAAACACCTTCGCAAACGCGATCTCCAGTGTGTTTGCGAGTTCCTTGTTGACCTTCTCTAGCAACCCGACAACCAGTTTCATCGGTTCTTTCAGGCCCCGAAGCTCCTTGAAGTTCAAGGCGTCGACATCGGTGGAGAGCTCCCCCAGCGCCCGGGTAATGACCTCGACCAATCCGTCGACCACGGTGCGATCATCCGCACCAAGGTCGGCGCCGGTCAGCCCCGAGCGAATCTCATCCGCCCGCTGACGCCCCTCAGCGGCGAGGCCCAGCTGGCGTGCTAACCGCAGACTCCTCACGGAATCGCCCGGCGCAGCTAGAACCTCCTGGACCGCGCTCTCCAGCTTGAGATTAAGGTCCTCCAAGCCCATCAACACGTCCTGAGCCCGGTCTCCCACGTCCCGCGCAACCTCGACGAGCAACGCCTCCTTCTCCGCCAAGATGGCGTGGTCGAAGCGCGCGGCGAGATCCCAGGTGGTGCCGACTTCGCTGTGCCACGCGGTGTTGCGAGCGGCGCCAGACAGCGTCGCGCGCACGATGTTGGCAGCCTTGGTGTGAGACTCGTACCCCTGGGCTTCCTGCATCTCGGAGATACCGACCGCAAGCTCCTTTGCGAGGGCACGCGCTTCGGGGCCCTGGTCCTCCAGAGTCGCCTGGACCGAGAGCATGGCACCGTAGATGCTAGACCCGATCTTCTGCCGAATCTTGGCGTTTGCTAGGGCATATTCGGCGGCCATCTTGCGAACCGAGACGATCGCCCCGTGGGTCTGGTTTGCCGAGAGTCCCTCAGCGCCGTCCTTGAGCGCCAAAGCCTTCATATAGTCGACAATCGCCAACATGGTGTCGTCGCCGGAGTCGTCGTCGCCAACCTGACGCTCCACCGCGCCATAGACGCGCTCAACCTCATTGTCTTGGACGACGAGGTCCCGCCCACCGGTCACGGCTACCCCTGCGGTCTGCACGTCGGTGCCTGGGCTCACAAAGCCCGGCGGCAGGGTCTGGACGCCGATCTCCTTGATTCCATTGTTGCGAACAGTGCTCTCTTCAACAAGCGAGAGAGCGATACCACCGCGCAGAGCCGCCCGCTCGAGCCAACAAAGGGTAGCCTCCAGGGCGCAGCGAACTTGGTCCGTCGCTTGGCCCAACAGGGCAGCGAGGGCGTCCCTGGGGGTTTGAGCCTCACCCACCAAGTTGGCGCCGCCGGCGTCCGTCGCCAGCACACGCAGCTCTGCACGCACGGCCTCGTTCCAGCTCAGGTAGGCCTTCGCGACACCCTCCACCCGGTTCGACTCGATACGCAAGCCGCCCACAGCGCCCGAGTGTCCCCAGCAGCGAATGCCGGCGCCGCCGAGATTGCGGACGACGTTGCCGGTGATGCGCACGTCGTACACGGCCTGCGGACCACCCACGAGGATGCCCTCCGCCCGGGTTGGGGCGCCCCGACCCTCGATGCGATTGTCGACCACTTCCAGGTCCGAGACGGACCGCGCTGCGACTCCGCCCTGGTCCAGGCCGGCGCCGACCACAATCCCGGCGATCAACCCGAGCAACGGAGCATCCCCGCTCTCCGGAAGCGCAATCCAGTTGTCCCGGACCCGATTGGAGACCCCGGTGACCCGGATGGCGGCCTGGACAAAGGTGGTTCCCTGGGCGAGTGCTACCTCATTTGCCTCGATGTCGGCGCCATCTCCCCGAACCGCGATGCCGAACTCGCTCGCGCCAGACACCTGGTTGTCGCGAATGACGGTGCGATCGATGGTTTCACCCAAGCGGGCCTCTGCCTGATCCTCCATCACGATGCCCTGCGGGTAGCCGTCGATGCGATTCGATGCGACCCGAACGCCAGAGAGCACGCCATCGGCAATGCGCACGCCAAAGCTAGCCCCAGCCCGGCGGCCGCGCAGGTGGTTGTCCTCGATCGAGAGCGAACGCACAAAGAGCCCCGCCCGCGGGCGATTCGCGATGGCGCTGGGCGCCAGATGCCCCGCCAGAGAGGCGGCGACGACCCCAGAGGCCGCGTAGACCCTGTTGTCGGTGATCTGAACATCGCCGCAGGTGCCAGTGATGAACACGCCAGCGCCGACAACCCCGCCGCCCTCCTCGTCGACCATCTCGCGAGAACGCAGGGTCAAGCGACTCAGCCGGACGCGTTCGCTGTCTGCTACCGTCACGACGCCATGGGGCAGCGCACGCAGAATCGCGAGTTCGTCGGCGGCAATATCCTCCAAGACGGACCCGGGGTTTGCCCGCTGCAACGCGCGCAACCGCAGGATGGTCTTGACCAGGGATGCGGAGGCGCGTCCCTTGCCGGGGGCGAGCTCGGAGATCTTGGTCCCCATCGCGAGCAACAGCTCGTCGACGGTCATTCCAGTGGCTTGAAGGTCCGCGAGCGCGAAGGCCTCGGCACCGCCCGCCCCACCAAGGGAAGCCTCCAGCGATGCTTCCAAGTCCGCGACCAGAGCCTCCTCCCCGATCGGGGTCTCCTCGTCGGGCGCTTCGATGAGCTCCAAGAGCTCGATGCTCACGTCACCGTGCTGGCCACACCAGTCCAGATAGAACGCGCCGCCCGCCCCGGTCACTCGCAGCTGGGACGCATCCCCGTCGCCGAGAATGCGCACATCGCTCCGCCCCTGAAGAAGGACGGTGTGCTCTAGAACGTAGGTGCCCGCGCGAATATAGATTGTGCCGCCAAACGGCCCGAGTCTATCCAGGGCCGCCTGGATGGCCTCGTCGCCGGTGACTCCTTCTTCGAGGTCCTGGTCCACGTCGCCAAAGGTGCGCACCCCGTCGCCGACCACGACCGTGAAGGCACCCGGCGCCAGATTGCGCTGGCCGAGCTCGATGAGCCGATCCCGCACATCGTGCAGCGGCATGAAGCGCACCCGCAGGTCGTCGAAGCGACGCTGCCCCCCGCTCCAGTGGATGCGCGCCAACGGTGCACGCTCGTGCCGCGGTCCGTGCACCCGCTCCTCGACCAGCGGGTCCACGAATCCATAGGACTCACCGTCCGGATGGTCAATGCGTGCGGTGAAGGTCCAGTACTCGTTGGTCCTGAAGTCGTCGCCCGAGAAGGCAAAGGTGATGCCATCCACCAGGTTGTAGCGGACGTCTCGCAGCAGCCAATCCACCCCATCCCAGCGCCGGATCGCGGCGTGATCCGACAGGGCGAAGGCTCGACCCAGAGGGCCACCGACATCGAGTGAAGCCGGGTCTTCCGTGAGATTGCGCGGACTCTCGTGAAACGCGAGGATGCCCATCGCGGTGTCGACAGAGAGCAGCTGGCGGATCACCAGCGATCGTGGCCCGTCCGGGTCCAAGCGGCTGTGGCGGTCCTCGATCACGACGAGGTCCCCCGCCCGGAAGCGCGCGGCATCGGCGGAGTCCACCACCACCGTGGTCGAGGTCGCCGCAGCGGGCTGGCTCAACGGCACGACCGTGGCCGCATTATTGCGCGACCAGGCGACGACTGGGTCTGCACCGCCGCGCAGCATTTCGACCCTTACATGGGCGTTTTCCTTGCCGCGGTATCCCTCCCCTGTCGACAGGTTGAGGTCGTAGAGGCAGCGGTCGCGGCACTCGTCGAAGACCTCGCGCGGATATCGGTCGGGCAGCGCTCCCAGGGGCACATTTGTAGTGATCTCGCCGTGGCCGAGGGGGGTCGGCAGCTGCTCCGAGTCCCCCGGATTCATCGGCTTCAAGCGAACCTGGCTGAACTTGCGCCGTCGAAAGGTCGTGTCGTCGCCGTCCAGAGCGGGCTCACGCAAAAATGTGTCTTGGAACTGGACAACCTCGCCTTCCCAGACGTCGAGCCACACCAGGTGATAGCCGGTCTCGGGGTCCACGGGCGTCTCGAGCGCCGGCGGAAGTGGGAGATCGGGTTGGCTCTGATAGCGCCAGTCGCGTTCGATGAACGACCGCAGGCCGTGGACGTACATCCTCCCCGCGTTCGCGATGCCCCCAGGGCCGCCGCGCAGGACGAAGTTGTCGTCGCTCAGGCCGGGAGCGCGCGCCTCGAGGGCGTCGATGTATGTCTCCGCGCGGGGCGGTAGGCCGGTGAGCCCCCAACCGCGGATGTTGAGGGCATCCAGGCCCGGCCTCGGGGTAGTGGGCAGCCCGTCGAAGTCGGCCCGCGGCACGACGATCCGCATCCACCCCTCGGGGAGGTTCACGAGCCCCGCCGAGACCTCGTGGTGCACGCCCTCGGTATCGATGAGCATGGCGCGAACTGACACGGTTTCATCGTCGGTGGGCGGTCGATCGAAACGCACCACGAACTCGATCGCCGAGGCTGGGAATGGGTCCACTCCCGGTCCACCGTGGACGCGATTGAGGTTGATCGCCCGGGGCAGTTCTCGCCAGATCTGGGTGTGACCACGCACCCGGATCACGTGCGGAAGGGTGTCTGGATCACGCCGACACAGGGTGAGTTCGGGCGGGATCACCCGGTCGTCGCCGGGCTCCAGGAGCACTCCCTCCCACCCCCGGGTCGAGCGAATCGCGTCGAGGAGATGCGTGTCCGTGACGCGGAAGCCATCGTCGGGGGAGCCCTCCGCGAGATCGCCGCTTCGACGTCGCACATCGGTGCGCACCAGCTCGGCCTGTTCGTTGACGTCGGCGTCGAGGTTGACGCGACCCATCTGGTGAAACACCGCAGTAAACCGGCGACGTTCGTCATAGCGAGAACGAGAAGTATAGGCCTTCACGGAGTCCTCCGGCTCATCCGAAACAGGTCGATCGCAGTGCGGTCGACATGAAACGGAACAAGTCCCATTGGGAGGTGATTTGCAGTGCGTTCGTGCAGCTCACGGAGCTGTCGATCGCGCTCGCCGTAGGCACCGGGGCGGGCCCGGCGCTCTCCAGCTTCAAGAATGGTTGCGCCGTTATTTGTGTCGAGCACAAGGTAGTTCGGCACTGTCGGAGAGACGGAGGCAAAGGACACACTGTGCCGATGACTCCGGTACAAGAGAGGCGGGGTGCCAGCGTCGGGCAGCACACAATAGCGGAGGAATCCGAGATCGGACCGGTCGGTCCGCACCGTTCCCGCAAACACCGAAGAGCTCGCCTCCAGCACCCCGGCACGGGTCCGCCCCCGAACCGTGCAATGGCGCAGCCGGACCCTCGCGCCGCCAGCCAGGAGCGCTGGCTGGTCCCGGCCGCCGCCGTCGAAGGTGCATCCGGCCGCCACGACCTCAACCCAAGGAGGGACCTCCAGCCGAGAAATCTGGCAGCCATACAGGGTCAGGCGCACATCGACCGGCGGCAGGGTGTGTCGCATCATCTCGGACTGATGTCCGGCACCAACCACCCGAATCCCCAACTCCCCTGGCGCGCCCAGGCGGCACCAGCGCAGGTCGAGCTCACCCGCTGAAACCACCAACTCGATGGCCCCCGCTGTCGAGATGCCGGCAACCCAGAAGCTCGGCCCCGGCGCGTCCGGATCGAGGTCCTCGGGCAGCCGCTCACGCAAAACGAGCGACACCCCTTCCGACGCGCGCAGGTGAGGCACGCCATTGCCCTGAGCGGCGTGCACGCCGAGCACCTGGCCGGACCCGATGGCCACGGACGAAGGCGGCAAGATCGGCGAGCCGAGGACCCCTATCACCTGGGTGGCAACCGACGGCTGCAGGGCCTCGCCGAGGGTGGCCACATACCCGGATTCCAGGCCTACAAGGGTCGGATCTACCCAGCGGGTGACCTGCGTAGGCCCGCCGTCCCGGTCCACATCGAGGTCGGGAGGCACGGCCGGCGCAGGCAGGTCATGCTCCAGCCAGCTGTCGAGAGGTGCACGGTCGGGCGGCATCAACCCCGGGCCAAATCGGGCAGCGCGGCCGGCGCGAAAGCTGACCGTCCATCGGCCGCTGCCCACTTCGCTGCGAACGAGCGCGCGCCCCATCCTGGGATCGAGGGCGACGACATCGTCCAGCACCAGAGCGATGGGTGAGTCCCACGGACCCAGGGAGCGCTGCCGGAGGCGGAGCCGGCGCCAACTCAGACGGCGAGGTGCCCCAATACGTGCTTCCGGGGCGACGCGATACGCGATTGGCTCGTGACGACCGGACCCAAGCCGCATGCTGTCTACGGCGACCTCGCCCGGCTCGTAGCTGCGTTGGCTGGACCCGTCAGCTTGCACCGCGAACACAGCCCGCGTTCCGACCGGTAGATCCAGCGCGGGCAAGAAGGCGAGATATCCGGCTCCACCAACGGTGAACACCACCTCGGATGGCGGCAGGGGCGGTGCGCCCAAGATCACCAACTCATCCGCGATAAACGCCGACTCTCCCCAGGCCGGAGGATTTGGCGCACCGGGCTCGGCTGGCCCGAGAACCCACTCCAGCGCGTCGAGCTCCCATCGGCACAGCGTCGGAGCGGTGCGATCCGCCCACACAATGGCCTCGAGTCCAGACGCGGTGGCCCGGGCAGCGAGCACCCCAGGGCCGGCGTCGAGACCCATTCCGGGTAGCTCCTCCCAAGATGGCCGGACCGCCGTGGGGTCACACGACACGGCCGTCTGCTCCAGGACTCCTCGCTCGGTAGCCCCACCCACGAGATAGAGGCGACCCCCTCGACTCAGCAGAGTCGCGCCGACCCGAAGTTGGCGGTTTCGCACCCGCCGCTGCAGCCAACCGCCGCCACCGATGGGCACGGACCACAGGCCCCAGGTGGGACCGGTTTCGTCTTGCCCCCCCTGCACGTACAGGCGAGCGCCGTGCACGGTGCAGCTCGGCAAGACCCGCGTGCTCGGTGGGATACCCGCCAAGCCGATGAGCGCGATGACCGGCGCGCCGCCAGCTGCTCCCGAGATGGCCCAAGACCCGAGCACGTCCTGCTCAGCGACGGGCGCGACGAGATACAGCGTATCCGCGTCGCCGGCTGCGCCCAGAAACGGACCTTGTACCTGGGCATCTCCGTCCGGCCGAACGGCGAGCGCTCCAAGGTCCAAGGCCACACGAGTCCACGCGGAGTCGCCCAAGCGCCAGGTATCAACGAACCAATCGCCGGCGTCATTCAGCATTAGCCGTGCACAGACGGGCGTGCCGGCGGCGTCCAGCACGACCACCCGAGTGAGGGGCGTACCCGCTGGCGCCGCCAAAGGGGCTGACAGCCAAGTTCCGCCCGCCTGCCGCAAGTGTTCCGAGTCGCCCTGCGTGCGGGTCAGCGCGAGTGCCACGTCGAAGTCCGAGCCGGCTCCCACGGCGCCGATCTCGGTGACCTCCACCGGGCCAGCGACATCCCGCTCCGCAAGCGCAACCGCAGCAACCTCCTCTTCGGAGGTCGAACGCGCCAGAAGCTCGAGCTGCCATCCGCCGTCGCTCGACGGTCGGGACGTGTCCGAGAAGCGCAGTGCAGGTGTCGGCCCGACAGGCTCGAATGCGAGCGGTAACGCCGCTGCACCCTCGAGATCTGGTCCCACTGCCACGACGCCATCGATCCGCAGAGTGAACGCGCCCGCCTCCTCTGCGAGGTCCCCGTCCGCGGCGAGCGCGGTCGGCGTGAGCAGGGCATCCGCGTAGCGAAGGGGCGGGGAATCCGGCGCCGGCTCGTGACGCTCGGTCAGCGCCCCCATCGCGGCCGCGGACTCCAAGGGCTGGCGCCAGGCCATGGGCTGGAAGCGACGCATCGGCTCGAGGTGGCCGCCGACAAAGCTGTGGGTGCCGTCTATATGGTCCACTGTCAGCGTGTCCGGCACTGGGCGGTCATCGATTTCTACAGGTTCGAAACGTGCAGTCCGCACCACTGCCACTTCTGGGCGAGCCCAACCCATCAGGTCCAGCGACCGCGGCGAGGCTGCAAACTTCCCAGCGTCCGCGGCGCCCAGACGCAGGAGAGTCTCCTCGATGCTCTCGTCGGGAAGCTGCTCGAGGGTGACCGTGCGCGCCGAATCCAAACCCCGCGGGCGCTCGGCCTCCACCGCTCTGCGCGCGAGCGGATCGGCGAGGGCGATCGGATCCCAGACGACCGCATTGCGTCCGCGCCAGGGCACCAGGTTTGCCAGGTCCTGATGATGCATGAGCGAGCGAAAGGCCTCATCGAGCTCGGCCGTCCACCCAGAAGTCAGCGACAGCACCTCTTCGATCGTACGAAGTGTGCCCTTTCGCCGCCGCCAATGCAGCGTCCGCGCGACGACGGCCCGGTTCGTCTGCAGGTCGTCGTGAAGCAGCTTGGCGCCGATGAGCTCAGCGATGAGCAGGAGGGCTTCCTCGGAGGCACGCTCCGCGAAATGGTCATCTCCAAGCTGGGTAATCGCCGCATCAAGCTTTGCGAGCTCCCCGTCCAGCACGGCGAGCAGAGACTCCAACGGCTTGTCGGAATCCAGACCATCCCGCGAACGATAGATGCCAGGAACGAGCTGCTTGAGTCGAGTGCTCACGTGTGTCACTGGTCTCTTGCCTCCTGCCAAGCGATCTCCACTGGCGCCGTCTCGGGGATAGGCGGCGCCCAATGAGCGATCTCACGGTCTTGAATCTGGACGGTCTCGGAGCGCGAGGCTTCCGCATCAGCCCGGTAGAACAGCTCGATGAAGCTGGACTCGAGGTCGTCGATTCCGGCCAATGCACCGTAGATATCCGAGAGGCGCACATCCGTTCCAATGTCGGTACGGCTGGGATCCAACAGCCCTGGGACGTCGGCGGGGTCCACCCCGAGTCGCTGGCGAACCGCGGCGACTACCGCGAGGGGATCCGCGCCCGGAGTGATGTACAGGTTCAGCGCGGTTCGGATAGCGACCGGGCGACGGTTCTCGAGCGACACCGACATGCCAGGGGGCAGCCTGGACGCCAGGAATGCCCTGAGTTCAGCCAGATCGGCGTTCCCCAGACCTTCGCCTTCCACGCCCGACACCACAACCGTCAGACGCTCGCGGCGCCGTACAGGATCCCGAAACACCCTGGCCCGACGCACGTTGTCGAAGCTGAGCGCCAGCGACTGCACATCCTCCACGGACACCGCGCGATCTAGAGCGTTGATTCCAGCGTTTGCCCGAGCAAAAGCGAGCGTCGACTCCTCGGCATCGGCGCCGCCCGTCGTCGGCAAGGGGTTGAATGTGGAGTCGAGCGCCGCGTGGGAGGTCGCCAGCTCTTTGATCAGCCCCGACGCTCGGTTTCCATCGGTTCCAAGCCCAATGCGATAGCGCAATACAATCTTGGAGCCGGCCGGGATCGGCGCGCCCTCAATGCCGTCCCCGACAACGGCGACCGCCCCTCCGGTCGCGGTGCTGACGACTGCAAACACCGCGTCCACGGCGGCAGCGGTCGAAAGGTCATCCACTCGAGCCCAGTCGCGCTCCGCGACGGTGAGTTCACACTCGGGCCGACGCCCTTCGGGAGCTCGAATGTCGCGCAGCCAGGTGAGTGGACTCCGGCTCATGACCAAGGTGCGCCCATCGGATTCCAGGCTCAGAGCCTCTTCCACCGCCTCCCCGTGGGAGACGAGCGCCATGTTGCCGAGCAATGCCGTGCGATGCAACGCGTAGCGCCGCTGGAGGGGCGGGCGGAAGGTGATGCGCGTCATCCGTCGCCCCTGACCCTCAGGGATCTCATCGCGCACGGTCAGGACCTGAATCGGCTCGCGCCACCGCCGCTGGGTTGTGCTGTTTCCGTCCCCATCGACCCGGGTGGTGTCCTCCCCGACCACAAACCAAGTTCCGGGTTTGATCAGCTCGGAGTGCGTCTGGGGTCCTAGCTCTTCGTCCACTGTGAACGGCAACAGATAGAGCGCATCCGTCCCGGGAGGGGCGAACCCGACGTCTTCGACACCGAGCGCGGTCCCCCGGGGATCCGACATGGCCTGGTCGAGTCGCGACAGGGCCGTGGCCCCATTGAGTCGGACCAAATTATCCCTTGCTTCCTGAAGAATACCCGCAACAAGGCTATCCAGAAAGGCCACCATCAGATCCAATCGGCGTGACCATTCCTCACGCTCCTCGTCCTCATTCCGGCCAAGAATCTCCTCGAGCGCCGCCAGCGCATCGGGCTGACGCGCTTTGAGTCCATGAAGCTGACCGAGCAGGATGTCCTGAGACTCCGAGAGAGGTGTCGGCAACCCGGCCTCTGCCACCTGATTGGCGATCTCCTGTGCTTCGCAGAGCTGGTCACACAGCTGTTGGAATTCCGCCGAACAGCCCTCGTCGAGGCCCGCATCCTCGAGCGTCGCCAGCACCTCGGTGAGCTGACGCGCCTTTTGCCTGGCCCGCGCCGCACGGCGTTGCGCAGCGCTGCCCGCTCGGACCGCATTCAGCCTGTCTTCGAGCTGATCTGCCATCGTGCCCGTGTCGGCAAAGGGGGTCAGGATTTCGTCGCCGGAGCCAAACTCGCCCGGAAAGGCGGCGGCGATCGATCCTGTAGCCGAGATCGAGGTGCCTTCGCCGTTCGGCAGGAGAGGGCGCACCTCGTTCAATGCAGCGCTGACGTCCACCGCGTGCAGGGTCTCGAAGAGCGCGGCTTGTTGCTCACCCTCTGCTTTGGCCCGAACCTGCACGCCGGGTGGAAGGGTGGTCGAAGCGCCTTGCTTACACCGAAAGTGCTGCAGCCCGGTTGCGGCGGTCCCAGTGCTGGGCCGATAGCCGATGTGCCCCAGCAGCCGGTAGGCAGAGGCATCGATCCTGGCCGTCTCCAGAAAACCCTCTTCCGCCCAGGCTTCTTGGTAGGTCCACATGACGTGTAGCGCGAGGGCAAAGCAGTCCAGCACCCCGGCGCCGAGATCGAGCAGCTCCTCCCTGGAGACTCGAGTCGGGTCCCAGGGCTGGCTCTTGTCGACAAACGTGTGGCGCGAGGAAGTCGCAAGCGCATCCAGCAGCTCCACATGGCTTCGCGCCCTGTGAACGGGAGGCAGACGGCTCATGGCTGACCTCCACAGACAGTGACCGTCAACAAGCCCTCCGGCCCGGCGCCATAGGGCGGCACCAACACGGCTACCTCATCGCTGCCGATGGGCAGGACGCCCTCGTCGATGCGCTCGATCGCCCAGGGCTCGAAGCGCCGGAGTCGCAACACCCGCGCGGCGCTCACCCCGGGCACATCGAGCACCGCCTGAACGATACTATCGAGGTGCACATCGCCCCCGAGTCCGCCGGTGTCGGGGTCAAAGAGCCCTCCGTCCGCACCCAAGACTTCGGCGATCTGCCCGCGAATGTGGTCGGCCTTGGCCCACGGCAGTGCATCAGCGACCAGGTCGATGTCGAGGGGAATCCAGGTGGGCGGTATGATCTCGACATCAAATCCGAGCAATCGCACCGACTCGACCTTCTGCCGCACCAACGCCCACCGCCGCAGCCGCTCGTCGTCGTCCAGGGTGTCTTCACCCACGAGCAAGACGGTGAGGCGGATGATCGCGCGAAAATCGAGAGTGTGGACCACCGCCCGCGCGGCCGAGACCTCGGGCATGTCCTCGATCAAACGTACGTAGTCTGCGGGGGTTACCGCGGACAGCGGCTGACGCACGTCCCGGGGGGCGCGGTAGCGAATGCGGCTGAGGGGCTCGCCTTCACGGCCACCGGTCGCGGGAATCGGGTTGTCTACCTTGATAATCCGCCGCAGCTCCTCCTCGCGATCGGCGTCGCCAGAGAGCAAGAGTTCACCGGTGCTCGCGGCCGGCAGGGCGAGGAGGCGAACGAGGGTGCCCACACCCGCGTTCCCGCGCAGGCCGAGGCCGATGTGCGCCCCGACGTCGATCTCCGCCTGCGGAGGAAGCGGAGCCCCGTTCACCCCGTCGCCGAACCGTAGGGTCGCGCCACCACTTCTGGCTTCACGCAGGACATAGACTTCATCGCTGGGCCCGACGAGCGCCAAGTTGTCGACGGCCTCCCAAGGTTCCCCATCGACCACGACCGAGAGCTGCGCTCGACCAGATCTGCGCTCACCAGGCAGAGGCCAACCCGGCGCATGACGGCTGATCGGGTGAAGCGGAAGATCGACCTCGGCTGCGCTGCGGCCGTCGGCCTTGGTCTCGATGTGCATCAGCTCACGCCAGGGCGCCAGGAGGGCCATCGGGTCCTCATCGCTGTCCTCGGGGGCAGGCGCCAGCGGCACACCGTGGTGGGCGACAGCGAGATTACCCAGGACTATCGCCGGCTCTTCCTCACCCGATTCCCAACGGTAGTGGGCCGGCGACGGGCGGCGAGGATCCCAGCGCACGGTGGTGGTGTCCGTGCCCAGCTCGAGTTCGGTCACCCGCACGACCAGGTGCGGAGTGTCGCGATCGCCCAGAATGGCGAGCCAATCCCCTTCGACGAGGGTCTCGAGGTCACGGTCCAAGACCGCGTGGGTAGCTCCGACAAGCACATCTTCGGCCAGCGAGAGCTCGCGAAGCTCAGGACGAAATGCCAGCGCTTCCTCGGTCTCGAAGACGGTCGATTCCTCGCCTGTGCCGCGGTTGCCCACCAACGTGCCCGCTGGGATCTCCAGTACGTCATCCTCGCCAAGCCCCAGCGCCGCCAAGCCGTCGTCGTCGACCGTGAAGCGCAGCAAGGCGGTAGCAGAGAGGCCCGGATCGGCGTCATAGTCCAGGAGCCTCGCGTGGTCTTGCACCGAGCGACGCGTCCGTGCCGTATCCAAAAAGCCCTCTGCTACTGCCCTTTCCTGGCGATAGGACAGATGGTCCAGTCGACTGGCGAGGAGCTCGAGCACCATGGTCGTCTGGTCTGCGGGATTGCCGTCGGTCCAGGTGGGCAGCGCCGTGGCCGCCCGCTCCACCATCACCGCCAGAAGCGAGCGCGCATCCCGCGCGCGGTAGTCCACGGGCGGACTGTCCTCGAGCGGCGCGGGCAGCGGCTCCGCAGCAGGGGCGAGCGGGTCCCGTAGCTCGCAGCGCGTGTCGACTTCTGGGGGCCATGCACCGACAAACAGCGCTTGGTTTCCCAACTCACCGGGAACGGGCTCGGGCACCAGTTCAGCGGACGCAGCCACGCGCAGGTCGACCGGGGCGTTCTGGGTTGGCCCCCCAGCGCGCACGGAGGGCGGCACGCCACTGGGTCCACTGGTGACCCACGGGTCATCAGCCAGCCTGAGCAGAGGCCACTCGCCCACGTCGACAAAGGCGGCCAGCGCGACCGAGAGCTCCGCCCCCGGGGCAAGGCGGAGGACGTCGCCGTTCACCACGCCAGTCCACACGCTGTTCACCAGGCTGAACTGTCCGGGTCCGAGGGTGAGGCCCACCAACGCCCGATGAAAAGCGAGGTTTGCAAGCAGGATGCGTTCGCCGTCGATCCAGCCAGCGCGGACCGCGTACCACTGCTCCACCCCGCGCACCTGCACGTCGCGCAGCTCGCCCTCGACTTGGAGCCCGGCGCCGCTGATTCGTCGTACGACCGTCTGCTCCAGATAGATCGCGCCCGGGTCATCACTCTCGATCCAGGGCTCGAACTCCGTAACCACCGCGCCGATGTGCAGACCCACGACCTCTTCGGCGTGGTCTGGCATGGGAAGTGCGGGGCGCCCGGGAACCGGATCTCCCGCGGTCAGGGCCACCGAGGCCTCCCCGGCCCAGCGGTTCCAGGAGGCGGCAGGGCGAACAACGGTCTTCACCGGCAGCCCGCGTACATCCTCTACGCGCAGGTCCCGAACTGCGACATCTTGGCGAGAAGGTCCGGCGAGCGCCCGAAATCCCGCCGCCCCCCGTGCGCGACTCACCACCATACGTACCTCGCCAGCGAGCACGTCGATCTCGCCGGCAGCGATGAGCTCGACCCCGGCGGCCTCGTCGCCGCGCACCTTGTGCACCGAGAATCCGCGCAGCTGCAGATCCTCGCCTGAACGCGCGACAATGCCCAGCGCGATGGCCCCGCCAGGGGGAGAGACCACACCGTCGACCCGCAGATCCGCAGCTCCGAGCACCGCGTCTTCGCCGCTCGCAACCAATCGCATGCCGGCCGCGGTGCTGGCCCTCACCGCCTGCGCGTGGAGCTGGGAGACGCTCAGGCGACTGCCGAGTGCTCCGATGCCCACCGCCCGGTTGGGGCCGCGAACAGCTCGAGCGCGCACATCGCTCAAGAGCACACGCGAGCCTTTCGCATGCACTCCAACCGCGACGGTGGCGCTCGCGACCAGGTTCTCGACCGCACACTCTGTGACTTCCACGCCCGGCGCTCGCAGGCGGAGGCCAAGAACCGAGGTTCCCCGGGCCAGCGTGAGCCGCACCGAACGCGCACCCGCGGTGGTGGCACCCTGGAGATGCACACCGACCGCATCGCCCGTCGCCCGGACCCGCACTGCAAACCGCTCGGCCCGCACGCGGGAGCCACTCAGGCTCACCCCCACCACATCGCCGGCGATGGGCCCGCCGTCCCGGAACACCAGCTCCGAGGTCGAGCGCCCACGCAGCGTCAGCGCGCGATCTGGCGCGCCCGCCACCAGTCCAGCCGCCAACGTGACAACACCCGGCGGGAGCACCCAGACGTGCTCGGTGTCGGGATCGGAGGCGAGCAGGAGCGCCTGCGCCGCCGCAAATGCAGCGACAAACCCGACTCTCGGCAGGTGAAGAACCTCGCTCACGGCGCACCCTGGAGGGGCTGGCTAAACGTCGCTGCCAGCTCGTCGCCGCTGTCCAGCAGGGTGTACAGCACATCGATGTACAAGGTGGTGTCATCGACGCTCACCCGCACTGCATCGAGGTCGATGACCGCACCCATGTGTTTGGCGATGGCGCTCGACACGACGTACTCGGCGGTCGCAGCGCTCTCGGGGCTCGCCTCGGAGAACACCAAGCGCTGAACCCCGCAGCCGAAGTCGGGTCGATTGACCCGCTCACCAGGCAACGTGAACAGTAGCTGCTCTAGTTGCTGGTGGACCGTGTCCTTGCGCAATGCGGTGCGGGGCGTGCCCACATCGCTCACTTGGAAGGGAAAGTGCAGACCGCGCCCCATCAGCCCATTCCCCCTAGGGCATTGCGTACAACTGTGATGTCCGCCAGGTAGTCGATGCCAGGCGCCTCGTAGTCGAAGTCATCCTCGCTCACACCCCAGCGGTGGCGCACAGTCTGTACGTACCACTTGCCATCCATGAGGTGGCCCAATCCATCGATCATGACCGGCCGACGTGGCCTCATGATGGCGGCGTAGCGATCGCCGCGCACAATGCCCGTTCCGCGCACAAACCAGTCCACCTCCCGAAATGCAGCCCCGGCCAGGGTGTCCACTTCGGGCTGGATGTGTGGAATGTCCGTGCTCGCCAAGTCGATGGCTTCGAGCTTCAGGTCCTCCGGTAGAACCTCCTTGAATCGAGACTCCAGCACGTGGCCGCGGGTGAATGTGTCCACATGGGTGTAGCCACCGGGCTCGGTCACATCGGCCTCTTCGACCACGCGGGTGCGCTCGTCGATGAGAAACCCCCTGATGCGGGTTGGCATCTGACTGTCCCACCGCGCCTTGAACCTGACCAGGCTGGGCGCCTCCCGCGGAAAGAGCGCCAGTTCCGGCAGCGGCGACAGACCCGTTTGCGAAGCTGGCGTCGTCGTCGTTTGCACCTCTGCATCGGGCCGCGGCCGCCGAAAATAGCCCACAACCTGTTCACCGGGGTTCTGGCTCACGACGATATCCGCACCGGAGTGCTCTACAAAGACCTCGAACCCGTTCCGCCGGGCAAGCAGGCGCAGGAACTCCGCATCGGTGCACCGCTGCACCATTGAGCCCCGGGCGAGGTGCCGAGTGGGCGCCGTGGCGTCGATCGTGGATTTGGTACATGCAAATCCGTATTTCTTGAAGATGGCCTCGGCGATTTCCGAATCCGAAACCTCGATCCACTCCTTTGTCACCGTCTGGACGTGCATGAGCGCCATCGCGTCCATGCCCTCGACGACCAAGCGAGAGTCGGACTGACGCTCCTCACCAAAACGTGGCTCGAGGGCGGTGATGTAGCCGTCCATCACGACCGCACCGAAGTCCGATTCAGCGGGGTCATCACTGTTGAGGCTCAGCCGAATGCAAACCCGCCTCAGGAGAGAAAAATTGGGCAGCTGCTTCGACGCTGCAAACTTCCCGTGCTCCAGCAGATCCCAGTCGCCGGTGATGGGATTCATATTCAGGACCATGCGAAAAGTGGCGGCGCCGTCGACGCTCTCCTCGACCTCGAACATGAGCACAACGTCTGTGGCTTCCTCCAGCGCCACGCCGTCGATCCACATCTCGAAACTCGGTTTGCGACCCGCGGGCATCAGTCCCCCTCGGGGATGGCGAGGACGCGGCCCGGATCCAGCAGGTCTTCCGGGTGGTCCGCCATGTTGGCGTCCGCGATTCGCCAGTACTGGTGGGGATCGTGAAAGTAGGTGTGCGCGATCGTGTCGATGCGCTCCGAGGCCTGAACCGCATGATGTGCGACCGCCGGAGGAGTCTCAACAAAGCGCGGTTCGTACAGCTCGACTTCTGCATCCGTGCCGCGAAGTGCACGCCGATAGGTGCCAAGGCTGCGGTGTCGGGAGCTGCGGTCGCTCATGAGTTCGGCTCGAGAGGCGCGGGGTAGAGGGCGTTGACAATCGCCGAATAGGAATCCTTGCTCTCCCCGGTCGAGTGCAGCGCCTGTGCCTGCCGTTCCACTCTCTGGTTCATGAGCTCTTGGAACGCCGTCCAGATCCGCTCGTTGTACTTCGCTTCGTAGGGCTCGAGGACCTTGAGCTTGAGATCACACTCCGCACGAGTGGGCACCAGCTGAGGGGTGAACCGGTTCTCGGTGATGGAGAGGGAGGTGAGCACACACGGGAACTTTCGCGCAGTGCCCAACACGAGCAGCAGCTCGTCCGGCCGAATCGGCTGCGGCCCCTTCTTCTTCTTCTTGGACTTGGTGTCGCTCGCGGACTGCTTGCCTAGGGCCACCTGCTCGAGGACCGCGAGCTGGGGCAGCACTCCCAGCTCGGTCTGCGCGCGCCCGGCCAACACCGCTTCGGTCGTGTCGAACACGATCTTGATGTCGATGGTCTCCGACCGCGCCAGCAGAGCGCCGGCTCCCTCCGCAGCCCAAGCCGTGACCTGCTGGGTGGACAGGTGGCCGCCCTTCTTGTTCTTGGCGTTGGCCTTGGGCACCTTCCACTCACCGCTTCGATTCCTCTTGATCGTCTCGGGGTTGTACTGAAACCGCAGGACCTCGAGCGCAGTCTTCTCGGCCTTCTTGTCCGCCTCGCTGACCTCTCCTGGACGCGGCAGGATGACCAGCGCCCCCTTCAGGAGCTGGTGTTCAAAGGCCACAAGCTGTGGATCGAGATTCATCATGAGGGATCCGGCAGGTCACTGCGCTCGCGCTCCGCCAGATCCTTGGCGATGCGGGCGTTGTTTTTCTCGAAGAGCGTCACCATGACCTCTCCGAAGAAGTCGTTCATCCGGGCCGGGTCCCGTGGGGCTTTGCGCATCATCCACCGAAGTTCGTATTCGAGCTCGCTGCGACTCAGGCCGAGGGGTTGATCGGACATATCAGCTCCACACATCCTGCAGAGGTCGGCCTTCGAGCTGGCGTTTCAACAGCTCGAGATACCGCCAGCGCCGGGGCCGTGGCAGGGCGAGGCACTGGGCCTCGGTCCAGGAATAGTGATAGGCCAGGCAGTGCAGCTCGACGACCAGACGCTCCACTCCGAGGTGCAACTCTCGACCCAACAACTCAAAGGGATCGAGCTCCAGCTCCAGCCAGGCCGCACACGATGGACACCGCGACAGGAACGAGAGATCGGGCCCCTTCAGGTGCTCGGCGAGAGCGAGGCCGAGTCCATGGCGGACCTCCGCAGGCAGCGCATCCCACTCAGTGGTCGTCCAAGACACCTTGTCGCCCAGCCGCACGAGCAACTGCGTCCACAGAAACGCGGACCTCTCTCGGTGCCCGCCCTCGTGGCGTGCGGTCGCGATGTCGTCCGCGCCGGTGGGCTCACGCAGCGTCGCCGCACCCACCGCCGTCTCGACCTCGATAAGCTCGGGGGTCGCCTCACTGACATCGGGCAACAGATCCTGAATAGACACGGCGATGTCAGCCGGCTCCCCACAGACCGGATTGGGGCATTTCACCGTCAGAAAGAGGCGGTCGCCAAACATCATCGAGCGCAGGGAGAGGGCAAGCAGATCCCGGTCGCACCGCGAGAGTGCCGACGCATGGGCCGTCGTGACCTCGGTGTAGGCCCCGAGGGAGTGGAGGCAGGAGGCCAACAACTCACTCACCCCGCCCGCATCGAGCACTCCCCCGGCAGCTCCCAGACTGGCTTCCTGCCAGCCCGTGAGCGGACGCACGAGGGCGCGCCGATGCCGCGCACCGGTCTCGTCGATCAAGCCGCGTCCAAGCACAACTTCACGGAGCACCTCACCAAACATCAGCCCCTCGTGAAGCCTTCGTGGGTGATCTCGAGGGTCTCGATGAGCACATCGTTGCCATCGCCGGCCAGGTCGGACATCGCGGTGAACTTGCTCACCCAAGCCCTGTTCAAGAAGTACTTGCGGACCTCGACACCGTCGATATCCATGACGCGAATCTCCACTTGCCTCCTGAACTCTGGCTCGGCGAGGCGGTTGCCAGTGTTGAATTCGTTCAGGATCAGCGCATTCGCCCAGTCCTCGAAAGTGGCATCCTCTGTGATGCCGGACTCGAACGTGACCGGCTGGTACTCGACCCGTCCCGGCAGCGCTTCATTGACAGAGGTTCTGGAGTTTCCAGCGCGAAAATTGACGACATTGACCGAGGCATCGAGCCCCGACATCTTGCGGCAGGCTGCGACCTCGACCCCACCCATCAGGATGCGGTAGTTGAAGTTGCGGTAGGGGTCCCGACGCTCAGCGTCGACAAAGCGTTGCTTGCCCATTGGGCCTCCTTGGACGTAGGGCGTCCGTGGTCATTCGAGTGGGGTTGCGGCAGATTTGGCGAGATCGGACGGCAGCTCGGTTGCCGGCAGCTCACGCCATCCTTCATGTGTCAATTCGACTGAAAGCAGGGCGATCTCAGAGCCCATTGCGTCCAGTGCAGGTAGAGCCTGGTAGTTGCTCACCCAGGCGTTGAAGACAAGAAAGCGCTTGAGGCGCGCCGCCCCCAGCGCCAGGGTATGGGACTTCGCGTCTTGCAGAAGCCCTTCGGTCCTCTTCTTTCCGCCGGGAGGGTGTAGGAGGGGGTCCCAGACATCGATGAGCACATTGCGCTTCACGTCGAGGGCGGGCTTGGCCCCAGTCGTCACATAGGACAAGGCGGCTTGAGCCCATCGTTCGAGCTGTCCGTCGATGGCCAGCCCCTGCTCCAGGGTGATGGGATCCCAGGTCGCCCTTTCCGGGTTGGCATAGCGATGCCGATGGTTGCCACCCTCCCAGACCTCGGTCGCCTCGATGGAAACGGACAAGCCAGAAACCTTGTTGACCCCAGCGATATAGCTCACATCCAAGCTGTCGAGATCTTCCAATGCAGCGCCGCCCCCAATCAGGGACGCGGCCGCTTCAGACGCGGGAGCAGGCGGTCCACGCAGGCACATCACGCGAAACGTGTAGTTTCGCAGGGGATCCCAGGGTCTGGCATCATAGACCGCCAACTAGCCCACCAACGTCTTCTGGCTGATATTGATGACCACGAACTCGGCGGGTTTGAGCGGCGCAAACGCGACCATCGCCGTGACGATGCCCTGATCGACCAGCTCCTGTGGGTTGGTCTCTCGATCACAGCGAACCAGGAACGCTTCTTCGGGCGAAGCCCCCTGGAACGCCCCCTGCCGAAACAAACTCAGCATGAAGGCGTTGATGTTGAGCCGGATGCGGTCCCACAGCTCGGAGTCGTTGGGCTCGAAGACCGCCCACTGCATGCCACGGCGCAGGGAGTCCTTGAGGAATAGCGCGGTCCGCCGCACTGGCACGTAGCGCCACTCCGGATCCGATGCGAGGGTGCGCGAGCCCCAGCTGACGATGCCGGCACCCGGGAACTGGCGCACGCAATTGAGCCCGATGGGGTTGAGCAGGTCCTGTTCGGCGTCGACGAGCTGGTGCTGCAGGTCGATGGCGCCGCTCACCACAGCCTCGACGCCGGCCGGGGCCTTCCACACGCCGCGCGAATTGTCGGTGCGGGCGAAGATCCCGGCGAGATGCCCACTTGGCGGCACAAAGCGCTTGGGGTTGCGCCCGACGCCAACCGGGTCTGGGACCTCGATCCAGGGGTAGAACATCGCCGCGTTCTTGGAGCGCGTGGGCAAGCCGTCAACGAAGGCTTTCACCTCTGACGCCGAGGCCTCGAACTTCCGGTCCACCCCGCCAGGGCCATCCGCGATGAAGAACACGTCGTTGAGGTCGCAGTAGCTCATCCCGGCGGCGAGGTGGCTCGCGTCGTTCTTGCCGGGAATCGAAAGCACGTGCACATCCACGGTGTCGAAGGCGTGCAGGCCAGAGCGCCCGGACGCGAGGACCTCGCCCTTGATCTGGGTGACGGTCACCAGATCGGTCTTGGCTCCATCGCTCCCGCCAATCAGGCGAACTGGCGAATCATCGGTTTCCTCCGGGCGAAGGTCGGGGTTGGCAGTGCTGTTTTCGACCAGGCCCAAGCCACGGGAGTTGAAGCCGATTTCACTGAGAACGCGGCCAACACCGACCTGCAGGCGCTCGCTGACCGTGATCTCGACCCCCGACTGGGCATCGACGACCATGCCCGCCTCACCGTCGGCGGTCGACTGCCAGCCGATGGGCAACACGGCGTCAAAAGACAGAGTCACCCCGTCAGGCAGGGCGTCGGCGCGGATGACAAGGTAGTTTCCAGCGGCATCGATGTCGATGTCGAAGGTCGTGCTGGCCACCACTGCTTCGAGTTCGCTGGCGAGGTTGCCCGCGGTCTCGTCTGCTCCGAGAGCGGCGGTCACAAAGGACTCGGTGAACCCTCCGCTGGCCGCGGTCAGGGTGAGGGTGTTGCCGTCGAGTTCGGTGTTTGTCGCCGGGACTTCGACGATGAGGTACGCACGCGACGCCACCGCCGGCTCGACCGTCACCATGCTTGTGGACGCGTCGGGAACCCAGGGTCCTCCCGTCTCGTCGATGGCACCGCCAAACAGGGTCGCTCCCCCCTGAAGTTGACGGGCGTTCAGCAAGTCGACCTGCTGCAGCCGCACGGCAACGCCATCCACACTCGCCAGGAAGATCCCGTTGAACTCTGGGGTGGCATTGAACATCTCGGCAAACTCACCCGCTGTCACGGCGGCGATGTCAGCCGCATTTCCGGCACCGGGCACGGTCGCTGAGGGCGCTGGGAAGTCGCCATCGCTGGAAAGGGTGACCCCATCGCCCAACGCGTCCGTTCGCACCACCAGGTCACCGCCGACATCCAGTGCTTGAATGCCAACAAAGTTCGTGTTGATGAGTATGATGAGCTCGGCCAGGGTGGCGACGGCATCGCCACCTCCGACGACGTAGGACTGGGGCGAGTCGTGATTGAGCGTCAGCGTCTGACCGGCAGCGATGACCCCGACCACCGACGCCGCGGTCCATGTGAGGGACGCCGCGGTGGTCGCGATCGCGGTGACCGGGATGGCCGCGCCGCCGTCGATGTTGAAGCTCTCGGCTGCGGTCAAATCGAAGGGTCCGTCGTCGCTGGTGACGTCGATAACCGGCGTTCCGGACGGTAAGACGCGGAATTCGTCAGTACTCAGCGCCGCGCGCAGGATGACCGCAAGCTCCCCAGGCGTGACCTCGACCTCGTCGTTGGCATCGAAGTTCTTGGCGGTCGCCGCGTTGACGGCGTCATCGCTGAACAACACGCTCGGCGGGTCATCGCGGTCGGTCTCGGTTCCGGAGGCGTTGTCCTTCCAGCCAAAGAGCAGCTCGGCATCGCGGCTGAGGGTGTACATGCCACCGATGGTCAACTCGCTCGAGGACAGCCGGGCGACAGTCTCGGGAATGGGAGGAAGATCCCGCTCTTCCACGTCCAGAAATTCCGTTTCAAACAGATCTATCGCGCGGATGTACTTGGAGGTCTCGTTGATCAGGTCGACCGCGTAGTCCTCGTGATCCTGGTCCATCCGAACGTTGTCGAAGGTCTCGACCGTGCGCGTCGAGCCGTTCTCACTCCACTCAACCCGGACCTTGAAGGCCTCGGTGACGAAGTTGGTGGCCGCTTCGATGTGGATGCGCAAGTGGCTGGACCACACACCTTTGCCGCGCGCTTCAAAGGAAATCACCTGACGAGTCAAGCCCCAAACGTCGGTCTCGCGAGCATCCTGGGACTCCGAGATACCGGTGACGGCGCTCGCTGGTAGCACTCGTACGGCGTAGGCTCGACGGCCGCCCGCATCAAAAAACGCCTGCACCGCCTGCGCGAGCAAGCCCGCTTCGCCCCGACGGTGGCCACCAAAATGGCGCTCATAGTCGGCGTAGCTGGTGAGGAAGGTCGCGAGGTCGGGAATGCCCCGGGCCGCTTCGCCGATGAAGGCGGCGGTCGAGGTCCCCACGCCTTGTATGGGGCGAATGCCAGAGCTGATCTCTGTGACGTACACGCCGGGTGTGAGCCGTTCGGCCATGGAGTTCTCCTATGAGCGGGAACCGTCCGAGTGGGACGAGGTAATGTGAGCGCGAACCCCGGCGCGGCCCGTGGCCGGTCGGAGTGGGTAGATCGGGTCGGAGACGGGGTCGGTAGCGGCCGCCGCCTCCTCGGCCGTGAGCCGGGCCAGGTCCTGCACAACGAGGTCGGTGATCTCGACCAAGGGCGCTGTCTTGGATGCAAACTTGTCGTGCAACATGGCGCTGACGCGGTACTCGAGACAGATCCGAAACAAGCCATTCATCAAGTCATCGCGTCGCCGAAGCTGGCGCTGGAAAAAGAACAATCCGCGCTTGCTGGCGAGCGTGGTCGCCCGCAACCAGTCGCCCTCGACGGGCGCATTGAGCACCAAGGTGTCGCCGGAGACCTCGATGACGGTCGCGGCAAAACCCTCTTCGACGGTGGTGAACCCATCCTCGCTGCGCGCCAGGACAAAGGTGTCGCCGACCGACCAGCGCGACGCCTCCGAGAGCGACGTGCGAAAGCGCGGATCGACGGGTCCGAGGGGTCGACCGTGCACCTGCACATGGCTCAGGTCGCAGCCGACGTCATTGGGCGCATCTGCGTTTCCGAGCACCAGCTGGATGTCGTGCCCGCCCGCGGGTCTAGCCGGACCGGTGCCGACCGCCGGCTCGGGCTGGGGCAAGCCGTCCACAAAGAGCTCGACTCGCCCAGCCCTGGCATCCACGACCACATGGACCTGGCGCTCAGATGCAAAGGCGGTATCGGGAAGCGTCCATTCAGCCGTTCCGAACGAGATACCCGTCGCGTCGACGCCCTCCCCGATCAGCGTCACCACCAGCGACGCGTCCACAATCGCAAACACCGCGGAGAGGCGCAGGACAACCAAGCCGTTGTGCTCGAGGGTGAAGACTCGAACCGCGTCGCCCTCGCTACCGGCGTCGAACTGTAGGCCCAAGCTCACCGCAAAACCCTCGGGGCCAGGATGGTCACCGAGCCAGGAATAGGGAATTGGCGGGGCTTCGTAGACCGGTAGTGAGGCGGTGCCATCAGCAGTCAACCGAACGGTCGAGCCAATCGTCGCTCCCGCGGTCAAAGTGAGCGTTCGCCCACTCAAGCGGTCCTGAAATCCCGCGAACGCCTCGAGCTGGGCGAGGGTCCAGCGGGTGGCGGGTTCGCCGCCCGCCAGCAGGGTAATCGTCGTGTCTCCGTCTAGCGCGTCAGCGGCCAACAATCCCGGTTGTACGAGCATCCTTGCCCGCGTGGGCACCATCTGGGCCCAGGTGTCCATCAGCCGGGACAGCCCGAGCTGCGACGAGGCCCAGAGGTCGATTCGCAGGTCAATGGCGACGGCGGTGGCCGGCGGCAGGCGATGCCTCGCGAGGCGCCCTTCGATGCCTTCGTTTGCGTCCAATCCGAGAGCGGGCGCGAGGTCGGAGGCGACAGCAGCGACCGCGACTGCGCTGGGGGTGCGTCCATTCTGGTCCTCGACTGGACCCCGACGACCCGAACTCAACACAAACCTGGTCTGAGACCGGTCGTAGCGCGCGGTCACTGCTCCGAGCTCGGCGATGCGCGCGGGATCCAACACCGGAACCCCACCCTCCTGCCATGCGGCGCCATCCACCGCACTCTGGATCACCTGGGCGGTCGACTTTCCGACGTCGACATCCGTGAGCAGCGAACCGGCAAGGGGTCCAAAGTCCAGCGCCAGGGTGGTGGTGGCGATCTGGTCGACCACCAGTGCGAGCTGGCCCGGGGCGGGCACGACGTCAGCTGGTTCGAAGGTCCTGCCCGCGAGGTAGCCGGGTGTGCGAACCCAGAGGAAACCCCGGCGTGCTGGATCGCGCTCCGATTCGACCTCGAGGGCGAGGGGCCCGGTCACGGACACATAGGGCAAATGGGGGGGCCGATAATTGGCATCGGCCTGTCCGTGGCCGGCGAAGATGGCCGTGCCCTCGAGCCTCAAGCCCGAGCGCGCCAACCACAGGAGCCCTCGCAACACATCAGGAGTCACAGACACACCCAGACACAACGCCGCAAACCCCTCCCCAGGATTTCGCGGACACAAGTAAGCCTCTGGATCGGGCCAGAGGAAGCAGACCGTATCGGAAGAACCGCGACACGGTCAACGCCAGCAGCCAAATTTTCCCATTTGCCCCACAGGACCGCTCCACCAGCGGCATCACCACCCTCGGCCGCACGATCACGTGGTGTGCGATCGCGCCCAGGCAGGCCGCGCAACCTTCGAGATCTGGCTGGCGTAGCACGAGGTGCCCGAGCCTGCCTAGCCACCGAGTAGGTCGCTACCGCCAAGAAGCCGCAGTCGAGGCCGTGGCTCACCCAGGAGCACCCAAGCGCCCACCATCACCCGTTTCCTGGTTATTAGGCGGATTTAGGGCTGGACATAGGGTGCCTGATGCGGAACGCTCGCCCATGCCGCAGCAACCCGAGACAACATCGGGTGCCCCGAGGCGTCAACCAGCTCCGCGATCGCAGCGCGCGCCTGGCTCACGGCCCAGCCACCGCTGTTCAACGTGCACCACGCCCCAGCAAAGTCGCCGCAGTGCAGGAGGCGGGCAAACACGGCCTGCGGAAGAGAATTGCCAAACCAGGCGGGCGGGGCCGCGCTGGCCGCGATCCGGTTTCGGAGCTCGACGTCGACTTCCAGGGTCGAGAAGTCCCGCGCCCGCGCAACCCCGATTGCTGGATGGGGCGCGCCACCGTCATAGCCCTCGCCCGTCGGCAGGCACGCCAACGGGGTCTGGGAATCAAACGGCGCATGCGGCGCAAGGAGCTCCAACACATCCCCGGCAACCAAGGACACCCGGTCGAGGGCCTCCGCATCGAGGCCCGCGCGCTCGGCTAGAGCCCGGATCGATTCGGTCACCCCTTCGTGCAGGCCGATGGCACTCAGTACACTGTAGGCAAACAGCTGGGTCTCGGTCCGCGCTATCTCGCGCACGGGATAGTGTCCTGCCACCGAATAGCGAACAAACGCCGCTTCACGTCCGCTAAAGGGGTGCCACCAGAGCCCCACGTAGCGAAGGACCGAGCTCTCGGACCACAGCGGTATCAGGCCGGGGGGAAATCCGTAGGGACCAAACGGGGCCTGTAGATCCGGCGACAGGAGGCTCACCTCCCCCGCGGCCACGGAAGCGAGGAGGTCGGACACCCCAATATCCCTATAAATGCTGCTATATGGGTTGACTTGACGGCTCATGTCTTCGCTCCTCAGGCCTCGCTCGCGGCCCAAACCGCTCCCAGTGCCGCCTGGAGGGCGCGCGCGATCACCCACTCCAGCGTGCGCGCATCGACCGCGACCAGCGCCGGGATCAAGGACGCACAGCCATAGATCTGCGCGACCTCCGGCGCGAGAGCCGCCGCACCCGCCGGTGCACCACGATTCCACTCCGCGAGCCTGCGCAGAAGCACGTCGGAGTCCCGCATCGGTGGAGGGGTCGGCACGGCACGAATCACCAGGGTGGTCTCACCGACCATGAATGCCTCCAGCCGCATCGCGTTCTCTTGGTGCACCAACTCGGTCCATATCAATCCGCCGCCATAGAGCGTGTTCACCGGCCCGCCCGCGTCGGCGAGACGGCGGGCCACCCGACTGAACACGGCGTCGCCAGCCTCACCAACGAAGCCTGGGTCCGGCGGCAACTGGCGCGTGCGAACGGCGCTAGTGCTGCGCAGCATCAGTTGCAGCAGCGGGGCAAAGGCAAACTTGTCCGTCGGCGCCTCGGGGGCTGGAACTCCCAGCGACAGATCCACGTCACCTAGGTCTGTAGAATGGTAGATCCTGCCAAACCATGGCGCTTGATTCACCCGATTATAGGTAGCAAACACCCCTGGATTCACATTGCCGCGAAGCACTTGATGGGTCGTGATGCGCACCGTGTCGCCGACCATGCGCAACGAGAGTGAGACGGGCTCACCATCGGGGACGGCGATGCGAAAGCGAACCCGCCATCCCCCGGCCGAGCCGCGCTCTTCGACTCCCGCGATGCCCACTTCATCTCCGCAACGTCGGAGAAAGCACAGACAGTGGTCAGCTGTGTCGAACCAGGGAGCCATTCTGTCTCCTAGCTTGTGCTGCGCGGGCTGACCTGGCGCCGAGGTCCATAGGGACCCTCGCCAGGGAAGTCATCTGGAAGCCGGCCGCCCAGCTCCAGGTACTGCCCTCTTCGCTGCGCCCAGAGCGCCTCATCCTCGTCGGTCCACGCCCCCTGGCCAGATCTCGCGAGGGCGCGCAGGCCGTGCGCCGCGCGCAGGATCCAGGCCGCCGCCTCCAGGTGTTGGTCTCGCCAGTCCTCCCATTCCTCGCTCTCGCGGTCGGCCGGCTCTGCATCGAGGCTCGACCACTCGAGCGCTCCGAGCGCCAGGTAGTCGCGGAGCTGGGCTTCGTTCAGGATCGAAGACGCGCGCTCCGACAGGAACAACCGAGGTTCCAGAGTATCCGGGTCTTCATAGGCGTCTGTATCAACGAGGTGCGCATCGCCGCCAACCCACTCGGGCCCACGAGTCGCCAGCAGCCGATAGCGAATGCCGCACCCATAGCAGGCGGTCGCGACCTCCCAGCCCGGTGGATTCCGATCGATCGCCCGCCGCGACGACACCGAAGTGGTGCGATTCCCACACCGTTCACAGTGGTGACATCCAGCAAGAACCCCCAGCTCAAGTCGAGAACCGGCGGCTCCAACCTCTCGCACGATGTGGCTGATACTCATGGTGCGGTCACGTCCAATCCCCGACCCTCGAGGATGGCGAGGATCTCCATGGTGTCGATACCATATCGCCGCAGCACGGTGATCATCTCGTCGATGCGCGCGTTGCTCAGCCCATCGATGACGTCGGTGTTCTGGTGTGCGACCTCCAACACGGTGAGTCGCAGGCGGTGCTCGCGGATCCGAGTGTCCAGCGACGTGATCTGCGGATCACTGGTGGGGGTGCCAGACGCGATCAGCGCCGAACGTCGACTCTGCATGGTCGCCAACCGCGTCTGGTAGCGGCCCAGTCTCGCAGTCTGAGCCGCTCTGGCCTCAGGCGTGTACATCAGCCCACCGTCCGGTCGCGGCCTCGTGGTCGAACCAGCCGCACGGAACTCTTGATACCAGTGCGGATCCCCGACGGCCTTGTTGGACCACAGGCGCACCTCGACCCCAGCGACCGTCGTGCCGCGCGTGAACGGAGTGCCGCTGGGGTGATACTTGGGACGGCTGAAGGCAGGCAGGTGGAAGATCCGACGCCCACCCGGAATGTCCTCGTAGATACTCAAGTCTCGGTCGGACTGCTGGATGGTCGCGCCGGGTGCGGGGGCTGGACCCCCAGGGGGAGTTGGGGCTGGCACCGTTCGAGTCACCACCGGCGTCTCGATACGCAGGGGCGCCGACACGCCCTTCACGGTCACCAGGTCATAGACCGGGAAGTTGTTGGGCTCCAGGTCGAAAGCTCGTCCGTAGCGCGCAACTCGCCCCCTGTCGGAGTTGTGTGCATCTGCCGATAGTCCCTCGAAGACCCGCCCGCGAAGCGATGCCGTCGACAGCCCCCCGATATGTCCCTCGATGACCGTGATGGCCGCGAGCTTCGCGGCGTCGATATCCGCCGGCCGGCCCGCCGCAGCGTCTGCGGTAATACTGTCGTTGTAGGCGGTCTCTGCCTTGTCTGCGATGGCCTGTTGGTAGTAGCTGGTGAAGTCCTCCATGGTGATGCCCTGCATCTTGTTGGGCGCCGCCTTCTGCAGCTCCTTGAAGGTGATCTGCAGATCGATCATCGACATCGGCGCCCCGGCGACGAGGTTGGTAGTCATCGCCACTTGAGCAGATTGCAAGTGGCTTATGGTCTGGGCATCCAGTGGGGCTCCAGCATCCTCGAATCGGGTGATCAAGGTGTCCAGCGCCCCCTTGTCGGCGGGGAGGCCCACGGAACTCCAGTGGGTGGACAAGTCGCGCAAGAGCAGGTCCCGCCGGGCCAGGAGCTCGGGCAGGCGGCGATGGTCGGTTGTTGGATCGCTGATCTGACGACTCAGCTCACCGAGCAGACTGCCCAGGAAACCCGCCTCGTTGATTCGGGCGATGTCGTCTGCAGTGACCTTCGCGGTGGGGCTCGCACCCGAACCCAACACCCCGGCCTCGCTCTCGACGCTGAGCACGCGATCGAGCTCCGTGCGATCGGCGTATTTCTTCAGGTCGCCGCCGGACTCCGCCTTCAGCCGCTGCACGAGCGCGACCACCTCGGTCATCTCGTGATTGACGCCGCGGGCGATGTGGTCGTCGGAGACCCTGGTGACGACCTCGATCTCGACCTGGAACCGCTTGCCATCCCAGCGGATGCTGTAGGCGGCCGGACCGGCTTCGTGGGTGACGATGTCCGTCGAGAGGCTCTCGACCGGGATCAGCTTCACGGTGCAGGGCGCACCTGTTGCGGACGTAATCGAGAAACTACCTTTCTTGCCGGCGGTGCTGCCCATGTTGATCGCGGGGTGCACAAGGCCCGTGGCGGCCTTGTACCTCTTGAGCATGCTCATCAACGCAGGCGCATTGCCAGCGCGAATGGCATCGCCCTCAATCCGAGCCCTGGGGGTGAACGTGCCTGCGTGGGTACCGCCACCCTGCTGTGACTTCCTGGGTATGAAGCGGGTTATTCCGCCATCCGGAAGTCGGACCTCGAAGATGTTGCCCGCAAGACCCTGGCGTATCGTGTAGTCGGCCTTGGTGTCGTTGAGCTGCTGGAGGAGGGCGCTCTCGGAGTCAGGAGTGGGGTTGTAGGTGATGTCCGAGGTGCCGTCGACCGTGCGCGCGTTGATCGAGATGAGCACCCGCGCGTTCCGGACCTCGGCCAAGTAAGCGTCGAGGCCCGCCTTGAACCCACGCGCCTGCTCCCTGACCTGGGGGTGCTTCGAGCCCTCGAGGTGCTTGAGCTTGGTGCGCATCGCCGCGACCTGCTCGTCCAGCAGCTTGAGCCGGTCCACCTGGGTCACAGCATCCAGCGATGCCTCGCCCGTTCTCTTGATCTCCGCGTCGGAAGCGGCCAGGAGCGCCGTCAACGCCGTGATGTCGGGCGGGCTGGAGCCGCGACTCAACCTGTCGACCACCCACTCCGTGCCGCGCGAGCCCAGCACATGCATTCCCTTGACCGCGACCATCACCGCAGCATTGCTGACCATGATCTCGTCGATCTGCGCGTTGGTGAGTGGCGTGTCGCGCACGATCGACGAGATGCGGGCGTGGGTGACCGCGATGGCAGTGTCCGACACGTACTCCACCGCCAGCTGGCCCAGCCCGTGTCGCAGGGTAGTTGGCGCGTTCTTGCCGATTCGGAACGCGTTTCGATAGGCGTTCTGGGCGAGCCGACTCGCACCCATCGACACCAAGCCAATCGCAAAATCCTCCAGGAAGGCTGTCTGTGGGCTCACTCCAGTGCTCAGCTCCTGGTAGGTGCGCATGAGAACCGTCTCGGTGCCTACGACGAGGAGGGTGGTGCCCAAAGCACCAACGCCAGCTCCGGCAGCGAGGGCGCCGACGCCACCGGAAATCAGCCCAACGCCGATGACCACAAAGGCCTGCTTGAGCCAGTCTGCTGCCTCCGCCCAGTCGACCTCGCCCATTCCGGAGAAGGTGTGGTCACCGGTGATAGCGAGCCACGCGTCCGCCCAGACCAGCTCCTTGCCGACGAGAGGCTCGCCGCTGACAGGATGAATCCCCGCATCCAGGTCCTTGACTGCCTTCTTCCGCTTCTTCTCTTGCTCGTCGATGAGCTGCATGTTCTCGGGTGTCGTGAACCCGTGGCGGTTGAGGTCGGTCTGGGCATCCTGCACGGCCTTGGGCAGCGCAAGTTCCTCCACCAGATGCGCGATACCCAGGATGGAAGCGTAGATGAAGTGGGCGGCGCTAAGGGGTCGGCTTCCGCCCTTCTTGCGTAGATGCGCGGCGAGATCGCCAATCCCGTCCTTTCGCGCGTCGCCACCGCCAGCCGCCTCGGCCTGCAGCAGATACCCCATCGCCTCGGAAGCGGCGACCGAATGCCCGATCGCGCTCACGGTGAGCGCCGGGTCGAGGGCGATTGTGCCCAACCCAAACACCACGTCATCGTACCAGAAAGAGAGTCGGGACTTTCCGCCATATTGGCGGTCTGCCTTACCATCCCCGTCAGCGTCACCGGACTTGACCCCGCCCATGACGGAGCCCTCCCACGCACGGTTCTCGGCGGCATACGCCACCTTGAGGTGGAAGCCGAGGTCCTGGCACTTCTCGACGGCCTCCTCGAGCGTTCCGCTGTTGGTCTCCTCGAGCGCCGCACCGAGGAGATTGGCCTGCCGAACGACATCACCGGGCTGATAGTAGGCGCCACCAAGAGCGGTCTGCGCCATCACATAGAGACCGATCAGCTGCGCCGAGGCGTTGCGATTGAAGTCCGTGAACGCCGCGATGGCGACGTCGGCCGCATCCTGCTTTCCACCCAGTCTGTTCTTGAGGCGCTTCGCGCGCTTGGTCAGGCTCGCAACCGTCTTTGTGTCCACGCCCTCGGCGGCGATCTTGGCCTGGCCGAACAGGAGCGCCAACGCATCCTGATTCACCTGCGCGAGGGTGAGTTCGACGTAACGCTTGATCTGTTTCTCTTCTTCCTTGGCATAGGGCGGAAGGCGGGCAGTCAGGTGCGGATTCCAGAGGTCGTCCACGGTGAGGTAGTCATCGGGTTCGACGGCGGGAACCCTGGCCGCTCGATAGGCGTGGTACTCCTCGATCGCCTTGGGGAGGATCCTTGTAATCGCAGCCTGCAACTCCTCATCTCGCCGAACACCCAGGTCGACCAGAGCCAGTTTCTCGACCTCCTCGAGCAGTTCGAAGCTGCGTTCCATGATCGGCGCCCGCTGGGTCTCCTCGTAGGACAGGGGCATCGCTCCGTAGGCAGCCCTCATCGCCAGCCGATCCAGGGGTCCCGTCCAGCGTTCCTTGTCCAGCTCCAGCAGATAGGTCGCCACCCCGTTGTCTTGGAGCCGTAGATTCAGGGCTATCGCCCGCTCCACCATGCTCTGGTAGTACCCAACGTCCACAAACCAACCGAGGATGTCTTGGTTGACCTGCTGGAGTTCCTCACCGACGTCCAGAGCCGGCTCGGTCATCGCCCTCCTCAAGAGGCTGTAGGCCGCGCTCGGAATACTGAAGGCCGCAAGCCACTCAAGTGCAGGTTCATCCAGGGACTTCTCGAGGTCGAGCAGCAAGAGTTCGAAGATGTTCAGCCGGCTCGCTTCGATATCGTCCGCCCGCTTGAGCGCGTACTTGAGCAAGTTCCCCAGCTGCCAGAGCATCCTTGCGACGCCTGCCCGGGCCGCGACCATGTTGTTGGCCGCCTGCCGAAGCGAGGGACCGTGGTCGCCGATACCCTCTCCACACAGGTACTTCTGCGTGTCTCCCCAGCGCGTATCAAAAGCCTTCCTATCGAGGTAATAGTCCTCGACCCAGTCGTAGACCTCGCCGTAGGAGAAGGTCGCGGACTCGGCGCAGACGTCGACGGGCTCGGGCTCGGGCGGGTCGGGAACGGGCGGCGGCTCATAGACTGGCTCCGGCTCCAGCTCCGGCTCGGGCTCCGGCTTCCGCGTGGGCGTGGGCGCGGGGTCTTCGTCCTCCTCCTCTTGTGGGGCAGGGTCAAACCAGGCGATGAACCCGTAGATTGCGGCCTTTCCACCATACTTGGTCAGGATCGCGTCAAGGGCGAGGATGTGACTGGAGACGGACCCGTCAGCGCCATCCGACTCCACTGACGCGAGGAAGTCACCGATCTCCACGGCCAGCTCATCCATCATCGAGAGAACCGGCTCGACCTTGGTCATGGACGAAATGGCGAGCTGGACCCCAGACCACAGCCAGTCCAGCACGAGATCGTCCTTGACCGTCGCTACCGTCCACGGCATTCCGTCCGAACCCCAGCTGATGGCGTCCAAGACATGGCCATAGAACCCGTTGATCGACTCCATCGCCCGGAGAACATCGGGCGTCTCGTACGACATGGGCTCCATCAGCTGGTACGCCACCTTGGCGGCTGCAAGGGACGGCGTGGTCGCTCCATCCACAGCGAGCTGGTGTGTCGCTGCCGCGAGTCCGAGAAGGAAGACCGCGTGCACCTGGTCATCGCTATTTGCAACGGCAAAGTCACGGAATATCGACGCCCGCGCCCGGAAGCGGAGCGCCCCCCGCTCACCCCGTCGCACGGCCTCGTCCTGGGTACCGTGGCGCACCAGGTAGGCGTAGTGTTCGTAGGCCTCCTCGACGGTGTCGAGCTGCCTCTTCAACTCTGTCTCGTCATAGGCGTCGTAGTTGCCTTCGTCGTCCTCCTCGGGGTCGATGGCGTCCAGTACCACCGAGGTGAAGTCCTCCAGCGCGGCGTCCGTGAACCACTCGCTGTCGTCCTCGCCGGCCAGTCCCGCATGGCCGAGCGTCGTGATCCAGGCGGTGTCGACAAAGGCCTGAATGCTGTTGTCCGGCGTGGGCGGATCCCACACTTCGCCGTAGATCGCGTCCAGATCCGGATCGGGATTCTCCATCTGGATGGCGTTCTTGATGTCGGCGCGTCGCGTGGCGCCCATGCGCACCTGCAGCTCGCGCCCGACGACCAACCCGCCCAGCGTGCTCGGCATCGCCCGCACCGGACCGCCTCCGGCGAGCAGGTTCTGCGCGACATGGGTCGCCTCGTGGGCCAACACATCCATGCCGGAGTCGAGATCTGGCCGGAGCTCACCCGAGCCCATGTAGACGTCGCTCCCGGACGTGAACGCCCGCGCCCCCATCGCCGCCGCTCGCGACCCGGCCTCGGCGTCGGAGTGCACGCGCATCGACCCGAGATCGAAGCCCACCCGCGACTCCAGCGCTGCTCGAGTGTGCGGTGCAAGGGCGTTCCCGCCGCCTGCGGATCGGCGGAGATAGCCCTGCAAGCCACGAGGACCGGCCCACTTGCCCACTCCAGAGTCTGGGGTCAACCTGGTGGCTTCGCCGGCGGCGACCGCAGCTGCCTGGTCTTCCTCGGGGCCGCTCTCGTTACCCAGCACGGTGAGAGGTCGCACGCCCCCCGCGGGTCCCGTGCCCCCAACTGGAGCGGGATGGGGAGCCGCCTGTCCAACCAGTCGCATCAACAGCTCGGGCGGGACCTCCGAGAGGGGGATCTCGTACGCTCCAACTACGCTGCTGGGCCCAGGCGTGCGCGCGCCGATCTGGGCATCGATGCCATGTACGCCGTCAAACGCGCCCTGCTGGGTGGGAATGCGCCAAGCACGGACCGCCTGCCCAGCGTTGACCTGGACCAATACCTCGTGGGTCACGATGGGCGAGCCGCCTGTCGTGAGGCGTTGTGGCCCTTGCCACTGCTCAATCGCGTGCCATGGTGATCCGTGGAAGTCCATTCGCACCTCGAAGGACCGCCGAATCCACTCGTTGTAGCGCGTGTCGTGCCCCATGAAGTCCAGCAGCTCGCCCGTCGACGGATTCCCGGCCGCGTCCAGCAGGCTTCGCCGATGCGGAATCCCGTGAGAGCGCCCCAGGTTCGGTCCGCCGGGGGTGAGTGGATCGGCCATATCGCGCGGTAGCATCGGATAGCCGCGGTCCGGCGCAGCGCTCGCGACGGGTTCGGTGTAGAAGGAGCGAACCTGGCCTGGAATATCCAGGATCATCGCACGACCCGCGTCGTCGCCATAGTGCAGCAGGGTGACTGGGGCCGACGGAGTCGATGGGTTTCGGTACAACAGCATCGTACCGCCGTCGGCGTTCCAGGCTCGACCGACCCCCTCGTAGGGCATCGACGACAGCGGCACGTCCGAGAGCTCGGCCATCGGAGCAAAATCATCGATGACCCAAGGCCCAGGACCGAGGGTCGATGACGTGGTCTGTCCGAGGTATCCGGCGGGCGGCGGCGGAGCAGGAGTAACAACGGCGCCGCGAATCATCACACCTGTGCCATTGGCCAACGGTATTGCCGTTCCGTAGGGCACCATCATCGGGTTGCTAATCACCGCTGCGCGGGAGACCCCAGTGTATGGCGCCATCGCGGTGGGCCCATACGGGACAAGAGCCGTGCTTCCACCGTAGCCAGTGTTCGGTATCGCACCGGCGCCAAACGACGGATTGTAGGCCGGTAGACGCGAACCCGACAAGGCCAGGGCTGTGCTCTCCGAACCCGCGATCGCCGCCCCCTCGGTCACCGTGAGCTGGGCCGGCCCCACCGCCTCCAGCCCGGTCGCCGTCCGGCTGAGGATCATGACATCGGCTCCCTGGCCAACCAGCAGAACGCGCCCCCCACCAACCGAGGCGGTCCAGGCTCCGCCCTGCCCGAGAACCAGCTGGACTCCCCCCTGCAGGCTGACGGACCTGCCGGCCATATTCGCCGCGGACTGCAGCACCCACCGGCCGCTGGTCACCAGGGAGCGCGTCCACCCAATCGCAAAGGACAGGTATCCAGAGATGACGCTGATAGCCCCCATCGTGAGTAGCCTATCGGCGGATTGCTGCTGCTCGCGCGTGTACACGTCATCGGCGCCGGTGGCGGACGAATACGCCCCTCCGAGGTCCCACATCTCCATGCCCTGGTACACCGAGTAGGCCCCGATCCCCATCTCGAGCCCGGCGACGGTCGCCTGCATTCCCAGGCTCGCCATCACCGCGGGGGTCAGCACGCCAAACCACGGCAAGACCACCGTCAACAACAGCAGCAGCAGCACGGCGCCCAGGGTCGCGATCGCCCAGAAGTTCCTCCACCACTCCGCGTCGTCCAGCTCCTCTTTGAGCCCGTCTTGCACATCCTGGGCAGCGAAGGGGAGCAGGTCCTGCACGATGGGGACGAACTCGTGCCACTCTCGGTCCCCGTCGCCAATATCGTCCATCAAGCTCTGATATTCGCCTCTCCTATCGGAGATATTCTGGCCGATCCTGGCCTTGATGCCCTCGCCGGTACCCTGCCTCCACGTGTACTGGTCTGAATCGAGGACCTGGTAGCCGGAGGGCCCCAGTGCCCTGAAGATCGGCAGGTAGGCCGAGACGCGCTCATCGAGAATGTCGCTTGTCAGGCGCTCACGCCCGGGACGACCGGTTGCGAAGGTGAGCGGACTGGCACTGGTGGGTGGCACCACTGGCGCGGGGGGGTGGACGCGCGGATCTTGTGGTGTGGCGGGGGGCACGCCGTCCGCCTCCACCCACAGCTCAATCGACCTCACGGTGTGGGCGTCGACCCCCCGCAAACCAAACGCGTTCAGATCCCGCGACGCGGGCAGCTCGAAGCCGGGAAGCGGCGCCGGCGCAATGCCCATGATCCGCTCACCCTCGGTCTGGGTCCAGCGCCATCCCATCGGGTCGGCTTCCCGGTCCAATCGCTCCGCCTGCCGAGCTCCATGACAGCCGCCACACGCGCGATTCGCCCCAAATACCTGGCTCTCCTTGAAGGCCGCCATGTGGGAGCCAGCAGCACTGTTGAGGTGCTCGTTCAGCGCAACGCGGGTCATGCCGCCCTCGCGGGTAGCCCGGCTGTCCATGTCCGCGAGATGCAGGTCCTCGCGTTGCTCGACGTCGAACGGAAGCGAGTCGATCAGCTGCTTCCAAGTCAGTAGGTTCGCCTTGTTGTTGCGAAGGCGCAGGACCGCGGTCTGCAAGATCAGCTCTTTGAACGCCTCCATCCGTCTCTCGAGCGGCGCGTCTCCAGCCGTGACCGAGAGCACTACTGTCGTTCCGTCATCGGAATCGCTGTCGGTGTCGGAGTCGGAGTCGCGGTCCGCATCGGGATCGGCGCCCTCTTGCGGTGGCGCACGCTGGACAGCGAGGGCATTCAGGGGACTGAGGCGAGCGGATCCGCCCGCGACCACCGTTTCCGCAGCCCGGTCCGCCTCTGCTTCGTACGCTCCGTAGCTCAGGCCCGAAGCCTGCACCGCGTCCTCCGAGCCTCCGTGTTGCTGGACAACGTGGGCGAGTTCGTGGCCGATGAGCAGATCGCCGCCGAGCGTTCCCGGCATGTATTCACCAGGTGCGAACGCAATGTGCTGCCCAACAGCAAGCGCACGTGCACCTTGTTCCTCGACTATCGCGCTCTCCGTATGAACGCGGACCGAAGATAGATCCCTGCCGTACGCCTCGGAGAAGCGCTGACCCAGGGATACCGCCAGCGGCCGTCCGGACCCCAGGCGATGTTGAAGGCTCTCGGGAGCCGGTGGGCCGCGGGCGGCTCCAGGATCCGCCTTGGCCTGCACCCGAGGCAGCGCCGTTTCCAACCCCCTGTTCCGCTCGGAAGCGGCATTATCGGCACACTTCGAGCAGGCGCACTTCCCGCCACACGCAAGCTGCAGTGCGGGGCGAGGGCGGCCGAGGGCTGGAGGAGTCGACACCAGGCCAGGTATGGAGATCAGACGCAGACCGGGAGCTATTGGGGCTTCAAAACTTGATTCTTGCTGAACGTCAAGCTCGAGCGCCTCGACCGGCGCATCGGTGAGCTGCATCGGATCGAGCGCCCGTGTGTGTGCCAATGAGCTGTGGGCCGCCGACGTGGGAGCGGAGGGTCCGCGGCGTGCCTCGAACCCCTGTCCGGTGGACCTTGCCTTTTTCCGAACCGCTGGTTTGGGGGCTTCGGGGGCGCGACCCGGCGCGCGGACCGCTTCCGGAGCGCGCTTCGCCGCAGGCGCACCCGTGCCCGCCTCCACAGCGTGGGCCTCGCGCTTTTGGACTGCTAGCGCAGCTCGGGTCTTCACGGTTGGATGCAGCTCCGAGCCGACCGTACCGGATCCACACCCGACGTTCTCGACCCCGACCCCCAGCCATCCCCTCGAGACGGTCGGCTAGCGGATCCACCCCTTGCCCGGCACCGGTCGTTCCACAGATCTCCACGGCGCGTCGGTTTCCTAGCCTGCCAAGACTGGGCAGAGGCGATCGAGCACGGCATAGAGCGAGCGGGAGATCGCCCAGTGAATCAGCTCCCGATCCAGTGGCCCCCATTCCAGAGGAAGCGCGAGGTAGAAGCCAGCCGTGTCGCCCACGGGCGGTTGCTCCCCAGCCGCCGACCGCTCGGCAGGCAAAGGAAACACGGAGCCGCTTGCCATCGTCTGCATGAGCGCGCTCAGCTCCGCGCGCAGTGATTCCGGACGGGCGATGGGCCAGCCCGGAGGTAGCGCCGAAAGCACATTGAGCAGTCCACCGTCAAACAGATAGAACTGCATTGTTACCGGGATACCTCGATTCCGAACCTGAATTGTCGCGACGTCCTCCCTCACTCGAGGTTGCAGACCTAGATTCGTGCAGGTGCCTCACCACCGCGTGCAATCGCGTCAGCGGCATGGGAGTGAACGTCGGAAAGACGCCAGACCGGGCCACCTCGATCCCGCGAACCAACTCGTCGAGCGCCGCACGGGCGTGATTCACGTCTCCGGACAACCGGAGGCACAGAGCGGCATCCACCTGGGCCTGACCCGCCGGCTGATAGAATCTGCCGACGCCCCAGTCGTCATTCGCCGCAAAACACCAAGACAACCTTGATCGTCGGCGCACTCCACAACACTCCGGGAGGTGTAGCGCAGCTGGCCCGCGACGATGTCGGCAAGCACCGTCAACCCGCCCCGTTGTGGATCGACTTGGATGCGGGCGACTGCCCTTTCGCCGCCACCTAGCGCGAATGGTATCCTTGCTTCCTGCAAAATCCCCGCGAGGTCATGTGCAGCCATTCACTCTCCAAGGCTCCTCGGCGTATCCAACCTCGCCTCGGCCTGCCAGTACGGTGTCTGTCCCTGGATGACTCCCGCTAAGCTTCGAGTTCGTCCGTTCTTGCGCTTGATGTAAGGATCGCGTACACCACCCGACCGATCGCCCACGAGGTGCTTCCGCATGCTCAACCCCTTTCTCACCGCCAGTCTCAGCCGACTGGACAGGTGGCTCATCAAGGTCTGCGATGCGGAAGAGAAGCGTGCAGCCCTCCTCGCGGGGGACGGAACCGGAGGCTGGGAGGGCGTTCGAAACCTGGCGCGACCCACCGTCGACGAGCTGGTGTGGCTGGAGGAGGGTGAGCCGGACCTGATCCCGGCGGGATCGCATCCGCTGGCGCAGATTGCCACTGCATTGAACTTGAGCGCATGCGAGGCCGAGGCACTCATCGTCGTCCTCGCACCGCACCTCGAGGCCAGATATTCGAGTCTTTACGCCGTGCTTCACGATGACCTCGAGCAGCCACAGTGTACGGAGCGGACGGTGCTGACAGTTCTGGGGCGCAGTCCGGTGCGACGCCGAATGCTAATCGAGAGCTTGCGCCCCGGTGGCCGGCTCATCGCCAGCGGCCTGCTCGAGATCCAGCCGGGCAGGTGGTCTCCCCAGCGCGCTCCCCTCACCCTGCCTCGCGACGTGCGCGACGCCCTCCTCGGCGTTGCCCGCCCCTCGATCACCGGCGCACTCGAGGTGATCTCGGCCCGGGGCAGCGGTGACATGAGCGATGCAGCCGGCGTCATCCACGGGCCCGGTGACCGCCGGCGCGCGGTGGAGAAGCTCCTCCCCGGCCCGCTGGTGCATGTCCGCCTCCCCCCTGCACTCCCGACCGCCGTGCTCACGATGCGGGCCGCGTGGCGCGTCGGCCTCGCAACAGGTACATACCCGGTGGTGAACCTGGATGGGCTCGAGACCCGCGACTGCCGCGTCATAGGGCGACTCGCGGAGGGACTCGTACGCGATATGGGCGGGCGCCTCTGCCTTTCATCGAGGGAGCCCGTTCCCGTGGCCCTTCCCCACTGGCACGCCGTGTCCTCCGGTTGGGAAGAGCGACGGGTGGTGTGGATGGAGGCCTTGCAGACCAAGGGAACACCTGAACTGGAGCTGGCCGGTCGCCTCGCGACCCACCATCGCCTCGAGCCCGACGAGGTCAGAGCGGCCGTTCGCGCCTCCACATCACTCGACGAGCCGGACCTGCACACGGCCGCCCGCAGCGTTGGGCAGCGGGCCGTCCACCACGGCCAACGTGTCGCAACCACCCGCTCCTTCTCCGATCTCGTGCTGCGTCCCACCACCCTCGAGTCCCTCGAGCGGCTCGTGTACTACGTTGAAAACCGCGACCGAATAGGCGAACTTCGCGGTCTCGAGCGCCGCTATCGACTCCAGCACGGCCCCATCGCCATGTTCTCCGGCCGCTCGGGCACCGGCAAGACCCTGGCCGCGGAGGTCCTCGCGGGGATCTTGGGTCGACCTCTACACGTCGTGGACCTGTCGCGACTGGTGAGCAAATACATCGGTGAAACCGAGACTCACATCGATGAGGCGTTGAGCTCCGGGGAGCGGGCCGGCGCCGTCCTGTTCTTTGACGAAGCCGATGCGATGTTCTCGAACCGCACCGATGTGTCGAGCAGCAACGACCGCTTTGCCAACTTGGAAGTGGGGTATCTCCTCCAGCGTATCGAGCGGCACGACGGATTGGTCATCCTCGCCACCAACCTGCGTCAGTCCATCGACGAGGCCTTCCTCAGGCGCTTCCAGTTCCGCATCGAGTTCCCCTTCCCCGAGCCGACCGACCGCGCTCGGATCTGGGAATTGATGCTTCCCCCTAGTGTGCCGCGCGACGGAGATCTCGACCTGGAGCGCCTCGCCAGACAGCACAAACTAGCGGGAGGCAACATCAGAAACGCCGCCCTGAAGGCGATCTTTCTCGCCGAGCAGCGGGAGGCCCCCCTCACCCAGGCCCACCTCGACGAGGCCGTCGCCATCGAGCTGCTCGAGCTCGGCCGACTCTCGCGCCGGGCACACGGTCCCCCGGATCGAGGCGCCCTCCTCCGAGGCTACGCTGAGCAGCTGGGAGATGGCATCGAGGACGTGGTGCGCGACCGCTTTCTCAAGGAGATCTACATCCTGCACGGCAGCCCGACAAAGGAGGCTCTGGCCGGCAAGCGCCCAGCCGTCTCCGTCGTCCTCTATCGATTGGCCGCAAGACGCGGTGGAACGGGCATTCGGGTCGGGTTCATCGTGTCCGTATGGTCCCAGCGAGCCGAAGAGGAGCACGAGCTCCTGGGGGTCGTGCACGAAGCCCTCATGGGGATGAATATCACCGACGTTCTCGGCCGAACCACAACTATGCGCGTCCAGGAGAGCTACGACTTCGACCTCTTGCACCGGTTCTGGAGCAGCCACGAACAGCCAGTTCGCGCCTCGATTGTGGTCGATGGGGAGATCAACTGACGATGCAAGTATGGGATCTCGCCGGGGTTTCGGCCACGCGCTTCTACACCGCCCAGGAGGATGGACGGATTCGGATGTGGGACACCGCCCTCGACTATCCCCTGCTCGAGACCGGCCCGGGGGCGGCTGTGCGGTCGGTAGCTGTTCGGCCTGACCCTTCGGTCGACGGGTTGTGGATCGCACTCGGCCGCGTCGACGGGACGCTCGAAACCCTCGCGACCGCAGAGCCGGCGAGGAACCTGATCTGCGACACCGGCTTGGGCGCTCTTCACGACATGCAGTGGCTCGGCGAGCGACTGTTCATCGCCAGCGAAGCCGGACACCTCGCCTCCTTTCACGAGGGACAGCTACTCTCGAGCCCGCGCAGCGACCGTCCCCTCCTGAGCGTGGCCCACGACCCGCAGGGTGGCCGCGTCCTAGTCGGCGAAAGTGGTGGCGCCACCCTCGTCATCACCCTCGGGCGACCCAATGACACCCTGAGTCTGCCCTCGCTAGGGTCGCTTGCGATGGCATGGCAGGTGTCTTGGGGACCCGAAGCCCAGGCACTCACCGCCTGCGGAGGCGCCATTCTGCTCAGCGACACCCGCACCCGCCAGATCGTCTGGTCGCATCGCGCCGCGACAATGAGCGACCGCATCAACACGGCGGCCTGGTGCCCAACGTCTGCGCGAATCGCCCACGGACACGGGAAGCAGATTGTGCTCCGGGACCCACTCGGCGCATTGATAGACACTCACAACGCCCATGATTCGCAGGTCCAACGCCTATGTTGGCTCACGGAAGAGACCCTCGTCTCCGTCGACGAGGCCGGAGGGTTGCTCCTGTGGTCTCCCGGCAGTCCACCTGTGTGGATTCTGCGCCCGGAGCCTGGCTCCTGACATCGTCGCACTTGAAGGTGCGGGCTATTTGGTTGGCCCATGCCGAACCTTCGCACCCGCTCGACCCAGCTGCTGTTCCTCGCCGTCGTAGCGCTCGTGCTCGTCGCCCTACTCGTCCGACAGACCCGCAGCGCCCAGTACCAAGAGCGGCTCCGGCTCGAGGCGGCTGTGGGTGCAGTGCCGCTGTTCGTCGAGGCGCCGCGCGTCCAGCTGTGGAACCGCGCCGAGACCGCCGTGCCTCTGGAGAGCTACCGCGGACGGGTGGTGTTCGTGAACTTCTGGGCGACGTGGTGCGGGCCGTGCCGGGCAGAGATGGCCTCGCTCATCGCTCTACACCGCACCCTCGATCCGGCCGACATCGCGTTCGTGTCCATCGCCGAGGACGACACCTGGCCGCCGGTCGACAAGTACCTGCAGAAGACCCCGCTACCCTTCGACGTGTTTCGCGACCGGCCCCCGCGGGTCGAGATCCCGTTCGAGACGAAGTCGTATCCAACATCGTTCATCATCGATCGCGACGGGCAGGCGCTGTACCGCTTCAACGGCGCCCGCGAATGGGACACCCAAGAGGTGCGGGACCTGCTAGCCCTGGAAGGAGTCGGGCCTGTGACGGGAGAATAGCCTCTACCCGTCGTCCACCGGCGAGTGGTGGAACGGGCGCATCATGTCGTGCCAGCGTCTCGAGATCAGCAGGTCCATGAGCTCCGATTCGCCACCATCGAGCTTCTTTTTTCGCTCCTCTAGCAACGTCGCCAGCGCCTGATCCACCGCGGGACCGAAGAGGCTGTGCAGGAACTCACGAGGCACGCGGGGAGTCTCGGTATCGATGGTGCCGTTGGGGTTCAGGGGCGAGGGCAACATCGGCGGCACGTAGTACACGTTGGGCTGAGTCTCACGGTCCGGAAGCAACGGCAGGGCCACTCCCCAGGTCTCGACGAGCTGGTGTAGGTGGCCTGATTCGTCGTCGAGCTCTCCGTAGTGGCGCGCCCGACCTGGGCACTGCCGCACGCAAGCCGGTGCGACCCCGCGCTCGATTCGAGGGAAACAACCGATACACTTGCCAGATACCCGCTTTTCTTCCCGGAAGTAGATGCGCTTGTAGGGACAGGCCGCCTGACACAAGCGCACGCCCTTGCACAGGTCTTCGTTGATGAGGACGATGCCGTCTTGGCGCTTGGAGATCGCCTCGACCGGGCACGCCTTCAGGCAAGCCGGATTGGTGCAGTGATTACAGAGCCGCGGGAGGTAGAAGTAGTAGCTGTTGGGGAATGTGCCTCCGCCTTGGTCCTCGTCCCAGTTGGGGCCCCATCGAGGACGCGGTCCCTTCGGCTTCAGGTGGGTCGAACCCGCATCACCGCCAAACAGTGCTTCGTCGAAGTTGAACTCCCACGCGGCCCCGAACTCGTCGGGGAGCAGCACCGGTCCGTAGACGAGCCGCCCGTCTCGGAAGCCGCCTTGCATCTGCTGCCACCCTCTTGGCGTTCCCTCGCCGGGCTGGGTGTTGACGATGTTCCACCACATGTGCTTCTTGCCCGGGGTATCGGTCCACAGACGCTTGCAGGCGACGGTGCAGGTCTGGCACCCGATGCACTTGTTCAGGTCGATGACCATCGCGAGCTGGCTCATGCTCTGACGACCTCGACGCGAGTGTCCCGGTCGTTCTGTCCCGGCTGACGAATGGCTGTCTGGGGGCGAATTCCCGGATAGTCGCCGACCAGCTCGATGGGGTTGAGGGGGGTGGCCTGCACGGTGCGATACCCCATGCCTCCTTCGTATTGGTAGCCCTCCCAGCCGTGGTAGATGATGACCTGTCCCGGCATGACGTTCGCCGAGATCTTGACGCGGGTGAGGAACGAACCGACATCGTTGAAGACCCGGATCCGGTCGTCGTCGCCCAGCTCGCGCGCTGCGGCATCCTCCACTGACATCCACATATAGGGTTCGCCGCGCTGCAGGCGGAGCATGGTCGGGTCCGAGCGCCAGGTCGCGTGGATGCTCCAGCGGGCGTGGCCTCCGGTCATGGTGAGCGGGTAGTCGCCGCCGGCCGTGGGTGGAGGCTTGTGGACGGGCAGCTCTTCACCGAGCTCGAGATACCAGTCGTGGTCGATGTAGAACTGAACGCGGCCGGACAGCGTTGCCCAGGGCTCCTTCTTCTCGGTGTGCCAGGTGTGCGGGCTGATGGTCTGGTGATCCTCGATGTCGCAGGCGTTTCCCCAGTTCGAGGGATGATGACCGAGCCCCGAAAAGCGAACATATCCCTTGTCTTTGAGCTCCTTGAACGACACGCCACCGAGGTTTGTCGAGCTCTCCACCAGCTTCTTGGACAGCTTCTCGCCTTGCCCCTCGCCCAGGCGGCCATGGCGGGTCATCTCGTCGTAGACGGTGTCCAACCTCTGTTTCCGATGGTGGCGACAGTCGAAGCTCGGTGAGTTCCGGGCGATGGCCTGCTCCTGGATCTTCTTCGCCAGCAGACATGCGATGTCCCACTCGTCCCGAGAGTTGCCCACGCTGTCGACGGCGGCCGCGGTGGTGTGCAGGAAGGGCGAGATTGGATTGGTATTGAACGACATCGTGGTGACTTTTTCGTAGGCGCCGGACACCGGGAGCACGTAGTCGGCGTGCAGCGCGGTCGTACTCATGCGCAGGTCGAGCACGACGACGAGATCGAGCTTCGGCCAGAGCACCTCCCGCACGTGGTTCGACCCTCGGACCCGCCGCAGCGTGTTGCCCATCCAGACGAAGAGCGCCCGTGGCTCCTTGGGGGGGATCGGATCGAGGACCTGCCAGCGCTGTCGCAGCGCCTCGTCGACGTACTCCTTGACGTCGCGGGGAAGCTCGGGATCCCACTCGTGGGAGCGCCCGCTGACGTCGAGCAAGCCGCCGTGATAGTTCCAGAACAGGGTCGAGTTGGTGAGCGCCCGCGACTCGACGAAGGTGTCCTCCAGCAGGCCATAGGTCGCCATGCGCTGACTCGCGCCGCCCAACCTGGCGGCCATGAACGACTGGCCGTGCTTCATCCACGTCGGCAGTGCCTGCTCCCTGACCTGCTCGAGCTGCGCGATCATGTTCACCAGTCCGTCGGCCACCAACATCGAGCCCGCCACATAGCCCGCGCCCTTGCGACCCAGCTGACCGCACAACAAGAACACCAGGATCTGCGCCCTCATCATCAGATCACCGTGGTAGAACTTGGAGATCCCGCTGGTGCACGTGTTCGTCGCTGCCTTTGCCCCGGCCAGCATGCGGGCGAGCTCGCGAATCGTGTCTGGTGCCACTCCGCACAGCGCTGTCGCCTTCTCCGGCGTGTAGTTCTCCAGCTTCTTCTTCAACAGTTCAAAGGCCGGGGTCACGACGATCTCGCCCCTCCGGCCCTCCACCTCGAACCGCCCCTCGAGAGCGGGCACCCGGCTGCCGAGCCGCAGGGTGTCGCGATCGACCTTGTCGAGCTTGTCGCGACCGGTGTCCCAGCGGAAGAGCTTCAGCCTCGAGCCGTTCATGCGCAGGTCGGACTCGCGGAGCAGCTTTCCGTTCTCGACGTTGACGAGCATGGGCAGGTCGGTCTGTTCGCGGATCAGCTGTGCGTCGTACAGCTCCTCGTCGATGACGACCTTCGCCATGGCCAACGCGAGCGCGGCATCGGTACCCGGGCGGACCGGGACCCACAGGTCGGCGTGCATGGCGGACGCGTTCAGATCCGGGCTGATCGCGACGATTCGAGTGCCGTTGTAGCGAGCCTCGGTGAGGAAGTGGAAGTTCGGGATCTGCGTATAGGCAGGATTGCCGCCCCAGATGAAGACCAGGTCGGAGTAGAAATAGTCGTCGGCGGATCGGTCGGAGGTGGGCTCGCCATACGTGACCGCCGCCCCCTGCTGGTCGTCGCCGAGCTCGCAGTTGACGTCGAGCACGGTGCTGTCGAGCTGGTCGAACAGCTTGTACATGCTGGCAATCGCGAGGTGGTTGACCGCGTTGCCTCCGGTGTCCAGCACCACCGAGTCGGGGCCGTGCTCGGTGATCGCGTCGATCACCTTGTTGGCGATGTCTGTGAGCGCTTCGTCCCAGGAGACCTCGGCCCACTCCCCCTCTCCCCGCTCCCCGACGCGCTTGAGAGGACTCAGAATCCGCGGCTCGCTGTACATCAGCGAGCTGTAGGAGCACCCCTTCTGGCACCCGCGCGGGTTGAAGTCCGGCACACCGGGGTGGGTCTGGGGGTAGTCGCCCACCTGCTCCTCGCGGATGACGACGCCGTCGCGAGTGTAGATGTGGAAGCAGCAGTTCTGCTGATACCAACAGTTGAGGTTGTGGGTGCCGCGATGCACGTCATCCCAGGTCCAGATGTCCCGGTAGCGCTGCTCGAAACCGGGTCCCACCGATGCTAGTGCGTCGATGGAGGGGGCTGTCGCGAGCACACTGAGAGAGCACGCCACAGTCGCCCCCCCGAGAAACTCCCGCCGCGTCGGGTCGCCAACGTCAGTTTTCTTGGAGGAAGACACGACTCATCGCTCCCAGGGTGCGTTGGAAGTCTAGCCCGCTCCGTCGCCTTGTGTTCCCCCCCCTCGCGGACTACGAAGCGCTGCCGTCAACCCGGGAGAACCCATGGCCAACCCCCTTCCTCTTGCGCCAAGAGTCTCGGAGGACAGCCCGAGCCCACTCTGCACCCCCGAGGCCTGGCGGGAGGCCTGGATGCGCGCCTGCAACGATCCCGACGGCTTCTGGCTGGAGCAGGCGAACGAGCTGGTGCAGTGGCAACGACGGCCCACCTTGGGCCTGGAAGGATCGTTTCACACCGTTCGCACCGATCCGCTGAGCTGGTTCGCAGACGGTGAACTCAACGTCACCGAGTCCTGCCTCGATCGGCACCTGACCGACCGAGCTGACAAAGTGGCCATCCTCTGGGAGGGCGACGAAGCCGGCGACGTGCGGCGCCTCACCTACCTCGAGCTGCACACCGAGGTCTGCCGTGCAGCCAACGTGCTTCGCGGCATGGGTGTGCAGAAGGGAGACCGGGTCATCATCTACATGGGCATGGTTCCAGAGGTGGCCATCGCCATGCTCGCCTGCGCGCGCCTCGGGGCCATCCACTCCGTCGTCTTCGGGGGATTCTCGGCCGACGCCCTGAGAGACCGCGTCCGGGACTGCGGCGCCCACGTGGTCATCACCCAGGACGAGGGACGGCGCGGCGGGCGGACCATCCCGCTCAAGAGTGTGGTCGACGAGGCGCTCCTGGGCGAGCACGTCAACCATGTGCTCGTCTACCAACGCACAAGTGGCGACGTGGCCTGGGTGGAAGGGCGCGATGTGTGGTGGCACGATGCCATGGCATCCTCGGAAGACCGCTGCGAACCGGTCACCTGCAGCGCCGAAGATGCCCTGTTCATCTTGTACACTTCTGGCAGCACCGGGCGGCCGAAAGGAGTCGTACACACCACTGGGGGCTACCTCACGTGGACCATGTACACCCACCGCGTAGTCTTCGACCTGCGCGAAGACGACGTGTACGCCTGCGTGGCCGATGTTGGCTGGATCACGGGCCACAGCTACATCGTCTACGGACCCCTGGCGAACGGCGCTACGACCCTGATGTTCGAGTCGATACCGACCTACCCAGACGCTGGTCGTTACTGGGATATGGTCGAGCGCCACGGCATCACGATCCTATACACCGCACCCACCGCAATCCGGGCCATCGCCGCCGCTGGCTCCGAGCCGGTGCAACGCTACGATCGCAGCTCCCTACGCGTGCTGGGCACTGTCGGTGAGCCCATCGATCCCGAGGCCTGGCGCTGGTATCACGATGTCGTCGGGGAGGGCCGCTGCGCCGTGGTGGACACCTGGTGGCAGACCGAGACCGGAGGCATCTGCATCTCCCCCCTGGCCCCGGCAACGCCGCCAAAGCCGGGCTCTGCCACGCTGCCACTGCCCGGCATCGTGCCGCTGCTCATGGACGGCGAGGGTCACATCATCAGGGGTCCGGGCAAGGGCCGGCTAAGCCTCGCGCAGCCCTGGCCAGGCCAGGCACGCACGGTCTACAACGACCACGCCCGCTACGTCGCCACCTACTTCGACACCTTCACCGGCTACTATTTCACCGGCGACGGCTGCCTCCGCGACGAGGACGGCTACTACTGGATCACGGGCCGCGTCGACGACGTCATCAACGTGTCGGGCCACCGGATGGGGACCGCGGAGTTCGAGGCCGCACTCATCAGCTCCGATGTAGTAGCGGAGGCCGCCGTGGTGGGCTTTCCCCACCCGCTCAAGGGCCAGGGCGTGTACGCCTATGTGGTGCTGCAGCCCGGTCAGGATCAGGGCGAGAACTTGAGCACCGTCCTCCAACAGACCTGCAGGAAGCTCATTGGCGCCCACGCCCGGCTCGATGAGGTCCAGCTCGTTCCAGCCCTGCCCAAGACCAGGTCGGGCAAGGTGATGCGAAGGATCCTCCGGAAGATCGCCGAGGGCTGTGGTGACGAGCTCGGCGATATCTCCACATTGGCGGATCCGAGCGTGGTGGAAGTGATTCGGGCCGGCTTCCGTACCCGCTAGACCGGCCAGGCGACCGCAGCCGGTAGCTGCTGGGTGATGCAGTGGATCCCACCCCCGGCCGAACCCAGCGTGTTGGCCTGAACCCCGACGACCTGGTGATTCGGGTGCCTGTCGGCGATGAGTCCGAGCGGAGTGTCGTCGGCCCATCCGGCGCCCTGAATCGGGACGATCACGCCGCCATTGCACACGTAGTAGTTGATGTGGAACGCCGTGTAGCTCGTAGCCGGTAGGTCGACGGTCTCGAGCCCAGCGGCCTGCAGTCTCGCCTTGGCGTCGAGCAGGAGTGGGTAGTTGTCGTCGCCCTGGTCATTCAGTGTGTTCACGAACACCGTGCCGGGCTCGATGAAGGCGCAGATCCCGTCGACGTGGCCGTTGGTGAGCGGGTCCGGAACCCAGCCCTTGGCCAGCCAGATGATGGTGTGAACACCGAGGACTTCCTTGAGGATCGCCTCTTGATCGGCCACCGACATCGACGGATTGCGCGTGGGATGTAGCAGGCACTGCTCGGTGGTGATCAGGGTGCCGGCGCCGTCGAGGATCACCGCTCCGCCCTCGAGCACCATGTCGACGTCGACACTCTCGACACCCAGATCCGCGGCCATGCGCCACTTGATGAGGGCGTCGTCGGTGTACTCTACCGACCCTCCCCAGCCGTTGAACTCGAAGCAAGCGGCCCGGGATTCTCCGGCTTCGTTGGTCAAAATGATCGGACCGGTGTCCCTCGACCACCCATCGCTGAGGGGAGCCTCGAGCACCGTGACCCCCGCACCACAGAGGTTCCTCGCCTCGGCGGCATCACCGGGGGTGGCGTACAGGATCACCGGCTCGAATTCGGCGATGGCACGGGCTGTCGCCGCCCACTCCTGACGGGCGTTCTCGATGAAGTTGCAGTCACCGTTCCCGCCGAAACAGTAGTTTGTAGCAGGCGGAAACTGCATAATCGTGCCCGAGTGCGGCCCCCACTCCGCCGGCATCGAGAACCCCGCCGTTGTGGCTGTCGCCCCGGGTTGGCCAGTTGTGTTGGTGAGACCGGTGTTCGGGCTTGTCGGGCCACCCTTGACCTGGGTGCTGCCACCGCCCGTACAGCCCACGAGCATCGCTCCAAGGCCGGTGAGTACGTGTCGTCGACTGGGCTGGAATCGCATGGCTGTCCTCTACTATTGCCGGTCAAGTCTGACCTGGGTTTGTTCAATGCAAACCGGTGAACCTGAGCGGAGCCTGAACTGGAGGTAGATTCCTACGTGGTCGGCAAATAGGGTTGTTTCATGCGGGTACTTCTCATCGAGGACGAGGACGATTTGCGGGCCGCCATCGCCCGCCGGCTGCGCGCCGTCGGCCACGCCGTAGACGAGGCCGGCACCCTGCTCGATGCCGAAGACCTGTACGCCGCACACGACTATGGCTGCGTGCTCCTCGATCGGACCCTCCCCGATGGCGATGGCGTGGGTCTCCTCGAGGACTGGAGACGGATGGGTGCCACCACCCCGGTGCTGGTACTCACCGCGAGGGATGCCGTAAAAGCCAGGATAGAAGGGCTAGAAGCAGGAGCGGACGACTACCTGGTCAAGCCCTTCGCCATGGAGGAACTCCTCGCTCGGATGCGGGCGATCGCGCGGCGAGGTGCCGTCGATCAGCCCGTCGTGATCGAGGTGGGCGATCTGGCATTCGACACCGCGCGCGCCGAGGTCCGCAGAGGCGGCGTGTTGCTGCCCCTCCGTCCCAAGGAGTTGGCGGTGCTCGAGTACCTGTGCCAGAGGCGTGGACAGGTGGTCAGTCGCGCCCAGCTCCTCGAGGCCTGCTGGGACGAGTTCCACGAACCCGGTTCGAATGTCGACCAGGTGGCGATCGCGGCCCTGCGCCGAAAGCTCGGAGAGCCGACCTTGATCCACACCCGACGCGGCCTTGGATACATCCTTGAAGCTTGATCCGAGAGCCTTTGCGCTGCGGCTGGCCCTGACGAGCGCCATTGTCTGGACCATCGGCGCGCTGGGACTGCTCTCGGTCGCGCTGATCACCGGGAGGCAGGCAGGCGACACCGCGTTCGATCTCCACCTGGAGTCCCGCGCTTGGGCGGTCTACGGACTCGCCTGGTTCGATGTCGACGGAGACTTCCACGGAGAGGTGCTCGCAAAGGAGGACGAGCTCCTAAGGAGCGGCATCGACGTCTACATCCTCTCCCCCACCGACCTGGTCTACGCGTCGCCATACAACACCTTCCAACCCGATCTCCAGGGGCTTGCAGCCGACGTGATCGAGGCCGAAGAGGAACGGATCGAAGACGGGGTCGACGCCGCTGGCAACCCGTATCGACTGGTCGCCACGCCGACCTATGACGACGCAGATCGGCTGGTCGCGGCGGTCATCGTCCTCGGAGATCCCAAGCCGGTGAACGCCGCGTGGACGGCCTTCGCAGTGAAGATGGTGGCGGTTAGTGCACTGTTGATCGCCTTGGGCATTGCGTTTTCGGTGGTGATGGCCCGACGCGCGATGGCTCGCCTCGAGGTCTCGATCCGCGACCGCCACCAGGTCTTGGCCGCCGCCGCCCACGAGCTTCGGACTCCCATTGCCACGCTGCAGGCCATGGTCGAGTCCGCCAGAGAGGGTGACGAACCCGCAGAACTCGCACTCGAAAAGCTCGCCCAGAAAATAGGTTCTACCGGCGAGATGCTCGACCGCCTCCTGACGTGGAGCCGGTTGACCGAGGCGCCACTACAGCCAGAGCGCCTCCGGCTCGATCTGCTGGTCGAAACGCTCCTCCACGATGGCGAGACCGCTGACCTCACCGAGTCCGTGGTCACCGCAGACCCTCGCCTCCTGCGGATCGCCATCGCCAACCTCCTCGAGAACGCGCGCCGCCACGGAGGTGGGATCCGCAAGGTGACGGTCCACGGTGGAGAGATCGGTATCGCCGACAAGGGTCCTGGGTTCCCAGAGATCCCCAACCTCACCGATCCCTTTGTTCGCGGCCCTCGATCCTCGGGGGCTGGCCTCGGGCTGGCGCTGGTGCTGCAGATCGCCACTGTGCACGGCGGCAAGCTGGCGTTGGGTCCAGGTGCCGAGGTCCGACTGCAGATCCCGTGTTGAGCTAGATGCCTGGCTCTCGTTTCGAAGATTCGGTGAGACAGTTGCCACTGCCGAGTCGTTTTGTCTGGTGTCGGGTTCGCCAGACACTTTTCCCACTCGGAGTCTTCGATGTTGAATGTACTGCTCACCGCCCTGCTGCTCACGGTTCCCGCGCAGGCTGACGACCCACTGCCCCAGGGCGCGCTACCGAACACGCTCATGATGATTCTCGACTACTCCTGCTCCATGGCGCTCACCGAGCCGCCCCCGGTCGAGGTCACCAATGTAGTGGACCCGTCATGCTCGATGGGCTGGGACGGCCAGTCGATTCAGGTCGGGGGAACGCCCGTAGTGGTCAACGGCGTCGTTCTGGACAGCATTCAGGTGGGCCTGTTCGAGGACGAGCAGAGCCTGGGAGTCGTCCTCGACAGCATTCACGTGGGGTTCGCACCCGATTCGCCCCCGTCCGTGGTGTTGGATTCGATCCAGGTGGGCCTGGTCTTTGCGGACATCGAGTTGTGCCTGACGATGAGTCCTGTGGGCCCGCCCCAGCCGTACGTCGAAGGTGCGAGAGTCCTGGATTGGATCGACCTGGTCCTGTTCGACGACCCGGTAATGGGGATCGTACTGGACAGTGTGCAAGTGGGTTTCGCCCCTGGGGTCCCGCCGGCGAACTAGTCCTCACTCGAAGAGCGAGTCGGGGTCCCGGCCCGCCGCTCTGAGAGCATCGGCGGCCTTGTCGCGCGCGTCGTCGGCATCTCCGTACTTCTCGAGGAGAGCGAGCCAGCCATCGGCGACCTGATCGGCGCTCAGGACCGCGTCTTCGAGCTGCATCATCGCGGCGCGGCGGGCCAAGGTGAGCATCTCGGACTGGAAGGCCTCGTCACCCATCTGATCCTCATAGAAGCCATAGGCTGCGGCCTCCGCTCCGGACCACTCCTGACCGATCACGAAGCTGTCGGTGATGAGGTTGGCGGCCTGAAGTGCGGTCGGCGAGCTCGGATCCATCTCAATGACCGATCTGAAGCGCTCGCGGGCCTCGCCATACTCTCCGGACTCGTAGAGCAGATAGGCACCTTTGTACTGGATTGTCGTGGCCTTCTCACCGGTCGGAACCGCGCCAAGCGAGGCGTCGACGGCGGCGATGAGCTGTTCCTCGGCCCGGTTGAGGCCGGGCTCGTCGCTCCCGGTCCAGGACCCGTCCGCGCGCTTGAGCTGGATGACCTGCTCGGCCGCAAAGATGGCGGACTCGGCGCAGAATGCGGCATGTTTCGACTCCGGATACCGGGTCGCCACGGTCATGTAGTGGTCAAAGGCCTCGTCGTAGCGCTGGGTCTTGTACAGCAGCTCGGCGAAGGCGTAGTTCATGTCCGGCGCGCGCTCCTCATCCGGGAAGGTAGCGATCCAGGCCTCATATCCGGCCACCGTCTGCTCGAGCAGCAGGAGCTGGGTCTCCTCGTCTTCAGCGTTGCGGGCGCCACTGTGCATGAAGATCGTGAGCTTGCGCAGCTGGAGCTCGCTGAGATCTCCTTGCTCGAGGAGCTGGTTGAAGTGCAGCAGTGCCAGGGCGTAGTTTCCGGACTGCAGCGCGGCGACGGTGACATCGACGCGATCGGCGATCTCGGCGAGCACGTCGGGAGCGAGCTGTGGTCTCGGCGGTGTGGGCGGGTTCGCTATCGGATGCGCGGCAACCTCAGGCGATTCCACGGGGGCGATCTGGGCCTCGGGAGCCTTCCAGACAAGGAAGCCAACCAGGGCGGCGGCGGCGATCAAGCCCATGGCGCCAAACAGACCCCAGGGCCTGCGAGGTCGCATTCGCGCATACACCGCGTCGGTCGCTGCATCGAGCTCGGATTCCTCGATGGCCAGGCCCTCCTGCAGCAGGGCTTGCATCTCCTCGGCGAGAGGAGACTCGGGAGCCACGTTTGCGAACAGATCGTCTAGGGGGTCGTTATGCATGGCTCTTCCTCCTTGGCCCTTCGTTCGCGGCAACCGACCAGAGCTCTCTCGCTTCCAGCCCGAGCTCGTCAAGGACGGCTTGCACCCTCCCGCGAAGCCGCTTCTTGGCATTGTTGAACTGCGCGACCGACAGGCCGAGGGTGTCCGCCGCGCGCTTGGCGTCGAAGGAGCCCTGGGGAAGGTGTTTCTGCAGTGCCCAGGCGGCGAAGACCCGCCGTTCCTGCTCGTCGAGGCGGTCGAGTAGCTGCCTCTGGTTGTGGTCGGCGCTTCCGCTGACCTGCAGAAACACCACGTTGGTCTCCGCTTGCAGTCGCTCCTGGACTCGCTGCCAGCGCTTCCGGTCCCGCCACCAGTCGATAGCCTCGCGCTCCACCACTCTCGTCAGGAGAGCCTCGAGGGAGCCCTTGCTCGGATCGTAGTGACAAGCAGCCTTCTCCCAGGATCGGAACACAATGTCTTCGGCCTCCTCTCGGGGCACGCCGTGGCGCATTGCGCGCTTGAGGAGTCCGCGAACGGCGGTACGAGTAAGTTCTGGCGGCATTCGTTCTCCGGTGACCTGCCTACTCTACGAACGAGGCTCGCGCTTTTGCCGATCCCATCAGGATCGAAGAGCGGACCGTCATCTCGTGATCCGTGAAAGGAGAAGTAAGTTGCGTTTGTAGCGCAAACATCGCCAGATGCTCTTCGACTACTGGAGAGATGCCATGAAGCGCAGACCACTTTGGAAGGTTCTGGCCCTCGTACTCGTCGCCGGCTGTGCTCCCGACCCAGAGCCCATCGAGTCCGACGAACCCACCGACGACCAGGCGCTCGGAGACGATGACGACGACGACGACGATGACGACACGGACAGCCCAACCACGCCACCGGAGTGCGGCAACGGTGTGGTCGAGTCTCCGGAGGTCTGCGACGACGGCAACATGGAGGACGACGACGGGTGCGCGGCCGACTGCTTTGAAAAGCGCATCCAGACCGACCTGGGCATCGCGGCGACGACCTACGACCTGGGTCGGGACAACAGCGGCGCGATCTACCTGCTGTTCAAGGACGGGGACCTCTCCCTCGGCCACATCGAGGCCAGTGCGGTCGTCGACATCGAGGAGATCGATGGCACCCGGCAGATGAACACCCGCTACACCCGGCCGCGGCTAGCCGTCGCTCCGGATGGGTCCACGGTGCACACCAGCTGGTTCCAAGGCACTCCGGGCGAAGAGGTCCAGCACACCTGGCGAAACGCCAACGGCAACTGGGAACAGGAGGTCGCGTGGAGATCCGGCGGCCTCGAGTACGCCGCCGTCCCCGTAGTCGGCGTCGACCTGGACGGCACCGTGCACATGATCGCCCAGAAGTGGTGGTACAACGGCTTTGATCAGGACGAGAGTACGATCATGCGGCTTCAGAAGCCCGCGGGCGGCTCGTGGTCGGGGGCGGAGGACATCCACTCGGAGGCGGGCAAAAACTGGCGAGATACCTCGATGTTCGTGGACTCCTCTGGCGGCGTACACGCGACCTGGAAGTCATACGCCCGGCCAGGCAAATACCGCTACGCGCAGAGCGGCACGGACTTGATCGACGGCATGACCTTGGACATCGCCGCGCCCGCTGGCGAGAACACGACCTCTTTCGGGGATTCCTTCGTCGGCGAAGACGGGTCCGTACACCACGCATTCTTCACCTATCCCAACCAGGAATTATGCTACTCGGTCCTCCCATCTGGCGGTGTTGAATTCGGCGTGTCCGCTCAGATCAGTAGCGCGGACAACGACGAACACACCGGCTACGAAAACCCGTGGCCCGGTATCGCCGTCGACAGCGATGGGCGGGTCTTCGTAGTGTGGGCCGAGAATCGCGGCTTGGAAGACGTTCCCTACGTGGTCCTCGCAACGCTGTCGGAGGGCATGTGGACGCTGGAGGAGCTGGACGCCAGCGCCGACATCGATCCCAATAGCAAGCCGGCAATCACGGCGTTCGGCAAGGACGTCTACATCGTGTGGCGAACTGGCGACGGCACGCTGCGACTTCTGGAGCTCGCCATCAGCGGAAGCTAGCTTAGTTCGCCGAAATGGGCCGACATCGCATGATTGTGCGAAGGCGCCAGCGCACGCCCTTGCCTACGGTAGACATGCCGCATCTCCTCGGCGGCCCGGGAGAGTCCAATGTCGAAACGCCACGGCCCCCTGCGCGCGCCCGTCCAGGTCCCGGAGCAGTCGCTGGAACCGGAGGCGAACGAGCTGGAAGTCGGCCTCGAAGGTGGCGAGTACGGCAACTCCGGAGCTGTGGGAGCGATGGGGATGCCAGCCGCTCCTCCCGAGGAGCCGACGCCGATCCTGAACCTGGCGGCGAGGCAGCTGGGAATCCAGCACTCCGAGCTGTCCAGCTGGTTCGGAGAAGAGGAAGAGGAAGAGCTGACGGGACTGGGCCTGGCCACCCCCGCGGGAATCCAGCTTGCTGCGGGGGCGAACCAGCAGGTGGCGACCGAGGAGATGGTCCACATGCGGCAGCACGCCCTCGGCACCGGAGGGGCATCGGACAGCTCCTCGAGTGATGCCGCAGAGGTGGAGGCCGCCCTCATCGCGAACCAGATCGAGGAGGGTCTCGCGCCGAGTGACATCGTGCAGAAGGCGTCGGCCCGGCGCATGCACAACAACCCGGTGACCCACCAGCAGATCGCGGACATCCGCTCGCTGGCGCAGACCCACGCCGGCCGTATCCACAACGTGATCGAGTCCTGGACTACGGATCAGGCGGTTCAGGACGCCGTGCACAGCTTCTTTGCCGCCATGCGTGCCGGGGGCGCTCGATCGGCCGCCTACGTCGATGCCGCTCGCCGGATCCTCCAGGAGGAATTCGAAGGTGTGGCGCTTCAGTCTCTGGGAGAGGCCCTTCGCGCCGACATCAGCGGCGAACACCTATCGACGGTCATGGGCTGGATCCGCGTGCGCGGCGTCGAGGGCTCCACCCCGGCTCCAGCGCCACCGCCCGAGCAGGCGACAGAGACGGATGTGGCCAGCGAGGGCGAGCAGACCGAAACGGAGGAATCGACGGAGTCCGCCGGACCGATCACCTCGGATGAGAGACGGCTCCTGGATCGAGCCATGGACGCCCATGTGCGGCAGGCGGTCGCCGCCCTCGCCGACGAGCTCGACGACTTCAATGTCGTGGACAGGACCGTGCTCGGCATCTTGGAGACCTATCGTCGGCAGGTCGGCGACACCCTCCGCCAGTCCGAGTCCGACGACCAGCGTGGAGACCTGCGTCAGGCGATGATCCGACTTCGCCACGCCTATGGGCGCGACACAAATCGCTCGCTGGCCACCGACATCGAGAACGGCATGAGCTTCGGCGACCTCGATCAGGCGCTACGCTGGATCGGCGCCCGCGCGAGTGGGCCCACAGTCGAGGGAGTATCCAGTCCCGAGGCCCGCGATCGCGATGCCCGAGCCAGAGTGGCCGCCGGTGCAGACGAGCTCCACACCGCCATCGAGGCGATGATTGCCTCCGACGACCCCGCATCTGAGCTCGCCGACGTCGACGCGGCACACAACAGAATGGTCAACGCCGCCCTGTACCAACACGGTGGCCGGGAGAGCGGGGTCGAGCGGGCGGACGCTCACACCATGGTTCGCGAGGAGTACACCAACGTCACCGGCCGCTCGATAGCGGCCCACGTCGGCCTCGCGGTCCCAGGATCCGGTGCGGCTGCGGATAGGTTGCGAGCGTCGATCCGCACTCGAATCGGCATTGTTCCAGTGGTTCCCAGCGGGGGCGAGAGCGCAGCCGGAGAGAGCGGTGAAGCTGGGGAGAGCGGTGATGCCGCTCGATCCATCGTCAGGCGCCACGCGAGGCTCATGGCCCGCGAGGTCGGCGAGCTGCGGCAGTCCACTGGACCGGCGGCCTATGTGGACGTCGGCGACATCGACGATCTCTGGGATGAGATGCAGGACGAGGTCACTCCCCTGTTCCCGACCAACTGGCGCACGGAGTTCGACGACGCCTTCCGTGCCGAGACGGGCGCTGGCTTCCAGGCCGCTCTGCTCGCTGCCTGCGAGGGCTCCGACTACCTGGTGGGCGAGCTCAACGATCGACTCGGGTTCCACATGGTGGTCTCCAGCGATCGGAGCCGCGGCGGCGGGGAAACGGACGTCGCAGAGGCAGACGATCTCGGCATCGTGCTCCTGGAGCTGCACGAACTGCTGGATGAGAACTACGTCGACAACGCGCCGGTCATGGCGGCGCTGCGTCGCGCTCGAGCCGCCGGCCGCCAGGCAGATCCGCCCCTGGATGCTGCTGGCATTCGCGACGCCTACCAGGACCGCTACCACGTCGGGCTCGAGAACCAGCTCCGCGCCCGCCTGAGCTCTGAGACCGTCAGCGACGCCCTGGGCCTCATCGGTGCCCGCGAGGACGTGACACAGCAGGTGCTCGACGACACGGCGACCGCTGGCGAGCTCGATGGGGAGGCAGATCGCCACCTCCGGGAGCTGTCCGAACAGTACCGAGCGATCGCCGTAGAGATCCACCGCTCGCCAGGGCTGACCGTCGAGATCTCGCGGCGCTGGCGGGGTCTGCACGACCATCGCCACGAGAGTGTGGAGGGCCGGCTACCGTCCGTGAGCGACAGCCGGGATCTGCTGGTGCAACACTACGCCGCCCTGTACGGCGACCTCCTCAGCGCCCTGGTGAGCGGGCAAGCGCCAGATGAGACCTTCGAGAGGTTTGGGTGGCGAAGTCGCGCCGAGGCCACCGGCATTCAGCACGAAGCCAACGAGCAAGGCGAGGCATTGACCGGTGGAGATGACTGGCCAGAGCAGCGCTTCTCTCAGGGAGCCGGTGCCTTCCTGCTGGACCTATACCGGGCTGTGGAGACGGAAATGAGCCGGTCGGTGTGCTCACACTGGGACGAGGCGATGAACTGGATGCAGGACACCCAGGTGACCGAAGCCAGGCGCCGGGAGCTCGTCCTCGAGCGATATGAAGCGCGGTTCGGCATCGCGTTCTCCAGCCACGTCACCCGCCGCTTTGGCCGCGCCCTTCTGCGTACCCACGGCACCGAGATCGCGTCTCACATCGGCTTCACTCTCGGACAAAGAGAAGTAGCCGAAACCGTTCCCGCAGAGAGCGGTGACGGCTCGTCGGCCCTCGCAACCCAGCTCGCCGCCTCCATCGACGACGCCGATCTTCAAGCGATGGCCGACGTGATGGTCGGGGCGCGAGGCGGGGACGGACGAACCCGTGACGAGCGTGAGGCCATCCTCGCCGAATACCGCCGCCTGCGTCCGAATACTCCCATTGGATACGCGGTCTTCCGAGCGTTCAACCGCGATCCTGGACAGCTGGCCCGAGCGCGGAGCCTGTGCTCGATAGCGGGCCGGACCTCCACCAGGGATCACTTGCTGGAGCTCATCGAGACCCAGGAACGGGACCGAGTGACCGCCGTGATGCTGCGTCTCTCCGACGCCGAACGCAGACAGCTGCGGACGGATTCCGGGCTCACCGCGGCGCTGGAGCGGAACTTCGATGACGAGGACTACCAGCGCTTCCGCAGCATGCTCTCCGGCAGCTGGGGAGCCGACGATGCCATCCGCGAGAACGACCGGATCTGGGGCGTCGGCGCCTTTGGGACCGATGAGGACGGAGCCAACGCCGATCTCACCTCGCTGGCTCGCGCCGAGCACACCCGCATCGAGCTTCACGTTCGAGGGATTCGCCCGGCCCTGAACGACGCCCAGCGCTCGCGGCGGATCCGGCTGGAGATGCGGGCGTGGGGGGCAGAGCAGCAAGCAGATCCGAACATGGTGGAGCTGATGCTGGACGAGCTGGAGCCCGAGGAGATCGACCACGCCGGCATGCTCCTGGAATCCGACGGAAGCCTCGGCGACACCGAAACGATCATCGACGATCTCAGTGCGGACAACCTGATCGAGCAGCTGGAGGGCCTCTCCGACGAGCAGCGAACGGCGCTGAGCGAAGATCAAGGGTTCCGGGAGCGCCTGCACGCGCAGAATCCCGACAACTACACCCATGCCATCGCCGTCCTCGAGGGACGGGGCAACCTGGGCTCGGTCGTTGCCGGCTCGCAGACGGCATGGTGGGACGACACCGACGAGGACCGCATGATGCGGGACATGTCGGAGATGAGTGTCGAGGAGATGCGGGCCTATCAGCGAGATCGCGAGTCCTTCGATTCGGTCCGCGGCTCCTTGGACGACTCCCGCGACGAGCGGCAGCTCCACGACCGTATGTCCGTCGACCAGCGAGAGATCCTGCACGAGGACGACGACGCGGCCCAGGCGCGATTGCGGTTGATCTACCAGCACAAGTACCGGATCATCCAGGGGGTCTACTCGACCGAAGACCGGTTTCTCCGCGCGGTCCTGCAGTTCCATAACGACCGGCAGGAGGCGTCCGACAACCACGAGCACCTCGACCCCGACGCGGTCCACGAGATCGACACCGCGGTCGACGAGGCGCTGCACCAGGTCTCTCACGCACGCATCTCGACCACAGCGCGGCGTTCCTGGGATCAGGTCGTTGCGGGCGATGACTCGGCGGTGCGCCAGATGCTCCGTGCCGGCGTCATATACGCCGACGACCCGACCATCATCACCAACACGATCAGCACGGCAAGCTCCGAATATGTCGCCGATCACTGGGCGAACATCCTGCTCCCAGATCGGCGCGGCCGAAAGATGAAGGACGTCGTCCAGGCCTTCGTCGGCAACCGCGAGGATCCCCAGACCCAGCGCGCCCTCCGAGAGTTCCAGCTCGACGCCGCCGCGGACGTACTCCAGCTTCTCCTGGACGAGGAGGGCCTGCAGGACACCCAAGAGCGCCAGATGTTGGATTGGCAGAACGCGCTTCGTGCCAAGATCTTCGCCCTCACGGGTGCCCAGATCGCCGCGTCCCTCGGGCGAGGTGGTGTCGAGGGTCTGACCAGCGCGGATCACGATCTGCTCACTGGCGATGAGCGTCTGGCTCGATCCCGGCAGGTCCAGTCCATGGACGAGCGCGAGATCATGAGGGACTGGAGCCTCGCCGACCCCTTCTTCGGGGATGAGCGGCAAGCCAGCGAGGCCACCGGCAACCAGCTCGGCTCCGAGTTCAGCGCCGCCACCGAGGATGGGGAGCTCAGCGAGGCCGAACTCGCGAATCTATCGGATCTTCGTACGGATCTCGCCGACGCAATCACCGAGTATCGAGAGGCGAGGGAGGCGACGGCCCAGGTCGCCAAGATCATCGGTGGCGTGATCGTCACCGCGGTCGCCACCGCGCTGACTGGGCCTGGCGGCCTGACCCTCGGGGGCGCCCTGTTGGAAGCCGCCGCAAGCGCGGCTCTCGCCGAAGGCCTCGACGAGCTCTGCAACCGATCCGAGAACGCCGGAGCTCAGGATCTGGCCAAGGCACTGGTCACCGATGCGTTCACCACCGCGATCACCCACACCGCGGGCAGCTACTTCCGCACAGCGCTGGTCGGCATCCAGACCTCGGGTCGGTTCGCAGACCGGATCGGTCAGTTCCAAGCTGCCCTTGCGAGGCAACCACGGCTGCTGCAGATCGGCGTCGAGGCCGCCGGAAACACGGCCGTGAACACCAGCCAGTCGTTCGCCACCGACATCCTCAACACCGTCGGCACCAACATCTACGAGGACGGGCTCATCCAGGGTATGCGCGACAGCAGCGGCGACATCGCCGACGAGTTCTCCGATCTTGGATACGACCTGGTTCGGCAGTACCTCATCCAGACCGTGGACCGCGGCGTCCACCACCTCACGCCCCCGCAAGTCCAAGAACTCTTCAGTGCCTCCGCCGATAATGGTCGCGAGCGGAGTCTCGGGGAGAGCGCCGCCAGCCTGGGCGCGCGGGCCACCACACCCGTGCTTCAGGAGCTCCGGGACGAGGGCGCCTCCCAGATCGCCAGCGCGGTCACTGGGGGCGACCAAGCGGGCGACTTCGAACTCGACGAGTTCGGAAACCGCGTTGCTCGCCGGGGACTTCGGCAGGGCCTCTCTGCTGTCGTCACACCTCACGCCGAGGCCATCCGCAACCGGAGACGTGCCGCGGCCGTGACCGAGTACATGCAGACCGCTGAGTGGGAAGCGGTGAGGCGCCGCCTCCGTCGTCCACCTGACATGGACGAGGAGGACTTCGAGGCCCTCCTCGAACACACCCTGCAGACCCGAGGCCTACGCAGGACATCCGACAATCCGTTGGACCAAGCGGACGTCGCCGGTGGTCGGGAAGACAGCGAAGAAGGTTGGACTCCCAGGGGCCAGCGCGAGACTCGGAACATCCTGGAGCACCGGCTGCGGCGGATCTCGACCCTCTGGCGCGGACACCCGGCGGTCGGCAGTGGCAGTGACCTGAGTTCCGAGGATCGGGAGGCCTTCAGGACCTGGGTGTACAGCAGCCCTGGTGGCGTGGAGTCCAAGCTGCGCGACTCGAACTGGGCGGTCAACTTCGACCGTTGGCGGGGCTCACCAGACGAAGCGACCGCCACCCAGGCCCGTGCCGATCGAAGCCCGCCTACAGACGAACCGCCGGAATGACTCCGAATCACCGGGTGATCACATGCGCCTGCGATGCGCATTGTCAGCCCCACCCGGGTATCCTCGGACTGGGGGGAGTCGTGTCTGATGTCGCGGTGATGATTGTCGAGGACGACGCCCGGTATCGAGCGTCCCTGGGGATGCTGGTGACCCACACCCCGGGCATGAGGGTTGCCGGTCTCTACATCCGGGCGGAGACCATGCTCGAGGAGCTCGACGACACCTACGTAGACCTGCTCCTGCTCGATCTGGACCTGCCGGGCATGGACGGCATCGAGACGGCTCGCCGGGTTCGCATCACCCACCCGGATCTGACCATTGTCATCCTCACGGCCTTCGAGGATCCGCCCCGAATTCTGGCCGCTATCCAGGCTGGCGTCGACGGATACCTGTCCAAACAGGCCGCCGGGGACGAACTCGTGGACTATCTCCACACCGCCATGGCAGGCGGATCCGCGCTCACACCCGGGGTCGCTCGCTCGGTCATGGACCTGGTTCGGCAGGGCAGGCAGGCCCCCACCACCGCGCCGAAGCTCACGACCCGCGAGCAACAGGTGCTCATGGGCCTGGTCGAGGGAGATCCATACAAGACCATCGCCGCAAACCATGGAATGAGCTTGGATACCGTGCGAACCCACGTGCGCAATCTGTACCGAAAGTTGCGCGTTAGCTCGGCCACCGAGGCCGTCGGAAAGGCCTTCCGCACCGGTCTGGTGGAGTGATCCGATGATGCTCTGGCTCCTCGCGCTCATGGTGTGCGCCGGGTACGCCGGGGATCGGGCTGTCCGACACCTACACACCGGCGACGGGCTCCCGGTGCCCGGCACGGCGCAGATCGTGGAGGGTTCCGAGGGTTTCCTCTGGGTCAGTCACCACGCCGGGGTGTCCCGGTTCGACGGCATCCGCTTCGAGAGCATGCCCGCCACGTCACCGATGGGCGGACTATCGGCGATCTCCCCTCGTCCTGCGGGAGGAGTGTGGGCGGTGGACCGCTTCTGGCGGATCTGGGTGGTGGCCCCGGACGGAACCCGGCCCCACCCGATGCCTCCCGGCGGCGACGTGCGGGATGTCGGCACGGATGTCGACGGATCCCTGCTCGCCGTCGACATGGAGGGTGGCCTCTGGAAGCGTATCGAAGACCGATGGGAGAGGCACCTCGACGGGCTGCTACATCCCGGGGAACACGTGATTCGCGTGATCGAAGGACGCGAGCCGGTCGTCATGACCTCGGCCGGCGCCGTGCGTCTGGGCCGGACAGGCCCGCGGCGGGAGCTCTACCTGACTGGCCTGTCAGACGTCACCGCGATCGCCGTCGAGCCCGACCGCTGGGCGTGGATCGCTCACTCCGGCCGGATCTCCCTGGTGGATCCCCGCGGGAACATCAAGCACGAGTGGAAGACGCCCAAGCGCGCCTTCAGCATCGTGCGCAGAGCAGGTGTCGTCTGGGTGTCAGCCAACGACCGGATCGGCCGCCTGGAACGCAACGGCACCAGCCAATGGCTCGATATCGACTGGGCCGGTGCCCTGTTCGTCGACCGAGAGAATGCCCTGTGGATGACCGGTCCCCGCGGCATAGCGGCGTGGCCGGAGCCCGACACGGCGGTCGTTCCGGTGACCGAGGCCGGTCAGCACTTCCGCTTTCTGGGCCTCGGCGACGGAGGCGTCTGGGGTTCGACCTGGTTCAACGCCATACGCACTGACGACAGCCTTGTGCCTCGGATGGCGCTGCCGGAGGGGTTGACGACCCAAGGTGGCTTCTGCACCGACGGCTCCGGCACAGTCCGCACCCTCGCCCACGACAAGGTCTCCAAGGAGATGTACGTCGCGACAGTCGCCCCCGAACCCAGCCTCGAACCTGTGGATGTGTTGTCGCACTACGCCCAGTGCACCGCGGCACCCGACGGCTCGATCTGGTTTGGCGTCTTCCTGGGCGACAACGCTTTGGTCCGGGTCGACGAGGCGGGCGAAGCCGAGCTCTACGCGGTTCCCGACAACATGGGTGTCTTCGGGATCGGCACCGACGCAGCCGGTCGGCTCTGGGTCGGCCACCGAGAACGGATCTGCTGGGCCACGGCGTCCAGGGTCCGAGCCGAGACCGCAGATTGGCAGTGCACCGATGCTCCGGGCGCGCGCACGGTCGAGGGCTTCGCATTCCTGTCCGACGGACGCGTGTGGGCAGCGACCGACTACCGAGGTGTCGTCGAGGTCACCCCGACCGACGGCTCAGTCACCACCGTGGAGGCCGTCAACGCCCACCTCCGAGTGCCGAACGCACTCGGTCTCACACGATCCCAACGCGGCGGGATCTGGGCCTTCGGAAAAGGCGGAATCGTCCGGGTCGGAGAGGACGGCACCCTCATCGAGTCCCTCGGCATCTGGAACGGCGTCGAGCTGTCCGCCGCCGGCGCAGTGGTCGAAGAGCCTGACGGCGACGTGTGGTTGGGCAACTCGGGCGGAGTGACCCGCGTCCCGAGCTCGGCCCGGGACCAGATCCGTCCCATTCCCGAGGTGCGCCTGCTCTCGACCCACATCAACGGAGAGCCCCTGCTCGCTGGAGGCGTCATCGACGTCCCGCCGCCCCCACACCGACTGGATCTGCAGTTCGCAGCGACCAGCTTCCGTGCCCCGTCCGAACTTCGCTATGCCATGATGCTGCACGGCCGGGACGATGCGCCAACTCCCGCGGCGTCGGGACGGGTCGAGCTCGTCGACCTGCCTCCTGGACCCCATAGCATCGCGGTCGTCGCGTCCCTGGATGGCAAGAGCTGGTCCGATCCCGCGGTAGTGCACCTGGTGGTCGCGATGCCCTGGTGGAGACAACCGTGGGTCCCATTGGTGGTCGTGCTCGCCCTCGGTCTCGTCGGATGGACCGGCTATCGCATGCGGATCGCTGTGCTCCTCACCAGGGAGCGCGAGCGCCTCCGCATCGCCATGGATCTTCACGACGAACTCGGCAGCGGCCTCGGGAGTATTAGGATTCTATCCTCCCTTATCAGCAAGGACGCCCTTCCAGTAGAGAGCCGCAGGGATCTGGCATCCCAGGTAGAGCACACCGCTGGAGAGCTCCACGGATCCCTCCAGGGACTTGTCGGAACTCTGCGTCCAAAAGGCACCCGCGTCGATTCACTGGTCGATGCCATCCGCCACAAGTGCGCTGTTCTGTTCGCCGATGGCGAAACCGCAGTCTCGGTGTCGCTGGGGACGGGCGTGGAGGACATCGATCTGCCCCTGGCCATCCGGACAGACGTAGAGCGGTTCGCCACCGAGGCGCTACACAACGCCGCCCGCCACAGTGGAGCTACGACCATCCGGATCACCCTGAAGCGGCACGGATCTCTGCTGTCGCTGACCGTGCAGGACGACGGGTGCGGTTTTGATACCTCCGTGGCGAAGCGGGGACTGGGACTCGAGTCCATGGGCCACCGGGCGGAGCGCATGGGCGGCCACCTATCGATCTCGAGTACCGGGCGCGGAACCAGGATCACCCTGGATTTTCCAACACGCTAGCTCAGTGAGGCTTGAAGCCCAGCGCGCAGTACTGGGCACCGAGCGGAATCCGTCGAAACAGCCGGTCGACTCGGCGAAGTAGGCGGCCACGGGGCGGGATCGTGAGGATGTACCGGACCCCGACCTGGCCAAAGCCGGCGCCCAGCAGCAGCTCACGAGCAGTCGACCCGCCAAGGAGAACCGCGCGCTCGTCAAAAGCACAGTTCGAAACCACCCTCATCGTGAGCGGATTGCGCGGGTTGTGCTCAAAAAGCATGCCTATGCCGCCGGGACGGAGGACGCGGTACAGCTCGGAGGCAAAGACCGGCCACTGATCCACAGGCACGTGATGCACTACGCAGATCGAGTAGGCGAAGTCGAAGCTTGCATCGGCATAGGGCAGCGTGCGGCCGTCGTAGACATCGTACTGGGCAGCTGGGTTCTGCTCGCGGGCGACGGCAATGCAGTCCCCGGACACGTCGACCCCGACCAGCTCTCCGACGCCATCCCAGAGCAGCGGAAAGTATGTGCCCACGCCACAGCCGATGTCGAGTCCGCGCGCGCCAGTCCCGACGTGCCTGGCCACCAGCTCGCGGATGTGACGCGCCTTGGCCCGCGCGAAGAAGTTCGCCTTCAACCCCGCAAAGGACAGCGCTTCGTCGACCATTTCGCCATAGTTATCGCGATAGGCGTCGAACTCGGCGGCCGGGTCCTCGGGCGTCGTCAAGACGGATCGACCTCGTCGGTCGGTTCGATGCGGCGCTCGATGATCGAGATGGGCAGGCCCCGCGTATTGTTGAAGATCCTGCCCACATATTCGCCGAGCAGGCCGAGAAAGAAGGTGTTCAGTCCAATGGAGACGAGCATCAGGATGGCGAGCGTCGTAAACCCACTTGGAAGCTCGACAGTCAGCCATACTGTCACATAGAAGAGGCTGCCGAGGAACGTCAGGAAGGACAGCCCAAAGCCCACGAGCGTGATGAGCCGGAGAGGCTTGGTCGACTGGCTGGTGATGCCGTCCAGCGCCAGCTGCAGCAGATCGAAGAAGTGGAACTTGCTGTCGCCGGCGACCCGGGCATCGCGATCATAGGGAATACCCCGTTGCGGATAGCCCAGGTTGGCGATGAGCCCGCGCAGATATGGGCTCTGTTCTTGGACCTCGCGCAGCTGCTCGATGATGAGCCGGTCAATGAGTCGGAAGTCCCCGGCATCGGCGGGCACATAGGTCTCCGAGAGCCAGCTGATCGCGCGGTAGTAGAAGCGGCGGGTACCGTGCAGAAGTGCGCCCTCGGGTCGGCTGCGGCGGACGCCATAGACGACCTTGAAGCCGTCCTCCCAGGCGCGGAGGAACTGCGAAATCAGCTCGGGCGGATCCTGGAGATCGGCGTCGAGCTGCACGGCCGCGGCGCCCTTTGCGTGCAGGAAGTTCGTCAGGATCGACTTCTGGAATCCGAAGTTGCGGCTGAAGCTGAGCACGCGAATTCGCGAGTCCTTGGTGGCCAGCTCGGCGAGCCGCTCGAAGGTGCGATCGGTGCTGGCGTTGTCGGTGAACAAGAACTCGAACCGGTAGTTCGGCTCTGCATCGTCGAGCTTGCCGAGCCGGTCGATGAGACGGCCGATGTTGCTCTCTTCGTTGAAGACCGGGATCGAGACCGTGATCAGCTGCTGGGAGGATTCACTCATGGGTCACGGAGGCTAGCGCGTCCCGCAGTCCAGAGTCGAGATCGAACCGGGCCCGCCAGTTCAGCGTCTCGGCCGCTCTGGACGGATTGCCCACCACGAAGGGCAGATCGTCGGGCCGCAGGGGCAGGTCTCCGAACCGGAGCAGATCCGGCGGAGCACCGAGGATTGAGGCCGCTCTTCGTGCAAAATCGACGACCGTCGTGCCCCGCCCAGTGCAGATGTTGAGGATCACTGGCTCGGTCCAGTCCGCCGCAACCGCCGCCGCGACAGCCTCCACGGTATCGCGAATCGCAAGGAAGTCTCGAATCTGGGTACCGGCGGACAGGGACACCGGCTCACCGCGGCGCAGGGTACGGACGAGGCTCGGCAACAGGCGGTGTCGCGACTCGCCCGGCCCGTAGACGTGGAACAGCCGCAGGACGCGCAGCGACACGCCCCGCTCGGCCGCCGACAAGAGCGCGGATCTCGTTCCCAGCGCCTTTGACCTGCCGTACGCTCGACCGGCCTCCACGGCCGCATCCTCGTCGAGCAGCTGTCCGACACCGACCGGAGCGTACTCGGAGCTAGAGCCCAGCATCACCACACTCGCGCCTTGTTTCGCGGCAATATCGATGAGATTCGCCGGAAGGCGCACGTTGATCCGATCCATGTCGGTCGGATCCCTGTCCCCGGGCGAGACCCCGTAGGCCGCCGCGTTGACCAGGCTGGAGAACGACACGCCGTCGAGGGCAGCCTCCAGGCCAGCGGCCGACCAGTCCGGACATCGCACGACCCGCGCCCGCGGCTCCCTGACGATGGAGGACGGCCGAACCAGCATGACCACGTCCCGCCCACTATCAAGGAAATACCTAGTTAAGTGACGACCGACAAAGCCGGTCCCGCCGGTGATCACCATCGTCATGGTCGCGACAGAAGCGGCTTGCGAGACTGTACTCCGCACTTGAAGTTGTTGTGGTAGCTCACGAGCTTCAATCCGCGCCCCGGGGCCGATCCATATCCATGGAAGCACAGGCGAGGTCTCCATGGAAATCGTTCCTCCGCCGGAAGAAGAGCTTCGGCTACCATGGCGCCGAGCCTGTCGACCCTGGAGGACCGATGCAGTGGCTGACGTCCCGCGCGCCGAGCGCCCCGGTAGGTTTTGTCTTCCTCTTCAACCTGTTGATCGCGGCGGGCGTGCTCTCGGATCGAGTGATGGGCTTGGACACCGGCTGGCATCTCGCCGCTGGGAGGTGGATGGCAACAAATGGCGCATTGCCCGCCTCCGATCCGTGGTCCTTCACCGCCGGTGAGACGCCCTGGTACAACCTCGCCTGGGGCTTCGACCTGGGCATTCATCTGCTCGAAGCCAACCTTGGCTTTGGCGGGCTCGCCGCGATCACGCTCCTGATCTTCGCGGCACTACCGGCAGCGGTGGCGGCTGTACTGCTCGATCGCGGGGTGGGGCTCACAGCGACGTTGGTGGTGTCCCTGTCCGTCGGCCTGCTGACCTGCGAGGCGATCAACGTGCGCCCGCAGATGATGAGCTATGTGCTCGCGCTGGCGATCTATGTGGTTCTGACTCGGGATCGGAGCGATCCACAGCCGGCAAATGTCGCGCTCTTCGCCTTGTTTGCGCTGATCTGGGCGAACACCCACGGCGCCTTCTTGATGAGCTTCATCCTGCTCGGGGCCTTTGGCGTAGAGAGCCTTGTTCAGCGCGATTGGGGGCGTGCAAAGCGGCTCACGGGCTTTGCAGCCGTGGGAGGTATCGCCACCCTGTTCAATCCGCACGGTGCCAATCTCGTAGGGGTGACGTACCTCAGCCTCGGCTCGGTGCTCAAGCCGTTCATCCAGGAGTGGGACCCCATTGTCATCGGGTCGGACATCCCGCAGACGCTGTTTCTCGTGTTGCTCGTGCTGGGTTGGAACCTGCGCAGCTCTCGGGTCCCGCTGGCGGACAAGCTGATCACGCTGGGCATGCTGTTGCTGGGGCTGACCTCTATTCGTCACTCGGTGCTTTTCGCATTGCTCGCCGCACCCACCGTCGCGATCCTCCTGGACGACGCCATTGACGCGCTTCCCTTTGCCGAGCGATTGCGCGCCAAGGAGGCGGAATACTTCGCGGATCTGACCTCGTGGAAAGGTCGCATTCCATTCACCGCGATCGGGCTGATCGCCGCTGCGGTGATGCTGATTCCCGGACTGCGATCGAGTGTGGTTCCCGGCTTGGAGACCTATCCCTCGCCCACCAAGAGCACCCTGCCGGTCATGGATGCCCTGGCCAGCAAACACCCGGGCCTGCGAACGCTCAACGAATACGACATTGGCGGACACATCGTCTATCGCCATCCAGGAGACATCCGGGTCTTCGCAGACGGTCGCGTGGAGACGTCCTACCCCCGTGAGGTGATGGAGGACTACCTGCGCCTGATGCAGAACGAGGACGGATGGATGGACATTCTCGAGCGCTACGACATCGAGGCTGCGCTGCTTCGACTCAGTATGGCTGAGCAGGTGGCCTATCTAGAGAGCGCAGGATGGTACGAGGTGGCTCGCGACGAGCGATATGTGGCCCTCGTTCGGCCAGACCAGGTCAAGTAGCTACCAGGTCTTCCAGGGAGCGTTGCCGCCCGACCACAGCGACTCCAGCTGGTTCTTCTCCCGCAGGGTGTCCATCGGCTGCCAGAAGCCGTCGTGCTGAAACGCCATCAGCTCTCCCGCAGCGGCCAGTGACTCGAGAGGGGCTCGCTCGAGCATGGTGTCGTCATCGCCCATGAAGCCAATGGCGCCGGGCTCGAAGACGAAGAAGCCGCCGTTGATCCACCCCTCGCCGGACTGGGGTTTCTCCGAGAAACGGGCGACGCGGGCTCCATCGAGCTCCAGGCCTCCGAACCGGGCCGGCGGGCGCACGGCGGTGACGGTAGCGAGCTTGCCGTGGGCGCGGTGAAAAGCAACCAACACCTGCAGGTCGATGTTCGCGAGTCCATCGCCGTAGGTGACCATGAATGCAGAATCGCCGAGCAGGGGCGCGAGTCGCCGAATGCGGCCGCCGGTCATCGTGTGCAGGCCGGTGTCGACCACCGAGACGTTCCAGTCGGGCGCACTCGAGTCCAGGACCTGCCGGCTGCCATCGCGGAGGTTGATGGTGAAGTCGGTATTCGCGACTCGAAACCTGTCGAAATAGTGCTTGATGAAGTCGCCCTTGTAGCCGCACGCCACCACAAAGTCGTTGAAACCCTGGCTTCCATAGATGCTCATGATGTGCCAGAGGATCGGGTGGGGACCGATCTCGACCATTGGCTTGGGGCGGAGCTCGGTGCGCTCCGAGAGCCGACTTCCAAATCCACCCGCGAGCAGCACCGTCTTCATTCGCACCCTTCGTATCGCGAGATCTGGTCCTGGCAGAGCTGGTGTGCTTCCTGCCCTATGGCGTGGGCACGATACCACTGAACGGTCTCGGCGATTGCGGTGGCCAGACCCCAGCGTGGGCTCCAGCCGAGCTTGGATTTGGCCTTCTCGGAGGACAGGCGGAGCACCGCGGCTTCGTGGGGAGCGGTGGTCGTCGACACGTCGCGCCAGCTGCCGCTTCCCCAGGTTGCGACGATGTGATCGCAGAGTTCGGCGACGGTGCACGCGTCCTCGTGGGCGGGCCCGAAGTTCCAGGCACCCGACCGGGCCTCGGGCTCTTCGACGAGAAGCGCGGCGAGCCGCAGGTAGCCACTCAGAGGCTCGAGCACGTGCTGCCAGGGTCGAATGGCTGCGGGGCTGCGCACGTCGATGGGCTCTCCACGCGCCAAGGCACCGATGCAGTCGGGCACGAGGCGATTCGCCGCCCAGTCGCCACCGCCGATCACGTTACCGGCGCGCACGGTTGCGGAGCCGATGCCAGCCGCCACGAAGAACGAGCTGCCGTAGGCCGCCGCGACGACTTCGGCGGCCGCTTTCGAAGCGGCGTATGGGTCGTGTCCGCCGAGGGCATCGCTCTCGCGGTATCCCCGGTCCAAGCCTCTATTCTCGTAGCATTTGTCGCTAGTTACGGTGACTATTGCCTGTACGCCGGGAGTGCGGCGGACGCAGTCGAGCACGTGCACCGTGCCCTGCACATTGGTGCCGAAGGTGCCCACTGGGTCGTCGTAGCTGTCGAGCACGAGCGCTTGGGCGGCCAGGTGAAAGACGACTTCTGGCCGGCTCTCGGCGAACGCCTTCTCGACGACGCTCAGGTCGCGGATGTCGCCGAGCAGGTGTCTGAGCTTGGCCTTGCCCTCGATCAACGCGAACAGGGAGGGCGTCGTTGCCGGGGGAAGGGAGAGGCCCGTGACCTCGGCGCCGAGACGCTCCAGCCACGCGCAGAGCCAGCTTCCCTTGAAGCCCGTGTGACCGGTAACCAGCACTCGCCGGCCTGCGAAAGTCGACAGCAGCTCGTGGGTTGGGGGCGGATCACTCACGCGGCGAATCTACTCGGATAACGGAAATCGGTCACCTTTTCCGGGGGCCGACCACTCAGCAGTAGCCACACATTCCGTGGGATACGAGAGAGAGCCATGGTCACGACCCCCGCCGACTTGCAGTCAATCTCCGCAGCAACCCGAGGAGATCGGGCAGCTTTCGCGGCACTCATCGAAGCGCACAAATCCACAGTCTGCGCCTGAGCGTCAGTCACACGGAAAAGACGGGACCACGTGCACGTTGTTCGCCTCGTCGCACTCGAGCACCTCGCCGTCGCCGCCCGCGTCGCTCGGGTCCACTCTCATGAGCAGACCCGCCGAGCCGAAGTCGGATCGACTGACCACGATCGGCCCGAGCCAGACCTGTCCCCCCGCAGAGAGCGCCGGCACTTCCAGCTCCCGGGCGAGTGTCTCGGAGGTGCCGTCCAACCGGTACACGGCGAGGGACACCGCCGCTGCGTCCCGAGCGCCGCCGTTCTCTGCAGGCAGGTACATCTCGACTTCGTCGGCATCACAGATCTCGGTACAGATCGCGGGCTCGCCGGTGCGTAGATCCGGCAGCGCCAGGCCCAGCGGGCTCTCCGAGTGTGCAGCGCGGAAGCTGTTCCACTTGGTCCAGTTCGCGGCAGGGTTCGCAGGAATGCCCGCGTCGTCATCGACGTTGGAGATGAAGTAGGCGTGCTGGTTCCACACGGGACGCGCCGCCATCCAGGTGTCGTTGGCATCGGCGATCACGCTCACACCAGTGCGGGAGGGGTCGTCGTCGTTGTCCCGGCCGTGCACAACCACGATCTCGGTGGCGCCGTCCCCGTCTACATCGGCAACCACCGGGTACTCGAGCTTTGTGCCCGAGTCGTGCATGTCCCACTCCAGCTCCACGGCCCCCGTCGCTCCGTCGAAGATCCACAGCACGCGCTCGTCGGCGTACACCACTTCAGCAGCGCCGTCGCCCTCGAAGTCGAACACGCTGGAACCGGTGAAACCAGAGCTATACTCTTGAGTTTCGACGCTCCACAGCACCGAGCCATCCCCTTCCAACACCCGATAGAGGTATCGGCTGGCCACGCCGATCTCGGGCTGGCCATCGCCGTCGAAATCCGCCACCGTGGGGGGGCCGCCGCTGTCCCCGTCCTCCAGATCGAACTCCCAGATCTGGTTGCCGTACAGGTCGTAGGTCACGACGCGGTAGCGGTGCTCGGACTTGATGATCTCTGGAACCCCGTCTCCGTCCAGATCGGCCACGGCGGTCCATCCGTACAGGCCAGTGCCGTCGTCCCACAGCCGCACGCCATCATACGAAAAGAGAACTCCTCCCGAAACGATCTCCTGGAGCCCATCCCCATCGAGGTCAACCGGGAACGCTCCGGTATGGCGCTGGCCATCGGCGTCGTCAGCGGTCCACACGACGTTCCCCTCCGAATCGATGAGGTTGCCCCCCAACACGATCTCGCTCAGGCCGTCGCCGTCCACATCCCCCGCCGCGGGCAGCGACCAGCCACCAGCCATGGTGCTGACGGCGGCAAACCAGCGGACGTCGCCCTCTCCCGTCAGGCACAACAGCCCGTCGGTAGTGGCGACGAACACCGACGGATCACCGGCCCCCTCAAGGTCGGCCACCAGCATCCCGGAGACCGCCAGCGGCGTGTGACCCAGATCCGCCGCGTTCAGGGCCCACAGCGTCGAGCCGTCGGCTCCCGAGAGGGCCACGACATAGCCGGGCCCGTGCCAAGCCCGCTCGGTATAGGCGGTGAACACGATGTCTGGCACGTCGTTGGCGTCGATCAGCCCGTCGTTGTTGTCGTCGGTGAGGTTGGCCACCGCTGGGGTCGTCTCCACCACCGTGAAGGCCGGATCGGCGGGGTTGACGTCCCAGTGCCACTCGACGACCGGCTCGAAGTCGCTGATCACCGGATCGGCGGCGCAGGGCGCGGTCGGCGCAGGCGCGTACGAAGCGGGCTCCTCCCAAGTGCAGACCGGCGCCTCACCGTCGTCCTCTGTACCCGCCGGGACGTCCGTGGGTGAGGAGAAGTCGTAGTCGGAACATCCACACAAAAGACACAGCGCAAATAGACGAAACATACAAATCCCTCCCGATCACAGCAACGGGCGGGAACACCTTCACTCCGCAGTTTGTCCCGGATATTTGGGGCAGCGCGTCACTTGGAAATCCCGCTCGTTGGAATCCCGATCACCCTACCTGTCCCGCGACCCGGCTTCAGCTTACGTCTCCTTTCACAGAGTGCGAGAAAGCCTCGATGGGCAACCCGACACGCCTAGCGAACAGACCAGACCGGACGGGCAGGCCCCGAGACCAGGTAGTACCAGCCGAGCCGATCGAGGCGGCGGTAGATCACCAGCTTGTCGGCGTTCTCGACATAGCCGGACTGGCCAGCGAGGATAGCGGCCACGACCTCGGGCACCTCGAAGTGCTGACTCCTCAGCTCTCGGTTGCCGTGGAGGCCCTCGGCGACCTCTCCGCCCGGCTTGGAGGACTGGACCACGACTCTGCCCTGTGGATCGACGAGGAAGGCCTCCTCCCCCGGCCCGAGCTCGTGGTTGTCGAGAAGATCGCGGATGATGGTCTCGAAGGTGAGCTCGACTCCAGCGACGCCAATGAAGCCACCGTGCTCGTCGAACAGCGAAGTGGTGCACGGCAAGATGAGGCCGCGGCCGTTCACATCCGGATAGGCGTTGCCCCAAAACAGGCCTCGTTTGCCAGCAGAGAGCCGATACCAGGGGCGCTTCCTCGGATCGTACTCCACTGGGTAGGGGCCGTGACCGGGGTAGGTGACGTGCACCCCTTCCTCGAGCGCCACGTACGTCCACAGCAGCGGCACGCCCTGCGTCCCAACCAGTTCGAAGGCATCGGCGTTTGGAGCGGCCCCACCGCTCTCCAGCATCATCGCGCGAAAGCGGCGCCGAATGGGCCACAGCAGCTCTAGGTCGGGCAGGACCGCCGCGACATCTACGCCCGGGGCGAGCTTCGCGGCCGGATGCTCGAAGCTGACAGAAGTAGCGTAGATCGCCGACGGTCGCAGGTCAGAGGGCCCAACGCCACCCTCCTCGTAGTCGGTGTCGAAGAAGACGCGATCCTCAACCGGCCGACCGTTGGAGAGCAGATACTCGGCCGCGGACGCCAGTCCCTTGAGGTGGCCTTCGAACGCGAGTAGCTGGTTGTCGATGTTGTGGGCGCGTTCGGTGACGTCATCGATCGAGCGGGTGAGCGCCGTCTCTCTCGCTTCGGCCCAGGCCTGCTGGGCACCAATGACAATCAGGCTCCCGGTTGTCGTCACGCTGGCCAGCGCCACGGCCGCCAGCAACAGCACGAGCGTCGCCGTCCGGTGACGGGCCATGACGCGACCGACGCGATCGCGAAGGGGTGGCGGGCGAACCGAGACCGGCTCTCCCGCCAGATACCTGCGCAGATCGGCGGCCAGGTCGGCAACGCTCGAGTAGCGGTCCGTGGGCTCCAGCTCGGTTGCTCTGCGCAGGATCGCGGCCAGATCGGGTTGGATACGCTTGCCGCGGGGATCCCGACTCGGCCAGTCCTTACGGCGCCCAAGTCCGGCCGCCATCAACATCATGGTGGCGTTCTTGCCCTGACGCATGCGCTTCAGCGTGATCAACTCCCCGAGGAGCAGCCCCAAAGAGTACTGGTCGCAAGCCGGCGATAGTGTGCTGTTTTCCCCCCGCGCCTGCTCCGGAGACATGTACGGTGGCGAGCCGACAATGGTGCCTTCGAGGGTCTCTGTCAGCCCTTCGGTGTCGCTGGAGACCTCCAGGTCCTCGGGCATGCCAGCGACCCGCGCAATGCCCCAGTCCACGATGTAGACCTCGTGGTACGGACCAATCATGATGTTCTTGGGCTTCAGATCCCGATGCAGCACCCCGCGGCTGTGGGCGTAGTCCATGGCGTCGCACATCCCTAGCAGGAGCACGATTCGCTCTCGCAGCCCCCGTCGGATCTCGGCTGCGGTCGCGGTGGATGCTTCGGCGGCAGCGGACGCGATGACCTCGGCCAGCGTCCGACCGACGACGAGCTTCATCGCGTAACCAACCGAAGAGTCGCTGTTGTCCTGGTCGTAGACCGGAATGATGTTCGGGTGATCGAGCTGCGCGGTGATCTGCATCTCGGCCACGAAGCGGGCGTGCTGGTGCGCGTTGGCGAGCGGCCCGGCGTTGATGCGCTTCAGGGCGACCGTGCGGCCGAGAATCAGGTCTTTAGCGGCTAAGATCCTCCCCATTGCACCCTTGCCGATCTCCCCGAGCTTCTCGTAGCGCTCCTTGGGCGGAGGCCCATAGGGATCGGTGAGCGTGATCGGGCCGTCGTTGCCTGCCATGGCACGAGCCTACCGCGTCTGGCGCTCGAGAAGTATGGGCTGCGGCCCTGGCGACGCTCGCGACTCCCACGCTATGTGTTCGATCCGCCCGAGGTGCCCCGATGCTCAATCTGGCCATGATGTTCCAAGACGGCGGGCCGTTCATGTACGTAATCCTGCTCTTCGGGTTGACCGGCGGGTGCTTCGGCGTCGTGTGGACCGTCATCTCCGGCATCGTCAAGCAGTGGATCCCCGTGAGCATTGCATGGCTCGGCATCACCCTGGCCGTCGCATTCGGTCTCGTCGGGGTGTTCATGGGCAACGCCACAGCGGCCTCGGCGGCCCACGCTTCCCCAGAGATCAGGATGACCCTGATCGCGAGCGGGCTGGCCACCTCGATGTTTACGTTCGCGTTCTCGGCGATGCTCGGTTGGCTGGCGTTTGGGGCTGTCTCGCTGCTCTCCGGCCTCATCGCGGCGGTCTACCCCGGTGGAGATTCGTCGTTCAGTGCAGTGAGCGCCGCCAGTGCGGGCGGCGGCAGCGTTCTCGGTGCTATCTCCGCGACCGTGCTGGTGGCCGTCTGGGTGGGACTCGGCAATCTGGCCATGCTCGGCCCATCCTCCGTGATCATTCCAGTAGTGGCTTGCGCCCTAGCCTTTGGTGCGTTCCTGTCCAGCCTTCGCGACTGCACCGAGCCTGAGCTAAAGGGACGACAGGCCGGCGCGCGGGTGGCCATCGGGACCGCAGCTGTCCTCTCGACCGTCCTTGTTGGAACGATGTTTCACACGCTCGGAGTCGTCAACGCGTTCATGGCCGTCGCCCACGCGGCCCCCGAGCACAAGGCCGAGCTGCTGACCAAGGGCATCGAGATCGCGAGTCTCGCCGGTCGGCTCGGCTGGTCTTGTGCGTTGATCCCGGCGTTCACCGCGATTGGAGGTGGCTTTCACCTGTTTGCACGGATCGAGAACAAACAAGGGATCGGCGTCGCGATCGGCGGCCTGCAAGCCGCGTTTGTGCTGTTCGCCGTCATCGCGGGCTGGTCGATGATCACGTCGTCTCTCGAACTGATGAGCGGCGCGTTCTAGGCCTGGTGGATCCCTCGAAGGCGCGCTATTCGCAGATCTCGAAGGGCTCGTTGCAGGTCTGCCCTGGTGGGCAGTCGGCGTCTTCGTGACACGGAGTGAAGCCAATCACGTCGACCTCGGGGTTCTCGCTCCAGGCCACCGAGAAGTCGAAACAAGCGTCGCCTTGCTGGGCGGAGTCCACGGTCCAGCGGGTGATCTTTCCCGACGGGATACCCGTGACGCCGAAGTCGATGAACTGGTCAAGGAGATCGCCCGGAATCGTGCCCTGACCCGTGTCGGGAAAGTTACATTCGAGCTGGACGGGCGTGAGGCCGTGCAGATCGATGGTGATGAGCACGTGCACGGTGGTTCGCGCCCCGTCCTCGGGAGGATTCCAGTTCACGATGGTGTCGACACCCTCGTCGACCACCCACATCTCGCCGTCGAGAGCGAGGGGCGTCAATCCGACGCCGTAGAGCGTGAAGGGGTCGATGGTGGCTCCCCCGGTGCCATTCAGGGTCACCAGATCGCCAGGTGCGTGAGGCGGATTGTCGAGCCCCGTGAAGAAGTAGCTGAAACCCGGCTTATTGGGCGTCATCTCGACGGGCTCGCTCAGGCCGTCGATCGTGAGCGTTCCGAGGTCCTGTTCCGTCGGATAGGGCAAGCAGGTGCCGTCGAAGTCGCAGGTCTCGTTGGCAGCGCAGGCGGGGTTGCAGAACGGGTTGTTCTGGCGGAGGAGCACACAGTCGCCAGCGGAGCCGACCTCTTCGAGGACCGTGAGGGGAACGACACCATCGGTGACCGCACCCGTGACCAACGCCAGCGCGGATGTGGAGATGACTGTGACGCTGCCCCTGGCGTCTTCCAGTGGGCAACGTCCCGCCAAAGGCACTGTCGAACCGTCGTAGGTGACGACGGACGTGGAGGTATCGGTGACTGACGATGTGTCGGGCGGTCCATTTTTGCCGTCGTCGCCGCCACACCCGAGAATCAACAGGATGTGCCACAGGTACATGGATCCCTCCTGACGCAGTCTATGTCGAGCTGCGCGCGATGGCAGCAGTAATGAGAGATAGGGCCGGCTTCGTATCCGGGGCTGGGAGGATGCAGGTAGATCGGGCTTGTCGTGGACGCTACCGTGCGAGGTGGGCATAATGGATGAGGCTTCCCGACATCAGCATTCCAACCATTACGGACTCCCCATGAGACATGCCCCCAAGAGTCGCTGGATCAGTACCTCGTTGGCCGCGGCCATGCTGTTGGCCGGCTGCGCCATCCAGACAGGCGACAAGGACACCGTCGACGACCCGGGTCGCACTGTGACCGACCTGCCCACCACGGATGGCGAAACCACTTCCCTCGTCACCGAGCTCCATACCTACAAGCAACCGGTGGTCGACGTGCTGTTCATCGTCGAGGTGCCCGAGGGCAAGACCGCTCTCCTCGCCATCGTCCCGGCCATCATCGAAAATTGGATCTATTGGGGAATCGACTTCCAGGCGGGTGCCACCACAATCGACGAGTCGCCCGAGATGGGCCGGTTGACCAGGGCGAGAGACAAGAAGTGGGTCGACCCCTCAGACGAGCAGCCCGCGCTGCTGATGCAAGAACTCATCAACGTGGTGCAAAACGAGGGTTCCTACGAGAAGGGGTTCGACGCCACCCACAAGGCCCTCGAGTGGACCGATCCGGGCGAACCCAACGACGGTTTCCTGCGCCCCGACTCCCAGGTTGCTGTCGTCATGCTGTCCTACAACAACGACGCCGGGTCACAGATCACGCCCATGCAGCTGTCCAACTACCTCAACGACCTTCGCCCCAAAGACAGCCAGGTCGAGTTCCACTCCATCACCGATTCCGCGGACTATATCTTCGTCTCTAACCAGGTTGGCGGCATCCTTTGGCCACTCTTCGCCCAGCCACTCAACCCGTCGATGCAGGCAGTCACAGAGACCTTCGACGCCACGGAGTTCCCCCTCGAACAGTTCCCCGATGAAGCCACCCTGGTGGTGCAGGTCACCAATCCCGGTGGCACGGCCTACGAACTCACCGCGGACGAGTTCATCTACGCCGCCGATCTGAACTCGATCACCATTCACTCCGACCCGCCGCCCGATGCGGATGCCGAGCTGGCGATCACCTACCTCCCAATGTAGACAAGCAACCTAGCGTCGCCGCCCAACATAGGTGAGGAGCCCAAATAGGGATGGCCCGCTGCCGGCCTGGTCACAGCCGCGGGGATCGCGCGCGTCATCGTGATCGAGGCCGGACTGCCCTCCTCCCGACCCGAGCACCGTGACGGGCCACGTCTGATGGGCGGCGTCCCCGGCGTCGTCCAACACGTCCAGCGTGAACCAGAATGTCGCGCCAACGTGCGTTTTGGTGGGCGTCCAAGTGACCAGACCATTGGCGTCTACTGCGGCGCCGCTGGGTCCGGAGATGCGCCAGGTGAGGGCATCGTCACCGGGATCGGTGGCGACGGCCTGATAGGACCACGGGCTGCCCGGCAGACCCTCCAGCGCTGTGGGCAGGCTGGTGATGACCGGGGGCGCGTTGCCGACCACAAGAGGCAGCATCATCGTCTCGCCGTCCCCGTTGTCGTCGGTCACTGTGACAGCGGCGATGAACACGCCGTCACGCGCCCAGGTGTGCACCACGCTCGGCCCCTCGTCCTCCTCGCCGTCTCCGAAGTCCCAGCTGATAACGATGGGGTCGTCGTAGCCGGGGTCCGACGCGGTGGCGGCCATGGAGAGTGGGGTTCCTTCCACGGGTCCTCCGGAGATGATCAGGGCGTCGATCTGCGGCGGGAGGTTGGCGATGGAGATGGGGTGCTCGGCGATGTCGATGCCGCCGTCGCCGTCGTCAGCTGTCACGGTGACGATCCGGTCTCCGTCGTTGCCATAGGCGTGTTGCACGGTGCCACCGATGCCGATGTCGCCGTCTCCGAAATCCCACGTGAAGGTGATCGGATCGTTTCCGAGGTCGCTGCCAAACGCCGTGAACGGGACCGAATCCCCCTCATAGGCGAACAACACACCGAGGACGCTGTCGATGGTGGGATTCACGTTGTCGACCTGGACGTCCACGACCTGCTGCGCGAGCCCGCCGTCGTAGTCCGTGACAGTCAAGGTGACGGGCCAGGTGCCGCTGTCTGGGAAGGTGTGGTCGAGGACTGCGCCCACCACTGGATCTGAACCGTCGCCCAAGTCCCAAGCGAAGGTCAGGACGTCGAAGATGCCCGGATCGGTTGCGGTCGCTATGACGTAGCTGGGCGAGCTCTCCGTGACGATGTTCGGGATCACGCTGGTGATGATCGGGTCGGCATTCTCGACGGTCGCGACAAAGTCGAGCTCGGAGACCCCTCCGCGCACGTCGGTTGCGGTGACGGTGGCGTTGTACCAGCCGTCGTCGTCATAGGTGTGGTTGGCCGTGGGGCCAGGAATGATGGTGCCGTCGCCCATGTCCCAGGAGAAGGTGAACAGGTCGCCGCTCGGGTCGGTCGCGGTGGCGGTGATCTGGATCGGGCTACCCTCCACGATGAGCGGAGGCATCACGAGCGGATCGATGACTGGCGGGCCGTTCAAGATGTTGATGTCGATGTCTCGCTCGACCTTTTCACCGTCGTCGGCGAAGACGGAGAGCTTCATCGGGTAGACGCCCTCGGTGGGGTAGGTGTGGGTCACCTGAGCGGTCACCTCGGTGGGACTGTTGTCGCCGAAGTCCCAGGCATAGCTCGCGACTTCTGTGCCATCTGGCTGCTGTCCATAGGCCTCGTAGTTCAGCACCTCGCCTTCGAGGGCAGTGCGTGGGCCGTCGAGGAACACAATGGAGGTGACGCCCTTGGTGATGGCCCAGGTGTCGGTGACCTGCTCGTCGTCCTGGAGGAAGATCGCGTCCAGATTGTCGCCATCGATGTCGATGACGACGGATCCCAGGTGGCTCATGGAGACGTGCATGGCCGGATGATCGAGGGAGCCGCCACTGGTCTGGCCCGCGGAACCGGCGACGATGTAGACAGCCCCCTCGTTGGCGGCGAGACCTGCCGTCGGCTTGCGATAGGAGAAGCCGTCGTCGCGGGTGCCGTCGCTGTCGTCGAGGATCATGGACTGTTCGAGATCCGCCGACAGACCATAGTGCTGGTCGATGAGCATCGATCTCTCGTAGGAATGGCTGTGCCCGGTCAGAACCAGGTCGACGCCATAAGCCTCGAGGATGGGGTTGGCCCTCTCGCGCATCTCCATCATCCCTAGCTCGGAGTCGGAGTTGTGGGATCCGTGGCTGTACGGGGGATGGTGCCAGATGGCGATGATCCAGTCCTGTGTCGTCGCCGCGAGATCCAGATCGAGCCAGGTGAGCATGGCACCGCCCACGACGCGGCCGAGGGGATCGTCTGAATTCAGAGAGACAAAGTGGATGTTCGCGTAGTCGAAGCTGTAGTAGGACTCGGTCCCCGACGGCAGGCCACCGGCCTCGCCCTGGGTGGGAAGGCTGAACATGTCGTAGTACGGCCCGGTCTGGTTGATGTGGTCGATGCCTTCGTGGTTTCCGATGGTCAACCAGGCCGCTGTCTGGCTCAGGGTCTGCGGATAGATGTCGAAGAACTTCGCCTGGTATTCCTCGTCCCTTCCCGAGCCATAGGCGTTGTCGCCCAGGAAGAGCAGGACATCGGGGGCCGTGCCGTCGTACTCCCCATAGGCGTCGCGGACCGCTTCCTGGCTGACCGAGCCCGTGCCGGCGTCGCCGAGGGCCCAGATCCGGGTTGACTTCACCGTGCCGATGGTCGGATGGGTCGTGAAGAAGTGGTCGGCATCGTCGCCGGCGAGCACGCCTTCGGCACTGCCAACCGCGTAATAATAACGTTGATCTGCTGATAGTCCGGAGATTTCGATCTCGTGATCGAGGGCGACCGTCGGGTCGGCGAGCTGGCTGTCGAGCACTCCTTGGGTGGTGCCGTACCAGACAGTCGCATCGGACGGCCCTAGCGATCGCCACCGGAGGATGGCACTTGTGTCGGTGGTCCGCTGCAGGTAGGGACCGCGGGTCGCCGATGTTGGACCGTCAAAGGCACTCAGTGACAGGTCGAAGGACATGTCCCAGCTGGCGATGCTGTCCTGGTGGATCTCGACGGCCAGGGTGTTGTCTCCGTCGACCAGGAGCGTGGCGTCGACGACGTAATCGGCGAAGTTGTAGGTCTGGAGGCTCGGAGCGAGGGCCACAGTCGCTGGGGTCACCACGCCGATCGGGAGGTTGACCCTGTGTAGCTCGACGCCGTTCAGGTAGACCAAGGCGGCATCATCATAGCGGATACGCAGCACCGCGCCGGTCATGCTCTGCGCATCGATGACATCGAAGACGCGGCGAAACCAGGTGGTGATCGGCTTGTTGTTCGGATCGAGACCGTAGTCGATCGTGGTGACCAGATTCCCTATCCCATAGCCAAACACGCCCGGTCCCTGCGCCCAGCCGGAGTCATCGAAGGCAGGATCCATCCAGGTCGGCCCCGGGTCCACCCCGTTGTCGAGGTAGCTCCAGATGCCACCCTCGGGAACCAAGGCAAATTCGGCCGCCTGTGACGTGAGTGCAAGTACTAGCCAGATCATGGTTTCAAGCTCTCGATAGCCAGGTTCGATGATGGGATTGATTCCCACTTTCGCGGCGAGGATGGGCCACTGCAGCCGAGCTCCACGAGCGGCAAGCCTCGAGGAGAAGCCGAACCATCGCCGGAGTCTACCCGACGTATTGCCCACCAGCCATTCGCGACACCCTCATCTCCGGGGTTCGGGTCCGGCCCGTGAAGGATACAATCAGGACACGGGAGACGCGGGATGGCAATGCAGCAGTTCGGGTTTGCAGGCGCCGGTGGCCTTGTGCTCCTGGTTCTCTGCGCGTGCACCGGATGCAAGAGCCCCGCCGAACCCGACAGAGAGGTCCCCGACACGGGTGAGGAGCGTGTGGCGGAGATCCGCACCGTCGACATCGTGGCGGTAGACCCCGCAAATGCCGAGCACACCGAGCACCACTCCACTGTCTCCGCGCTGAAGATGGACGGTGCACTCACCATCGACGTGACCTACAACCAAGGCGGCGCACCCCTTGGAAATGGCATGGGAGCGAGCTTCGACCTCGAGCTCGGACAGCCCGACGCGAGCCCGCGCCCCAGAGCCGAGCCTTGGCTGCTGTTCAAGACCCCCGGATCGGGTCCATCCCGTCCAGAGGTGACGACGGAAGAGGAGACACGCGTTGTGGCCTGGAACTCCAAGTTCGACGTGCACATCGCCCGCTTCGACGACGCCGGCCAAACAGATCCACCCGTGCAGGTGAACAGCTCCCAAGGCAACGTCCCCCAGCGGGGATTCCCGGACGTCGCGTTGCTCGAGAGTGGATGGGTCATTGTCTGGGAGTCTGTGAATGACCTGGAATCCCCAGCCAGTCGCTACTTCTTTCGGCGTCTCGACAGCCAGCTGGTGCCGATGGGAGATGAGGTCGAGCTCGCCAACTCCGAGCGGGGCAGTCCACCAGCGGTCGTTGCGCATCAGGGGGGATTCGCCACCGTCTGGACCGAGTGGCACGGGAACTACAGCGAGGTCTGGGTTGCCAACTTCGGCCCGAGCGGCGACGCCGAATGGGGTCCAGTTCTCCTCCAGACGACAGCCTCGGACGTTGCAGCGTCGCGTCCCGGAATCGCCGCAAACGTGATGGGCGATCTGGTGCTCAGCTGGAACACGACCGACGGGAATGGAACTGAGTTCGGAGCCAAGATCAACGTCATGGATAGCTCCGGAAGTGTGCTGTTTGCCGATCCGATCGAGGTCGGGACGACGGGGCCGTCGAGCCACGCCGTCGTCGGTCTGGCCGGAGACACGGCGATCGTGGCGTGGGAGGAGCGGGACCTCGTCTTCCTCCAGCCGTTCGACATCCGATCCGGCGAGCCTCTCCTCGACCCGCTACCCGCTGACGAAGCTCCCGCTTTCAACCGCAGCTACCCGTCCGTCTACGTCGTCGAGACCCTCCCCCGGCAGCTCGGCATCGCGCTCAGTTGGAACGACATCGAGGTCCAGAGGGGACTTTCGTCGGTGCATCTCGGACTCTACGAGCTCGACATCTGACTCAAGGCAGGTCTGCGGGCCAGGCGACTTCGAAACCGATGCGCTGTACGTGGGGCTCGACGCGCTCCACCTGGTCACGAACCTCTGCCCAGAGCTCCAGCATCTCCGGTGAGCTGGTTGTGACATCGGGAGCTTGCTCATCGGGATCTGAGGTCAGATCGTAGAAGCCGATGCCGGCCTGCTGCTGAGCCAACTCCTCGTCAGTCTGCTCAGGATCGGCGAACGCCCAATGGATTTTTTGGTCCCCGCGCACCGCGCTCTGGATGGGTCCGGCGCGTCCGACCACCACCGCAAAGCGGGTCCGCACCGTTGGAATCTCGTGCAGGGGCAACGCGGTCACGACATCGGGTCGCTCGATACCGTACAGGTGAAGCAGCGTGGGCGTGAGGTCGCTGCCCGCAACCGGAAGATCCGTCTGCCCTCGCTCGAGCCCCTTGGCCCAAAAGAACAGGAGGGCGTCATTTTCCTCGGGATGTAGCAGGTTGCCGTGGGACTGTAGACCGTGCTCGAAGAACTGCTCTCCGTGGTCGCTCCAGAAGACCACCAAAGTGTCATCGAGCAGCCCGAGATCATCGAAGCGATCCCAGACATCGGCGAGACGGTCGTCGAGCCACTGAATCTCGCCCTTGTACCGAATGCGGATGTGCTCCTTGATCTTCTCCTCGAGCTCCGCATCGAGCAGGCCAGCGTCCATGTCCATCAGGGCCTGGTTGTGGTCGTCGGAGTCGGAGAGGTCGTAGGGAACCGGCCCGAGGGCCTCGAGCTCCCTGAGGTAGTCGATGGGCGGATCGTAAGGTTTGTGCGGATCCATCAGGTGCATATGCAGGAACCATCCCCGCTCCACCTGCCCGCCTTGTTGGGCGTCATCGAGGAGTGCCAGACCGGCATCGAACACCCGAGTCGCCTCTCCTGCAGACCGCACCTCGACCTCGTCATATCCTGCGGTGGTCCCATGTCCTGGCCCAAACACGTTGTTGGCGGTGACGAGGATGTTGTAGAAGCCCGCATCGCCCATCCACTCCGCCAGGAACCCGGTGCCAGCTGGGTATGGCACCATCGGCACGGGCCGGGATCCAGCTTGCGGGAGCACTTGGGTCTGCTCGGCGAGCTCGAGGGAAGTTCGTCCGCTCAGGACGCAGGCTGTCGTGGGAAATGTCCAGTTGGCACACGCGTGCATGTCGTCGACGGCGAACCCATCGTCGGCGAGCTGGGACAGGAATGGCATGCGCTCCCCACCGCCGTATCGGGCGAGCTGGTCGGCCCGAAAGGTATCGATAGAGATCATCAAGATGTTGGATGGCACCTTGCCGGAGAACTGCAGCAACGAATCGGTAGAGCCCAAGGTCGTTTCGTCCGAGTCACCCTGATCGGCCGGGTCGTCGGGACCCTTGCAAGACGCCAGAATGAGAGCCAGGAAGATCAAACGCACTGTGAATGGGTACGCTCCTCCCGTGAGATTCGCAATTGCAGCGCATTTCCGAGGTCACTTACCTCGTACACACACAGCCGCTATGGCGACCGAGGTCACGGCGATCCCCACGAACGTCAGCACCGACGCGGGGAGCAGGAAGTTTCGGTCACCGCTCAGCCAGAACCCCGTGTGGATGGCGATCGCAATAAAGCCAATGCTCGCGGAGAGAGCTCCGTACTTCCAGGCTTGTGGAGCTTCCCGAGCGACGGCGTCGCTGCCCATGAACAGGGGGATGACCAGCAGCGCGTTGCAGAGGAGGAAACCTTGAACACCGCCGGGCAGGCCGAAGATCACCCACTCTTCGCACCAGGCAGCCTCGACCTGGTGGGTGAGGAGCAGGAGGAGGTTCATCGGGTAGAGGATCCGTAGCATTGTGTGGCTCCAACAGTTCTACAGGGGAGCCAAGCAAGCCCCGTGCCACCCGCCAGTGAGCCAAAAGCCAGGTTCCGGCGGGCTCCGTGGGCTGGGTCGTTGCATCCGCGCCGCGTCGCGTTGTGGGATTGCAACGCTAGGGATGGCTTTCGGGGCCAACCAGATCGAGGTAGTACCCGACGGCCTGAGAGATGTGGCCCAGGATCTCTAGCTGGCCGCCAGTGAAGGCCTCGCTGCCGGCGCTCTCGTAGATGGCGAACACGCCTTGTCGTTCGCCGTGCTGCCGGATCGGCGTGCACATCACCGGCCCGATTCCATTGATGGGCTCGCCGAAGAGTCCATCGGATACCGCCGACTCGTTCACGGCTTTTCCATCGTCTGCGCATCGCCCGACCGCTCCGCGACCCCACTCGATGGGTCGCTCCAGCTCGGCCTTGTGCGGTCCGGACGCCACCACACAGGAAATGGGTGCCAGCGGGTCGTCGAGGTCGCGTAGGTAGACGCCCCCCCCCTCGCACCCAAGGGTGCGTTCGGCGAACTTCATGACATAGGTGACGGCCTCGCAGATATCGTCGCCATAGTTGGTGTGGAGCTCGGCGAGCTTCATGAAGGACGAGGTGAGGTGCTGCACCGTGTCGCCAGGCGAGTAGCTACCGCCCGGTGACAGGGTCGACAACGCCATGTCTGGATGGGGCATCGGGAGGCGAAACACGTCGAGGATGCCGTTCTGGACCGTCGCGTCGGGAGCAATCACATCGATCTTCAGAGCGTCATCTGGCAGATCGATGCAAGCGCTCACACCGTCCTCGTACAACGAGACGCCCATCTTCTTGGCGTGCACGGTGAGGTGCATGCCGCGGAGACCGAGGACCAGTGCATCGAACCAGGACGCGGCCTCGACGGTGAGGCGCTTGGTGAAGGCGCTGTTCTCGCCCGTTCCGCGGGCGTGGATCTCGTACTCCAAGAGGCTCCCAGGTCGGCTCTTCTGTAACCTGAGCCGATCTCGATGGAAGCCCAATGGAGACCCAGGCACCTTCGGAGTGCCTGGGTGTTTCAGGCTCGAAGGGCGCGAAGTCCGCCGATCAGGCCCATGGTGGCCATCATCGCCGACATCGCCATGGACGTCAGGCCCAACGCGCAAGCGGTGTCGATCCACAGCTGCACCGAGGTGGTCTGGAGGACGGCCCCGACCGTGCCCTGACTGACGAGTTCAGAGAAGAAGACGTGACAGAAACCGGCTCCCGCACCCAGCGACAGCACCAGGGTGGCAAGCGCGCCCACTGTGACGCCGTACAGCGCCCTCGCGGGCCGAATCGTCTCGCGCAATCCGTCGGAAGTCGATCGCTGAACCGCTACCGACGTCAAGCCGAGGATCGAGCTCTGGACCGCTGTGAAGATGATCGGGATCAACGCGATCGCGAGGCCCAACATCGCCAACAATTGAGCCTTGTCACCGGCTTGGGAGGTGGCGTGCAGTGCCATTCTCAGTCCCATCCAGGTCCCCGTGAATCCCGTGGCGAGCACGCCCACCACCAGACCGTCGTCCAGGCCCGGGAATCGCGTCCTCTCGCCCAGCTTGTACTCGATGGCCATCAGGCCCAGGCCACCCGCAAAGATGGCCATGGCCACCAGGTTGAAAATCCCGCCATCCGCGAACATCGTCAGCATTCGTCACTCCCAGTTGATTTCAGGAGATGGGACGCGAGCGCGACCGTGGGGTTCCGGCCAATGCGTCAAAGAATCGTCTCGCCCACCCTAGAAGCCCAGCACGACCCGACCGGCGCGTCCCCGTTCGTGGCTGCGTTGGACCGCGGCGCGCCATTGGTCCCGACCATAGCTGCGATCGACCACCGCACGGAGCTGGCCAGCGGCGGCCCACTGGGCAATCTCCTCGAGCAGGGAAGCGTCGCCACGGTCGACCATCAACCACTTCGTTGTGCCTGAGAAGACAATGTCGACGAGGTTCTTGAAGGGGTCAGCCGGCACGAATGCACCATCCGCGGCGAGAAGATGGCGAACCTGGCGGAGGCGGAGCGTATCGCTGAAGTCGAGGATCGCATCGTAGATACCGGACATTTGCTCGATCTTCGTCGCGCGGTAGTCGACGACTTCGCTCGCGCCGAGCTCGACCAGCAGTTCGTGGTGGGCACCGCCGGCCACAGCCGCGACCTCGGCACCGAGCACGCTCGCAATCTGCACCGCCATCACACCCACGCCCCCCGAGGCGCCGAAGACCAACACACGATCGCCGGCTTCGACCGAAGCCACCTCTCGCAAGGCGACCAGCGCTGTCTGTGCTCCCATGGGCAGCGCGGCTGCGTGCTCGAGCGACATGCCATCCGGAACCTTTGCCAAGAAGGCCTCGGGGATGGCGACATAGTCGGCGTGGGATTTGTGGCCCGCGACCATGTCGACGTAGCCCATGACGCGCTGACCCACTGAGAAATGCTGGCCTTCTGACTCCACGACTCCAGCGAACTCCAACCCGGTGCGGATCGCGACCGGCGCCCCACGCAGCCATCCGAGCAGACGCAGCAGCCCGTTCTGGGCGAGCTCGAACTCGTGCCCATTCACCGTGCTGTGGGCGACGCGCACCACAACCTCGCCCTTGCCCGGGGTCGGGATGCTGAGGCCGTTCTGGAGGTTGGGATGCCCTTCGGCGTCGAGCACGAGGCCGTGCATGGTGTTCATGAGTGCTCCTTTTAGGTCACATGACCTATTGCTGTCTTAGGTCGCCTGACCTAGTTTGGCAAACACAAAGTCGAGGGAAGCTCATGGGAGAGCGTGGTGCCGCCACCCGCCGCAAGATCGCCGACGCCGCGCTGCAGGTGCTGCGCGAAGAGGGCGCCCGCGGGCTGACGATGCGGCAGGTCGCTGTCCGAGCCGGCCTGGCTCTCAGCAACCTGCAGTACCACTACCCGTCGCGGGAGGCGCTGTTGGCCGGGCTCGTCGACTGCCATCTCGCCGCCTGCGACGAGGCGATGCAGAGAGGACTGCAAGAGGGTGTCGGAGATCCGCTCCTGGAGACGCTTCGTGTCAGCCTGTGCGATTCAGAAGTGCTGGCCTCGGCCCGCGTTTTTCGCGAGCTTTTCGCCCTAGCAGAGCAGGACCTGGGGGTACGCCAACGTCTGCACGCTCACTTCCGAGTCATGCTCGAGGACGCGGTGAACGGGATGGCTGCGCTCGGGACTGGGCTACCTCGAGAGTCCCTCACCGAGGTGGCGACTGTCCTGTTGACGAGCATCGAGGGGTACTATCTGCTCTCCGAGGTCACGCCCGTGAGCGGAGAGCGTCTCGCTGTGGTGCTCGCCGACCTGGCGGTGTCGATGCTCACCGCCCGGTGACGCCGCGGGCGGCCTCGACATCGGCCAGCGCCACACCAATGGCCGCACGGCCCAGCGCCACGGCCACCGCAGCCTCATCCCGTTGCCGTCTCGCATCGAGCCAAGCTGTGATGCCCTCCAGCCCAGCCAGGTAGCGCTCGTCGGTGAGCTGATGGGCCTCCCGAGCGGCCTTGTCGGCACGCTCCAGCGCCGCGAGGGCGTCGCCGGCTGCGTAGTAGTGCGCCTCGGCGGCGACCCGCGCAATGGCGAGCGCCCGCTCCTGGGCCTCCATGGCGGCCTCGGCCTCGCGAACGTCGGCGTCGGCCGCGACGGCTCCCGCGATCTCATCGACGGCCACCAGCGGCTGCTCGGCACGGACCCCGACCGACCAGCCCGGCCCTGCAGGATTCCCCTGGGACGCGTATTCGGCGACGGTTCCCCGCAGAGAAATCGCCGGTCCAAGATCCCACCACGCCGCACCCCGAGCCGCCTTGGTCGACCGCCAGGCCTCCCGAGCCGCCTCTAGAGCGGGATGGGCACCCTCGGCGGATTCTACAGGACTCCACTCCACTTCGGCGATGTCACAATCCGCGGTGATCGGTTCCAGGATCAGGCCATTCAGCCGCGCGCAAGCGTCGATGGCCCGAGCGCGGGCAGACGCCAGTTCCGCTGCAGACCGCGCTGCCGCCGCCTCCGCACGAGATCGGTCCGCCGGCGGCCGAAGTCCAGCTTCGACCAGGGAAGCTACCGCCTCCGCCCCCTTCTCGGCGTCGGCCACCAGCCCGATCCGCAGCTCGACTTCAACAGCCGTTGCCCACGCCGCGGAGTACGCGATCGTCGACGAGCGCCTCGCTTCCACCAGGGACCACCGCAGGAGTGCCTGTTGACCTGCAGAGGATCTTCGCGCAGCCGTGGCCGCCGACCAGCGCGCAGGATCGACCAGAGCCCAGGTTCCCTCGAGTCCTGCGCCGATCTGCCAGGCTACAGGACGCTCGAATCCAAAAGACGTGAACCCGGCGCCTGCCGAGGCGTCCACAAATGCCACGACGCCGGGAAGCACCGTCCCCAGAGCACTCCCGGAGCGCGCGCGCGCGGCGTCGGCCCTCGCCTGAGCCTGCTGGACCTCCAGGGACTTCAGCGCCGCGGCTTCGCGGGTCTCCTCCAGATCGAGGGCCGAGGCGGACAGGGCCAGGAACACCCAGATCACGTCGCCTTCCAGACCACGGAGCGAATCCGCCACAGGACAGCGAACACCGCGGGCACCGCCACGAGGGTCAACAGCGTCGAGAATGCCAGCCCGCCGAGCACGACCGCCCCCACGCCGCGGTACAGCTCGCTGCCGGAACCCGGGAAGATCACCAGGGGTGCGAGCCCCGCCAGCGAGGTGAGCGTGCTCATGAAGATCGGTCGCACCCGGGCCGATACCGACTGCCCGAGGGCCTCGGCGAGCACCGTGCCGCCGCGAAGCCGTGTCAGGGCACCATCGACGACGAGAATCGCGTTGTTGACCACCACGCCGATGAGGATGACGAACCCCATGGCGGTCATCATGTCCAGGGGTTGGGTGCCGAGAACCAGGTCGACGAAGCGCAGCCCCGCGAGACCGCCCACTGCGGCAAAGGGCACCGCGACCAGGATAGCCACCGGCGCGACGAAGTCCTCGAACAGGGCTGCCAGGAGCAAGAAGCTGATCACCAGCGCCATGAGAAGGGTCGCTCCCATGCGGTATTTGGCGTCCTGTAGCTTGTCGGCCGTGCCCGCGAGCTGGACCCGCACATCCGGGGGAATGGCACCCTGTGCCCGCAGGGGCTCCACCACCTCGGCCTCTATAAGCTCCATGGCCCGCTCCAAAGCCATCTCTCGAGACGGACTCACCTGCAGAGCGATGGATCGAGCGCGCTCCACCCGGCGGATCGAGGTTGGACCGACCGACTCGGTGAGGTGGACGAGAGTGCCGAGCGGAACGACATCTCCACGCGGTGTCGCCACTGGACTGGCCAGCAGAGAGCTGCCGTCGGTAGCTCCCCCGGTGCTCGGACGCAGCACCACGTCGAGCTGGGGCTGCCCCTCGGGAGCGAACTCACCCACCTGCCAGCCGTCGACCAGAGCATCGACCGTGGCGCCGATCTGCGCTCCCGTCATGCCGTGGCGGGTGGCCTCGCGACGGTTCGGGGTCAGCCGCATCTCCGGCGCACCCAGATCCAGGGAGGGAACCGGGCGAATCTGGGCATCGGGCATGGCCTGGCGCAAGCTGCCCATCATCCTGCCGCCGAGTCCGACGAGCTGATCGAGTCGTGGCCCGGTGATCTCGACTTCCACCGCTCTCCCGCTGCCGATGGAGCGCCCGAAGAGGCTGGCCTGGGTGGCGATCCCGAAGGTGCCTGGAACCTGGGCCTGCAGGGTCCGGTAGTACTGGACGAGCTCGCCAATTCGGCGCGGATCCTCGGTCGAGGCACCCATGAATGCCGCCGCTGGCCGAGCAACGAAGAACGACCGCTTCACTGCGGGAACGCCGTCGACATCGACACCGCGGTGCTCCTCCAGCTGATCCTGGAAGGACCGGCCGATCTTCATGATCTCCGGCACCGAGTAGCCCGGGGGCGGGATGAGGATGCCAAAGAGCAGGTTGCGGTGACCAGTCGGCAGATACTCCAGCGGCGGCATCAATATCAGCGCAAGCAGCATGGAGGTGGCGACCAGACCACCACCGACTGCCCCAGCACGCAGGATCGAGCTACACAACCACGTGACAAGCGCTCCGATGAGGTCCCGAGCGCGCGCGGCCAGGCGGACCGGCAACGACGGCACCTCGGTGGGCGGCACCGGCTTGAGCACCCGGGCGGCGAAGCTCGGCACGGCCAGGACCGAGACCACCAGGGACAAGAACACCGCGACCGTCATCGCCACCGCCACGTCGCGAAGAAGCTCTCCGACCTCGGTCGACCAGGTGATGATCGGCACGAACACGGCGGCGGTGGTCAGCGTCGAGGCCAGGATGGCTCCCCAGACCTCTCGGGTCCCCTCCAGGGAAGCGGTGTGGGCGTCTACCCCCCTTCTTCGCCAGGTATCGATGTTCTCCAGCACGACGATGGCGTTGTCGACCACCATACCGACAGCGAACGCTAGTCCGGCCAGCGAGACGACATTGACGGTGCGTCCGAGCAGAGACATACCCAGGGCGGTGCCGATCACGCACACCGGGATCGCGGTGCCGACCACCGACGCGGCGGGGACACTGCGCAGGAAGATCACCAGGACCATCACTGCTAGCGCACCGCCAAGGACGAGGTTGTTACGGACTAATCGCAGGGCGCCGCGGATGTAGGCCGTCTGGTCCGCGGCGACGCGCAGATGCAGCCCCATGTCGGCGAGGTACTCCTCGTTGAGCTCCGCGACGACCCGATGAATCTCGTCCGTGACCTCGAGCACGTTGCTGCCCGCCTCCCGAGAAAAGAGGAAGGCCATGGATTCGTGGGTGTCCCCCATCACGTAGGCTGTCCGCTCCCGCAACCCCTCGCTGACCTTGGCCACGTCGCCGAGGGACACCGGTCGGCCGTCGTCATCCACGGCGAGCACGAGATCCTCTAGATCGCTGATCTCCCTGGGAGCAGCGAGGGTTCGCACGACATAGCGCCGCTTGCCCATGTCGATGTCTCCGCCAGATACGTCGCGCAGCTCACTGCGGATCGCCGCGGCGAGCTGCCCCACTCCAACCCCGCGGCTAGCCAGCGCGGTCGGGTCGAAGGCGACGACGACCTCGGTTTCCCTGCCTCCGAAGAAGCGGGCGCCAGCAACCCCGTCGATCCGCTCCAATCGAGGGAGGAGGGTCTCTCCGACCCAGGTTCGGTATTGACCGACGTCGCTGCCGTCATCGGCCTGCAGGAGGATGACCGCGAGGGGAGGGCCTGCGGAGTCAGCAGTCGTAACGACAGGTTGATCGGCGTTTTCTGGGTAGCGAGGCACCTGCGAGAGGCGGTTGGTCACCCGCACCAGTGCCTCTCCGATCTCGGTGCCGACCTCGAACTCGAGAGTCACGGAGCCCTGTCCCGAGGAGGCTTCCGACGTCATGCGATCGAGCCCCTGGACCGACTTCAGCACCTCTTCCTGCTCCTCGAGAATCTCTCGCTCGACCTCCTGTGGAGCGGCGCCACTCCAGCGCGTGGTCACGGTCAGCGACGGGATGGCGATGTCCGGCGTGAGCTGGATCGGCAACCGCACCAGGGACAGGGAGCCGAAGAGCACCACCAGCACCACACCGACGAGAATGCTCACCGGCCGCCGGATGGCGATGGCGATCAGGCCGTCGTTCACGGGGCTTCCGTGCGCAGGTCCTGGCCCGGCCGGAGGCGCTCGTTGCCCTTCACCACCACTGAGTCTCCGGACTTCAGCTCGTCGGCCCGCACCACCGCTTCGTCGGCGCTAGTTGCCAGCACCTCGACGGAGACCAAGACCGCCTTTCCATCTACCATTTCGGCGATCCGCGCACCTGCGGGACCGAGCACCAAGGCGTCGCGAGGCACGACGATCCCCTGCTGGGTGGCGACGTCGAACACGACCTGCACGCTGGAGCCCGGCATCAAGGCCCCCTTCTCCTCGGGAACCACACGGACCAGGACCGTTCGAGTGGTGGGGTCGAGGGCGGGCACGATGCCGGCGATGGATCCGGGCACCGGCGGCACGGCGTTCAGGGTTGCGACGTCTCCGACCGTGAGTGCGGGCGCGACGTGGGGTGGCACCGAGACCACAACCTCGACCGCGTCGGACGACACCAGATCGAGGACCCGCTGGCCTGGACTCACCCAATCCCCGACATCCACCCGACGGGCGGCAACAACGCCCGTGAATGGTGCCCGAACCCGATGCTGGGAGTAGATCGCCGCAGCTTCATCGGCGGCGGCGGCCAGGCTCTCATGGCGCGCGGTCGCGGCCCGCATTCGAGCCTGGGCCTGCTCCAACTCGTGCTCGGCAACAACGCCCTCGGAGACCCGTTGCAGCCGAGCAACCTGGGATTCTGCCTCGTCCAGAGTCGCTCTCGCCTCGTTCCGTGCCCCTTCCGCGGCGCGCAGCCTCGCTCGGGCCGCCCCGGAGTCGACTTGGACCAGGATCGTGGAGACGCCGACATGATCTCCCTCTCTGACCGTGACCTCCTTGACCTCGCCCGTGGCCCCAGCTGCGAGCTCGGCGCGCTCCAGTGCACGCACGTCACCGAGGAAGGATTGGGGAGTCTGCAGCGTGCCTTCTCGGGCCTCGGCGACCTCGACCAGGACCGTGCGCGGCGCCCTCCCCTCCCCTCCGTCTTGGAAGGAACAAGCGCCGAAAAACAAGCTTAGCAACAGGGTGCACATGCCGTAGCTCCGTAGCACGCGCCGGCTCTTCGATCCCCACGCGGCGGCGACGAATGGATCAACGGCGGATACTGGGACGCCGAGGGCAAGGAATGGCGATCTCGGGCCGGACCCGGACCAGCGACGAAAAGGGAGCACGGATCTGGGTGTATCCGCGCCAGATCGACGGGCGCTACAACCGAATCCATGTGCTCACTTCCGCCGGCCTGCACGCGTTTCTGTTCTTCACCCCCTGGATCCCGGTCGGCGGCCATCCGGCCCTCAACATCGACCTTCCCGCCCGTCAGGTGTGGGTGCTCGGACACTTCTTCACGGCTTCCGACGCCATCTTTCTGATGCTGCTGGGGCTGTTGTCTGCCTTTGCCCTGTTCTTTTTCACATCGCTGTACGGTCGGCTGTGGTGCGGCTTCACGTGCCCACACAGTGTGTTCCTGCTCCGCTGGGTGCTGCCCATCGAGCAGTGGATCGAGGGCGACCGCAGCGCGAGGATGAAGCTCGACCGCGGCCCATGGACGTTCGACCGGGCGTGGCGAAAGGGCGCGAAGTGGCTGCTGATATGGATGGTCTCGCTGGGCCTGTCCATGGCTTTCATGGGCTTCTTTGGCGATCCGTGGCTGCTCTGGACCCTGCGAGAAGGCTCTGCCGACTACGCGGTGGTGGCCTTCCTCACTGTGCTCTGGTTCTTGGACCTCGCCTGGTTCCGGGAGCAGCTCTGCAACTACCTGTGTCCGTATGCGCGCTTCCAAGGCGCCTTGATGGACGAACAGAGCCTGGTCATCAGCTACAAAGAGGTCCGTGGCGAGCCGCGGGGTGGTGGCAAGGTCGCTGTGAGAGAAGGGCGCTGCTTCGACTGCGACCGCTGCGTGGATGTGTGTCCACAGGGCATCGACATCCGCGATGGCTTCCAGCTCGAGTGCATCTCCTGCGGAAAGTGTGTCGACGCTTGCGTGGACGTGCACCAGCGCACCAAGTCCACCTTCGATACGCTCGTGGACTACGACACAATCGCCGCCGCAGAGGGACGACAAACCGGCACGGGCATGCGCACCGTTCTCTATGGCGGCATCCTCGTGGTGCTGACTGCGGCGGGAGTGGGCCTGCTGGCGCTTCGACCGCCGTTTCAGGCCTCGGTGAACCGTTCTCCCGGTTCTCTGTACCAGCTCGATGACGATGGTTTCGTGCGCAATATCTTCCTGGTGCGACTCACCAATACCAAGGTCACTCCTGCCTCCTACGCGTTCACTGTCACAGGTCTGGACGGGCTCGAGGTGGCGGTTGCCCCGGTGAAACTCGCCGCGACCGAGTCTCGCACTGTGCCGCTAGTGGTTCGCATCCCCGCGGCGGGAGTGGTCGACCGCACCTACCCGATCACGGTGAAGATCGATGACGGTTCGGGGGTGGTCAATATCGAGAGCACCTTCAAGACCCCAGGTGCGATCTCGGATACGGGCTCACATCTGTGACGGAGTCGGTCAAATGACGTACACTGTTCCGCGATGCGGCCCAGACCCGAAGTTCATCTCGAGCTCGCGCGACCTCCCGAAGAGGTGCTCCAGCAGTTTCGCCAGACGCTCGCCAATCCAGAGAGCCTGTGTGAAGGCCACGTCGGTAGCGCCGAGTTCTCCCTGACGCTTCGAGGTCCAGAGCGCCACGCGTGGTCGCCGTGGATCTCCCTCGAGGTACGGGCCAACGAAGGAGGCACGGCCATCAAGGGTCGCTTTGGCCCACACCCCAACCTGTGGACCGGCTTTGTCCTGCTCTACTCGTCCGAGGTCTTCATCTTCCTGATGGGCGCCATGCTCGGCTCTGTACAGCTGATGATGGGGGACGCCCCCACGGGACTGCTCGTGCTCGGAGCGGCTAGCTTCGGGCTCGCCATTTCCTGCGGCATCGACCTATATGGTCGGAAGCTAGGCCGATCCCAGATGGAACGGATTCGCGGCTTTGTCGAGGCGGTTCTGCTGGATGCGCGCGAGGTTCGCGAGGTCCGCATCACAGCGCGATGATTCCCTCCGCCTCGGCAAGCAACGCCAGCCGACCCTGCATCGTAGCGCTGGTTCCCGCGAGCATACGCCGAGTCTCGTCGAGCACCTCGGACAGCGCGACCCGACGGACCGATGGATCGACGGTGGCTTCCCCGGCATCTCGTGGCTCCCAGGCCATCATCACGTCGGTCGCACCCTGCTCCAGTGCCATGACAGCGGCAAGGGCCAGTCGCTGCGCGATCAATCGGTCGAGAGCTGAAGGGCTCCCACCTCGCACCAGGTGTCCGAGGATGGTGGCGCGGATGCCTACTCCGGGCACGTCGCGCTCGAGCACCCCCTGAAGCCGATCCACGAGCTGGGCGGTGGGCACGCTCATTCCCTCGGCCTTGACGATGAGCACCCGCTTCTTGCCGCGCTCGTCGGTGAAGCTGTCGCGGAGCAGCTGTCCGAGACGCTCGACCACCGTGTCCTCGGAGTCCCCGCGCTCTCCATACAGGATGGCGTCCGCGTCCGCGGCAATGCCGGCGCGCATGGCCAGGTATCCGCAGTCCCGACCCATCACTTCGACGATGAACGCCCGACGGTGGGCTCGGGCGGTGTCCGAGATGCGGTCGCAGGCGTCGACGATGGTGTTGACCGCGGTATCCACCCCAATCGCCAGGCGGGAGTGTCCCACGTCGTTGTCGATGGAGGCGGGCAGACCGACCACTTGGCAGGCGCTTCGCTTTGCGAGCACGTGTGCACCAGTGAGGGATCCGTTGCCCCCGACCACTACCAGCCCGTCCAGCCCCAACTCCTTCACTCGCTGGACCGCGAGCTGCTGACCCTCCTCGGTGGGATAGCGCAGTGAGCGCGCCGACCCCAGAACGGTGCCGCCGTATCGTGAGATGCCGTCGACATCGGCCAGGGAGAGCTCCACTGCGTCTCCGGCCAAGAGCCCTTCATATCCCTGACGAACGCCGATAACGGTGTGCCCGCGGGCCAGTCCACCCCTGACGACCGAGCGGATCGCGCCGTTCATGCCAGGCGCGTCGCCGCCGGAGGTGAGGATGCCGATCTGCATGTCTTCTCCCATCGGAAGGCCGGAGACTACCAGTGCCAGCGCAATGCGTGTGCCAGCGCAATGCGGAGCGCAATGCGGAGCGCAATGCGGGGTCAGGTCTTTGCGGAGCGCAATGCGGGGTCAGGTCTTGAACAACAGTTTCCCACCCGCCGAGAGTCCGCCTTGTTCGGGGCCATCGCCGGGGGTCAGGTCTTGAACAACAGATCTCGGTGCCTTTCCCGGTCGGCACACCGCTCGAGGCAGATCGTTGCGAGATCCGGCCTGAGCAAACTGTTGTTCAACACCTGACCCCTCGGACTCTCCGCGTCGAACGCAGCCTTTGAGGCGTGATCAAACTGTTGTTCAAGACCTGACCCCGTTTATTCGCCGGCTAGCGAATGACGACCCGGGTGGTGGCTCCTCGGCCGAAGGTCTCCGGGTGGTACATCTCCTCGGCCTTGGGTGGCGGCACGACGAACTGCCCGGGAGTCGTGGCCCGAGCGACGTAGGTGTACTCGTGAACGCCGTCCCAGAGCAGGCTGGTGAAGGCCTCGACCCGCTCGTCGCGCAGGTTCTCGTGCTCGTACCAGGTCCGATTCCACCACCAGTATCGTCCCTGGTTCGCGGTCGGATCCTGGGGGAGCGCCCCGGTCACCTTGAGCGCAGGATTCATGGCCTCGAAACCGGCGGGAAGCGGATCGACTAGCGCCACGTGATACCGCCGCCCGGTGGCCACCATCGTCACCCGCACCCGGACCTTGGCGCCGGCCTTCACGTACCAGATCTTGTCCTTGCGAACGACGTCACCCGGATCGTCCACCGCCTCGTAGGTCCGCTGCACGGTGAACCCGCGATCCGCAGGATCGAGGCGCAGATCTCGCGGCGCATAGCGCATTCCGATCCGGTAGTACATCCGGCCAACGCCGTCTTTCTGCAAGACCAGATCCTGCGCGCCCTTCGTCTCCGTCAGGTAGCCCATGGGGATGTCGATCCGAGCTCGCTCCGTCGTTCGACCCTTAAAAGTGTGATCTCCGGCGTAGCCCTCTCCGAGCCAGGCCCGGGCCACGAAGTCCGGCGTCTGTGCCTCGAACTTGTTGAAGTAGGCGTCCATGGCCACCAACACGAAGGCGTTCTCCTGGGTGTTGCCCCAGCGTCCGCGTTTCTTGTGCGCGAGAAGACCGCGAACTACCTTAGGAATGAGGTCGTTCTCCGGCTTGACCTTCACCAACGCCTCGAGCAGTACGCCGTCGACGCGCCGGTCGCTGTGGAGGAGTACGTGGGCTGCATCGTCGCCGTAGCTGGTGACAAAGTGTGCGGCCGCGGCGGTCTCGCTGACCTTGTTCATCCAGTTCCGCTCGATCTGGGCGACGATGTCATCGGCCTTGTCGGCGGCGAGCACGTGAAGCAGCCAGCCCTGAGCCTCGAGAGAGAGGCTGTCAGGGCCCTCCAGACCGGCCTCTCTGAACAGCCTGCGAGCGCGAGCGCCGTCGTGATCTCCCAGTCGTTCCCTGGTGTACAGCGCGTATGCGATGAGCGTTCGCCGATACTTGAGGCCGTACCAGCTCGGGATGTAGGACTCGATGTTCTGCAGATAGCTCAGCATCCGCGCGTACATGTTCGGGTCGATCTCGAAGCCCTTCTCCATGGCCCGCGAAGCTGAGTGCGCCACGTGAATGGACAGGTAGGGCCACGACGGATCTCCCCGCTTCCAGAACCCAAAACCCCCGTCGTAGTTCTGACGACCCTTGAGCTGGGCCAGATCTCGGTCCACCTGGGCCTCGAGAGCGCTCGCGTCTGGGAGCCCCTCGGCATCGAACGCGGTGAGCACATCTCGGAGCGCGGCGATGGCCAGCACTCGGGACGATAGCTGCTCGTTGCAGGAGAATGGGTAGTTCGAAAGGTAGATCACCGCGTCCGTGAGCGCCTGAACCGCCGTCGACGAAGTCGTGATCTCCAGGCCGCCGAACTGGGTCCAGACGTCTGGGGGCGCCGCGACGGGCTGCACGATCGAGCCGTCGTCGATCTCGCCATAGGTCGCAAAAGCCTCGGTGGTCGCTGGGGTCCAGACGGGCAGAGAGATCTCGGTTGCATCTGCAAAGTCCCCTGCTGCGACGGCGATCTGGAAGCGTGCCGTTCCCGCCATGTCTGCAGCCACTGGGAAACGAACCTCGACCCGATCGTTGCCAGCGACGGTGATCCGCTGGCCCGCTTCCGCCTTGCCCGAGACATCGACCGTCTTCGGATCCGACGGCAACTGACTGATGAGGATCGCGTTGGTGGCCCGCATCGCCACGTCCACCGAGACTGGCTTGTCGGTCTGGTTCTGGATCACGACCGGGAGCTCGGCGCGATCTCCGAAGTTCAGGAACCTGGGCGGAGACGGGCGCACCATCACTGGATTCCTGGCGGTGATCCCACTCTCTCCCTTGCCGAAGTGGTTCTCTCCGGAGGCGGCCACCACCATGATCCGATACCGCGTCAGCGAGTCGGGGAGCTTCACGGAAACGCTGACCTTTCCCTCGGCATTGGTGGCGAGATCGGGCTTGAAGAGCGCCAACGCCGAGAAGTCTGTCCTCAGCGCTATCGCCGTCGTCGCCATGTCCCGATCCGGAGCCGTCTGGCCCTGCGGGTGCTCGCCACTGTCGCTCTTGAGCCCACCGATCTCTCGGTTGCTTCGTTCCTTCGCCTCCATCGGCTGTGCCACGCTACGTGTCACTGCCGCTCCGAACATTGCACCCGACTGGACCATGGGAACGTCGTTGCCCAGCAGGACCTTCCGCTGCTTGTTGTCCTCCCAGCCATCGTCATCGTCGAAGGAATCGGCGCCGGGCGCGCCAGTGGCCTTGGTGATGTCGGCGGGATTCGCCAGAATTACCTGGTTTCGAAGGTGGTAGTCGGTGACCTCCGGGCCGCGCTGGGCGTAGAAGATCCCGATGGGATCGGCGAGCTGGTAGCCACTCAACGCCAGGATCGACTCGTCGACCACGGCCACCACGACCTCGCCGCCCGAGACCGGCTTGCCCGCGGCGTCCATCACCGTCACATCGATCTCGGTGGATCCGCCTGGCTCCAGCGCATCTACGCGGGGAGTGGCGGTGACTGCCAGCGTCCGTTGTCGAGGTGGAACCGGGAGGTTGATCGATCCCGAGGCATAGGCCGGACGCTCCGGAACGTCTTCGGCGGCGTCCCCCTCATCCGTAGTTCTCTGCTTCTTACCGACCAGATCGACCTGCACGTACAGGTTCGGAACGTGAGACTCTGCGATCGGGATCTTCAGCGTCGTCGTCGCGCCTTGCATCTTGAAGCGCTCCGAGTGCAGCAGCCCCGAGCGCCGGTAGCTCAGCACGCCCTCCGCCGGTGCAAATGGCGCTTGTACGAAGATCTCGGCGACATCTCCGTCCGAGAACTCCTTGCCGCTTGGCACCAGGGTGACCTGATCCTGTCCGACGCCGCGATTCGGCGGCTGCTTGCTGCCCGCCACCCACAGACGAAGCGTGCTCTCGTTGGGGCGACCCTCAGAGTCGACCACCCGAGCCAGCATCTCGTACTGGCCGGCCTTGTCCGGAGACAGACTGCACCGCGCCGCGTCCTGCTTGGAAGTCAGGGAACAAGGCTGCTTGTCGGTGACTTGCATGCCCCACACGCCGTTGTCGTCCGTGCCCCACTCCAGCCGGGAGAGCTCGAGCTCCATGGCCTGACCGGCGACGATCTCGCCGTCGATGTCGCTGACGATGGCGTCGATCTCGAAGGTGCCACCTGGCTGGATGAACTGTTTGTGCGCCTTCAATCCGATGTACAGCGCCGATGGATGCACCAGCATCGAGGTCATCGAGGTCCACTGTTGGCGGTTCACGTCGACCACACTCGCCTGGAGGTTGAGGGTCATCGGGCGCGGCGGGTTCATCGCCTCGATGTGCACGTCGATATCGTGCGTGCCACTCGCGTCTGTCTTTCCAGTGTGGTTGGCGCCCGGACCTGTCGCGGCCGGCGGCTGCCAGAAGTAGCCTCCCCACCACGGCGTCCACCGGCCAAAGGAGTATTCGGAGCGATTTGGCGGCACGTAGCTGGCCATGCTCGTGTGGCCGTACCACTGGGTCTCGGCGCTCGGAAGCCCGCCACCGGCGTAGTAGTGCGCATCTACGGACGCGTGAACGTGCTCGCCGAGGATGTGGTGCCCCGGATCGATGGAGGCCTTGACCTCGAACTCCGGGCGACGAAACTCCTGGATCTGAACCGGGTGCACGTGCTGGGTTCCCGACACCGGCGCCGTCGAGCGAATGAACAGGCTCGCCTGCCCCAGGTTCGCGTTGTCCGGCAGCTCGAAGGACAGGTCGAAACCGCCCAGATCCGAGACCATGGTCTCGCCCTTCAGGAGTTCGTTGCCCCTCGATCCGCGCAGCTCCCAGGTGACGCTGTCGGTGGAGATCGCGGCGATGTCGCCATGGGGGCCGTGCTCGTACTTGCGCATCCAGCCCTTCACGGTCACCGTCTCGCCCGGCTTGTACATTCCGCGATCGTCGAAGACAAACCAGCGCATCGTGTCGCTGGGACTGTACGGATACCAGCCGCCGCTGCGCCAGAAGGCGTTCGACTGCGGAAGCAGCGCCATGTCCTCACCGCGACGGGCGACAAGCAGGCTTCGATGCGAGTTGGCGTTCAGATCCAGCTCGGCCAGACCGTCGGCGCCGATGGCCACCGGCTCGGACTCTTGCACCTCACCAGAATCACCAGGTTGTTGGCCGTGAAGGGTCACCGTCACTCCGTCCACTGTGGCCCCATCAGCCAGGGCATTCGCCCACACTTGCAGACGCTCTCGGTCATGGAACGCCGTCAGGCCCAGATCCGTCCGCTGGACCCAGTGGATCACTTCCTGGCGATTCCAGGCGTCCTTCGACGGGCGCGTCGGGGTCACCCACACCAGGAGCTGCCCGTAGCCGTCCTTCAGATACGGCTGCAGATCGACGGCGGTCTCCACCATGGCGTCGACATCGCCGCCCACCGGGATCACCTTGTCCGTGAGCCGCTGACCCGGGAGATCTGACCGGTGATAGTAGTCATTGTTGTGGTCTTCCCACCACTTCGAGAGCTCATACCACTGAGCTGGGGCCACCCGATACACGCGCAGGCGCAGCTTGGCGTGGTTGGTGCTGTACACCGCCATCGTCGGCGGTGCGTCCGGATCGAGCACGATCATCGGTGAGCCAGTTCCCGTCAGCGACGGCTCGTCCTTGCCGACCACAAAGGACACGTCCTGGTCCTTGCCGAGGGTCTGACCGAACGAGTCGGTGAGCCCGGCGGGGATCGTGACGGTGTACTTGCGACTTCCCGGCTTCCGACCGTCAAAATAGATAGCCGAGCCGCTCGGGTAGATGTTCAGTGGGGCCTTGATCTCCGGCGAGATCGACAGGGACTTGGCGGCGAAGGCCTTGGGATCCAGGGGGTTGTTGAAGGTGATCCACCAGTTTGCGTACGGCGGACAGGCCTGGCTGCCGTAGCCACAGCGATGCTCGACGACCTCGAGCGGTGAGTAGGTCTGGAAGCCGAAAGAAAGCGTTCCAGGCGTCGGTTTCGGACCCTCGGCGGAGAGCGGGCCGGTCTCGATGGTCACCGAGTACCAGGTCGCCTTGTCGAGCTCTTCGACCGCTCGGAACGCCATCCAACGGCCGGGCTCGGCGCTCTCCGTCATGCGTTTGATCGTCGGATCTTCGGCGATCTCCGCTTCGGTGAGCTGCACGATCTTCTGCGTCTTGCCTCCGCCTTGCAGCGTGAGCCGCTCCCAGACCGCCTTGCTGTCGATGCGCTGGTTGAAGCTCATAAAAATGTTCGGCGTGAGCCCCATCGGGCCGCCGCTCGGCCAGTACTGCTCGAGCTGGGTTGTCGGGGTGTCGAAGGTCCAGGCTTTTGCCTCGTTCAGGACCCCGCCCGTCACCGATTTGGTGCCCGCATCGACGGTCACCTGGTAGTCCGTGGACATCGGAAAACGAGGATCGGGCTCGAACAACACCGTCTTGGTGCCGATCCACCGCCACTGGCCGTGGGGCTCGGGCTCGATGTGCACCGGGATGGTCTTGGCCGCCTCGTCCTGGGAGGTCACCGCGACCATCGGCTGGCTGAAGGACACCGACAGCTTTGGGGCCAGCGTCACAGATCCCTCGGGTGCGAAGCGGACTACGGTGAGATCTCCCTGCTCGGTCGGATCCGGTGGCGGGATCTCCGGCTTCGGGGGAAACGGGACATCGACCGTATCGCCCGTCCGCGGCGCTGGTTGGGATCCCTTGCGGAGGGCGAAGACCTGCCGATCGCCGTCCTTCTCCTCGAGTTGCGGCAGCCGGGCCAGCAGCTTTGCCGTCTGGGCGTCCGAGATCGGCCGGGCCTTGGCCGGGGTCACCGAATCGCTGCCATCGTCGGGTTTGTCGGCGTCCGACAGGATCACTCGCATGCCCTGGAAGTCCGGATCGTCGGTGAAGTCCACCGGGACCGGCTCCGGGGCCGGCGAGGGCTCCACAGTGGGTTCATTGCAGGTACAAGCGGAAAGAATCACGAACGGAGCGGCGTACGTGAAGAGGCTTCGCATGGATCCCCCAGGAGGAAGTCTTGCCTTCGACAGTGACCCTACAACGGGGTTCGGGGATCCTGCTTACACGCCCCAACCGGGGTCTGCCTACACGCCGCAACCGGGGTCAGGTCTTGAACAACAGTTGAGGACCGACCGAAAGGCGGCGTTTTTCCAGATACATCCGTGGGGTCAGGTCTTGAACAACAGCTTGGCCCGTCCTGATCTACGTGGCGAGAAAGGAACGCGCTTGGTCTTCATGAGCCCGTCGAACCGCTTCCTGGAGTCATCGGCGCTCGCCAATGGGCTGGGTCGCAGGGATGCCGGGCACAGAAACTGTTGTTCAAGACCTGACCCCTCTTACTTACCCCCTCGAACACCAGTTTTGAGGAGCGTAGATACTGCTATTCAAGACCTG
>PJEL010000060.1_pt1 | contig 112148 bp, 152 predicted proteins | sample 1853271 | NCBI WGS metagenome assembly PJEL01 (sample SAMN08108733, study PRJNA415343) | Invertebrate metagenome, whole genome shotgun sequencing project. | host: Globobulimina | place: Sweden: Gullmar Fjord | collected 2015-08 | reverse complement strand
ATGTCGATGGATTGCGATGAGATTATTGATTCTAGAAAAGCTCATGTGTTTTTAGACGTTTTGAATCCTAGTATGGAGCACATTGCGGTTAAACTCACACAATATCAATATTGGATAAACTCTAGAGGTAAAGGGTTGAAACTTTGGAGAGTTTTCCGTAGTGACGTACCGCATAGGATGGCAGTAAGAGGTTTTCCTCGGATAGTTACCCCGGAGAGAGTGGGATGGCACTTCACTAATTGTTATGGTCCTGATGGGTTAAGAATGAAGGCTGAAGGTATTCTGACCCATTATGGGTATAGAGGTGTGAGCGATATCCCTGATGAGGAGGAGATGGTTATGAGTCTGCAAGATGGGAAAGACCCATTTAGAACTAGATGGAGTGGGGGCGAGGTATTAAGTACTCCTGATCATATTATTTCCCCTAAAGAAGGTAGGGTAGAGGCGGGGTTGGAATTTGCTCCAAAGTTTATGCGGGAGAATCCTAACCTATTTCCGGTTTACACAGGTTCTCAGGTATGAGAGTTCTAGTTACCGGGGTTCTAGGGGTTATTGGTAGCAAGTTGGAGGAGGTCTTAAAATCCCGCGGGCATGATGTGTTTGGGGTTGATCTGCACCACACTAATCGGGAATACGGTCACGATCTCGGAGCGCTTATTGGTGAGGACTATTTTCGGTGTGACATTGGCGAGTTTCGACAGCTTGAGGGGGTGATTAAGCATGTGGCCCCTGATTTAGTCTACAACTGCGCTGCTGAGTTTGGACGTTGGAATGGTGAGAATTTTTACGAGAAGGTTTGGCAATCTAATGTCATAGGTATGAAGCACTTAATCAGGCTTCAAGAGCGGCACGGATTTAAGATCGTGCATTGCTCTTCTTCTGAGGTTTATGGGGATTATTCAAATGTGATGTATGAGGATGTGCTAGACCAGCAACCCATTATACAGATGAATGATTACGCTATGAGCAAGAGAGTCAATGAGATGCAGATTCGTAACTCTCACGAGCAGTTTAACACTGATACTGTGGTGGTTAGGTTTTTCAACACTTACGGCCCGGGGGAATGGTTTCATCCTTTCCGAAGTGTTAATTGCCTGTTTACGTATAATCTACTACATAAAAAGCCTATTACTGTTTTTAAGGGGCATTCTCGCACTAGCACGTACATCGATGACAGCGTAAGAACTGTTGCGAATATCTTGGATAATTTTGTTAGTGGGGAGGTCTACAATATCGCTTCTAATAGTGAGCATACTGTTGAAGACTTAGCCGCTCTTCTGGTCAAGTACACGGGAGCGGATTCTTCATTAGTGGAGTACAAGAACCATGAAGAGCCTCTCACAGTAAAGCATAAGCATGTTGACGTGTCAAAGTCTATTAGGGATTTAGGCCACGAGAATACCATCTCCCTTGAAGAGGGTGTGCAAGCCACAGTTCAGTGGATGATTAATTATTATGGGTTATGATGGACGTTTAAATGTTCGGATTCTATCGATGTGGTATTTTTTTAGTTCAGGCCAGCAGTCGGCGACTGTTGCTTCAACAGCTTGATGGCTGAAATCTTGGTTGGTATCGTGAAACGCCACCCATCCTCCTGGTTTAATTAATTCTGACCAATTAGTGAAGTCAGCCACTACGGCGTCGTAAGTGTGGTCTGCGTCAATGAACACGAAGTTGAATTGGTGTTGTGCTAGATCTTTTGCCCATTGATCAGTGCTGCCCTCACACAGCTCGATTCGACTTCCTACTCGGAATTTAGAAACTTGGTAGATGGCATCTTGTTTTTGTTTAGATGTGGGGAATAGGTCTACAGAGTAGATTCTACCTTTTAGGCTGTGCTCGATTAGGCTATCCGCCATTAGAATCGCAGACCCCCCGCGTGAGTGCCCGAGGTTAGCGTAGTCGCCATTGCCGAGCAGTCGTGGTATGTCTTGGATAAACCTCATTTCTGAGGGGCTTAGAAGGGCTACATGTTTCAATTGCTTGGATAGCTTACTAGCAGAGCGGTCAGGATAATCTGCCCCGGTAGGATGCCTTCTAGGATTTAACTGGTGGCTGCGGTGTGAACGGTCTTCTTTGGTCATTGGTTTCTCCTTGTTATGCTTCGTTTCCATAGTGTCCCCCTCCCCCGAAGAAGCCTCCGCCTCCTTGCTTTTTATGTAATAGGCGTTGCCATGACTCCCGGGCAGATTCTCCTCTGTGACGCTCATCCATACCTAGCTCGCGTCGTTCTTGTTCGATCCTCCGTTGATCGAATTGCTCTTTTTCTGCCGCCCAGGGATCTGAGGAGGAATGCGGTGTAGCTGTTCCCTGTATCTGGATCTGCTGAGAACAGATGAGCCAGATAGCGAGATACCATGCGTCGAGCACATGATCTCCTCTGAATGGGTCGCTTACTTGCCACCCTTTTAAGTTGCCGGGCCGGGATTCCCGGTCAGAATCTTCTGCAACATCTAGGCATTGAAGTACTTGATCGTGGAGGAGGTAACTTCCAGGCGACTCGTCGTCTTCAGTTACGGGTGGATCAAGCAAGTGAAAGAATAGATTATTATGGCGAGCCATGTTGTTAATATACTCTTGGTTTTCTCGTCTCCAATTTTCTTGGATTTTTGCCATGTTTTTGTGGCGTTTGGTAATGTCGGTGGGCCAGGGTTGACCTTCTTCTTCCATTTCGATGAAGATAGGTTCTAGCATCGGGTCTTGATCGGTGATTGTCATAGCCCACCGATCAATGTTTCCTCCTAGGGATTCAATCCATCGCGGTACACGCGAACGTAAACGAATTAGGTTTCGCTTCATAGTGGTGCGCTCATCAGAATTGAAGTACTCCCATGCAGTTACGATGTCTGTGCCGTCATAGGCTATGAGGCACGCTCCGAAGTTTTTAGGCCCTTGGTCAATTCCGAGTAGATAGGTTGCCCTTTCCCAAAAACCCTCTTCTACGCGCCGGAGATGATCTTCTCTTACGAGACCGAATTTTCGACCTTCGGCGGATACCCCGATGCCTTCGAATTCTGAAGCGTACTCTTCATCCGTAAGTTCCATTCTAGCACTATCTAACTCAGATTTCACGTACTCAGGGTTTTCAGAAGGGTCTAGTCTAGTGATTAGCATAGATACGCCCCAAGGGCAATCCTTTTCAATCAGGCGGTCCTCAGGTTTCCAGCGGATCATTTTTCCTGTTTTAGGGTCGCGTCCAGACATACGGGTCAAACGGCCGATAAAACCAGCAGTTCCCTTTGGAGTACCGAGAGCGATGATCCTACCTAAACGCTCAGACATACGGGCACGTAGTTCTTCGTAAATGTCTGCTGGGAGCCAGCCAGGTTCTGCGCATAGCGCAAGCTCTAGGGCGTGGCCGGTAATTGAACCTTTTGCTTTTGAGGATTTGACTCGTACTTCGGAGCCCCATTTTGTGGTCAAGATCATTTCGCCCGTTTTCTTGTCGTGGACGACATTGACCATCTGTTTATAGTAGGGGAAGAATAATGCGTTCAAGAAGTTTTGTAGGTACTCCACCTCTTTCGCAGCTCGATCGTAGGTTTCAGCTAGAATCCAAATCTCAACACCAGGTAGGCAGACTGCCATGGCGGCTAGTAGCGCGAGTAAATACGATTTCCCAGCTCGGGCTGCACCTTCCCCTACTACATGTCGCTCTGGTGCTGCGAGAACCCGAATTTGTCCGGCGTGCGGGGTACGTCTGGGATCGCATCGTTTGATGATTTCCATTTGGCGATCGAAATGACGAGGTAGCTTTGTTGGTCCTTTTGCCGTTTTAGTGCTTTTTCGCCATTCATCTAGTTTTTTGTTGCGCACACTAGTGAGAGCAAAAGAATTATGACAAGAAGGACAATGAATGGTTTGATACCGCCATGCGAGATCAATCCATTTGAAGATTAGATTGACGTCTTTACCTGGATCATGGAGTTTTTTAAGTGTTTTGATTGCATTGAAACGATCGGAGGCTTTAGCGTTGTGGTTATCTCTGAGCTTCTCCAGCTCTTTGAAAGCGTAGTCTCGAAGATCCCCCTTATGCATTTCGCCAATATCGATTCGTATCGATTCTTTGGCTTTTTCTTCGGCGAGAGCCCTGTTTCGGATTTTTTCCCGGTGGGCTTTAATACGGGGGGCGCGAGCTAGATTTCGTGCTTTGTCGTTTTCTTTTGAATTAGGCTCACAACGCCAACCAAACGCAATTCTAGCCGCTTCAACGCCTCCTAGGCCGTTGTTCTCCATAAGTAGGGCGAAGTGCGCTTCTCTGGGGGTAATGCGCTTTTTTTGATTTGGGGTTCGTTTATTCTCCGGCGGGGAGCCAGACTCCGGGGGTTTTTTGTCGCTCATGTTCCTCTCCTCTCTCGTCCCATGGACAACCCGCGCGCTCAGGCGTGGTAGAGTCGAGAGCCTTTTGTAGGGCGTCTATTACTCGCTGATCCGGATTATCGCTTTTAGAGGGGGACCAGTTAGAGGCTTGTTGTAGTAGATTTGATAACTTATCCGACATAACCGTACGCGATACCGATGACTCCGATGAGTCCACTGACGATTGACGCTACAACTGTTGCTATAGTGATTACTGTTTGTTTTATGCCTCGTAGTTCCCCTGTGCGCCCTGCTTCACGAATCAGCAGATCATTTACTTTGGTGTCGATTTCATCCATTGAATTTTTTAGATCTTTGGTTGTTTCGGCTAATGCGGCGTCTCTTGTTCCTTCTTGTGCGATATGCTGACCAAAGAGTTCACGGAATGCCTTAATCTCTCCGCGTAGTTCTGCTATTTGAATATGCACCTGTTCTGTGTCCATTTTTAGTTTACCTTTGGAAGGCGATCTTTGAGTTTATTTAGAAGGTTAGGGTATTTACGTAGACCTTGAACAGATACTATTTCCGGGCTCCCCCTTTCGATTAAGTAGTTTGCTAGTTTCTCTTTAGTCTCCGCGGTTTCACGTTCGACGTGTAGATGGATTCTGTTGCCGGCGCCATGAACGACGTATTCAAAATCTCCATCACGCCACATTTGGCCTTTTTTCCCGCGAATAGAAATTGACACCGGATTGCCCGGGAGTGTTGCTTTAAGTTTTTTGAGAGCTTCTTTCCCTGCGGTTTTTAGTCGAATATCGAACGCCTCGCCTACCTCATGGAGGCTCCAGTTATCTTGACTTCGCTTTCCGGAGGTAATCTCTCCTTTAATTCCTGCTGCTTTAAGTATTGGGGTGAGTTTCTCGATTGCGGTACCCATTGCGGGATCTATACCTTTGATGTCTACTGTCTTTCCCGGTGCGCTTTGGATATTCGCCTCCGCCATATACGCAGAGAATGGGAATTCTTTGGAGGTTTTGAGGGCTTCTGCCCATTCTGTTAGGGTTTCATCTCGCTCTCTAGTGTTGAATCTGTCCCCTTTATACTCAAATTCGTCTTTGCCTAGAGTTCTTGCGAGTTTGAATGCTTTTTTAAAGGAGATTGCTTTCCCTGCATCGGGAGCTTCGGCGAATATCTGTTCTAGTTGTTCTGGGTTGGTGAATACTTTTTTGCCTTCGGGTCTGCTGACCGCACTTCGAACTGGAGGTGTGGTGAGGGGTGGGCGGTCCGCGCTAAGAGCGTAACGGTCTGATAGCCGGGTGAGTGTGGAAGGGTCAAGCTGCCTTCTAGTCGATGCCAACTCAGGGCCTGTAAGTCTTTCTCGTTCTTGCTGGGTGTCTTTTGACCCTAGTTCAGCGGGTTGCTTATTGGGTACTTTGTTGTCGGGACTTTTAGGAGATTTGGTATACTGATCTACGAACCATTGAGGCGGCATTTTCCCTGGCTGTTTATTTGCCGGTTTTGCTATTTCTTCCTGCGCGCTAGGCGACTTGGTATACCGGTTTACGAACCATGAAGGGGGCAGCTCAGCCATTATTTCTCCGGGAAATTATTAAATTAGAAGTTATGCTGTGGTCTTTTTCTTTGAGCATGCTTCCGCATATTGAGGGCAACTTTTAGCATCGGTTTGGTGTTTTATTCTTGGGTCTTTTTGGCTAGACACCCAACCCATTTGTGCTAAATTATCTTCTGGGACTAACCAATGATTTTCGTGGTGGCAACCAGGACATGCTCCCAGCGATAGCTCTTCGTTGAATGCGGTTTCGAAGAATGATTGGGATTTTGAAACTTCATTTAGCTCGTTAATGATTTGAAGGCGAACGGCCTCAGATGTTTGAGGGTCTATTAGCATTTCGGCTAATGCTTTGGCGTTTGACTCATCAAAGTCATCTATAGATTTGTTTTTCTTGTCGGACATATTTAACAACCTCCCTAGTAAATAATACCGTTTGTTTGAAAGTTGAAGCAATTTATTTTGGTAAAAAGTCCAACGGGGCCTCCTCATGCCCTACTAGGTTCCAATATACGTTCAAAGTTGTTGAAACGGTGCTGTGACCTAACCACGTTGATACTTGCTTAGGATTGATCCCACTAACCAGTGCGAGAGATGCGAAAGTGTGGCGAAGGTCGTGGAAGCGTATTCGCGCGATTCCAGTTCTAATACAGACTCGTCGGAGTACTGGATTCGGATCGAATTGTTCAAATACTTTCTCTGAGGGTCCACGTAGTAGTAGGTTTCTGGCTTCTGTGAGCGTAGAGGCTAGCTCTACGCTCATCGGGACGAGTCTGCTCTTGCCGCTTTTGGTGGGCCCGTCATATGAGTGTGAGATTTTAATCTTTCCATGGAGCATGTCTATATCGGAGCACCGAAGGCCGAATATTTCCCCTCGTCGGAGCCCGGCATGGAGAGCAAGCAGCAACACAGGGTAGAATCGTGGTTCTATTTGTTTTGTGACTTTCATGAGCCTCCCGGCTTCCGAGGCAGAGAGCGCAGTTACTTCTTGTTGTTGTTCGCTGCGCTCCAAACTTCTGATTATTTTTTGGGTGTCTATTTCGGGCCCTCCCATGAACTTAACGTATCGGCCGAGTAGTCGTACTAATGTCATTTTAGTGTTTCGAGATAGTTCCCGACCCTCCCAGAGTTTAAGCATGGACTGGGTGGACTTTTCGTCCCATTTTTCCCAGCTTTGTTCATTTGTTGTGTTTTCGATGTGTTTTCGGAATAGACTTTGGTAGGTTCTGACTGTGTTTGGGCGACCGTAGAATGTGTCTTCGAAAAGCATAGATTTTCTCCTTTAGTAAATAATACCGTTTTATGCTTGCTCGTGGCTGAATAAACGTAATTAAAAAGCTTAATCAAAGTAACGAACGGTATTATTTACTAGGGATGGTTGTTTGAGAATTTTACAAAGGAGATTGCCATGAAGCAAATCACATAAGGCTCCATTAAACGGAGCCGGAGGTACGGCTCATGGCTAGTAAGAAAGCGAAGGGATCGAAGAAGTGTCGAAAGTACGGGCGGGACGCGGTGAAGTGTGCCCGGTATCTCGCCGAAGGCCGCCGCGAGAAGAATAAGGCTCGTAAGGCTGCTAAGGAAGCACGAAAAGCTCTCGCGCGTTGCGATAGCGAGTAGTATCCGGCTGCGCCCCCGAGGCGCAGCCCTATTTACTCCAAGGAAATAATTACTGTGGCGAATGACCGCTGGACGCCGGTAGACGGCCCTGCAAAGGGTGATAAATATGAGTGGAGGCTACCCAGCAATGAGGATCAGCACGGCGAGCAGACTACCGCCCCTGGTGATCTTTTGATCCGGCCGCAGGATTTGGCCTTGGTTCCTACTAAATCTCCTGAACGTTCAGGCATCCAATGGGGCTCCGATGGCTGGGATTTTGAGAACGCTCCTGATCATAGTTGGTATGTGATAGGGATGATAGAGGATTAAATGGCTGTTAGATCTGGAACTTTTTACCCTATTTGGCCTGTTCTAGACGGCCAGCCTCTCAATTTGCAGTGGGGAGAGATTCGCTCTAATACCGCTGAGACTAAGGCCATTGTCCGCAATTCAGTCCAAGAGCTAGAGACTGGTGTCGATGAGCTTAATGCTCTTCGCGCTCTGTTGGGCCAAGAATACGGTGATTTAGATTTTCGTAATAAGTATCGATTTTTCTATGAGAGCACAACTGAGGAAATGTGCTGTCAGAAGAATGACGGAACAGTAGATACCCCGATATGGGTTGATGCTTGGTGCGTTAGGTTTAATGACGGCCAATTCCAGGTAGTTTCTAAGGGCGGAATTCAGTCCAATGCAGGGTTTTATGGTCCGGATCTTCAGACCATTGAGGAGGTGGGAGAATCTGGTTCTGGCGCGAATAATTCAGTACGTAACCCCTCTAAACTATTTTTCAATTCTGATGATGGTTTTGATGTAGAAACGGTTAGTTCTGGAGAGAATGCGGGCGAGGCCGAAGTCAGGTTTACCCAACCTTTCGGTAAAGCTCAGGAGTTTACTGCGACGGGTAAGGTATGGGAGATTGAACACGAGTTTGGTGTAGCCCCGGTGTTGGTACAGGTTATGGACACTGATAGGCGGGTACTTATCCCTGACCGAGCAGACGTCTCTAACCCTGATATTGCATACTTCTATTTCAATGATAACTTTTCTGGTAGCGTGTATATCGCCTCAGGAGGAATTGGCGCTGCGGAGATTGCTCCCCGTGACCCGTTCTACCTAGTAGTTCGTACAGACGAGCAGTCTTCAGATGAGCGTCGGCTTCATCCCAATGCTAATCTAGTTTTTGATAATCGTTATTTTTATGTAAACGTTGATCTTGATCCGGGGATTGTTGGTCCTCCTAGCCCTACTGCGTATCTTAGTGTAACTGATGCCGTTATCGATTCAGGTGTTACGCTTAATGATGGTACTAATCTTTATGCTGGTGCTAAGGAGATTAATTTTAACTCAACGCAGTTCTATCTGTCAGGTGATTTGGACGGAGAGCCTGTTGTTAATAATCATCCGAATCCAACATTTAACGACCTTACGCTGGAGAATCCTTCGAGTGCGACGACGTCGCTCAATTTTAATGACGCTACTGACTCTGCGCCCAAGACTAAGTGGATTGTGTCGAAAACTTCCACTAATGCTTTTGCTATTTGGGATTTTGATAACTCAAACAATGCGTTTCAAATCTTCCCACATGCCGATAATGCTGATGCGCTGATTATTGGTAGCGGTAAGGTCGGGGTGCTTCAGTCCCCCACGACTTATGAGTTTGAAGTAAACGGTACTGTTGATGCGACTGCGGTAAGGACTACTGGTGGGACCGGCGGTGAGGTTTTTCCTCTTACCGTCAAGGAGTCGGACGGTAGTCCTTCGGTTGATAACGTTAAGACCGTGGTGGTGAACAGTGGGTCGTTGACTGATGACGGAAGCGGTCAGGTTACGCTTGATTGGACGACCACCCCGCAGTCAATTACTGCTTCCTTTGTTGTTGCAGCTTCTGATGCGCCTCAAAAATATCTGGATAACGCTGATTACGTTTGTGATGGCACAGATGACGATGTGCAAATTCAGGCGGCGATTGATGCGTTGTCCTCGGACGGGGGGAGGGTAATCCTCTCGGAAGGCACGTTTACTACTACCTCCTCTATTACGATTACTGCGGATCATGTTCATGTCCAAGGTCAAGGCCCTGGGGCTACTGAGGTTCATTGTACCGCCGACACTGCGGTTTTTGACTTTGCTGGTACTTCTGGGGCCGGGGTTATTGATCGCGGGGGGTTGAGTAGCCTGCTGGTCCGCGGTGCGGGTCTAGCCAACACCTCGGCTCATGGCGTGCAATTGACTTACGTGAACCGGACACTTGTAGAGAATTTGATTATTCACTCTACTCGTAATGGTATAAATTTTGCGAACGTGTGGCAGGCGTCGTTAATGAACATCTCTGTGCATGGCGCAGGGTCAGATCAGAATTTTATTGGGCTTATGGGTGATTCGTCTGTTGCTGGCGGCGATAATGCTATTATAGCTTATAATTTTCAAACACAAGAGACTTCTAGTGACGGGATTAGACTGAAGTCGTATAGTGGTTCGAAGTTTACTTCGTGCGAGGTAGGCGGCGCGGGCGGTAAGGGTTGGAATATCGGTGTTGCCGATAACAGTCTGCGTAATGAGTTTTTGCACGTGTCGAATTGCTTGTCGGATACGATTACAAACGAAGCTTGGTACATTGACGGTAGCGGGGCTCTTAACGCCGAAGCCACCGACATGCAGTTTTCCAATATTTGGGCCGGGAGTGCTTCTCATGGTTTGAGGATTATAAACGGTACAAACGTCATTTTTAATAATGTGTTTTTTACTACATTCACAGAGCATGCTGTGGAGATTCAAGATAGTGCTCGCGTAGATATTCATGGGGGATACATAGACGGGTGGGGAACGCTTACACCAAGTACGTACGACGGTATTAAGTATCATAATTCCTCTAAATGTATTGCGGAAGGGATACAGCTTGTTGCCACCACGCCTAATGCCTCTATTGAGGAAACTGGCACGTCGGGTAATAACCGGTTTGTTAACAATGATCATGGTGATTCCGCTGATATGATAACGGCGACCACTACCCTGGTCTCCGGTAATCGTGGTGATCCTAGTTTCAGAGGGGCTTTCTGTGGTGCGATAGTGAAGAAGTCGGGTAATGAAAGCGTTTCTAATGCGTCGAATACTGTACCTGTGTGGCACAATGAGGTTTATGACGTTGGCGGGTGGTTTGCTTCTTCCGGGGATGATATGTTCACGGTCCCCACGGGGATTGCCTACGTCAAAGTTTCCTGCCAGATTAAAATGGAAGGAAACGCAAACGGTCGTCGTGAGGCAACGATATTGAAAGGCGGCTCAGAGTATGCCGCGAACGCTTTCCAGCGTCAAATAACTATCCCGGGGACTACTGAAGACATATGGCAAGTGGTTTCTCCGCCTATGGCCGTATCTGCTGGGGATACGATTACGGTAAGGGTCTACCAAGATTCAGGGAGCGCTCTTAATATTATTGCTTCCGATCAAACTTATTTTGCAATTGAGGCTGTTTCGTCGTAACGTCGATTAGTTGTTTGCATTTAGCTTGATCAAATAATTAAACGGTATTATTTACTAGGGAAAGGAGACTTTTAATGGTTTCGGCTACTAAAGTTACGCGAGTAACACTTGATGCTGCTCGGACTATCGAGGCAGATCCCAATGGAAATGCGTCTAGCATTTGGGTCTATGGTTTTTTAATCAATAATAATACTGCCGGGGAAGTTACGGTTGACATTACGGACAATGACGGCACTAGCCTCTTTACGATCGCGATGCCCGGCGCCGCTGCTTCGCAGGTTGGTAATTTTGTGTGGGATGTGAAGTTTCTAGCTGATAATGGTGTTAAGATCGCACTCGATTCAGGGACTTCGGTGGATGTTTCGGTAACTGTTGTGCATAGTGCTGCTGGGATCTAATCATGGCCGAAACCCGTGGAGATCACGCGGTTAAGGGTAACCTGGCTGTAAGCGGTGATGCTCAAGTTGATGGTGATGCCAAGTTCTCTAAAGGGGTGGACGCCCCGTATCTTGAGATCATCGACCAGAAGGCAGAAGGGGTTGCTGGTGGGACGTTTGAGGGGTCCTCACCAGCCGTGGCTACTTGGCGTACTCGTGATTTCACTAATGTTATTTTTAATGATTTTGCTACGTCGGTTATGTCGGGAGTCGAGGATTTGCTTGCCCCTGATCCGTCACCCGTACCTGGGGCGGGAGGGGATGTTACCTTAGAGAAGGGAGTTTACTACTGCGAGATTTCAGCTCCCGCGTTTAATGTTAACGAGCACGTAGCCCGCTTAGCAGATGTGACTGATAACGCTGGGGCTCAAGGTGCTACTGTTGTTCTGGGCACCACAGAGTTTTCAGCGGATACGAGTTTATGGAGAGATAGCGTTAATGCTGCGATGACTGTTGCGTCCACAGGGCAAACACGGTCGCACATCACGGGGAAGTTTCAGCTTACAGGCCAGCGGACTTTGGAGGTACAGCACCGCTGCTCTAACACCCAGACCACGGATGGATTTGGTAGTGATGGTGCATTTTATGAAACTAATAATGTGTTCACGGTTGTGAAGATGTGGTTGGTTCGAGACGACACATAAGGGAGATAGACATGGGCAGCAGTGATGCTAGGGGAGAGGCAGTGATCTGGCGGGAAGAAGCTAAGCTTGAGCGGACTAGGGCTAAAGTTAAGGCTTTTGAGGAAAATATGACAAGCACTATTGCTTCTGCGCTTAAAAATGAGAGAACAAAGAAATCTATAGCGCGAGATGCTATGGCGGCGACTAAGGACCCTAGTCGAGGGGACGCGATCTTTAATAAAGCAGGTTCTGGTGCCTATGATAACGATCGTGATCCGGTAGTTACTGGAGAAGAGCCCCGCCCCTGGGAGGAGTGATGCTTTGGAGGCTTTGGGTTTCACGTAAAACTATGAAGCGAATGTTGGGTGAGATTGAGATTCTTACCGAACGGCTCACTGAATCTGAAAATGAATTAAGACGTTGTCGCGAGATGCTTGACCGTATGCAGAAGGCAACGCTTGGACTGGCCCCCGAACTTAAGTATTCGGGATTCCCGAGGGACATAGATGGCTTGGGGTAAAGAACGACTCATTGCAGAGAATGCCGCAATGACGCGGGAACTTGAACTTCTTCGAGACCGCATTCAAGAGTTGCAACATGAAAAAAGTACGCTGGCAACACAGCTTATGCATACCCAGCAGGCGCTTATTGCTAAGGAGTCCCCAGAAGCGTATAGGGACCAGCAGTATGATAAGGAACAAGAAGGGGTAACTTCCGAGCAACAAGAGCAAACTCGTCAGCAGATGCAGCGGGGAGCGATAGCTACTCAATATTTAAATGAGATGGAGTCTTCTTTGTTCAAAAGTCCGGAGGATATGATTCAGATGCTTACAAGAAGTACTGGCGTCCCTCTATCGGAGACAACTTCTCTTCATGGGAATGACGAGTCTTAATTATGGCTACTGGCGGTGTTTCATATAAAGATTATCCTACAAATGGGCGGCTTCATGACATCGATAAGCTAGGCCCAAGTGAGTTGGATACTATCGGCGCGACTATTTCGGGTTATGCTGATATTATAAGTTCTGATAAGCAAAGTTTGCACTGGCAGCGTTCGGTTCGTTGGATTGAAAACATTCTCTTTTCTGCCGGGCGCCATTATGTTGATGACATTTTGATTTCTCGGTTGTCGAATAATAGCGATTCTTCTGTTGGTGACTTGGCGACGATTCAGTCTACTGCAAATAGTATTCCGAAGCCCACTAATGATCTTTTGGGGCGGTATATTGAGACAAATATTGCGTTGTTGACTGAGAATCGTCCTCGACCTAGGGTGACCCCAAAGTCGGATCGTGATGAAGATCAGACTGCATCAGAGTTGTCTGAATTGACTTTGGAATATCAATGGGAAGCACTCAAAATGCCCGCTAAAATGCGGGAAATGTCTAGGTTGGTGCTCCATACCGGGCTTGCGTTGCTAGAGGTGGCTTGGGACCCGACTATTCCTCGTAAGATGCAGACTGCTAAGACTAAGCGTGAGGTTGGAGTTGAACTACCTGAAGGGGCTGCTCCCCCGATGATGGTTCCACGAGATGTTCCGGTGCTGGACGAGTACGGTCGTCCAGTTATGGAAGATAAGATTGAATACGGCGATATTACCGCTAATATCGTGACCGCTTTTCAGTTTCATACTCCCCCTTCTCATTTTTGGGAGGATCTAGGCTGGACGTTGAAAGAGGAGTTTGTTGCCGTAGATAAGCTTCGAGATAAGTATTTGACTCCACCGAAGCAAGAAGCCGGTTTGACTAAGGAAAAGGGATGGCATTTAGATGCTCTTGATGATATCGGGTCGTCAAATATAACTTCACTATCTCTTTGGTGGTGGGAGCGCATTAGTGAATTAGTCGAAGGTCCAGGGCCTAGTATCTGTCTCGGTTCTCCCGATCAGTGGAATCAGTGGGAGGGCCATGCCATTGTTCGACATTTTGATAGGGCTCCCTCGGCTAAATGGCCTAGAGGTCGTACTATTATTACCGTTAATCATAAAGTACTTTATGATTCCCCTAAGAAAATAGGGGCACGGGCATACGATCCGCGATGGCCACAACGCTGGCACCCATATGTTAGGTATCGGTGGGAAGGGCAGATCGGTAGCATCCATGGTCGCAGTCTAGTATCGAAGCTCTTGCCCAAGATTAAAAGAGTTAACGCTATTGACACTACGTTGATTATGTGGCGGCATACGGTGCCTATTGCAACCTGGGTAGCTCCTAAGGGCTCTATGCCTGTTGAAGATATATGGACCGGCCGCCCGGGTATGATTTGGGAATACGACGCGCGAAGAACAGCGGGCGCTGCCCCCCAACCCGTTCACGCTCCTCCGTATCCTACAGCGGCGTTGAACGAACGGGACACGCAGATTGCTGAGATGGAGGCTATATCCGGCACAGAGCAGATTCTTCGAGGCGAACGCCCGGTCGGAGTCAACTCAGCAGCCATGATAGATATCCTACGGAAGCAGGCTCTCGCTAGTCGCTCCGCGACACTTCAAGAGTGGGATGAGTCGCATCAAGAGCTTGGTGAGTTGTTCCTGCAAACAACGATTCGACATGTGAGAAATGATCCGAGATACTTGGAACGTATTCGTATTTTGGCTCGTGAAAAACACAGTCAAGTGGCGATTGAAGCATTTTCCGGTGAGGATCTTTCGGATAATGTGATTGTAAGGGTAGATACCGCAAGCATGGCGCTAGTTTCGAAGGAAGCGCGTGAAGCCAAGATGATTGAGGTGCTTCAATACCTCCCGAATCTTATGGCGATTGAGGATATTGGTTTGCGTCAAGCGATTCTCGATGAACTAGGATTGAAGAAGGCGCTTATGCCTAGTGGCCCTGATGTAAATCGAGTGAAGAAGATGGTTAGCCTTGTGAAGCAGGGACGTTTCGAACGGATTGCAATGTTGCCCGAGGATGATCCTTATATCTTTAAGGCGCTACTTGTGAACGAAACAAAGAGCGATGGCTTCATTGACCTCCCACCGGAGCAGCAGGGAATGATCGTGCAGCTCGTGGAGATCTATGACCGCCAGATTAAGTTGCGTGAGCTACAACAGCAACAGGCAATGATGCAACAAATGCAAATGGCTGCCGCAATGGAGGGTGGGGGAGAGGGTCAGGAGTAAAATGAATGCCTAAGTACGGTCGAGGTAGAGCTGCAAAAGCCCAACGAGGAACGGGACGTTCTAGCTACGCCCTTGTTCCGGAAGACGCAGAGCTTTATCTTGATGGCAAAGAGTTGCTGACCTACCAGCAGAAGAGCGCATCTCCGGAAAAGAAGTCTTCACGTAAAGAGCTATCGCGTCTTCGAGATCTTGCTGCGAAGAGGGCCATGATGGAGCGCGAGCAAGAGGTAAGTCAGTACTCTAAGCCGTGGTTGCGTAGACGCGCACTTGAGGCGGGGAATTTGATCAATCCGGCTACGGAACTTGAAGGTGAAGTTTACGGGGATGTCGATTTCGGGTTTATTCGAGGGAGAGGTGCTCGGAGGTTTTTGTAGGGGGAGTTATGGGGGAAGAAGATAAGGTTATTGTGTTTTTGGATGGTGACCCACATAGGGCTGCTCTCCAATTTCAAAGAATGAATAAAAAGGACCAAGAGCGTACTTTCTGGGTTCAAACTGCTGACGAAACAATCGACATGCTTCAGAATTATCGTCTTAGGTTGGACTGGGTTTCGCTAGAGCATGATTTGGGCGGAGCTACATACGTCCATTCGGGACGGGAAGATTGCGGTATGGAGGTTATCCGGTGGTTGGAGCGGCAGGACTCGGCTTCTTATTCGCATGTACGCTTCATTATCCACTCATGGAATATACCTGCGGGTATGAAGATGACATCAAGGTTAATAGCGAAAGGGTACAGCGTAAAGAACGTGCCGTTCGGGTCATAGGAGGCGATATGCCTAAGAAACGATCAATTATTGCGTCAGAAGACCCCGCGACGGTTACTCCTCCGTCTACTCGTGCTAGAGTTAAACGCTTTGCATTGGGTGTACGTGAGGCTGTAGGGTTTAGGAAGGGTGGAATTGGGGGCACTATCGGCGAAATTAAACGTAGCTCAGGGAAACCCCCGGCGCAGATAACCTGGAAAGCAGGACTTATAGGCAGTAAAGCCTCGAAGAAGCTTAGCGCTAAGGCGAAGGCGGGATTTAGATTTAAAGTGAAATTCTAGAAAGGATAATTGAAATGTCAAAAGTAATTCCTGCGCCAGATAGAGACAAGATTGGAGGACGTAGTCGGTGGGACGTAGAGAGTGACCTCCGCGCGCTTAGAGACTCGGATAAAATTAAGAGGGACCCTAAGCGCACGAAAGCCGTGAATATCCTTGTGAAGGAAGAGATGTCTGCGCTGGAACATCTTGCTCATGAGGCCAAAGAGGGCTTAGGCAGAAGTAAGGAATACCACAACCCAGGTTCTCATAACAAGGATTCTTACTAAGATGGGTCTGAACCCTCTAGACGTGCTGAAGCCTAATTACATGGGAGATTTCTTGAACAACACCGGGGTAGGTGAAGCGACGGAGAATCGAGGGTTTGGTGTACGGGAGGCTCTTAATGCCAATCCCCAAGCAATGGCGCAGCAGGAAGAACCTACTTCTTCCTCTGGTATGGCCATGAAGGATAAGCTCCGAACTGCGAAGGCTCGTGAGTTTGGACTAACGAAACAGACTGTAGGGTTCTAAAGGAGTATCCCATGCCCGGAAAGCTAAAAGAGAAAGCGGAACAGCAAGGGTTTGTTGACCCTAGAGCAAAGTACCAACCTGCCCATAAGAAAACAAAGACATGGGGTCAGGATCTCGATTCTCTTGGACCGAAAGAGCAGACGATCAAGTTAGACCCGACAGTAAAAGGCCGGGGTAAAGGTAAAAAGGGCGTGACTATCGGCGGGGTTAAGCGGAAGAAACTGAGGAGATCCAATAGCAGTATGTCTACAGGCGGATCTCGGAGGACCAGGAACTACTAGTTCGAAGGAGTTGTCTAATGGCTATACTTGCTAGTCTTGGTGGCCGCGTTCCGTTTGAATCGTTAGTTGCGCACGGTGAAGTTCCCGGCGTTACTATACTTAATGCACTTGGAGAACGTCCAGGTATAGGGGTTACTGCGTCAGGTGAAGACGTTTGGCCCGGCTCTGCGGCGTCAATACCGGTTCCTTCGTCTGCCGGGGTCACGATTGTAGCGATTTCAGGTGATACTGAGGACACCTCTGATGGGGATGGAGTACAGCAGATTTGTGTTGAGTATTTGGATACCGATTGTGCGGCGCAATCTGTTACGGTAACCATGAATGGGGATTCTGAGGTAGCGGTTGCTTCTGGGGTGACCTTTGTCAACGATGTGTACGCGGTGAGAGTTGGTGTTACTGAAGTGGCCGAGGGTGATATTGATATTTATTTGAGTGGTGACGCTACTACCATTTACAATATGATCGAGGCGGGTGGAAATAAGAGCCTCGTACCTAATCGAATGGTACCGCTTGGTAAATCGCTAGTGATTATGGGCTGGTCTTGCACAGAAGGTACGGGTGATGCCGCGTCTTTTCGCATTCGAAGTAGCTCGAAACCGGATGGGACGTTGAATGTTGATGCTGACGGGAATCATGTATTCTTGTTTAAGGCTCCTGCGTATTTAGGTGGGTCCACTCTATCTCACTCACCTCTTGGGTATCTGATACCCGCTAAGGCGATCGTGAAAGTGAGTGTCTGGGACAGGTCAGCAGGACAAGCGCCAGACGGGAGTGTTCACTGGTGGGGGTATTTAATTGATGATTGATAAGGAGGAGAGTATGACGAGAGCAGAGTTTGATGCGTGGCTAGAGGGGTTTAGTGAGGCGATTGAGGACTCCCCAACACCTAAGCAGTGGGAGAAGATTAAGGCAAAGCTTGCTGAGGTTACGGAGCCAATCAATCTACAGCCCCCGGTAGTGATTAGGGAGTACCGTAGACCTTACCGACAATGGCCAGAGTGGCTAACTCAACCGGGCTGGGACACAGTTCCAGCTCCGTCACCCGGACAAATTACTTGGTCCGATCCAAGTATCACTGTGGTGAATTCCGAATTGGAGTAATACTAATGGGAAAGTTCTGTATTTTGATCATAATGGCCTTGAGCCTTGGCTGCGCTACAGAGATGGCAAAGGTAAACGCAGCATTGACAAAGGCTGAGGCGAAGGTTACCGAGGCATGCGATAAGTACCAGAGATACCTTGAGCAGCAGGCGCTAATTGTGAAGTCTATTTCCGATAAGACAGCGCCGATTGAGGATACGGCTATCCGCCTTGCTCGTGATATTTGTAGAGGTGCTCGCGCGGTCTCTCCTGCCGATGACCCTACTGAGTAATTAGGAAATCTTCCCGTGCCTTCCTCCCGAGGCACGGCACCCTCGGGTAGCGCCCCTCCCCCGCTGCCCGGGGGTCTATTTGATCAACGTGTTCGAGTTTGCTTAATCAAATAATTAAACGGTATTATTTACTAGGGAAGAAGTTCAACTGCCTGTATGGCGTCCTCGTCTTCCAAGGACGTAAATGTTGAACAAAATCCGCCCGCATACTCCCGGTGGGCGTTAAATCTAAGGAGATACAGGCAATGCCTGATAATGCGAATGACGTCCAAGATGCGCTTAACGAGGCGCTTAGTGGCGACAATGCGGAATCGCAGTCCGCGACAGGGTCGAACCCGGAAGTAACTGATGCACTGGATCAGGTTCTAAAGACTGAGCCGGAAAACAGCCCTTCTGACGACACGACCGACAAGAGCGCTAAAGATGACAGTAAGGAAGCTAAGACGGTTCCCTACGCTAGGTTGTCTGAGGTAGTGAAGCAGAAGAATGAGATTTCCGAACGCTATAAGAGCCTCGAAGATCAATTCAATAATGCTAACGCACGAGAGCAAGAACTTCGTACCCGGGTTGGGACTTTGGAAAAAGATTCCCAGCTTATTGATGCGATTAAGAACCTTGCCCAAGATGAGAGATATCGTAAACATGTAAATGTGATCGACAGGGCTCTTCAAGGGATTGAGGAAGAAGTTGAAACGGCAGAAGCTACAGGCGACAACAAGGCTATTTTGGACGCTGAAAAGCGGTTCGATACTAAGGCGGCCGAGTTGGAGGATCTTGTAGCCGAACAACGAGCGGAAGGTCTCTTCCAAGAGGCTACAGCTCGCGCTAAAGAAATGCTCGCAACACTACCGCAAGAATACACGGACGAGGACCGAAGCGTTATTGGTAAGCTTTGGACGCCCCGTGTGGATTGGAGTGGGATTGAGGAAAAGGGTAGCTCAGCTATTCCTGATGCTCTTAACGTTTCACTCTCCGATGTCATTAAGGAGTATGGTACTCCTCGTGGTGCTCTAGTTGCTAAAACGACTAAGGAAGTTGAATCCAGACTTCCTGAGACCAAGCTAGTGTCGGACGACGACGCTATCAAGGGTCTTATGGAAAAAGATTGGGCTGAGACCGATAAGGAAGGCAAAGCTGTTCACAGCGAAGCCGACTTTAATCAGGGTTTGGCCGAGTTGCTCCGTAGAACCCGTCAAGGTTAAGGGTTGATTAATTTTCCTAGTCTGAGGCAACAAACCCCGTTATGCGAAGACGTATAGCGGTGGGACTGTTAAATCCGCGACTGACTTACAACTGCTTTGTAACTTGTTCAAAAACAGTAACCTCTTCTTACCGGGTGGTGAGACGATGCTAGTTAGGCGCACTGATTAGGAGTAAACAAAGTGGAGAATTTCGCTACGCTTGATCAATTCCGGGCGTAGGAAAACACTCAAAATTGCTGGAACCTTGTTAAAGCTCTAGCCCCACAACGTAACTGGAAACGGTAAGCGTGACGGGTTGAAAAGATAGAGCGTTGAGCAATCAGCAGCTAGCAGCCTACCGGAAACTAAGGCTGTAGTTCAGAGACTAGACATTAGTAAACATACTCTGTTCCTGTTATCAAGGAGAAAACAGATGCATCGTAAAGAGATTCGTGGTTTAATGTGCGCTATGCTTTTAGGCGATGCCTATTTAAGGGTCAGCGTTAAAGATCCTAAGCATACTGTTGGGGGTTTCTGGATTGAACACTCCCGCGCTCAAGCTGATTATTTGAAGTGGAAGGGTGACGAGATTGATAAGATCTTTGCTAAGAAGAACTTACCTCAACGTTGCAACTACTACACGAGAGATCGGTTTGATAAGCGAACGAACAGAACGTACTACTCTAGCATATTGAACTTAAATTGGAAGTCGTATCTGACAGATCTAGACGATCGAGTTTATAAACGTAAATTCGATGGGCGTAGGTTTAAGGACGTAGAGTATCTACTGGCCCAAATTGACTCAGATAAGCATGTAGCTATTTGGCTAATGGACGACGGATCAGAATCTCGGACTAAAAGTAAACATAAGGACGGTACTGTCTACTATAGAAATCCTTACTTTAGATTGGCAACACAGTCATTCTCAGAAGGACAGGTGAATTTGATTAGGCAGTGGTTTGGGTTTAAATATGGCGTTACGCCGTCTAAAACTAGACAACGCTCGGGTTGGATTGTTCAATTCTCTGTTGCGGATACTAGGAAGATGTTTCCGCATATTCGACCTTATGTTAGTAATATTGAGTCCATGCGTGTTAAGTTCCGAACTTGTTTGGAACGTTATTAATGTCGAAAGGCCGAGTGGGCCCTATAAAGGGTTAAGATATAGTCCGTGAGTTTCTAACTCATGAGGTGACATGCTTTTGCGTAGGTACGTGACCGATTTTATCGGCACTATGCAACAGTTGTCTTCGCCGGTACATAGCCGGTTGAAAACTAATACAAAGTTCCAGCCTTCGGGTGCTGGAGCATATTTCTCAGTACGCGTTGACGGTAACGAGTCTGGTGGAGGTTGGCGGGGAACCGACGACAACACCTTGCCTGGAGCTGGCAATGAGCGCATGAAGCAGGCGCGCGTACGCCCGAAGAAGTACTATCACACGGTAACGTTCTCCGGTCTCGCTGAAGCTGTTTCGAAGCGTGCTGGTGAAGATGCCTTTGCTGCTGGTATCACGGATGCTATCAGTACGGCGGTTAAGCGTGCTGGCGCGAATTTCGAGACCACGTTCCTTCGGGGCGACGGTACGGGACGACTCACGAATGTGAGTGGTGCTCATACGAATGCAACGACCATTACGGCGGATGATACCCGTACAATTCGTAGCGGTCAAATTGTGGTGTTTCTGAATAACACCACGGGTCTAAGGCAGGCGGGTCCGGTGACGGTGACGTCGCGTGACGTTGAGAACAACCAGTTCGTTGTAAGTGCGGCGGTTTCGCTGACGGACAACGATGGGGTTTACATTAGCGGTGAGCAGGACGAGGCTTCGGCCCCCTCCGAGATCACTGCTCTTGGTCTTCCCGCGCTGGTGAACAACACCGGAATCATCTACAACCTTAGCCGGACTACGTATCCGATCCTTCAGTCGAAGGTAATCGCTGCGGGGTCTACTAGCCTTGATGAGAGTATGCTGCGGCGCTTGCGCAAGCGGCTTATGATCGAGACTGCTGTTGATACCGTTGAAGGGTTTGCAATGATTTCGAATCACGATCAGTATGATCGCTATACCGAGATTGCGTTGCCTTTCCGACGGTTCAACGACATGCGGCTGGAGCTGGGTGCCCAGCAGGAAATGACCACTTTCGAGGGTCGTCCCTGGCTGGTTACTTGGGCTGCCCTTCCGGATGAGGTGTTCTTCCTCAATCTGGGCGCTATTGAGCGCGGCGTTGTTCGCCCCTTCTCGATTGACGAACGGGTCAATATGGCGTGGGTACCGGGTCAGGATGCGTTTACGTGTCTGATGAAGACCTATTGCGAGAACGTCGGCAGGATGCTGAACCAGTCGGCAAAGATCACCGGTCTTTCCATCCCCACCTACTAGTTCTTAGGGCGGTAGGTACAGTTTAGAACTGCCCCTGGGGGTTCTCTCCCCTAGGGGCGTTCTGCCTTCCTAAACAATTTACCAAACGGTATTATTTACTAGGAGATCGATAGTGTCTATTTTTATCGCTCAACGAGCGCATACGGTTAGGCGAGGAAATAGCTCTCTTCTAACTACGGTAGTGAGATTGACTTCCAAGTCTGACAGTGTGGAGTTGCCTAATATGTCGGCGGCTTCTAACACCGTTGTTCAGCTACGACGTCCAAACGATCCTAATGTTGAGGTAAGCCAAACGGATATTGATACCGTAGCGCTTACTGGTAATGTTGGGGATGAGATTCTCCTTGTTAGCCTTCATCAAGATCCAATGCCGGAACCGAGGTAATTAATGGCCCCTAAACTATCTATTGGGACAGAGTTGCGAGTTCGGGTTAGTAACAAGCAATCTCTACTTATACGCGAATTGCACCCTCAAACTGCGGCCGATTTTGTTACAACTACAACGGGCGGGCTACGACAGGATCAAGGCGTTCTTAGTAGGAACTCCTCTGCAGTGATTGCTGAGTCTGCGTTTTATGTTGGGGCGAGTCGGATCAAAAGCGTTGCTCCGGGAAGTAATTTGTTTATTAAGAACAGTGCTGCGCAGCCTGTGGTAGTTGTTCAACTTGAAGACAAATAAGGGGTCTCTATATGGCCATTTCTGCATTCGGAGAAAGAGGTAGGCTCAAGAAGCATGCGCTTATGGGCTCCTCCCTAGGCCAGGACCCTCGGCGATCGAAAGAACGTAAGAAGTTTCGTGGGTTGCACGAGGAGGCCCGACAGGCAAAAATGGGCCGTAAAGGGATGACAGGGCTTCTTAGGGACCGTTTGCAGATGGAGAGCACTCCTCAGTTTTCTAGACTAGAACAAATCCGAGCAAAGAGACAATCACTCGCTCAGCAGTATGCTGGCGGGCGCGATCCGGGTTTGGAGAAGGGGTTTAAGGCTTATGAAACCTACGTAGATTTGGGCGGGCCCACTAACCTTAGCACCCCTGAAGGGTTTAAAGACTTTGGGATTTCTAACGAGTTTGCTGAACAGGCTCGGAGGGGTTGGAGTAAGCTTCGCTCTGATGAAGGAGGCTCGGTGGGACCGGGCTCGGCGCATGGAGGGTACGATTTGCCGGAGGGGGTTGAACTACCGCAGAGACCCGCGTATTCTGAGGAGATGTCCCCGCAAGAACGGCAGGCTGAAACCTCACGATATTTACAGGAAATGAGTGCGTTGGATTTGCCGGCATCGAGCAATCTTAGCGTGTCGCCGAACGCAAGCCCTGCCGCGGCAGGTTATCTTGTGAAAGCTGTCGGGGAGAGTCGGGACGAGAATCAGCAGCGTCTTGCGGAATACACAAAGCAGCAATTTGCAGATAAGTATGGCCCTGCGGCGGCGAAGAAATACCGTAAGAAGCTTGCCTCTAAAGCATCTCAACTTAATCAGGCGTATATACCGTTGGGGGAAGAGGCCACTACACGTCAGAAGAGATTGTCGGAGAAAGTGAATCTTTATAACATGTTCTTGGGGGTGTAGGGAATGAAATGGTTTAAGGCCGTGCTGATGAGGATTCTTCGTGGCGCTATTGACCAACTAGTTCAAGAAGTCCTGGAGAAGGCTGCTAGCGAGCTTAGCGGTGAGATTGATGAAGCTTTTAAGGATACCCCGGAACAGCGAGATGCTATGAAGGCGGGGATTGTCATGCTTCGTGCTCAGACTACGGCTGCGATCAACGAACGCCTCAATTCTAGTGGCTAAGTTAGACATTACTTTCGATGAGATTACGCGCGGGCAGATAGTCTATACAGATGACCGTACTGCGCATTATCGTCGTGCCCGACGAGTGGAAGTTGCTAAATATCATGAAGTGCAAAATGAGGTTTACGACGAGTATAAGACAGAGACAGGCTTAGAGCCTGGATGCCAGGCGATGCGCCCGGATGTGGCCCGCCAAGAATTTGAGCTAAGCGCTGAGGCTGATAATGGTAGAGATTATCTAAAGTGGTTACGAGAGCGGGAAGCGTATAGAAAGAATCTAGACGAGGGTACTACTGATACTCATATTTTGATGCTTACTCACCATAAGATAACTGAGGAGCCCTTGGGCGGAATAGGGATCTTTAGTATAAAATTAGTAGGTACGCTACCGGATGACACGATGCAGTTTACTGCTTATTGTTCCCCGCTTATGACTTCGGCGAATGCTTCTGCGTCTTTTATGTTGTATTTGCTGGATAACCCTGTGACGGGAAAGTTTGCGGGTAACTCTGCTAAATTTCAACTTGTTGAATGGAAATTTCCTATTAATAATATTCGATGTCGTTGGGACGTGACAGTAGCTCGATCGCCGCAATGGATAGCTTTATTTCAAAACGCACATACTCTTGGTGTAGAGAGCCAGGGGGGTCAAACGTTTATTACGACATTAAAGAAGAATGGGTCTTAGGGGTGGTGGGAGATGGCATCGTTTAGGAGCACTTATACGGCAGGCGTTTATCAGACGCATACTGTGTTTCGCACGGGTACTAACGGAGTAGGCCCTTATTCCGAAATAGGGTTTGGGGATAACAATAAGGTTGCCGGTTCGGATGAGCGGTGGTCATCAATTCAATCGTGGGAATTAGGCAACCCGGACCCTGGAGTCGGGGGTAGTGTCCCGATTCCTAAGTATGCGGATATTGCTAATGCCTATATTGAGTTTGTTCCGGTTGATGACAAGGCAGGGTCAGGGGACCAGCTTGAGCACCGTATAGCTCTTGTGGCTTCTGACGGCCATTGGGATCGTAGTAGACAGAACGTGCTGCATATAGATCAACAAAATTTGGCTGATGGTAATTCGCCTTCGGCTACTTTTTCTGCACCGTCTTTTGCCTCGCATGTGAACTTTACTGTTTTCAAGAAGAATTCTGTTATAATTGCTGAGACGATGACCGAGACCACGGACCCGGACGATACGGTGCTTGACACGGGCCCAGCAGGAGATTTTACAGTTAGACATCGTATGGCTATAGGGACTACGGTTGAGATTCCCGCAGGCGAGGAGGTTTATGACGTTGTAGTTAGGATGTGTCGTCGAATAAATGCAGTAGCTAATCCCGTGCTCACGATGGGGGTTTATGCTCTTCGTAGAAATGGGCGACAATACGCAGTTGATCAGTTGATCAGTAGGAGTCTCCCAATAAATTATGCGGATTTGCCACTCAATGCTACTGATCCTGCCTCGGAAGCCGTTTTATGGGAATTTGTGCCCGCACTAACAACAGATGATTTGGGAAATGCAGACGAGGCTCAGTGGATTGGTCTTTTGGTTGAAGGGTTAGAGGACAGTAGCGCCTCTTCCAATTCTTGGTTTCGACCAGCCCTTCAGTATTTTAACCCTCTCTTGTTTCAGTTTCGTGAGACGACATCCGGGGATCAGGAAGCGTATTTAGATGGGTCAGCGGGCAGTATGTTTTTTGCCTCAAGGTCTCTCGTTCGACAGTTTCAGAATTCGTTTCCGTATTATTATAATTCAAGTATTGACGTCCCTTCGGTTTATGAAACATTGTCTACTAATGAATTAAGAACGCCTTATATTCGGTTTTTTGGGTCAGTCATGGCGAAGACAGTTGATCCGAATTGGACTTCGTTGGTGCCTGTAACTTATGGGGCTGAATTTGGAAATGATGGTACGATCCCGACTAATATCTTTCCTGAATTTGTTACAAACGTACAGAATTGGATTGATTCTGAGTTTTATACCCCTAGGACCGGGGAAACTTGGATCGGGTTGATCATGGAAGTTCTAGACCCTGATAATTTTATTTGGTCTTATTATTCGTCTACCAATACTCTTGGGTTTGAGGGAATAAAATTAGTTATTGACTGGAGTCCTAGGGCTCCTACGATTTTGGGTGAGGATGTCAAGGATGTAACGTTTGTTGATATTCCTGCAACGGATCAAGTGGCAGCGATTTGGACCATTAAGCTTCGGAATACGACTTATGACCTTCTCAAGGTCTCTGGACTGGAGAGCGTTGATGCGGTGGCATCATTGACGGACGGGGTAACGGCGGAAGCAGATTTGCTGGTTGATGGGCATAATTTGGTTGTCCTTACACCTTCGAGCGAAGATATTAGTGGAGACGTAATGGTTGCTACCCTCCACCGTAGAGGCGCAATCAATAATTTGTCTATCGATGAAAACATAACCTAGGTGCTATGTAGGTTTGTAATTAAGGAGTGAATCAATGGCGGCACTACAAAATCCTGGCGATGTAAAGAGCGTGAAATATGTCGATCTCCCGGCAACTAACCAAGTAGCAGCAATTTGGACTGTGAATCTTCGTTCTTCGTCGGATACCATCCCTGTCCCAGGATTGGAGAGTACTAGCGGGGTGGGGTCGTTGAAGGCGACGACTACGGTTTCAGCGAGTGCGATTAGCCCGACTTCGCAGACGGGTTATACCGATGCTTCGTTGGTGGGCCATAGTCTTATCACTATTGCGAGTGGTAGTGCTGGCGATACGTTTGTGTTTGCCACGCTTCATCGGGTCGGTGCATTGAACAACTTGACGATTGATAACACGCCCTAATCCGGCTTGAACAAATAATCAAACGGTATTATTTACTAGATGCTAACGACGTGGTGAACGTCGAGCTTCTGTCACATAAAACAATTACGGAGATTGCCGACCCATTGGGGGGAAGGACTCTTCATTATAAGGAGAATCCAAATGGCAAATGATGTCAAGATTCGGTTCCGATCGTTCCTGCCCGGTGCAGGTTTCGACTCTTCAGGCTCTGCAAAGCAGGGCAAGACTCGTGTTGTTGGCGAGATTGATGTTACGGCGTATAGTGGTGGTGATGGTGAACCTCTTAATCCTGTTGATGTTGGATTGACTGTGATCGACCATATCAATCTTCGAGTGGCAGATGAGAACTCGGGTGCTCTGTCGGCGGCAGCCGGTGGCGGTATGGCTCCGATGCGAGATGTATCCTATACTAAGAGTACTGGTCATTTTTACCTGTTCACGGTTAATTCTGATGGTCAGATCGGTGTACTCAGTAACGCTACCGAGTCTCTTGAGTTCGACGCTTTCGGCGATAGTGCTCACGACGTCGAGCTAACGTAAGTTTTTAGTAACAACCAGCTCTGAAACTGAAAACGAGGGGGTCCTTCTCGGGCCCCCTCTTTTCTTTAATTAAATTGAGAGGCTTTATGAGCTACGAACCTCCGTTGAGATGTGACCGGTGTAGCAGAATCATTAGGAAAAAGCCGAAGGCTAAAACCCCGAAATTTTGCGCCCCCTGCCGCGAGATCGAGCAGGAGGTGTTTAAAGAACAAGTCAAACGGAATCGCAAGCGCAGGTAGCGTTAGTGGTTAACTCAAATAAGGAGAAAGTTAAATGGCCGCCGTTACTACAACTAACAGTTATGTTGTCCCGCTTGGGCCGATTAAGTTGGAGATCGCTAACCTCGCTTCTGTGGATGATGCGGACACCTATGTCAGTACAATCCAGAACCCGTCTTTTGGTATCTTTACCCAGAATTCCGATTCTAATGCTACAGCCTTTGAGGTGAACGTTGGCATCTCTGGGCGTACTATTACGTTTAATCAGTCAAGTTTGTCGGCTGATACAGGTGTTTTGCTGCTGTTCGGGTTCTAAGACAGTTTAAGAAGGGGGAGGAGGTCTTATGAAACTGAGATTGCCGGAACGCGGACGTCCGCAAGGCGTTAGGTACAGGGCATGCGAGCTAGGCGTGGACCTGTCCTCGCAATTCGTTAATGACCTTAAGAGCTTGGATCGAAATCTATATCCGATTTTCCATCCGTATCAACTTCTTTGGGATGATATAGTTAACGAGTATGCAGGGGCTCTTGTGGACCCTAGATACCCGGTTGCTGAGAACAGTTTTCGCTGTGGCGAATTGGTACTAGGGCATGTGTTGTCCAACGGGCGTGGGGAGCCTACGCTTGACGGGCATTGGCATATCTGGCGTTGGTGCGAGCCCGCCCCAGGGTGGGCTCATGTCATTAATATTGATTCGACCGATAGGTTGTACTTGCGTTTGCTAGTAGAGAGACTCTGGTTGCAGGCTAGGTATAATGATAAGTTTGGTCACCGCGGGTATCAACGTATGATGGAAGAAGCGGATATCGCTAAGCGTGAAAAGATTCAAGCGGATAAAGCTGATTTGATGAAGGATATTGCTAGTGCAAATTCGGATATGATGAGCCGCGCAATGCAGAATTTTGCGAGCGGTAAAGTTGCGGCAACCAATCCCACTAAGGAAGTTATTATGAGTGGATCTGGGCTCCGTAACCGTAGTAAGATTGTGAGACCGCTTTCAGACACCGAGGGAGGGCTGATTCTGCCTGAAAGCATGAAGGATTAGGAGCGTCTGTGGCCACAAGTGCTAAAAGATACGGCTTGGAAGTCCATGACAATTTGGAGTTAGAGCTTAGACTTCGAAGGATTGAAGGCGTTCTTGAGCGCGCAGCGCTAGTGGGGGATTTTGGAGACGGGTCATCGGATGTTCAACGTACGACAACCGTCCCTCAAGTTACTGGATTACGTGTAAAGGGCCAAACTCCTGGTGCCGTTACTCTTGCTTGGAACCAGGTTCGAATTTCGAATCTGCGCCGGTACGAGTTAGACGTTGCTGAGAATTTGGCCTTTTCTAGTAATAAGCAAACGTTTAATCTAGCCAGCACAGAATTCCAGTTCAGTACTGCATCAATCACTGGCGGCGGTGGCAACACTACGGTTTATGCCCGAGTCCGGGCTCGAAGTCGTGAGGGAATTGCCGGTGAGTATTCTATTACGTTAAACACCACCACAGGGCAGGCTCAGAATCCAGATATTGCCGATAATGCTGTTCAGAGTTCGAATCTTGATAGCTCTGCACTTATCCAGCTCGCGTTGAGGGGGTACATAGACGGGTTTCGTCTCGCAAATAACACAACAGATCCTGTTAACGATATAGACCTTGAAGCGGGAGTTGCTAGAGACTTGGCAGACGGGGCGTCAATTGCGCTCACCTCACCGATCACGAAAGCCATTGATTCAGTTTGGGTTTCGGGGAATGGAGGAGGTTTCCCTTCAAATGAGATATCGTTGACTGATGATACGTGGTATAGGATTTTTGTTATAGCGAAATCCGATGAATCGGCTAACGACGCGGGATTCGATACCTCAGCGTTAGCAGCGAATTTAATTGCGGAAGCAATTACTGCGGAAGGTGCGACGTGGGAGAATGCTGAGTCCCGTCAAATTGGATGGGCTCACTACCTTGCGGCTACGGGTATTAAGCTGTTTTATAGTCCGACGTCGGACCCCGAACAGATTATTTATCAGGAGACCTCAACCGCTCAAGCGTTGTCGGTTGCTACCTCTAGCTCTTTGGTAACGCTAGATGTGCCTCCAAATGTAATTGCTAATTTTGTGTTAAAATGGACTATAGACGACAATGCGTCTCAAGGTCGGAAATACATGTGGGTAAAGCCCACAGCTATGACAGATGCTGCGGCTTCCGTTACAAACTTTACGCATGTTGGTCGTAGGGAGGCGGAAACGGATCTGACTTATTCGTGGGAGGTGAATACTGAAGTAGATAGCAGCAGTCAAGTTCGTGTGCGTTTTGATGAAGCTGTTCCAGGAAGCGCAGAGATTTATGTTAATGGGTTTAGGTATAATAGGGGTCGAAATGAATGATAAAAGTGTTTTGTGCGGATTGTTTGTAGCGGTTTTGGTGCTAGCTGCTTCTACTGGGTATATGCACCTAGAACTGCGGGAGGCGTCTAAAGCGGCCAGCGGGGCGAGGGCAATGAGCGCAGTTGCTTTGGCTGTTTCTTTAGAGGGATGTCCGTTGCCTCAATCGTTTAAAGTGCCTAAGCAACCACCGATTATCGATATGGAAGATTTTAGTATAGGAGAAGCATATGGCTACTATTGATGACAATCTAGGGGGATATCGGGATCGCGCACGGCGTTGGCTTCACGAGTTGGCTCCCGGTAATTCCTTTTGGAGTAACACGTTCATAGACCAGCAGATTAATGTTTCATACCGTCGTCGTTGTGCCCAACTAGTGATGGCGTATGAAGGATTCTTTACGAATGTGGCTACTCGGGATGTTACAGAGGATCAACAGCGTTATGCTTGGCCCCCGGGTTTTGAGCGGTGTCTAAAAATGGAATTGGTACGGTCAGACGGCACTACGACCCCGTTGGAAAGACAAGAAAGACATTATGCTTCTAATCCTAGTGAAACGGCAGGCGTTGGACAGGACGTCTATTTTCCAGGCTATCGTCCTATAGGCGGTGGATTTGTACTGGAGCCGGCTCCCGGAGAGACGGTTACGAACGGGCTTAGGATCGAATACCACGGGCTACCAACTCAGATGCAGAACGATGGTGATTCTATGCACTCTGATTTTCCGCGAAGTTTCGATGAATTAATTATCCTGGATGCGACTATTGCCTGTATGGACTCGGAGAATTTGATGGAAACCGGGGCGATGAGAACGGTAGCTCGTAACCGATCGGAATGGGAGTATGATTGGGCGAGATACATGGATAATAGGATGATTAGCACTAATAAGATTCAACCGTTTGCACCGCATTACGCGGACGCTTAATAGAGGAGAACAAAATGAAGAGATTTTTTGTATATCTTATGGGGGTTCTGGGCGCTGCCTTGTTCCTTTTTACGACTGATGCTGCAGCGGTGGATATGGACCGCCCCCTAGAGTCGGGAGTAATCACAGCCAGGGTCCAGACGGCACCGAATAGTGGTGATGTTTTATTTACTAGAAGTGTGTCGGTCGTGAGAATCGATACAGGGGAATCGGTGCTGTGCCTTAATAGTCAAGGTCTCGGAGATGAGATACTCGTCGGCCCCACACAGGCGATTCTTAATTTGGGTTCTGATGTGTTTCTTGAGGCTTATGCTCATAGTGAACTCGGTTGCACGGGAGCGAAGAGCCCCCCATCATCTGATCGGTATCGGGTGTTGTTTGCCGGCCCGGAGGCTCCGGTGCTGTTGATGGTGGTTGATCCCGAATAAGTAGAGGTTCGATATGTCTGCTCGACCCAAGATGCCTTCGATTGATATTGTTCAATTTGAGGGATTGTTCACGAAGAGTAACCCCGAGACGCTCAAGGCGACCCAGCTTCGAGAGTGTAAGAACGCTGACTTTTTTAGAGAGTATGGTTCTCTTTCAAAGCTTCGAGGTAACTCTCGTGTGCTTAATGGTTTGTACACAGAGAGTGGGAATGTCAAGGGCATCTATTGGGGGGCTAATTACAAGGCTCAAGATCTATCGGGAGCCATTATTCGTAAAATAATTGTCGGTGCCGGCACGACTATACAGCAAATTGAATCTGATGGATCTTTGACGGAACTATTGACCGGGGAGCCGGATACGCTATTCCGTACCTCCGGTCAATTTGACCGCTTTCTGTTTTTTACTAGTCAAGATCCGGTCGATGTTGGTAAACGCGGTCAAATGTCAAAGTATGACGGAACTAGGGTGAGTACTTGGGGATTAGAGGCCCCAGGTAACCAGGAAATTAAGTTTACTGATGGTGGGTCTACGGAAACCGCAGATGAGGCTATTGAGAGCTTTGATGATTCTTCAATCTTCACGGTTTCAAATGCAACGGTGTCAGATTCTACTCGTCCAGCTTGGAGGGGTACATCGACGGCTGTTGTTAAAGGCACCTCATCCACCTCAGCTTATATTGAGCTTTTGAATACTACTTCGTTTCATATTAATACTGTTACTGAGGATCGCGCACAAGCACAGCTTTATATTCCGCGTGAAGAGTATCGTAAATTGGCTACAAGCGGTAGGGCTGTTTCGGTGTACGTAGGCTCAGAGGCAGCCTTGACTGCTAATTACTATCGTTTTGATTTTCAAATCGGGAGATTGTTTGAAGGCTGGAATACCCTTCTTTTTGATTTCTCGACCTTCCCATCAGGGGATTTTGGAACGACCGTAGGCACCCCAGATGATGATAATCTTATTAGCTACCGGTTTGAGATTATTACCAACAATGCAACTGATGCCCCTACTGTGTATTGGGATAGGTTTGTTTCGCTAGATCAAGGTGCTCCAATTCCTACTTTTGATACTGGGGTGGGTACGATTTTTCCTCGATCGGATTCGTCCATTTGGATTTACAAGGTTACGTTTGTAGATGATGCGGGATTCGAGTCTAATGCCGGGCCCGAGTCTGTTGACGCAGATAATACTACTGGAACTACTAGTTATGGTGAAATTGACTTAACTACGGTTCCGATATCAAAGAATGCAACTACGGTTAAGCGGAATATTTATCGCACGGTAGCTTCTGGTTCGGAATTTCTGTTTTTGGACACCATTAATGACAATGTAACCACTACCTATACCGACACTACACCAGACACGTCTTTGGGAACATCTACGCCTCCTGTTGTAGGGGAGCTGGTGTTCGATCACTCCAGACCTCCTAGTGGGGGGATTGCTTTGGTTTGGAAACGTACTGCGTTCATTGCAGGTGATCCTCTTAACCCGAATGTTTTGGCGTATAGCCGGTTTGACCTTCCTGAAGCGTTTCCGGTGAATAATGCAATTGAGTTGGATGAGCGTATTACGGGTTTGTTTAAGACTTATCTAGGTGTCGTGATCACAACTGAGACGTCGTATTGGCGTATCATCGGTGATAACCCTGATTATACTGTAGATAAAGTCATTGAGGGTTATGGTGGCGTAGGTCCGCGCGCTACGGGCACTGGCCGAGAAGTGGGTTGGGCGGTTGACCGTGATGGTCTTCGACTTTATGATCTTCGAGAGGCGATTAAGATTTCCGAAGTAATTCGAGATCGTGTAGACGCTTTCAATAAATCGAATCTAGAAGACACCCAAACAGTACATAGTCGTAGAGATAATGCGATTATATGGTTGAACAAAGACGGCGATGGGGTGTACTCCGACGCCTATCTGTATCAGTATATGATCGATGAAGTACGGAGAGGATGGTTCTCACAAATTGTACCAGACCCGGCAACCTTCGATACCCAGCATATTTGGGAGATAGAGGATTCAGACGGTGAGTTTAAGCTATATGCTTCTACTTCTGGCGGTATGGTCCATGAAATGATGTCTTCGGATTCTTTGAACTGGATAGACGATCAGGGCCAAGAACGGGCAGTAACCATGGACATCCAGACCGCTTATATGCGTTTGGGGGTTACTGAGGAGGCGATCGGGTTGACAGGCAGTAGCGGGCGGGTGGTTCCCCGCTTTGTTGAACTGAGAGCTAAAGAGGATAACGGTGCTGCGCATACCTGGACTGTGACGGTGGATACTTGCGACTCCGCGAGTGAGAATGCGACTGTGAGGGACACGCAGGATCTGACTTTTGATTTTAAGGCGGGGCAAAGTTTGCTGAGATTGCCTACGCAGGACCTAATTCCAGGAGAATATATGCGACTACGTTTAGTTAATTCGGAATTAGACAAGGATCTTCAGGTTATGGGGGTCAAAATTTATTACCTTGTTCGACCTGGACAGTTTGCGGTGACAGGTGAGGCGGGTGGAGGTATTGCGGGGGCCGGCGGTCAGAATTAATCGGAGTTAATTAAATTGCTTGATTAAAAGATCAAACGGTATTATTTACTAGGGGGGTTGCATTTAGTGCCTGAGTTAAAGAAGATTCGTGTTCGTGAGGCGAAATTTAGGGATCTTGGTTTGTTCAAGAAATTGTGGGCCGGGCTGTTGGAGCAGCAGGAGAAGGAGGGTTCACATATTGTAGCAAATGAACAATCTTTGTGCTTGTATGAAGGGTTGTTTCGAGCCTATGTTGAGCAGGGTATGGAAGGCTTTGTTTTGTTTGTGGCGGATAAGGGAGTGCTTATGTGGGGGGAGACTAATGCTCCCCTAGATTATGGGGGGAAAGCGGCAATGGTGTGGGGCTGTTATGTAGTTCCCGGAGCGCCTGTCGAGATCGCAAATGCCCTTTCGTTGCGCGCTATGGAGAGGGCTAAGGAGCACGAATTTACAGTGCTATTGGCTCAAAGCTATGAGCACTCAAAGCCTGTTGAGGGGTTTGAGCGAGTAGCTTCGGTGGTGCGGAGAACGATTAATGAGTGATGTTGGACGGCTAATGGGACTGCTGGCAGATGCTCATTTTGACTCAGCTATGAATAACGAGCAGAATTTGAGTAGTTCCGTGGTAAAGCAAATGGGCATAGCGTTAAAGACTTTTCCTGAGGCTGTGGCCTCAGCGGTTTTGACCCTCGGTGGTGTTCATGCGCCAGTAACCCAAGCGAGGCATGTTATATTTAATATGGAGAATGATGATATTGTGGAGGCTGTGGCTTCTGGGATGGTTATCCCGGGTTTTGGAAATGCCTTCCACAAGGACGGAATTGACCCTGCATGGGTTGATTTCGAGAAAGCCCTGAAGGAAGAAGAGCCTGATTTTGCTAAGCGGATCGACGCAGTTGCAGATATCGTTAATAAAGCTAAAGGGACGAACACCACCAATCAGCTATTCCCGAACCCTGCGGCGTATACTGCTGCTGTTGCGGAGCTGTTGGGTATGCCCGAGGGTACCGAGGTTAGTTTGCTGGTTAATGCAAGAATGAGGGCCTGGGTGCTTCAGTGGGCTGAAGCCCGTGGGGGTTCATGATCATTTTAGTTACCGGTTTAATGAGAACTGGAACATCGTTGATTAGCCGTCAACTTCATTTGATGGGTGTTCCTATGGGGACAGTTATGCGGTTTCCGCTTTCTCAATCTAACGGTCAAGAGGATTGGGAGGATGTCGCATTTACGGACTTGATGGTGAACCGGGCAGGTCAATTAGACACCCGAGACCGCAAGGCGTTTTTGGCCGATATACGTCTATATGCTGATCGACGTCAAAAGGAGCATTCTATATGGGGAATGAAGTCTCCTTTTGCGTTGCCGTTTGTAAAAGACATTCGTGAGGTTCTTGGAGATGATCTTCGGGTGGTTTTGACTTCGCGAAATCTTACTCAAACGTATGACTCGCTACGAAAGCAGCTTTGTCTACCCGGTATAGAGGTTCTACAGGATGTATTACTCGAAGCATTACCGGGTGTAAAATCAGATATAGTAATCGATATTGAGGAGTCGTGGAACTCCCCAGAAACGGTTGAACAAAAGCTCAAGGCTTTGATAAGGAGCTAGCATGGGTGTTGCAGCAGCCGGTGCCATAGCCGGAATAGGTTCTTCTATTATTGGAGGTCTGGGATCTGCCGCTGCGTCGAGACGGCAGGCAAGAACGCAGAAAGAGATTGCGAGCGCAAATCTTTCTTCGCAGGAGCGTATTCACGAGGCGAGTGCCGCAGACCGGCAGGCGGCAAGCCGTGCCGTGCGGGCCGATCAGGAAATAGCGCAATCGAATTTGCTTGCAACAGAGCAGGCTCGGCTTAACATCATGGGATCTCTAGGAGAGCCGGGCACCTACGGTCCTAGCCCCGGTAGTTCATCTGGACCGCTTTCTCTCGGCGCCCTACAGCCTACGGGTCTTGGGGGTCTGAGTCCAGAGCGTGAAGGTATCCTCACAGGCTCAGGCCGAGTTCAACGTGGAGGCACCGTTAGGCGCTACGATGTTTCTCTGGGCAGTATTGACCCTACAGCTAAGCAGGCCGGATATCGGGGACTGTGGAGGGGTACACGGGACTGGCGTGCTTCTGGTGTTGATCTTGATGCGCAAGGCATGGCCGACGCAGTTAAGGGTACTGCGGGGTTCCGCGCTGTATCCGGTATGGTTGCTGAGGCTGAGCAACTTATGAACCGCGAAGGCCCCCTATGGGACCAGCTTAATAATTCAGTAGTGGGCGGTATCTACGAATCCAACGCGGCGTTCGAACGACAGGCTATGGAGCAGGTAGCGCGTTCGATGGCCCGAGGAGGAGGTGCTCGTAGACAAGGACTACAGCTTGCGCAGACGTTTAAAGTTCAGGAGCAGATCAACCGAAATCGCACTGGCCAGCTATGGCAGGCAAAGATGGGGTTGGAGCAGTACCGGCATAAGTATGCTCAAGATGTTACTACTTTTTCGCAACAGTGGGCGAATAACCAGGCGGGTATCCGTGATAGCTTTACGAATGCCCTTGTTTCTCTACAACTTCATTGGTCCAAGACTATGGCTCCCGTACTTGCGGGAGCCACTGTTAGCGCCCAGAGCGCGACCCAGCAGGGGGTACTGAACGCCTCGCAGGGTTTGATGGACGCAGCGGCTACAAAGGGTCAAGCGGCTGCCGGGGCTTACGAGGCCATTGCAGGGTTAGGCCAGCAGATTTTAGGTAAGAGTCTCTCTAGTATGAATTTTGGAGGGACGCCTCCCCCCACAACACAGCAGGCGCTGGCTGATGCCCCGCCGGGCTTTTTGGATTAATGAATAATGGCTAATGGTTCCGGTGGTGCAGTAGATTTCGGTACGTCGCTCCAAATGCAGGGCGCTATGACCATGGAACGTGGCTTAGCTCGTATGTTTTCTGCTGGTGCGTCTGAGACTGTAAAGGGGGCTTACCAACAGTCTGCTATGCAGAAAGGTGCTCTCGCCGCGCAGAATATCCGTAATCGCTATTTCCAGACCGAGTTCAAACAGGTTCTTGAGGCTCGCATTAATCCTTTGAATGAGCGTCTTTCCGCGGCTAAGGAAGCAAGGGCTGCCGCGCTGCAGACTACGGTTATGCCTGTTCCAAGTATGTTGTCTGCTGAACAAGTCCAAGAGAAAGCGGAACTTCTTGGTCACGGTAAACAGGAACTACAAGCTGTTCCCGGTGCCCCGGGCGCGGACGGGTCCCCTTCTCAAGAAATGGTAACACAAGATATAGCTGCTCCTAATCCTGCGCTGTCCGGGCCGGAGCTAGGCGCTGTTGAGTATGAAGAAATACTTGCGCTAATGGACCCCACTTCCGGCGCCCCGGTTCCTTTTTCTTCTGCTCGGGGGATCAAACTCTGGCAAGACATCGAGAGTGATTATTGGGGCGAATACGCTGCGGTTAATCAGGAGCTAATGCAGGTTATGTCGGAATATAAGGGGAACCCGTATGCCGATAACTACGCGCAAGAGCTGATGAACCAGACGATCAAACAGGGGAATGTTGCGACTACGGGTCAAGGCGACCCAATGCAAGCTCAACAGATGTGGGAAGATCGACAGACCTACGAAGCAGATATGGAAGCTAAGCAGCAGGGTCTTGCCGCAGGGCAGCAGCAGATCGAGCAGGGTGTTCTCAGCCGACAGAAGGATGAGGCGGTAATAGAAGTTGCTACACGGGACGCTGCTAGAGCCCTAGAAAGTGATCCTAGGTTTGAGTCGCTCCTCGGGTCGGCAATAGCTGACAAGTTTGAGAGCGGGCAGCCCCTCACGCAGCAAGAAAAGTTTGAAGCCGCCAGTGCAGTTAAACAGTATCGAGCAGGCCAGGAAGCGCAGATTGCAAGAGCAGCTAAACTTCCGGATTTCCGGTTTAATTCAGAGAACCTAAAGAACCCGGAAAACTGGCGTACGGTAATTACACGAGATAAGCATGCCTTCCCGAAGTTTTATGCCCAAGCAATGAAGGGCGCGATTCAGGACAAGGTTACGGATATCAGTAAGAACCTCCGATCAGATTCCCCCGAGGCTCATCAAGCCCAGGTGGCAGAATTGATGAAAGCCGGGGCAACGCCAGATGATCTTGCTTTGTTTAATGAGGGGCTTGGAAGTCGAACGCCTAACTTGGATGCGGTGATTGAAGGACTAGCATCTAGCCCCCAGGCTATGCAGCAAGCAAACGATATCGCGTTCATTAGGCTTTTGCCGGAAATCGAACGACGGCAGCCCCAAGTGGCGGATATAATCGATCAGACTATCCAGGGCACTATTGATACTATGCGTGCTCACGGATTGGACGTAGATGAGGATTTGCTTTGGGCCGATAGATATCGTGCATTCTTCGAATCTACTTACTGGGAACTGGCTCCTTCGTACCATGATCAGCAAACGATGCAAGATGTGGCCAACGCTCTAGATGCGCGGCCGATGATGCTCGGAGGGATGCCGAAGAACTTGCTAGAGCTAGGGTTGCTGTTGAGTCGATCAGGCCCGCTTGCGAGCACTCCAGAGGTCTTTACTGCATCTCCAGCTGCGGCTGCGGCACAAGAGAAACCGTGGTGGATGGGAGGCAAGCCTTTTGCGAAGGAGTTGAATGCTATTGATGCTGAATTGGCGGAGCTTAGTCAAACCTCCGGCCCAGCGAGGTCTTTCCACTGGCCGCGTATAAATGAGCTTAAGCAGAAGAGGGAGGAAATTAAAGCACAGATTGCTAACCCTCTTCCGCGTTTAGATTCATTCGCACAGGAGTAGCTCTTGCCGGACTTGCCGGAATATAGTCTCGGGATATTTGATCCTAAGAAAGATGCGCGAACTCGCCGTCGCGTTTATGGCGATCCTGCGCCTAAAGCTGCTCCGTTGTCCAGTAGGCTTCTAGAACCCTCAGCAGACGATAGCGACGACGAGAAAGCTAGATTTGAGCGCATGGCCTCCGGCATGATGGTTGAGCATGCTAAAGCGACTCGTGAACGCGAGATACTCCGCGATAGCAACTACATGCAGACGGTCGGCCTTGGAACGATTAATCCCAATGAAAATTATGAATTTGAGCAATCGCACGGTAATGAGGCAGAGACCCGACGACGAATGTATGTTGCGGATGACCCAGAAGCAGCATTTCATCAACCGGATTATGCCGCAGCTGACCCTAGTGAGGATTCTGGTGATGCGACCGATACCTTTAGGTCCGTAACGAATTTCCTGTTTAGCGATGAGATGGCTCTTCTTGGCTTTAAGTGGGATGACGAATCCTTTACTTGGAATAAGGATAACTTCATTAATCAGATTACTGAGCATCCCTATTCTACTGCCCTTACACTGGCGAGCTATGCCGTACCGGTAGGTCTAGCGTGGCAGAAGGGGTCGCGTATTGCTGCGCGAGGAGCTACTCTTGCGGCTCAAACTGGCGCTAAGGAGGGTTTGGCAGCAGGTAGGGGTTTTCTTGGTACGAATCTCGGATTCCAATTCGATGAACATGCTAAGCTTGTTAAAAAGTTAGCGAAGCCTTCCGCTAACGACGGGCGTCAGCTTTTTAGCCCGACTACTGTTCAAGCTCTTCGCAAGGCCAAGAGTCCTGATGAGATATCGGATATAGTTTCTCCGAGTGAGTTGAAGCAAATGCTTATTAGCGATTTCCATCAAGAGCGTTTTTTTGAGTTGCGGAATCTAGCTAAGCAGGGAAAGCTTGAAGGGATTAGACAAAAAGCGTCGTGGACGATGTGGCGTCGTTTTGGAAATAAGTATTTTGAGAGGCTCCAAGATATCAATAAAGATCAGATTGATAATATGAACTCGTTTTTCAAGAAAGCCCAGCTCGGTAAATATCTGGCTACTGCCCCTACGCGGCTCGGCGATGAAAGCAATAAGGCTATTTATAAGTTTTGGTTGGATGGTACTGGTCGGGATACGTCGGAGCTGGCCAAAAAGATCGGTACGGAGAATGCTGCTTGGGCGGAGAATATTGCTAATAGATGGACCGGACTGTTTAGGGAGCAGTTTGATGAGGGCTTTGTCGATAAAGATACTTGGAAGCTGTTTAGGGATAAGAAGGGTAAGAAGAAAGGCGTAAGGACGGGTTTCCATCTCCCCGCGATCAAAGCTGGTACCCCTGGGTTCGAAGATCTCGGCGGGAAGATGGCGTCGGTATCTCCCGGACAATACGGACAGCTTGTTGAGCAGCGAGGCTTGGATGTTGCAAAAGCTCTTGGCGGCCCCACTACACTACATCGCGGTAAGTATACTACCAGAAGTGCTGTACTTGATGACTTGGATGCGTTGGAAACCAATCCGTCTAAATTGACGGTGGGCGGTTTTATTAAGGACAACGTTCTATTCCAAGTTCATCGTAATTTTCGTGATATCGTTGTGGATGCGACTGAGAATACTGGAAAGTGGAGTCAGCAGATCCTATCGCAGGAGGCTTATGAGGCAATGCCGAAGTACGCCAAGGCGAACTGGATGAACTTTGATGAGTTGGAGTCGGTAGTTCCCGGTCTTGCCTCGCGTATGAGGCGAATGGTGGATGCTAAGGTTGTCAAGGAGGGACTCGACCCCCAGAAGTATGCTTCCATGCCTGTTCTGGATCGAGAGCTAGTGAAGCAGTTTTTTGGCAGAGAAGGTTCCGCCCGACAGGTTGGAGGTTCATTTGCGAAGTTTTGGGAGCTGATGACTGCGGTACACAAAACTTCCCGAACCGCGCTCAATATTCCAACTCACATGTCAAATATTACTGGCAATATGATGTTCCTCGCTATGGCAGGAATGAATCCATTTTCCCCCCAAGCTCTTAATGACGGTCGGAAGATGGCCAAGGCGTATGCTTCGGTGTCTAGAACGTTGAAGGCTAAGCCCGACGAGACCCTGGAAACCCTGATGAGTAAGGATAACCTAATTACACATCTAGGAAAGGATCGCTACATTACAGATAAGATGGGAAAGAAAGTTGATCTAGCGGATATGTTTTCTGACCCAATTATGAAAGACCTAATCGAAGCACAGGCATTTGATCAGGTTGAAGGTATGGGTCAAGTCAATAAGCTTCTTCAATCACTTGAACGTCTTGAGAGTGGTGGCTGGGGCGATAAAGTTCTAGAGACGACTGCTCGGGCAATTGCTGGCGTCGGTCAGGTTCCTGGGATTAAGCAGACTCTACGCGCTGCATCCTCAACTTATTTGGGCGAGGATATGATCCCTAAGATGATGTATGCGATGAATCTCGCCCGGAGAGGGTGGGGCCGCGACGCTATTGTTCGTGAAGTTGGACGGCGGTTGCCTCAATACCGTACCGTCGGGCAGATACCTCAAGAGACACGCTCAGTTATTCTTCCCTGGATTACGTTCCCAGCAGAAGCTACCCGTATCATGAAGAACAATATGATGGACCATCCGGTATCTATGATGGCGTGGATGCAAGCGCCCCAGATCGCCCAGGGTATGGTTAGCGGAATGGGTATGGGCCCGGACTTCTCGGATTACGCTGATGCTATGGAGGCTGCTCCTCCGTGGGCTGTTCGCTATCAGACGGTTATGGTTGACGGTAACGAGGCTCCAGAGATGATGGGTGCTGTTGGAGGCGCTGGAGTTGGAGCGACCGTAGGAGCGGCTATGGGAGGCGCTAAAGGTGCCGCTGTCGGAGCCGCTGCCGGAAGTATTGGCGGGGCTGCACTCGGGGCTGCTTTTGGTCAAGAGCAGGATGAGATCCGTGAATTTAATCGCGCCTGGACGCTAGATTTCCTTCCTCAGAGCGCGTTGTTCCCATCAAGTGTCCACCCCCATGAGTGGGAAAAACTCCTCCCTACGGGGCTTGGAGGCACTCCTACGCCCGGAAAAGAAGTACTCCAGACGGCCAAGGATCTCACGCCCGTAGAACCCTTCGCGGTGTTTATGCCTCTATTGGATTTGTACTCCGGTCGAGGGTCATTTGGTAATGAAATAGAGTCTAGTAGCGGGATCTCATTTGCCGGTAAAGCGGCACTTGGGCTTCTAGGACATCTATCTCCCCCTATCATGCAGAAGTACGGCATGAAGCTTGAGGCCCCGGGGGGAAACCCTATAGCCATGGCGGATATCTTCGAAAATAACGGCGGCCAATCCACACTCCCTAAAGCGGTTACGGCTACTTTTGGCGGACTGGCTATGGGCGGCTTGACCTTTCTAGGCGCCAGAGCGGGGATGGGCGCCCAAGGAGCGAAGAGCGCGGCTCTACTGTCGGGGGCCGTGGGCGGTCTTGCGGGTAGTGAGATTAACGTGCAGCGGCTGATGACAGATCTTGGGATTAAGCCGGATCGTCGGACCGAGGAGTATGGTGATTGGACTATGGACTTCTTGGCGAATAGTTTCTTTGGGTTGAACAAATCGTGGAAGGCAAGCGCAGGCCAAGCAGAGTACGCCCAGAATCTTCGGAATAAGCGATTTATTGAACAGCGGAAAGTTGCTGTTAAAGAGTATCGTGACGCTATTACGAACGGCTCTAGGAGTCGGGCAATAGCTACGCTGGGTGCGATTTGGAAATCCTACAATTATCAGTACGGCGATACCCAAGTTGCTGAACGGGAATTCATTGAATGGGCTAAGCGCATGCAATTATCTATGTCAAAGTTGCCCATTAATAAAGGAATTAGTGAAGAGAGAACTCTTGAACGCCTCCGAGCTTTGCAGTCTGCTCAGGGTGAGATAAGTAAGATTCGCCGCCAACAGATCGCTGAACTCCGTACTCATCTTCAAATGATGCAATTGCGAAAAGTTGGCGGCTTGAAGATCGTTGAAGAGTAGTTTACTTACGCTTTTCCCAGAGTGCTTCTAGCGCGGGACTTACTGGAAAATCCTCAATTCGTGATTGCAGAATCGGCACCTCTGCAAGCAAATCCATTTCAATCAGTCTACCTGGGTGGTAAGACTTCTTTGCTTTCCGTTGCATTCGTTTGGTGGCCTCATCTTCCTTTGGGGAGCGGAGAGTGTTGTGCATATGCCAACAAGTGATATCTCTATACCAAATCTCACTTTCCTCGTGTTGTTTGTACCCTGATACCTCACCGGGATGAGTCCCTGTCCAGAAAGCATCGCGCGTGTATAGTCGGTGGTGGCTTCTTCGCTTGTCGTATTGCTTTGTGAGATCTGAGTTTACTTCTACTCGGGGGAATATACCGAATCGGATATCCCGGCGATTGTGGACGTGGTTGGAGTGTAGATCGTCGGCAGCGGCGCTTATCTTGGCGAGGTCCTCTTGCTTGTAAAGCTCGTCCCCGTCAAGAATGAAGTAGACGTCTCGTTGGCCTTCGGTCGGCATCGAATTACGGAACACCCCCTGTACTTTAGGCTCTACGTCTGGTAGATACCGAACTACCAGGTCGGCTTTACCGTCCATACGAGCGGTAAACCAGTCAATAATATCGCGGGTGCCGTCAGTTGAACCTACATCGTAGATTACGTAAGAATCGAAAAAGCCCTCGGTCTGCTTTAGCACGTACGGTAGAAAGTATGCTTCGTTTTTGACTAGAACCATTACGCTGGGGTTACTCATTAATTAGCTCCTCGATAGGTAGAACTATTCTACATCGACAAATAGTGGGTACAGCGTACGAGAAGGAATCTACGCTAGAATATTGAAGCCCTGCCCCGGTGCATGTGTCGTAGCAGGCACGTCGCTCTTGGTCGGATGAGCACCCTACAAACAATCCCATTAGCAATATTAGTGTGACGAGTTTTAGGTTCATTAACGGTTCCTTTCTTGGATTTCGAAGAACTCTCGGTAGGTAGAATAACAACGTTTGTGGAACCTCCATTCTCCATGCGCTTCTCCCCCCATAAACCCCATCCATCCGATTTTCGCGATGCCCGGGAGCCAGAGCACTTTCCCACATGCGTTGCACCGTCTTCCCAGAGGGTCTTTGGCAATACAGAGATAGATAAGTACTGCTAATACGAGCCCGGTGCCTAATAGAAGATTTGTCATTTTTGGGGTTTCCGCGAGTTGAGGAATTCTTGAAAGTGCTTATCTCGTAATTCCCGATAGCATTGGTTGTGAAATGTGTAATCGTTGAACCTAAACACGCTCCGGCTCAAACAGGATGGCCACACCAATGCCTTACAGTGACTGCATCTTCTACGTTCTAGGATCTCAATACGGGCGAGGTTTAGGAGGGTAAAAAGCTCTAGCATTTTGTGACCTCTAAGATTTGATCAATCCGGTTCTCGACAAGGTGGTTTTTCATTACTTCTGCTCGGGCGCTGCTCGCTATTTTAGCAACTTTTTCTGGACTGTCTACAGCGAATTGCATCCCTTCTTCCAATCCTTCAAATGGATCAAAGTACTCATACGGGATATAGTGGACCCACGCTTCGAACAGCTTGTCCACGCCGGAGCGGTCATCGCTATCTGAGATTAACGGTCGTCCTACCAACATTGACTCGAATATACGAAGATTTAAGTCGTGCTTTTGACCGTGGTTGAACAGTGCCCGGCAATTCGCCATTGCCTTAGCGGTATGAGGCCATCGATGCTTACCTCCAGCGCTTACCTGCCTTACGTCGTGAGTCCACCCGTGCTTTTTGGCGATCTTAATCATTTGGTTAGCTCGCGACAGACCTCCCTTTGAGCCGAAGAACCCGAAGTCGCACCGAGGGGGGTCGAGGTCGTACTTTTCCACGTCAAACCATCTCTTGTCCGTGAAGTTAGGGCACCAATGGGCAGAAGGGTGCTTAGCGAATAGGTCTCGTTTATCCCAAACCGCAAAGAACACATAGTCATAGTTCGGCGCCAAACGATGGTGCATAGTAGGATAACCGTGAGAGTCGATGAACATTACGGCACTCTTCACCGGTAGACGCCCCTCCTGCGCCTGCCAGATCAGCTCCCCTGCTCCATTTCGTCCACAGTCTATATCTATGAGAAGATCGATTCCGTCATAGTTTTGATTTATGTTTTTAGGGACATCAACCACTTCGTGCCTTAGATCTCGTAGTGCTCGTACCATGGACCCTGAGTAGGTTTCTACTTGTCGGTGTCCTAACACGGTCCGATTCCGTGCGACCATTATTCTCATTTTGCTTCCCTTCTGGATGCTTCAAATTCTCGTTGCCTTTGCAGCAGGAATTTCAGAGAGCGGGGTGCGTGCTTCATTTCCTTGAGCGCTCTCTTGTAGCCCTTTCGGTAGTGTCGTCGGATTTTTCGAGCTTTACGGATTGCAATGTCTCTGTTCAATTTAGAGAGACGGTCAATAAAGCAATACCCCATTAGGTGATCGATTTCATGTTGTATCACTACAGCGTCGTAACCTTCGAACCATTTATGATGAACTTCGCCCTTAAAGTCCAGCCATTCTAGTTCAATTTTGTCGTGGCGGTGGACCGGATGCCGATAGTTGTAAGGAAAAGATAGGCACCCCTCACCCGGTGCTTTAAGCTCTTGGGCTCCGTCTCCTGCGTCTGTGATTCTTGGGTTGAGGAATATTTGGGGTTGTTTCCTCTCGGTTTTAATCCATTGCGAGTCCATGACAAAGATTTGGAATGGAACCCCCACTTGCGGGGCAGCAAGACCTACGCCGTAATGCTTATACATAGCCCGGATCATCGCTCCGGCAGTATTACGTACTAGCTGGGTGCTTAGATCTTGTTCTGGGAATGGGCTAACCTTGGATTTTAGTGACTCGTCCGGCCAAATGACTAGGCGCAGCTCGGGCTTGGAACACTCAGGAAGTGGCGCTGGTTGATTCATTGAGTACCTCTGTTAGTGGCATTGGTAGGAGACGGGTCCCTAGACATATAGAACAGCCGTTACGGTTGTAGAGGAAATGGATGTACCCATAGCAAGTAACGGCTATCGGGGGCTCAAAAATGTAGTCGATATTCATTCGAACTTATTGAGGACTGCAAATTCACCAAAGTGTTCAAGAGCTGCTTTGTTGTATGCTTTAGCTGCTTCTTCTTCGGTATAATATACCCCTAGACTCATCTGCCTTTTTTCGCGGGTAATGGTCGCCTTCCAACATTTGTTACGGTTTTTCATTTTAGAAACTCCCTTGTACCGGGAGGAGGTTGCCTTACCCGCATGGGTGCGTCGCTTTTGTTTATTCGCCTCATTGTCTGATCGGGTAGCTAGGCGTAGATTAGATTTGCGGTTATCTAGCTTGTCTCCGTTTATGTGGTCTACAAGAAACCCCCTGGGAAGGGCGGCGCCCATCATCTTTTCCCACACCTCATTATGCAGATAATATTCACCTCTTGCCTTTCCCATAGACCATGTGCGGAATGCATAGTAATGGGGGATCTTCTTAGTCCCGGCGGATTTTGCGTGCCAGTTATATTTTAGGAATTCTCGGTCCTCTTGATCTACCCAAGCGTACAGCCCGGATTTACCCAAAGGTATTTCGATCGGTTCATTTTCTTCGTCTTCAACCATTATCTTCATTCCGATGTTGAACTTTGTGTATGGCTTCTGCCATAGTTTTTACGGTTACTTGAAGTTCTTTACGTAGACCTCTTTCGGCTTCTACTTCTTTCCGTCGCGCCTCAGCCTCGGTTTTCCATTTCTCAACTTCCTCTTGGAGGAGACGTATTTTACTCTCGATACTGAGCTGATATTCGTCAAATTCCTTTAACATATCTTGTTGTGCTTTAACTGCCTCTTGCCGTGCTTTAAGCTTTCGTTGTTCTCGCATAGACTTAAATCCTAGCATAGCGCCACCCCCTATTCCAGTACCAATTCGTGATAAGTATAATCGCGCATCTGCAGTTCTTTCAGCACTCGTTTGTTACGCCTAAGCTGATCCCCCATGTCATCGTTCCAGCGCCCGCCTTCAGTATCTCCAATTTGTTCAATCCTATCACGAGCTTCTTTAATGTCTACCCACTGTAGTGGGTGCCCGATTAGCCCCGCCCGAGAAACTCGCTTCGACCATTCCCCGTGAGCGTAACCGGCACCTCGAAAAAGAGGGTTAAAGGCCCCAACGGTCCTAATAATAGTTGAAGTGAGGAAGGTAAGATCCCCCCGTGGATTTGGACCGTAAATGGGCGTAAAAGACGCTTCTCTCATATAAGCGGTAAACGCAGGCACAGGCTCAGGGACTTCTTTATCCTGTACTCGACAGAAATGATGGATTCCCGACAACACGGCCGCCGCTTCATAAGTTTCAAACCAACCCTTTGCTCTTGGGATTAAATCGTCCTCAAGAATACAAACCAGTTGAGCGTCTTGGCAAGCCCATAGCGCCCGATTCTTATTGGCAGCTACGCCCTTGTTCGGACCTTGAACCAGAAGAACGTTGTGATCTTTAGCGATTGCGCTAACAGATACCCCCCCTTGCGCATCACTTCCATCATCACAAATAACGATTCGTGACCCGCCAGGGGCGGTGTTTTTAACCGCTTCTACGATCTCCCCTAGGGTGTCTAGCCTATTGTAATGGCAAATTGCTACTGCTCGACGTATCGGTGTCATATTATTCCAATACCTTCTTAAGGACTGCGTTAAGGTTCTGTTTCATTGTAGCTGGGTTGGCGGCGGCTGCTGCGGTGGCGTGGCCGTTGAGGACGATCTTTTGGAATAGTTCCCGGTTTGTCGCAAGTTGGTCTACCAATTCCGCGCCTCGTTGAGGGTCCTTAGGTTCATAAAGCAAACAGTTTTCTCCGTCCTTCATGAACTCAGCTCCGGTGTCCGTGGTTACCACTGCCACCCCGGCGCTCATAGCTTCTAGCGCTAATCGGCCTAGACCCTCGGAATGACTAGCGCCCAACCAGATATCGAGTTGTTTAAAGGCATTGGCCATTTCTTCTCTACCGGCACTCCGAAAATACTGCATGTACCATGGCTTGCGGAATTTTACTTCACCAAATCCGACTGCGTGAACTTGAGCTTCATATTTCTTTTTGAGGCCGTTGATGGAGGCTAACGCTTCTTCGGAGCCCTTTAGTGGGTGATCATGAATTAGGGTCCCAACACTGAAACCGGCTTCAGCACTCCCGTAAACTCGATTCGATGGGGGCATATTAAATTGCTTATGCCCGTAGTGGTACCAACCAGTTACCGTGACGTCATTTGGGTCCCACGATCTGTGTGTCCAACCTTCTTGGGGGCTCAAACACACTTCACGCAACCAGTCTGTACTCGTGACGATGTGATCCCAGGGAAGATTAAGGTTATCATTCTCGGTCTTTTTAAACCTGGGGTTGTGACTTAGCTTTAGCATAATGTACTTCTTGCCCGGGTTCTTTTCCATGATATGTTTAGCGTAAGGATTGTCCGAATTGATAAAAACCGCCTCCACGCTCTCCGGTACGTCTTCCCAAGCTGTGCGGATATTTATTCCGGCTGCCGCATTCAGTACCATAGGGTTCCAGTCCGTATAGACTGTGGACATGCTGACGTTATGGTTAAGGGCTTTTAGCTGTTGAGCCACGGAAATAATTGTAGCCGGCCCGCCATGTTTTCTAAGGTGGGGGGTAATTATCTCAATTCGATGACGGGCGTCGCAAACTTGATACGTGATAAAGTTGACAAACTCTTTCACACATGTTGAGCGTTCCACCCCCGGAGGGACAGGACTTATTTCGCCATGACTAAAGGTATCTACATCTTCCATTAGTTCGAATACTAGGTTTGCGGCGTCCTCGGCCTTATCTTCGATAAGGCACTTATCGGGCCAATTGTGACCGTACTCATGGATGCCTTTATTTTCTCTAGTAATTACATGACACCCGGAGGCAAGTGCTTCCAAACCAGGCATTCCATATGAGTGAATCACTGCCGGGTCTACGAGAATATCTACCTCGGTACCCAACAGGCTTGCCATTTTTGCTTGAGAAAGGTTGCCTAGACAGGTAACTCCTTGTAGATCTACCGCCTTAGGACCAATGCCAAGCACTCGAAGCTCGGAGTTGTTTTCGGGGGCGAGTTCCTTGATGAATTCACGCGCCCAATCTGCCCCCTTGAAGGGGTAAGAGTCGTCGATCAAGATAGCCACGGTAAAACGTTCGTCACCAAGTTGTCTATTCCGCGGGTGAAAAAGATCAACATTTACACCGGGGAGCAAGTTTCCCTGGACGGTACACCCTTGCTCTTGGAGTACCTCTGTAATCCATTTTGAGGAAACGATATTAGGCAGACGGTTGTACGATTCCATGAATCCTGGAACAAGTTCGGGCCTACCCGCAATTTCGGCAAGAGCTACGTCATAACTTTGAACGTGATTAATTCCCTTAATTCCTTTGTAAGTTTGATCTAGATCCCAAACAATTGGAGTTAGTTCGGTTACTGCCGCGAAGACTTTGCCCGTGGAGAATACTCGCTGGGTGAAGGTTGAAGTGAATTCTTCATGACTCTTGAAGAGGATAGGCGCAGTTCGAAGATTTCCGATTACGGGCAACGTCGGAGGATTTTCTTCATCGTAGTTGTCAGGGACTATGCACACCTTAGCGTTGTACCCGTCTTCGATAAGCTGGTTAACTATATCGGCGATAAAGTTCATCCCACCACAGGGCCCCGCGGACTTCACGACCCAAGCGAGATTCCCTTTGTACTTCTTTTTGAATGCGGCTTGCGGCAAGTTGTAGCGGAGATCGTGGACTGATCCATCTGAGTCAAAGCCTCCTTGCCACGATCTGAAGTCTGGGTGGAGATCATTGAATCGGGCGCTTCCGCTTCTACGGAGGCCCATATGCTTACCGGCGTCTAGTTGGGAGAAACTAGTACCGCGTTCATGGAAGACGTACGCATTATCGGCAATGACTCCCCGATTTCGAAGAATGATACCCTCTTCATCGGTTTGCTTGATGGCTTTGAACCATAGGTCGGTGTTGTGCGTAGGTACAAGAGAATTCCCAACTAGAAATAATCGATTAGGGCTGTCTACGCTGATACACCGCACAGGTACCGGTTTAACCGGCTGTATATCTATAATCGCGTGATGCTTTACTCTATTCCTAACGGCTGTAACTTGGTTGTTGAGCTTTCTTTGAAGTCGGAATACCGGAGTACTCTTCATCGCCCGAAAGACTACACGATGACAGTCCGGGTATCCTGATTTTCTTGTAGGTTGTGGTAGATGGGCCTTCATGCCCAAACTTCTTATCAGAAATGCTGCAGCGTTAATCAATTCCATATTGGTATTGTCAAATGAACATTTACCCTCCGCAGTACAATGCCCGTCTGTATCCATCAATCCCTGTAGCAGCGCGAGACGTTGATCGTAGGAGCCGAATAGATAATCAGTTGGAACATGCTTGTTACCGAGAAGGTCTAATTCACGAAGTTGAGCAGTAAAGGGTTGTTTAACCCTGTGGGTTTTACGGTCGTAAGATGTAACGTCATATCCCACAGACTTAAAGAACTCAAGAATTTCTAGGTCTATAAAGGTCATGCCTGAGTTTTTACTTGTACCGTCACCTAGCCAAACCCCTAGACAATAAGGGTCTATTAGAAGGGGCTTTTCATCCAAGTTAAGCGGAGGGGCCACAGGCAATTTAAAATTATAGCAATTAGTCTTATGTGGCGAGGCGCAGAAAATACCCTTGAGAAACATGTCTTCCGTACTAAGGGTGAGTTCTCGTTGCCCAAAATGCTTATCGATTATACCCTTACGGTACCGTGCAAGATATTCTTGAGCTGTTCTTATAGACACCCCAAGCTCAGTAGCTACATCTTTATAGTGAGTACCTTTATCATATAGCGCCTTAGCTTTTATGCGTTGATTATATGATTCAGACCTAACAGAGTCTTTTTCTCCGCGAAGGCTTTTAGCTTGTATGAGAGCGTTTGTTGACACACGCCATCTATGAGAATGATCAGTTACAATCTTCTCCCCGGTGTCAAACGTAATTTCATAGCAACGTCTGTCTGACTGAACGGGTGTCGCTCCTAGTACCTTTACTTGCTCCCCCGCCTCAGAAAATACTACATCTTCCGTAGTAAGATCCTTTACTGTGGACCATCCGTTAGTCGTAAGTACGGGTTGATCGATACAGATTAGCTCTTCTCCGTAGCTTTCGTAAGACTCATCGAACGGTCCCACATTTTGCCAAAGCTCTCGCCTCAAGGTGAAGCAAAACCCTGTGGGCATAATCTCGTTATAAGTAAGGTTGGAGGTGGAGACCGCCAAGGCGTCAGCCATGTCCACATAACTACATCCGGCATACATCGGCACGTCTACTAGAGCTGTGTTGTTAGTAGCCGGATTCACGATAACATTACGTTCATCCGCCTCCAACGCCATAAGCTGTCGAACCAGCCAACCCTCAGTAACCAGCGTGTCGCTGTTCAAGATGCAGATATACGGGTTACGCCCCGCAGACACGCCGCGATTAACGGTTGGAGCGAATCCTCGGTTGGTTTTGTTTCGAAGCGAAACTTGGCCGACGCAGTTAGAATCTGTTGGTGGAGTGAAGTTATCGATAAAATCCTTGATAGCCGGATCGGGAGAACAATCGTCTACAAGGATTAGATTGTAGTTCCATTGTGTGTGCTTGAAAACGCTTTCAAGGCACGGCTTCAAAACGTGAAGTCCGTCGTAAATTGGAATTACAATATCGACAGCGCCTTTCAATTTTCCGATGGTATTAAACACGTCGGCTCGGACGGGTTCGTCTGTTTTCGGGAGATTGGCGGCTATTGCCTGAATCATTTCCGGGGTGGGGGTGATTTCTTGTTTTGTGGATAGGAGCTGCTTATGGAAGTCGGCGTGATCCTTTTCCACGGGCTGCGTCCAGATTCCAGTTCGATCAAAAGGCATTACTTATTTCTCCCTAATAGCGGCATGCTATATAGACTACAGCTACGACTGTGGCGCAAAGACCTAAGCAGACTACGGCATTAGACCAAGGTATTGCGGCTGTTGTGGCTACTACGCATTCCATTATTTGTTTCCAATAATCAGATAAAGTAGAAACACGAAGAGGGCACCCCATCCCAAACTCATTACGGCTGTGAACTCCATTATACTTCTCCCCTTATTTTTAATGCGGCGGATAAATTATGAGCAGGGCAGTAGCTATAGTAAGGGCGCAATAGCCCAAGAATTCCACTTCCCCCATTATTCTTCCTTTATCCTGCTTAGAACAAACTCGTTCCGTACATCCTCGCCCTGCATCTGTGGAACCACCGTAACCGGCAGTTCCCAGCGCATAATATACCCGGTTATGAGAGCATCTATTTGGCTTTGCCATGCCAGATTAGTCGCCCGTACTCCGTCTGATCTGGCCTCCCAGAACCCCCAAGGAAAGTAGAAGAGGTGAGTATAGGAGGAGAGCATTCTTATACGGGTTTGGTCTTCGAAGTCCAAGAAATTATCTCGGCTGATATTGGACCCGCAATAAGCCAGCCAATAGCAGTAGTGGTCCAAGATGGTGCGGTCTGCGATAAAGGAGAATTCTTTATCGTTTTCGATCTTTTTCTTGAAGATGGAGGTTTGTAGGTCCAGTTTGGCGTCAGAACAAAACCTCGATACTTTCATCTCGCTCAAATCCCGTTCTTCGTAAATCGTGCGCGCGGCGCTTTTTATTAGTGGAATCTCTGTTTTCTCTGCGAGAAACTCCGCAGTTGTGGTCTTGCCGGTACCCCCAGCCCCCATAAACGCTATTCGTTTCCCGTGTCGAATACTCATATTTTCCCCTTTAGTAAATAATACCGTTTCGTGAGAGTCGATGGCCGGACTTTACGGCGCAATCCTCTTATTTTTTAGAAATGCTTCGAAAGCTATAGGCACAATAGGTTGAATGAGCTGTTCGATGTTTTGACTATATTGCCGGATTTCCCACATAGCCGCCTCATCGGACCGCAAGGAAATAAAGTTGAGTAGCGACCGAAGGTTAATAACACAGGTGAATTGTGTATAAATGTTCACTGGAAGAACCATTCGAGCAACTTCCTTGGCCACTCCCGATTCTAGCAGTGCTTCATAGTGATCCCACGACTCGTTTTGATTAAGTTCCAAGAGGGTTTGGGCATTTTGAGCTAGATGCACAGGTAGTTCTTCAAATGTGTATGCTCCCGGTTTCCCTTTTTGCGACCGCATTTGCTTTAGTTCAGGTATATAAAAATCGGAATGCATTTTAGAATAGCGGCCTGAATATTCATTATAAGACGCAATTCGATGCCGAAACCACTCTCGCGCTACAAAGATAGGGCATTTTACATTGAATGTAAACACCACGCCTTCTAGTGGGGAGCCATGACGATGCTTCATAAGGTAATTGATAAGACCTGCCTCGGCCTCGCCCATTTTAGATGAAGTCTGGCCGAAGGATTGCCTCGCCATATTAACGATCCGGCGATCGTCCCCCATATAATCAAGCAATTTAACGTAACCGTGATCTAGTACTTCCATGTTAGTTCTTCTCCCGTATAGGAATCTCGCAAACGCCAGAATCGCAGAACTTTTCTATGATCTTGTCTTTTGATGCTACTTCGTATTTGATCTTTTTGATCTTAGTTGCCATACGTTTGTATTGGGCTTTGGTAATCTGTTCGTATGGAGGTTGTTTGTAGATCTTATCTCCGCGTAGTGGAAGGAAAGATACTGATTTAAGCCGCTTGTCGTACATCGATAGCGCGTGTGGCAAATCCTTTTCATCTTCTGGTCGAACGGTGATCGTCACACTTACTTGGTTATCCGACCATTTGGCCTGCATTGCCGCAGCTAGTTCGAACTGCTCCCAAATGGAGATCTCGTCTTTGCTTCGTCCGAAATTAGGTTCATGGACAGGGAATTCGACTACCATGGTGTGGTCCTTCTCGTACTCGTCCGGCACTACACGGTAACCTGCGTCCTTCATGACTTTGACCAAATCGCTATTCTTATTCAATCGAACTCTCCGAATGTAGTATTCGGAATGAGGGAAATGAATCCCCGGAGTCACTCCCGGCAAGAGAGACACGGTTCCTGAGGGTTTGACGGTTGTCACCTTTCGGCTGCGCGGGATACACAGCCAGTCAGAATAAATAATATCTAACTGCTTGATCCGGTCATAGCCGTCATCGCACCAATTGAGGTGCTCTCGGAACCCAATCTTCTTGATCTGTTCAACGATCCCACTTTGAGAGAGTCCGATACGCCTATTGCGGAACATAACCGCGTTTGTTCTAGGATCGTGGGTAGCTATTAGTGTTACGGTCTTACCGTACAGGTAGGCATACTTTAATGTAAGAAGGTAATCTTCAAGGGTATCGTGCCGAGACGGGAAGGTCTCCACAAGACAGCATAATTCGAATGACTCAAGAGATTGTTCACAGCACGGATTAGACCCTCTAACTCGGCGGTCATCGTATGTCTTGCCGTCGCACACTCGCCCGTACGCTCTCGCGTTCTCTAACCAAAAGATTCCGGGTTCACCGTTTCTACAAGCTAACTCCGCAACCTTTTCATAATCCATACCGATTTCGCCGATTATGCTGTTGTTGGAGGCCCAACGGGCTAGCTCTGGATTATTGATTGCTTCTTGGGACTTTAATGCAAGAAAGTCCTCGTCGTCCAGATCACCGAAGCTGATTTCAGCCGTACGGCGAATGCCTCCTGCTACTACCGCTGCCCCCGCAAAATTCATTAAGTCTACGATCATTGTGGAGTCTATCGGGGTCTCACTTGAAGCATAATTTTCACATAGTTTCAAAGTTCTTTCGATCAACTTCTCTAACGGGCCTGATCCAGGAGCAGTTCCTCCGAACCCTAGGATAGGCGCTCCGGGGGGTCGAATTTGGCTGTAGTCAAAGGACGTCGGAAGAGTATCTTTTCCAGCATAAGCATCTAGCACTCGACGAAAAGTTTCAACCCAACCTTCACGAGAATCCTCGACTACATGAACTTCCTTAGTCTTTCGGGGGGTTTTGAGCGTTACTTCGAGCTTCGCCCCTTTGGTGTCAAAGCCCACTCCTACCCCTAAAAGCGACATATCCATAAGCCAGACAAATGGTCCCGCAAAATCTCGATCTATTTCATCTGTGGACGTGAATCCGCAATTGTTCAAGCTAGCCCCACCCCGTTCGAACATGAACGGCGTACCCATTGACCACAAGCCGCGTCCAGGTGGAAGAAACTTCATTTCCCACATAAGACGGTACATTTCTTGCGCACTACGTTGTGCTTGACGCTCGTTCCAAGGCAGATTCCAGTCACGGCAATGGTTCTTTTGAACGAGAAAGCATCCCTCGACTACTCGTTGAACTGTTTGATACCATTCCTCGGTCTTACCGTTAGGTAATTCGCGGGCATAAGTTCTTTTGTATGAGAAATAACCCAACGGGCCCCATTGAACATGCTTGCGCTTGTACTTCTTGAGGAAGTTTTCGGTTAGTCGGAACTCAATACCTCTATTTTTCATTAGTTTCCTCTAGGGGAGTGTTGGTAGCTACGGAAGCAGCAGCACCACAGACCGCGCAGCAAGCATCTTCATCAACCTGTACGTGAGGGCCGCACTCATACGACCATAAAGCTGTCTGTTTAATCCTAGCCTTTAACCTTGCCGTTTCTGCTTCCGCCGTTTTTACTCTCTCCGGTACAGTACTGTAGATAACTCTATTGAGGTCGGCGATTTCCGCGTCTTTCTTTGCATTTTGCGCTTTAAGGGTACTGATAGTAGCCCTCTTTGCAAATACTGTAAAGAAAACAAACCAGCCGATACTTCCACAAATTAAGATGCCAATTGCTCCTATTTCCATATTTTCCCCTATCTAAGTCCGCAGATAATAGACTTCACTTCGTCATAACTAAGCGGCGCGAAGTTGTGAGCATCTACACCCACGTCTAGCCGGTGAGGCTCAGTATAGTCTGAAAGCGTCCCGTGACAATGTCCGTGTAGCATCCATGACTTAGACCCACGTTTGTGCCATGTAAGCATCGGGTAATGAGACATGACAATAGTTTGCTTTTTCCCGTGATCCTGAACTGTAACCTCGTGATAATCCTTAATCCAAACAAACTGCTGTGTAATATCGGAACTCTTTCGGATCTTCTGATCGTGATTTCCTGCGACTAGGTACTTTTGTCCATTAAGTTTCCGGAGTAGTTTAACTACTTGAGAGGCTTGAATTTTCATCGAAATGTCGCCTAGAATAAAGGTTTCCCCGTTCTTAGGCACCTTCGCGTTCCAACGTCTAATAATCTCTTCATGCATAGAGGCAACATCTGCGAAGGGACGAGAACAGTAGTCTATAATATTCTCGTGTCCGAGATGTAGGTCTGCAGTAAAAAATAAGTTATCTGGCAGCATTCTCTTCTGCCCTCCACCTACCGTCTATCACGTTGATCAATTGCCTTTTTCCGTTTGGAAAGATCAAACAATGCGTATTCATCCAACTGCTAGGACCGCTTGTATATTCCAATCTAAGCCGAGAGCTGGTTCCAATTTGGTATGCTCCCTTTTCAATACCCGGGCTATGTGTGTGGCCTATCACTGTCTTCGCTCCAATTTTAGAGAAACCAGTAAGACTACCTCTGGTCCCATTAGCTCCTTTGTCCCCATGATAGCTCAAGTGGATGTCCTTTACAATGAAAGGATAATCCCGCAACAGATAATATGTCTTAGCTTTACAATGCTGTTTCATCCACCAGGCAAAAGGATCAAACTGGGTAGTGCCTGCGTCCATAGCCTCCAGCCACCCGAGCCACATCTCATGATAGATCTTAGCGTTCCACGGCTCCGCCCGCCAGTCTGCCTCTTCCAGCCATCTCGTAATGTGATCGTGATGATTAGAGGAAATGATAACGCTTGTAGTAAAATTGGGGGTGGTGTCCTCGACATGCTTAGCTACTGCCTGTAGCTCGCTCTCAAGACTGTCCTCAGCTATGCGGTGTTTCTCATATCTTTTCGATGGGCTCAATCGATGATGGTGGGTAATTGACTTTGCACTAGTGACATCGTGCCGGATAATATATTTAGGTCTACATATTTGCACAATGGAGTCTGGCCCTTCGAAGGTAGCCCTTCTTGTTTCTACGCAGATTTCTCGCTCGTGCTCGTCGCCAAGAACGATTCCTTCAATTGCCTTTACTTGTTTAATTCCACGAGGAGTGACGTGGTTATTAATATCGTAAAATTCATTCTTCTTATCGCCTACAACGCTTCGAAGGTGAAAGCAATCTTCGTCTATTTCAACTATCACTGCACCCGAGCTGTGGTGGAAGTCCCCCTTCTTACCTGCTTTGCTCTGGGAGTAGTTCTTACGCGAGACAGAACCCGTTGTATGGAGGATTTTAGGTAGTCGATTTTGCGGAGTTGCGACCGTTTTCATGGCTATTTGAGCGTGACCAAAGATGGCCGAGTCCCCGCGGGTAATTGATTCGAAGCCCGTAAGCGGATTAACGGCTGTCGCATTAATTCTAACGTCCCCCATTATGCGAATTCCTCTGCCGAGTTCCATATCGTTCTCAATGAGATACGGCATTACTTCTGGGGGCCACCATGCATCTTCGGATACTAGTTCCTCGGGAGAAGTAGGGTTTCGATAAAGAACAGGTATTACAAGAAGTTGTGCTTGTTTGAACTCCGCATACCGATTAAGCGCTTTCCAAAAGGGGGTATTGAGGGGGGTGTTATTTTGTGCCGAGGTGATGATGTAGGTTGTTGCCTTGAGTAATTCGGTAAGCTCTTTCTTATCTCGCTCAAATGTTGGAATGTTATCGTAGGTAAGAGGGGCTGTGCTCCATTTTGAGCAAGAGCGACAGAATAGCCGAGCGTAGGTTTCGCCTGCTTTTTCTCTTGTTCCGCGGCGTTCAACATTACTACTCAGACAGCGGTTGCATATCAGGTTACTCAATCTCAGGGTCCTTTTGCTTTGGGGAAACTATTCCATTATACCATTCAAGAAACTCGTCGAAATTAAAAGTGATCATGGTTTCTTGGTGACCGCTGCCGTGAGGGCACCATGCGACCGCAGCGACTGTATCCTCATAAGTATTCGCTCTGGCTTGCCTCATCTCCGCCATTGCCGGATGCTTCCTGCCTTTCTTGGCCTCAATGCTGATGGGAAGGGTATCACGAGCAAGAGGGCTCATCATGATGTCCACTCCGGCGGAGCCCATTGCTCTGGACTCCACGTCTCCCTCCTTTAGCCAAGGGAATCTCTTGAGGATCTGGTCTCGGATGTAGTTCTGGGTGGCTCTCCCTTTTGCTTTACAACTAGCTGTCTTAATCGCCACCATTAATCTCCTTTAAATACCACGTACAATATCCTTTAGCATCTACGGCAACAAACAATAGCCCCCACATCCAAATAGATGTCATACCCATTCTAAGCCCGATCACTACCCAACCCAGCTCTCCGAGTATTCTTAAAAGCCATCCAATTTTATCTGATTTTGCTAGGAAATACATCCCACAAAGAACAAGCATGTGGGCCCCGTGTCCGAGCGTATCAAGTTCGGTCATTTCCGGGCCAACTGTTCTTTCGTATATGTTGTAACCGCGCCCCAGTCCATAAATATTTCGTCTGCGAACCCCGCTGATATAGTTTCTTCGGCTAGGAGATATACATCTTCTTTTTCGTCCATTTCATCAATTAGCCATCGCTTAATGCGGGCCTTTCCCCATTTATACATTGCGCTGTGTGGGGTTCGCTTGAGGGCGTCAACATAGATATTTAGCATCTGTTCCTGGCCGCTCTGTGCGAATTTGATGTCGCTCATTACTTGTTTCCATGTTCCATCGGTCGGGTACTCTCCAGCATGATACATAAAGTACGAATGAGGCATCATTATTCTCTTATTAGCTGCTTGGAACATGATTGAACTCATCGACTGTGCGTGGGTGTAGTTAATTATAGACACCGGGTTTGGCGTGGTGAGAATAGCGTCGTACATCGCTAGACCCTCTACCCACGACCCACCACAGGTTTTCATGGAAATAATAATAGGGCGCGAAGCATCAATCCCGCTAAGTATGTCGAGGTTTTTAATGAGCCGATTTGCCATGCGGTACTCTACGCCGGGCTCTTCTAGTTCTTCATTTGGATCGTCCTCAACACCTTGAACATAGACCATAAAGTTAGTGATATCGAGACCGTACTCGTGGATATCGTGAACACGATTTCTTTGGTACTCACTATACGCTACTTTATCTTCACTACTCGACATTACGGTTTCCTGTCAGATTAGTCGTCCGCTACACTAAACTGCGGAGTCGCCTCAACATCCACTGTAAATTCACGATCGCATTCACATTCTACAATAAGTTCATTTCCATAATCACTACAAGCGTGCCTGTCTGCGAGATCTTCATAGGTATAGATCTTCCCGCAATCTGGGCAATCAACTCCACCGTCTGACCGATAGTTCTGAAACATTATTTCTGCCCCCTCCCTTCACTTAAGCTCTCATAGTACCACTGATGCAGGAATCCCAAGCCCATGTATGACTCTTGCCGTAGGTGCATCCAAAGCCAGAGTAGCCTGCCTGATCGGCCATTTCCATCAAGGAATGGGTGAAGGGTCTCGTAGCGGTGGTGGATAGCGTAAGGTTTGTACTGACCCGAGCCCGCGTCTTCCAAGATTTTCCTCAGCGCGGGCTCGATTTCCGAACCCCCCTTAGGTGGAACATGATTGCCAACATAGACGTTCATCCCTCGCCTGGCACGTAAAGGCTTTCCCGGGGCAATAACTCCAACTGTTTCGACGAGGCACGAAACGGTCAATACTGGCTGGCCCAAAAACTCGCGAGCCGACTCCATCGCAAAAGGGCTTACCGCGCCTGTAATCCCTTCTATACGATTCGACTCGATCAGAAAGGACCCTAGATCTAGTGCATTATTTGACATTATTTTACCTCCTCTTTTGCTAATTCTCGCTCAGTTATACTCATCACAACCCCTCAACATTACTGATCCCGTGTTCCTTGACTACGTGAATTCGATTGGGAATGAGGCCCTTAAGCGCTTCATCATTGCTGATGAGTAGAATTGTATCCCGTCCGCTTTTGACTTCTGCCGTGAGATACTCAATAACCGCTTCGGCATTCCGATCGTCTAGTTCAGTAAAAGGTTCATCAAGAATAAGGAATCCGCTTTGGCTGCTCGCCATGCGTCCGGCAAGATCAGCCAAGGCCAAACCGACAGCAAAACTTACCATTTGTTGTTCTCCGCCTGAGAGGGATTCGAACCCCTTTCCCCCGGTTTCCGACCATACCGTTACATCAAACTCTTCTTTAGCTTCCCCTGTCGCCAGCCTCTTCACCGTAGAGAAGTCACAATGAATCTGTGAATTCTTCAAGCGCTCCAAATGGTATTGAGTACGGGCATCAAGGAAGGGACAAGCATCTTCAAACAGCTTTAGCTTCAATTCCTTTCCATATACTCCCTTCCAGTGAACTAGATGGCTTAACTCCTTTTCTAGAGTCGTGGATTTTGCAGTTAGAGTCTGCACCTCCTGCTGGGCTGCTGCCTCGTCTTGCTGGTGTCGTTGGTACAGAGCAAGATGGGGGTTTTCTGATATTTCCGCCGCCGTGAGGGTTGTACGGTATTCGGCAGCAGCGCTATCTATGCGACGTTCGAGATCTAATTTTGCTTGAGTATACTCCCCCCGCTGGTTCAGCTTGAAGTTAAGTTCTGCTATTGCCTTAGTAGCTGCTTCAATTTGGCTTTCAAGCTGTTGCGTGGCTGTAGTGTAATAATGCTCAGCGTCCTCACTTTGCTTGACTTTTGCCCGTGCATCTTCTAGCTGCGCGGTGTGCGCGGCAACTCTATCTTTAACGGCAGTGACTGTTGTCTCGTCATAGTCGCGACGACATACCGGACATTGCTCAGTTTGATCGATTTCATGCAGTTGTGCGACCAAACTACTAACCTTGGACCTCCATTGCCCCGCGGAAACCCTGGCTGCGTCTCGTGATTTTAGATGGCCCCTACTCTCAGCTAGCCAAACCGCCGATTCGGAGGTATGCTGTTCAATTTTCGCATTAAGTGCTTCTCGATCCTCCTCTTCAGAAGGGAGACGACTTCTCATTACCTCCAGCTGATCTTTCTCCGGCTTGAACTGTTCTTCGATTTTAGCTAGCGCCTCTGTAGCCCCGCTAATACTTCGAGCTTTGCGTTCTTCAAATTGGATGCCGTCTTGCTCGCACCGTGTAAGCAAGTCTTTGAAGGTGGATGCCTGCCTTTGCGCTCCGAATAGTTCAGTGTTAGCTTCCGTGACCGCCGGCTTTAGTTCCTTTGCTTGGCTCTCTGCGTAGGCGGCCCACCGATCCACTTCCTCCATTGGAAGGATATTTTCTAGTACTGCTTTTTGCTCTCTAGGAGTTAGACTAGGGTAATGAATGCTTCTCCCCTGGCCGAATACTGATGTTTGGAGAAAGGTTTTAGCGTCAAATCCTAGAGCGCTATTAATTAATAGTTGAGTAGCTCTGGCAGTAGAGGCACTTACATCTAACCATTTCTTATCGCCCTTACGTTCCAAGATCAATTTAGAGGGTCGCTTTCTGGTCACCCTATATTCTTGACCATCCATCCCCTCGAACGTCAATTTTCCGAAACAGGACTTCTTAGTGTGTCGATTCAGTACAGCGTCGGCTCTCAATCCTCCCGCGGTTTCGCCGAACATTGTGAACAGGATACCTTTGTTTGCTAGACTAGATTTCCCCGCCCCGTTTGCCCCAGTTTCGTCTTTGGAATAACCAGTGACAAGAGTAAGTCCTCGCCCTGAGAGGTTAATCCCACCCTCCCCCAAGGAAAATAGATGCTTGTAACTAAAGTGTAGGAGCTTCATTGCCATGAACCATTATAAACCCGAGCATCCCCACATACTTGAGCGTCCCCATAAATCTCAGCTTTCCCAAAAACCTGAGCTTCTCCATCAACTTTAGCATTCCCATCGACCCAAGCACACTCAAAAACCTGAGCTTCTCCATCAACTTTAGCACCCCCCCTAACCCAAGCTTCTCCAAATACCCGAGCCTTCCCAGAAATTATAGCCTTTTCATAAACCTTAGCTTCCTCAAATACTTGAGCATCCCCATCTACCAGAGCATCCCCATATACCCTAGCATCCCCAAATACCCGAGCCTTCCCACTAACCCGAGCATCCCCATACACCCTAGCATCCCCATGTACTTGAGCACCTCCAAATACCCAAGCCTTCCCACTAACCCAAGCCTTCCCACAAACCCGAGCATCCCCACCTACCTCAGCATCCTCACAAATCCGAGCATTCCCATAAATCTGAGCGTTCCCACTAACCAGAGCCTCCCCACCAATCCGAGCATTCCCATAAATCTGAGCGTTCCCAAAAACTTTAACTTTTTCAGAAATCACAGCATGCCCGTAAACCTTGACCTCAGCGTAAACCTGTCCCCAAACCACAGCATCCTCATAAACTTTAGCACTCCCCAAAACCTTAGCATCGTAAAATACCCTAGCTTCCCCGAATACCCAAGCATTCTTATCTACAAAAACAGAATCAGACACTGAAGCGCTATCTGCTATCCAACCACCTCCATTAGGGTGCTTATGTGCAGGAACCTTACCATTACCGTCTTGGAAGTCAAACGTAGTCATTCATTCTCCCTTCTGTCTTGTGGTTATAGCGTAGGGGCTTCATACGTTCCCTTTCGCAACTCCGTTCCAACTTCTCGTCGTCGGCCGGTGTTTTGTTGCTCTAAATCTTCCACTAGCTGATCAATGGTAATCTTATCCCCGGAGCGAAGTACGTCAGTTTGTCCCGATTCTTTCATGACCGGGAACTCAACACTAAGGGCCCCTCCCTTTTCAACCAATTGAGCGCGGATTGCCTCCTGGTCCGCTTGTTCGACGGGATCGGTGTAACGGACAAAAGTATTCTCCACCCTACCTAGATCATTATCCTCATCGCCCCATGAAATAAAATTGGGAGAAGTGGTTTGTACCTTGCGCTCTAGCTCTCCGGTTTCGTCGTCCCAAATAACCCACCCCTTCTCTTGGTCTATATCTCCCCAGTTAAGTGGGGTAAGATTACCGATCATAGTCAAATTAGGGGTAATTGCTCTGTGAAAATGATAATGCCCGGTAAACGCCCGACAATTATCTGGGATCATATCTGGCGAGAGCCTCTCGTCCAGCACATAACCAGAAGAAAGGGGGACCCCAGTAACTCCCTGATGCAGAAGAACCATTCCTCCCTCATCGCTACTGACGTCCCCCAGAAATCGCTTCAGACGCTCGTCATCGTCCGTGAAGGGCAAAGCTCGGACCCGCAGGTCCCCGTCTACCCAGGAGCCCGAGATCTCCTCGTCAGCGAGGAAGGAGAGGCTGTGGATGTCACCTCTACGGTTGGCTTGGTCGTGATTTCCTGGGATTGCGCGGATTTTAATGCCTAGATTTCGTAGCCGCTTAAACAAATCAGTAGCAACCATTAGCGACTGGTTATGGATATTGTTATGGGTGTGGAACAAATCTCCACCAAAATAGGCGTATTTAATCCCATTAGATTCTGCGTCGCTTACCATCTCAATCGCCGCTTCCCATTGTGCCCGCAGGCGGCTATTGAATCCCAGGTCGTCTACCGTCGCCCCATAAGCCCATGGGTGTAGATGTAGATCCGAAAAGATTAATCGCTTCATTGACATCCCCCGTGAACCACCACCCAAAGCCCCATAGCGAGTGTCGGCCCATATCCTAATAGTATTGCTAGTAAAAGCGCTTTAATTCTTAGGTACTTCATCGTCCTCATCCCCAGGGTACAGCGTGGAGTCTATCCAGATGAGCATGTCTTCAATCATATATAATGGCCATACCGCACCCACCCGTAGATAATGAACTGACTGTTGAGCAATCGTGAGGAAGATCTCTCCTTTTGAGTACTCTTCGAAATTAAGGTCGTTAAAACAGCGACTTTCGGCATATACCGCTACCAGCCCCACAAGAATATAAAGAAATAATCCAGGATGCATTAGTTATCTCCTACCCTAGAACTTTTTTCTAGAACGTTTAGAGCCTTTAGAACTCTAAGCCCTAGCGCTGTTGGAGCTATAACCTCTCCTTCTTCCTGGGCCATAAGCTTATGTTCGATAAGGGTAGCTTTATGTTCTTTTGGTATGGTATCTTTACCTTCTGTGTACCACCATCCAATCGCCCGCTCCAGGTCGGTCATCAATCGTCTCCTCCCCAGGGATTAAGCGCTCCCTCGTTAATACACCATCGGCGCCAGTTTCGGTAGACCTCATCATATCCCCGCTCTTCCGCCCATTCTCGAAACTCTGTTTGTTTGATTTGGGTTTCATGAGCGGACTCTGGAAGAATGGTTAGCGTGCGGGACCCACTTGGACGAGTTGCAAAACCTGTGGCCACCATCGCGAGTTTGAGACTTTCGTATCTATCAAACCCAATATCGTTCTTCAACTCGGCAGTAAAAGTAGGAAACTCTAAGTGTGCCCCCTTCAATTTCTCGATAGAAACATTAATCTTCTGCCCTAGTCGCTCCTTGGTTGAAGGGTTTTTAATATTTCCCAAATGAACAAATTCAACTCGCACGCTAGAGTAGAACTTAATCCCAAGTCCTCCTCCTGAGTTTGTAGTCTTACCGAACCCGCCAATTTTAGAAATAGCATGATTGATGAAGATAATAGTAGGATGGCAAGGCAATAGCGACAACATGGGATTAACTTTCTTAAGTCCGCGCTTGATCTGCTTCGCCTCGAAGCCGGGACGATCGCTGGCGTCAATATCCCCCTGGGCATCGGCGATAGTGGGAACTCCTGTGACCGAGTCCACGATGACTACAACGGGCGTGTCCAAGGTATCAAGTACTCCTTTCTTGGACTTCCGCTTAGAGTCTACGTCAATCTCACCGAAGTAATAAACCATAATCTTAAAGATTTCTTCAATGGTCTCAGCTTCATGCTTAAAGATATCTTCCGGAACACACCCTAGTTCAAGGGCTCTGGCCGGTGTATACGATTTTTCAGTATCGATAAAGATTACTAAGCCACCGCGCTTTTGCCACTCGGCAGCTGCTTGGAGGGCCGCGGTGGTCTTCCCAGTTGCCTCCTTACCGTAATATTCAATTACCTTAGAAGCGGGAAGTCCCCCTTTTCGTCCGAGGTATAGATCAAGTTCTGGGATACCCGTGCTGATACCGTAGGGCGCAACCGATCCCATATGAACATCGTCGCCGGACCAGAGGGCAAAATTCTTCTTAGTCAGATTAAACAGTTTTTTGAATTTATCGTCCATAGTGCTCCCGCGCTAATTCTTCAGCGAATAAAGGGGAGGGCCCAGGGGCCCTCCCCTACTGTTGCCCCTTGTCCGAGGCGGACTACTCAGGCCGGCGGGTCTGGAATCGCTGGCGGCTGAGGCACGGCCGGTTGTTGCACGGAGGTAGCCGCAACCGGGGCAGGGGCAATAGGCGGAGTCACAGGTGTTACAGGAGGCACGGGTTCTACAGGAGCAGCTACAGGAGTTGGTACAGGAGCAGCTACAGGAGTTGGTACAGGAGCAGCTACAGGAGCAGCTACAGGAGCAGCTACAGGAGTTGGTACGGGCGTAGCTCCGGGAAAAGCACTACCCGCTCCTACCTGAACTGTGGCGGCTAGCCCCTCTACCTTTTCAGTCGGAGGAATTGAATAAACTTCATCAAGGTTAATCATTTCCAACGTGTTAGGATCGATACCCCGGCTAGCGAGATCAGCAAAGATGTCCGTTCGACCGGCCCCGTGAGGGTTTACTTCATACTTAGTATCGAGCCCCTTACCGGTACGCTTAATAAGGAGATTCACTCCCCCTGTCGGGTTGGTGACATCTGCCCAGCCCGTAGCCGGATCTTGATCGAGCGAGATAATTTGGCGGTGTACCATGACCCCCGCTTCCATGACATAAACCTTGCCGAACTCCGGGACGTTCCCTCTACCGTCAGCCGGTCCCGAGAAGCACAGCACGTTATAAAGATACTGAGGGCGCGGGCGAAGGTTCTCCCGAGCATATTTCATCTTTACCTCATCCTTCGTCTCAGTTAGTTCCTGCCCCTTTGCACAAAGCGCGCACGGAAGACCTCCCGCTGCAGCGGGGCACGCCAGAACTGCAATTTTATTTCCAACACGAATACGATGTTTTGACACTTCACTGAAAAACATTCCGGCATCGCTGTAGGGGGGTAGAATTCGGACCATAGTGCTGCCCGCTAGAAGGTAAAGCATGGGGGAGTCGTTGCCCCATGCTGCCTGCTGCTGGTCTAGTGTTTCCTTTGCCGCCTGCAGGGCTTGTTCATTTCGATCGAAAAATTTCATTTGTATCTCCTAAATAAAGGCGTATAGCGTAATCTGCTTTGCTTGCCTAGTAAATAATACCGTTTGAATCTATGATTCGGCTGAAAATTAGCCCGGCATTCTACGAATTTCAGCATTTTGTCGGAAAGCCAGGGCGTTAAGCAAGTCAGCTTTCTTGACTATGGACCTCCACCAATGCTCGGCCTTGACAGCATCGGCACGAAGAACATGCAGAGCGCCCAATGCCTGTTGATAGTTTGTATGAACTACAACCTCCTCCTCTAGTTTATTTTCGGTCATCTTCTTTCCATATGCCTCAGCGCTTGAGCGAATGGCCCCTGCTACTTGTGCTCTGACTAGTTTAACCGTCTCTTCTTTACGCTTCAGATTAGCAGCCTGATCGGCTGCCAGGGACCCGTATCGCACGAGCAAGTGCCCCATGCGACAGATATCCGAAGCCAGGTTCCCCTCATCCATGGAAAAGTCAGTTTGAAGATCAAACTTCTCTTCTTGAGGCGTCCATGCCCATTCTTCGTCATTTTTGACGAGCCTCTCTACCCACATTACTTCCATAATTCCTCCTTACCAATTACAAGTAAATTGTTTAAGTGATGTTACATTAACGCCTTTACGATCAGCCCGACCCAGTTTGTGCATGCGCGAGACACTGTTCAATATATTCCCTCCGTGGTCTATCTGTACCCACGCCGGGGTGTCCCCCAAATCAATAACATGGAGACCCTTTCTAAGCTGACCGTCGATGTCCCCGCGAAGTTGACCTGCTTTCATGTGAGGTAACCAATATACGGTTTTAGCTCCTGTTGTCGGTTCTCCATAGGATACAAATGGAGAATTCCACATCGTTCTAGCGAAGGCTCTATCCCCTTTAGCTACATAGCCCCTAGAATAAGAATACCACATTTCACGTTCTATAAATGCGGATTGAACCCCCTCGATAAAAGTATTACAAATAACATCATCGCTGTCAAGACGTGTGGTTACCACCCAGTCAGTATTTTCAATATACGGTTGAATTGCTTTTGCATAATCATCTTTGACGACCCATGCTACGTCTGTGTAACTCTCTAACCGACAACGATCAATCTCAGGAAAAGAGGGATCAGCAATCAGCACCCACTTAAAGTTCTTACAAGTTTGAGCCTCTACAGAAGGCAATGTGTATCGTTCTAATAGCTCGTATCTGTCGGAAAGCCATGAATCCGAAATAGTCCAATTTGGTCTTATCATAGCGAATCGTGTGAGTAGTATATGTTTCACCTTTTTCTCTGTCGCATGAAGTTCTCTAGTACAGTTGCAATATCGGGGGCTTTGTAATCCTCCCCCTTCAAGATCTTCCCCCCAGAATCAGCAATTAAGGTCTTTGTTAAATTAGACCGATGAACCTCAGCAAAAATAGCTTCGATAGGCATTCCGTACTCAATAGCGGTTCCGTATATTACGTAGAGGGCATCTGCGAGTTCTTTTGCAAGATTAACGTAATCGTGAAGTTGTATGGCTTCAATTACTTCAACTAACTCCTCTAACATCAATCGAATACGAAGTATTGCTCGTGCATCCTCCGGGAAGGCCCCGGGAACCCCCTGCGGTAAACTAAACTTCTCGTGAAACTCCCGTACTAACTCAAGATTGGACTTAGACATAATTATGGCCTATCCACATAATCAGGCCGGGCAATATTCCTCCAGGCAGTTTCGAACGTGGCTATAGAAACCGATTCGGGTAGGGTTGGCCTAAGTTGATCGTACAAGTATTCCAAACAATGTACGCTTAAAGGAAATTTAATCTCAATGGCTTTGGGGTAGTGCTTTCGTAGTTGCTCGTTAGCGGCAATAAAGAATTCTTTCCGCCTTACACTTCGAGCATCGAAACGTACTCCCCGTCCATATGCCTTTGTACTTTCACGCCTCTCCATGCTGCGTACGCTATCTTCAACAGGGCGTTTGGTTATAAGTACGTGCGTAAATTCCATTTCTTTGATCAAAGAGAAATTCCAAGGAGCTTTCTCCCCCATGGTCCATGGATGCTTGACCACATCAACATGGGACAGATCAATGGTACGCCTACGCTCATCGCGGGCTAGTTCTATCCCTCCATGAGTTGCATGATTTTCATTCTGGATCTTAGCGTGAAACTCCCGTGGAAATCCCGTCTTGAACCCCAGCTCATGATAGAGTTGGACAAGGAAAGTGGTACCCGTACGCGGAGTACCTGTAATCAGTATTTTACTATTAACTATAGTCATAAAACTACCTCACTATATTGTGGTTATGACGCCATTTCCGCATCAGTCCAATTGTCTCCAACGCCACAATCAATTTTAAAACTAGCACCACCCAGCTCTGTAAATGGTTGTTGAGAAATAGTCTCCAAAGCGTCCATGAACCATTCCACATGGCTATCTTGAACTTCGTACGCTACAGAATCATGTACTGTGTTTATCGCACATACGATATCTTCACTAATTCCAAAATCTCTGAGCATCTTATCTACGGCAATGATTGTCCTGTTTGTGATACTTGCTGCGACGGATTGAATAAAAAAGTTAATACACTCTCGCTCAGCTGCTCCGCGCTCGTATTTATTTGGGTGGTTGAGTAGTACTCCGAAGTGCCGTTCCCGCCCGAAGACATTAGTCGCAGTACCGCCAAAACTTCGAACCATATCTGGGGTAAGGTCGATAAAAGCGCCAACACCGCTAAATCTAGCCTTCCAAGCGGCCATGCCTTCATCCAACATGTTCCACGTAAAATTACGTTCAATACCTTGAGCATCTTTCCACTTGCCGGTTTTAACTAGAGCATAACCTTCACTGCCGTAGGCTAGCCCGAAATTTACCCTCTTACCTACCTCCGTGCGATTGAACTTATCTTTCCTTGCCATCTCCTCAGTATACCCGGGATAAACAGTCTTGAGAAATTCGTAAGTCGTAACTCCATGGAGATCTGCAGTGAGATCACTGAGGATTTTAAGCATCTCGGGGTCTTGAGAAATAATTGCTAGGATACGAAGCTCAACTTGAGAGTAGTCGCCATAGACGTATTTATAACCATCCGGAACAGTAAACATATCCCGCATCACTAATTTCTTGTCTTTCAATCTTTGCTTAAACGGAACATACGACTTATTTGGCCCGTAACATACAATGGATTCATCGATCTTTGGGATTTGATGAAAGAAACGACAAGACAACCGGCCGGTTACTGGACCGGCTATAACCCACGAGTATCTTACTCTCCCGTCCCGATCCAAATCCTCCTTACAATTTTCCAAATAGGTACTAATCATCTTTACTCGATTACGGTAAGTTATAAGATCACTAGCAAAGCCTGCTTGCGGGGCGACCCCGCTTTCTATGATATCATTTAGCTTCTTTTTGTTAGCCGAATAACCGGATACGGACGACTCTTCCTGTAACATTACACCGGGGACGCCCATTGCTAGAAACGCCTGTAGTACTTGCTGAGGGGAGGAGGGCTTAAAGAAGGGATTAGAGGTGGCGCCTCGTAAACTGGTTAGTAGTTCTTTCTGCTCCTTTTCGAACTGCTCTCGTAGGATTTCCATAGATTCACCATGAACAAGTGCTCCTTTGTACTCTGCCCGAGCTAGTGAACGTTGAAGCGGTTCCGATTCTAGAGTGTGAAAGTTCCAGAGATTTGGCTTAGCGCGTAGTTGTTGGGCCTGAACACAGGTCAGCCGATAAGTCCCCAGTGCATCTGTTGCGCCGTAAGGCCATAGAATTTCGTCTGGCACCTTATCGTAGGTAGCTTTAAGCTCTCTACCCGACCCAGTGATCTTATGAACATCAGATTCATAATCCCCCCAGCCGAATTCTAGGTCACATAGAAATGCCAAGTTTGAAGGGGGTTGTTCGTCTTGCAAATGTTTCATTGACCACGTATCGTATAACGGCCCCTCGATCTCGATCCCGTACCCCCAATGAAGTACGTTTACGTCATACTTGTGATTGTGCGCTGCCTTGGCAATGTGGGGCGTTAGAAATACATCGCGCATAAATTGAGTGACCAGCTCGTCGTTGTTTGCACCGAACCCAGGCTTAAGATGAAACTCCTGGGTCTCCGGGGCTTCAGGGTCGTGATGCCTAATTGGAAGAACCGCGCATTGATCCGGCTCCCACCCCCAAGCAAATTGATAACAAATTACTGGGGATTTGCGAAACCCCAACCCCGTAGACTCGGTATCCCATCCAAACAAAGAACTTCCGAGTAGTTTTTCTCGGAGCCAATCCAATTTTTCGGGTGTATCGATTAGGTGATAATCCGGTACGAAACCGGGCTCAGGCTCACGTCCGATCAATAGATTCTTGGCGATCAAGTAGTCATTGGCAACCCTTACTTGTAGCTTAGGGTTTGGTCTGTAGAAAAACGTAGCGGGGTTAAGTGTGGGGATTACCTGATAAACTGGTTGCGCTTCAAAGTCAGCATCTTTCATATCTTTTTGACGTGCAAATCTTAAATTAAATACCTTTCCATGGATAGCATTTAATTTCCCGTGCCCGGTTAAGTTAAATGCTTTAAGCGCAGGGGTACCGACCAACATGACGATTTTAGGTTGAATGAGTTCGATCTCTTCACGGAGATAAATATCTCGGCAAGTGTGGATTTCGCCTGTGGCTGGTTTTCTCCCCTTTGCGTGAGGGCGACACTTTGTGATCTTAGTCATCCAAACTCGGCTAAGATCATGCCCTGCCTTTTTCAAGAAAGCAATTATCTGACTACCCGGGGGGTCCGACCACGCCATATCTATTTGATCGTCATCAATAGAGGGCATGTCCCCTACAATAACTAGGTCATACTGGCCAGGGCCTAGCGGGGCTACAGGCCACAAGCATTTTTGCTCTGTGGTTTGTGCCTCTTCGACATGAGAAGCCGGCTGCCCGCTAATCTGATGCGAGGAGCACCCCATACCGCCCAGTTTACATTGGAAATTACCTCCTCGGCAATCCAACGTATTCATGCTTACTACAGGTATGCTCGGAGGACTACTCACTACTCACCTCAATCTGGTAGATCTTGTACTTCTTCATTACAACTTCGACAATAATCAGGGTTACCAGGGTACACCTCATATGGGCACCGTCTTATTTCTTTATTGCATCTAGCACATCTGATCGCATAGATTTTATCCACGACTTATGCTTCTCCTTAAAGATACGTCTTTGGGGTGGGCACTCCGCCTTTCCATGTAACCCCAATATTTCCTCCGACCAACCGCTTTAGCTTACCGTTACAGTCTGTATTTGAACTTCCTTGTTTAATGTGCTGCTTGTGAGTGTGGGCGTCGTCTCTGATGTTATGAGAGATCTCAAATTCCAGATGGCATTTCGTACATTCGTAATCGTAATTAGGCATTAATTAGATCCTCTTTTAATCCTCGATTTCCACTTCCGTACACAATCTCATCCTTTTAAGGTCTGCTGCAAACTGTTCTTGTACTGTAGCTCTGATTTTCTTTTCAAATTCTTTCCGATTTTCAGAGATAATTGATTTAATTATATCTTCTACTAGCAATCGTATGTCGGTAAAAATAGCATTTTCAATTTCATCCGACAGTACTCGAAGTGCCGTTCGCTTAGCCTCAGTGCGTAGTTTATTGATTTCCGCTTTATTGAGTACGTCTGTTGTTATCACAATTTCTCTAGGTTTTGCAGCCATTGATTTCTCCCTGTTGGTTGTTTTGATCTTCTAGTAAATAATACCGTTTACGAAAGGCTCATGGCGCGGTTTTTTGTATTAATCGACAAAATGCTTCAAACAAACTTCGATGAAAGTTGCTGCCCCAGAAATAAAGAGTTTTACTTCTTTCTTAGACGTAGAAGCAAAAATAGCGTACCCGTCGCCAATCTCTAAGCCAACATTCTTTACACGCAGACCGTCAGTTGAATCCCACCCCTCATCGCCAACAAGTCTTACTTTAATCGGCTTGCGGTACTCCAGCCCTACCCCCATGCAAAACCATGATGCCCACAGTACCTTCGGCTTATCGCTCATGTCGTCTATCTCCTTCGTCTCGAAAGTCAATCCAACGAGTTCCTTCGTCGGCGGCCTTCTTTATTAAATTACATTTCTCTTCGACCCATTTAATCGGGTAATCATCAGGCTGCCCCAGGATCTTCCAGTAAGCAGCACGAACACCCCTATTGTCTAGTTTACGCAACGCCCGGTCAGCCCCGCCTTCGGCATTCTCATCCCAAAGGATTGCGACTCTTCGAATTCCTGTTTCGGCAATTGAATCGGCTTGCACGTCAGATATATTAGATCCGAATGTTGTTGAGCATCGCATTCGGTTTCGATAAGCCAAGGATACGAATGTATTTTCAACGAGAACGAGATCATTCCAATCCCGGCACTCTTGCCATCCGAGGATATAGTGGCTGGTTTTGGCTCCGACACAATATAGATACTTCCGGCCACAATAACCAGACATGAGCCTAGAGTTATAATTAACCAAATTATTGCCTTCGTTGTCGTAAATTGGTACATAGATTCGTTCTCCGTCACAAGTCAACCCCCAATTAAGCGTAGTTAAATCCTCAATGCCTCGCCCCCGCAAATAGGCCAAAGCACTTTCATTATGAGTTAACATCTGATCTGCCGCCATAATTAGGATAGGATATCCCGGCAACGAGACCGTGGGAGGTGCGTCTTCGCTAGAGGTTTCCCATTCCCCGTGTTGGTCGGGCGCAAATCCAAAAACCTCAATTAGTTCGTGTAACAAAACCTTGCCGTGCCAATCACATCCTGCGGAATGGCAAATACCTACGGCCTTACGTATATTAAAATATAGCTTATCCCCACCACACAGAGGACAAGTAGTTTGTACTTCATCGGCGTTTGGGCGATTATTTACCCCAGAAGTTCGATGAAGCCAATTTAACAATGCTTCTCTGTTGTAGGTGTTGTAGGTCATTACGCCTTACCCTTTACTTGTGCCTGCCCCTTGATGGATCTTTTCTTACCGGACTTCGGGCCGTCCGAGGCATCAGCATCCTCAATTTCCTTGATATTTTCGATCTCCTTGTTGCTAATATACATACGACTTAGGTCTACTTCAACTACCATCTTCCGGCCTTCCATAGCTCCGTGACGGGCTTTCATTTCTGTAAACTCTAGTCCGGTTTTCTGTTCTTGGTTGGCTACAGTCACTTGCACTTTACGTACACCGATAGCTAATGACGCTTCTTGGAAATGCTGGACCGAGCCTTGTGCCACGTCCATACTCATGTCAGTTTTTGAGTTCATGCCTGAACGGTTGGTTTGGATGGCGGTCCAGATTACGCAGTTTCGACGTTTTCCTAACCATACTAGCTCTTTGGCGACTTGGCCGAAATATGTCCACGTAGCGCCTCGGTCCATTCTAACTTTGGTACTCATACGCTCAAGATAGTCGATCACTACTACATCAGGCCAACGGCCCCGTTCGTTCTTAACCCTCTTCATCACCTCCTCAATCCCATCAATATTTTGGCCAAGATTAGCGGAATAGATATAAAGATGCTTATCTAGTTCCTTCTGATAACCTTCCAGTTTCTTATACGCAGTTCCAGGATCATCTTGAATTTTAGTCAATGAGACGAAAGAAAGATCCCCGCGGTTATCGGGTTTGGGGTGCTGCATTCGCACGAGAAATCGCTCTGTTTGTTCGCTCACGGTTAACTCATTCGTAATAAACAATACTGTCTTCTGCTCAATTGCAGCGGCGTGTCTTGCGATATTCATTAGCAGCGCCGATTTGCCCTGTCCTGTCGGTGCCATGAGTATGCCCATTTGAGGTGCCCGGAGCCCTCCTGACCATTCATCTACCGGCTTGATCCCCGTACCGATTTTCGGTTGCTTACCTTGCCACGGGTGATCGTCTATGAGCTTATCGAAAGCTTCTTGAATTGAAAACAATCCCTCATCCTCAGATTCTGTATGCTTTGACAGCCACACAGACATCTCAGCCTTTATGCCATCGGCATCTCCATCCGTAAGCATTTTTTGGAATCGTTGTTCATGGAGTAGGTACTCAAGAGCATATGCAGCCGCAGCTTCTTTAGCCTTTGATACATTATAAGATTGCTTTTTAGTATCGTAACCTTTGAGCTGTTCAATTGTAGTTCGCCATCTTGCATTGAACTTAGCTTGGTCTTTCTCCTGCATGAACTGGGATAAAGAACTAATACTCGGTATGGTAGATTGAGTGTCCATATATTCAAACACTGCTCTGAGGACGGGTTTAAGCTCCGCATCCTTTAACCAATCTGGATTGAATACTCTTCTAACATCACGAGCATCTTGTTCGCGCTCACACAAAGCTGCGACCATTGCGTACTCATCAAATATTTTCATAAATACCTACCTCTGAAAATAGCATCACTGCTTTTTGTGTTCCAAGACAATACCGACAAATAGTTTCTGGAAGATACACCCATTTTTTGTAAACACACTGATAGCAATAGGGAAATGTATATGGGGCAAAACCCACCATTATGAATCCCCTCTAGCAGGTTCTGTTATTACTTTGAATTCTTGCTCATCATAAATCTTCTTTCGCGCCTTTGCATGCCTCTCCAGCATTGGATGATGCCCGTCCTTAAAATCAATAATCATTGCTGAGGTCTTACCGTCCGCCTTTCGAAGTGCTCGTCCTACTCGTTGGATTGTTTTTACTGCGGACTTCCCACCGGAAGCTAAAATTACCTTACGGAGATTAGGGATATCAACCCCCTCGTCAAATATAGTTGTAGTGAGTAGCGTATCTAGCGTTCCGTCCTGTAGCGCCTGCGCCGCGTCTCTTCGCACGGTAGCCTTGTCTTTCCCGCTCAGGAATTGTAGATCTTTTCCGTATTTGACCCTATAGAGCTTTTTAATAAACTCAGCCTGCTCGACGGTCTTTACCAATGTCAATAGAGGATAAGGTCCAGCTTTAATTTCTTCTATGATTAGATCGGTTCTCACCTCATTGAACTTGATACCTTTCATCTCCACATCACGCCAATGAGCACTTCTAGCTTTATTAGATTTGGCTTTCTTCCAATCCATTGAAACTTCCATCTTCCCGGGAACGTGTTTCATGGTTACTATTGGCGGAGTTAAACGCCCCATATCAATCAATGTCTTGGCATTGATTGTATATAGTGAACTCCCGGTAGCTCCTTCGAGCAATAGGTTATCATAACTAGAACGCATAAAGGGGGTAGCGGTTAGCCCCCATTTAAACGGCACATCGAATCTATCAGCTACGCCCATAAATTCGTTACCTTTTTCAAGGCTAGAACTAAGAAGATGTGCTTCGTCTATGAACACTTGTTCACAATTAATTAAAAGCGCTGCTAGTGAGAATGCTCTTGTGTCGTCCGGCTTATCGAAAATTTTCTTAAGCGTTTGAAGTGTAGCAATATTCAAACCCGCAATAGGATTAAATTCCCCCCCACCAATAACGCCTGGGGAATGTCCGTATTTTTCAAACCGCTTTTTTGCTTGAATCAACAGATCTTTTCGATGCACGAGAAAGAAAGTAGAAACAGGGTTCATCTGATACATAGCGACGGCGGTTTCGGTCTTTCCGGAGTTGCCGGTAACAAAAATACGGTGATTTCTTCGTAATAGCAACATTCCAGAGGGAACAGTAAAACAATATTTAAACCCGTCTGTGGATGCTACTTTTGAAATATTTAGCTTTTTGCGGCTGTTAATCATTGTGACTAGAGCACGATCAGAGATTTGTAGCTTACATTCTAAAGAATCTTTTCGCCCTTCCCGAATACGATGTTGCCAATTTTGCGAAACACGTTTCCCTCCGGCTGTGAAGGCGTATTGAATAAAGTCAGCGGTGGTTTCGTTGCTAGTATAGAATTCATTCTTACAATTACCATCCCAATATAGAACCTCATTTCGAATTACTTCTAATTGCTCGTTAGTAGCAGCCCAAAAAGAAGGACCAAATTCCTTACAGCGCATGGGAGCATTAAAAGTATATACATCAAATCCTACGGCAGAAGAACATTTTTGCTTCTTAAACGGAATTGAAGAAGCAAAAAGTAATCTTTCCAATCTATCTTTTTTTCGCTGTTTCTTAAGACGTAAAACAGCCCTCTTTGTACTTACTCGGGGATCAAAAGACCCGTCAGCTATGACCGCTACCTGTAGGCGTAAGTGATTATCTGTTAAATCGATTCCCCTAGGGGGGGTTCGAAGTCCATTAAATGTGGTGATGAAGTGACACTTAAACCCCCATTTGTTTTTATGATGACGGTCAATCATTTCCGCTGCGCTTATTTTAAGTAGGTTCTTCCCCCTTTTGGTTGACTTATATACTATTTGATGCTCGTCGCTTAGCCTTTGGTTTAACCCGTACTTTGTTTTTATTTCCCAAAACTCACTACAAGGCACCTTGATATATTTCTCTGGTCTCATGAAACTAATGGAACTATCTTCATTATACTGAGCAACTAGTCCTTCAGGTTCATAGTCGGCAATACGACACCATCCCGTTGGTGATAGATATTCAGTATCCGCGTCCACGCAACCTGTCGCCATTTCCAACACCCCCCTAGGCCACCATCCAAACCCTGTTTGAGTATTCTGGAAGGCGGCTTTAACTGCGGCAAACTGGTAGTCGTATAGAGGTACCTTAGTCTGAAGGAATTGATGTCCGCGGGGTAAATTTCTCTGGTCCGTTCCTGGTTGCCACGGTACACCTCCCCTCTCCAGCATACTGATAAGCTTCGGAACTAATCCCGTGCGCAACTTAAACCCTTTCCCCTCCATCTCCCAAAGGCGGGCGTGTCCATCCCATTCCCCGGATTTAAATGCATAAAGATACTTGGCGCCCGGAACCTCGATTTTAAACTCAAGGTTTAAAATATTTCTTAAGGGGCTGGCGCTGCGATCATCGTAGTCTACATATGACCAAATATTACCGGGGGATATAATAACCATTAAGAGGTCCTCTAAGTTTAAACTTTTTCTTCATGAGAATATATTACGCGACCAAATAACTCCACAAAAGGCATCACTGCTCTCTTCTTGCTTTCAGATCCCACCTCTCCAGACCACCAATCAACATCAAGAGATTCTCCGAAGAAGTCTTTTACTGCTGAGCGGTAGTGCCTAGCGCCCTCATCCCAAAGCTCCCCGCCCTCTTCCCGAAGCTTATCACCCTCAGCATAAAGCTTATCACCCTCAGCCCAAAGCTTATACCCATCACCCCAAAGCTTATCACCCTCAGCCTGAAGCTTCTCTCCCTCATTCAGAAGCTTCAATCCCTCAGCCCGAAGCTTATCACCCTCAGCCCAAAGCTTATCACCCTCAGCCCAAAGCTTATCGCCTTCAGCCTGAAGCTTCTCACACCTAACCAGAGGCTCATGTAAGATTATCATAGCCAAAAAGCTCTCCTAATGGAAGCACCTCTCGTTCTTTGCTTATGGTCTCAACCTCACCAGTCCACCAATTGATTAAAATATCTTCTCCGAAGAAGTCTTTTACTGCTGCATGGTAGTGCCTAGCGCCCTCATCCCGAAGCTTCCCACCCTCAGCATAAAGCTTATCGCCCTCAGCATAAAGCTTATCGCCCTCAGCATAAAGCTTATCGCCCTCAGCCCAAAGCTTCAATCCCTCAGCCCAAAGCTTATCACCCTCAGCCTGAAGCTTATCACCCTCAGCCTGAAGCTTCTCACACCTAACCAGAGGCTCATGTAAGATTATTGTAGCCAAAAAGCTCTCCTAATGGAAGCACCTCTCGTTCTTTGCTTATGGTCTCAACCTCACCAGTCCACCAATCAACATCAAGAGATTCTCCGAAGAAGTCTCTTATTGATGCTTGATATAGCTTCTCTCCCTCATCCCAAAGCTTCCACCCCGCACCCCAAAGCTTCTCTTCCGCAGCCTGAAGCTTATCACCCTCAGCCCGAAGCTTATCACCCCTAACCCAAGGATCATGTAAGATTATCGTAGCCAAAAAGCTCTCCAAAAGGCATCACTGCTCTCTCTTTATTGGGAGGTTCCATCTTCCCATTAACCCAATTAAACGGGATATTTTCCCCGAAGAAGTCATTTATTGATGCTCGATAGAGCTTATCTCCTGTACGCCAAAGCTTCCTGCCCTCATCGCAAATCTTACTTGCCTTTTTCCGAAGCTTCCTGCCTTTAGCCAGAAGCCCACCGTGCCCATTCCGAAATACCCCCGATCTATCGTACAGATTATCTCCCACCGCATGAAGCCCCCTTCCTTCAGCTCGAAGCTTCTCCGCCTTAACCCAAGGCTCATGTAAGATTATTGTAGCCAAAAAGCTCTCCTAAAGGCATCACTGCCCTCTTTGCCTCCAGAGCTTGTACCTCTCCAGTAAACCAACTAAACGGAATATATTCTCCGAAGAAGTCTCTTATTGCTAAGACATAAAGTTTATCGCCTGCTTTTTGGAGTTTTTGGCCCTCAGCCCAAAGCTTCTCACTCTCCTCGTCATTCCTATGCCAAAACTCATGGCCTTTTAGCCAGATCTTATCAGCTTCAGCCCAGCGCTGTTGACTCTTGATCCGGGCGCTATTAAGTATTATTGCGGCCATTTGTTCCAACAGATATTGTGGTCTTTGACATTAAGCTCAACCCGAGTAGCTTCAATAGCCTCATGAACGCCCTGGTACTCGATAATCCGGGCAATACGATACAATCTGAGCCCGCGCTCCCAATAATGATTCATCACGACCCGCCCCCTCATCAGAGACAGATCTCCTGTTTCCCTAAGTCGAGTATCAAGCGCCTTCTGGTCAACTACAGGGGGCTCAGTTGTTTCAATTACTAGATCATATTTACTAGCTGCAGCCTGCATTGCCGGGCTGTTTGCCCCGTGTGGGGTTACCCAGCGGACAGCGGGAACTTTAAGGTTGGCTTTAAACCATTCCTGCGCCCTGCTCAGGTGCTCCTCAATTTCTAGTTGAGATCGGGAAGCGTAAGGACCATGGTCAAACCCATGCAGATCAGGATAGATAAGCCCTTCTTGCGTCTGTTCACGTACCCAACTTACACAATCAGGAAACATTTCAATGTCTTTGCATAGTATTGCCGGAGTAAGTAGTACCCCTGTGTTTTTGCACCACATAACGTTTTTTGTGAACTTCTGTAACTCTTTCCCTTTCATTTTTGCATCACTAGATTTCCAAAGACAATCGTCGAAACGAATACGATCAGGCTTTACGTCCATTGGTGTCATACTCCTTAATGAACAAATAGCGACCCCCCATTTCAATTACGTCATTTAAGTTATCGCGAAGTGACTTAATCTCGGCTAACGTAATAGGCCCCAATAGTTTTCCAGATATCGCTACAAGAAACGCTTCATCTTCTACATCATACGAGACCACAGTATTCCCCGCGCAGTCATCCCTGACTGCTATCGGAACAAACTTCTTGGTCATTACTTTCTCCTTTTCTGGTAGTAGCCCAGCCCTTCTAAGTATGCCGCGCAGTCTCTACAAGTAGCGTTCCTAATAATCACTTGGGCTTTATGGTCACGGAACCATTGCGCAGGCCGAGTAATCCCTTTGCCCTTGCATTGTTCCATGTTCTCTTCAACATGGTATGGAATCTTCTTAGCCATTTTTCCCTCTGGGCTTCTTGCGTAGCGTATAGCCACGCCATTAAAACAACCCGGGTATTAGTTCTTTGGTTCGAATAGTTGTAAGCCTCCACAACTTACCAAAGTCAATCGTAGGGCGTTTGTGTTTCTTCAAAATAGCCCACATTTCCTCTGAGATCAAGCAATGAAAAACTGTATTAAGGAGGCGAGGGATAACCGTGCTTCGATTGGATAGCATTACCCCTTGATAGAATTTTAGCATCTCGGATGAACTGTGCGAAGGTGGAGTCCCGGCTATATCGTGTACTATTTTCGCTAATTCCTTTTGAACAAGGGTTAGAGTTATAAACTCCTCCACAATTGCAGCCTCTATTTGCTTAGCCCCAGAGGTCTCCCTTACCCCGAAGGTTTTTTTATTTGCTTCACGAACCATCTTGGCCCACTTCTGACCGCCTCCCCGGTTGCGCCAAGCTCCGTATCTCTTAATTACAACCCCTTCACCAACACCGGCCCCGTCTTCAATGAGGAAAGTATTAGTTTGGTTCATCAAACCTAGCAACTGCTCTTCAGTAGGATTAGTGATAACCGCAAGAGGGTCAATATAATCAATTTCAAATAGATCAAAATCTGCCCGGAATCCCTCTGTCGAGACTATATTTCCACTTTCTCGAATCTCAACATCGAATACCCAAAAACGCCGCCATGCATCTTCCCGATAAGATTTCAAGGTATGAGGGACCAACCACTCACCATACAACCGAAGGCCGGGATGCTCTTGAAGAAATCCGCCATAGCGCTCTTCGTGCTCTCGAACCCAAGCCAAAAACCCCGCATTGTCATTTTTTAGGGTAAGTTGACGGTTCCTCGATCCTGCTTGAAGATCGCCTATTTCATCTAGCCAAATTGAGGCATTAGTGCCATCTAGCTTAGGATAAACAGACACCGTTCCCTCAAGAATGGTTGCAACATCTGGGTGTCCCAATTTTTCGACATGGGGGTATTTAACAAACATTAAATTCTCCTTACTGATTTGCATCCAAATAGTTCGGTGAAACTCATGGCTACCACTCCTGTGCCCGCACAATCTGAGCAGCCAAAATTATTTTCAATCCAAAGCTTCTTCTTTTCTTCTTTACTTTTAGTGGTGTAGGCGAAGGGGGGTTACATAGAAACTTTGTTTTACATTTTTCACAAATACAATCGATAGGGCTGTAATTTTCCATCCCTCTACTCTATTTCTGCTACCGCTTCGTTAATTTTAGCTTCAACTTTTTCCTGAATAGCCTCCTCGCTTACCCCTGATTCGATCAAAAGATCAAAATAAATCTGGCAAATCTGCTTAGCAGCGGGTTCTACTTTACGCCAAGTTGTAACCTCCGTAGTTAGCTCGCGAAATAGTTCTTCAAGTTGAGCTACCGCCTCGACCATATGTTGTTTTGAAACAGTATTACCTAGCGCATCATAAAACTTTCCGTGCTTTAGAGTAAAGCTCATTTCTGTTATCTCCCTTTATATTCGATGGTGGTATGTTCTACAAAAAGCTCTCCAAAAGGCATCACTGCTCTCTCTTTGTTTAAGACTTTCACTTCTCCGATCTCAGTCCACCAATTGATTAAAATATCTTCTCCGAAGAAGTCTTTTACTGCTGCATGGTAGTGCCTAACGCCCTCATCCCGAAGCTCCCCGCCCTCAGCCCAAAGCTTCAATCCCTCAGCCCGAAGCTTATCACCCTCAGCCCGAAGCTTATCACCCTCAGCATAAAGCTTCTCTCCCTCAGCCCAAAGCTTATACCCATCACCCCAAAGCTTATCACCCTCAGCCTGAAGCTTATCACCCTCAGCCTGAAGCTTCTCACACCTAACCAGAGGCTCATGTAAGATTATCACCTAACCCTCCAAAATGCCTATTAGCATTATTTCTTTGTGAATCCATGGCACCAACACCTACATTGTCTGCGGGTTTCGCCATTGCTATTCCATGAAATAATTTTACCATTGATACAGCGTCCTTGCGTGACGCACTATGCACATTCCTCTTGTAATTGAGAGGTAAGTAGAGCAATCTTAGCTTTTAATGCTATAATTATTTCATTCTTTTCTACGATTTCGTCTTTGAGTAGTGCGACCTCTAAAGCAGTCATGCTTTCACCTAATTCAACCCGGTAAGGTATTCGGCTTGCACTGCCTCTAATGCGCTAAGCAGATCATTGAGGGGGACATTTGTTTTTTCAATCAAACTTGCAATTAATACTTGGGAATCTGTTTGCGTTCTAGGTTCAAACATGCTAGGGAAAACAGGAGATACCAATGTCCAAATCATCTTATCTTTAAAAGTTGCTGGTTTGGTCTTGGCCATAATATATCTCCTCTTCTTCTCCGTTAAGGGGGTCTTTTAGTGGTGCAAATTTACAAGTTCTGTGGAGGAATTGTATGGCTCGGGTAATGGCTTCCTTAACGGACTTCCCTTCTTTGCATTTAGTTAAAACTATCTTTCTAGCTCGGGGCATCTGTTTCTTTGCACAAAGTAAAAAGCCTGTTAATTCTTCTTTCGCTTTCATCTCTCTTTCAAGAAATTCTGCCTGGGCAGAGGGGGTCATTACCTCAAATAACATACAGGACTCCAACGGTGAATTAGAATCTGCCTTGGCGTTCCCGCTCACAAGAAAAAGAAGAATAGCCCATAGTTTAAAATTCATTGTCTACCCTCCCTAGTAAATAATACCGTTTTGAGCCATTGAATCGCCAAGTAAATCAATTTATTGTTTCGGTATAAACGGTAATGTAGCCATAAGCTCACGGAGCTGTTTCTTTAACCTCACATTAGTCCTCTGCTCTATTTGTACTCTACGAATTACATCCCCTTCGAGTTGAGCTACTTTGCACTTGTTCATTGGGCGTTGACACCCGGCCACATATAGGTCTGATACTGTTTGGTACCCCTGCACGTTTCCCATCCCGTAGCGCAGCTCCATAATTGCGTACTCTTCATCATTAGTGAAGCGACGGATAATAGCCATTAACCTTTTACCGGCGTGGTTTCCGTCAATACGTTCTTCTAAAGAAGGCAATTTAGATGGGATCAAATCACCTAACGTAGTCTCTGCGGTGTCCATATAAGATTTTGATCCCCCACTATCCACCTTTAGATCAGTACTAACCTCCTCCTGGGTTGCCAACACCAGCTCTCGTACTTCCTCGGCATCAAACAATTTTCCATTCTTCTGGAGGGAATTAGCCCGAGCTGCAATTTCTGCAAGGACGGTGGCGTTGACTTTACCTCGTTCAAACTTACCTCCGTGCCACACTTCTCCTCGTAGGTCTGTAACGGAAAGTTTTAGCTCATCAATAGCCTTACTGATATACGCAAACCGATCGAGTGTAGTACGGGGGATGGGGACTGTCCGAACTGTCTCATTAATCTTTTTGCTAAGCACGCCCCTAATCCAAGTATGGACAAACGAAGTAAACGTATTGCCTGCTTCTCTGGGGGAGTAGGCTTCAATAGCTTGCTTAGCGGCAATAATTGCCTCCTGAACTAAATCTGACCATTCTACTGTCGATCCTTCAAGTTGTTCACTGTATCTCCGTGCAATTCCTGCTGCCATTTTTACGGTGCTACGGGATAGGCGGTCTTGGTATTGCTTTATCCTCATTAATTCTATAGGCGCATCACCGCCCGCAGAATTAACGATTGCGATTACCTCAGGGGAGAATAATACCTTATGGCTAAGATTACATTCCTGTAGACTCCGCGCAGCCTGTGAGGTATTTCCAAAGCGCTCATAGGTATACGCCTGCTTGAACGATGTATCAACTTGGATACGTATTTGGTCGTTATGATCCTTAATGCTCATATTGAATTTTTTAGAGAACTGACTTGTGGCCGTTCCAGACTGTATTCTGGCGTCGTATAGCCCGTATAGTACTTTTCGTACTTGCGGCATAGCTAGAATAAGTGTTTCATACCTTGTAAGGGAGGTTGCGAGTTGACCTATTAATAGCCCGCGCTCGGTTTGGTTAAGATCCTCTTGAAGGTCCCCTAAACCTCGATAGGTGAGTGAGCCTAACCAATTAAGACTCCCTGGCGTTACTTCTTTTCCTGGCTTTAGTTCTTTCTGTCTCATCAGGCGATATCCTTTAAGTTTGAGTAGTACTTTTCCAATCCACATTCAAGGGGCTATTTTCCCATCGCCGCCCAAGACGAATCAGATTATGAGAAAACTTTTCGCGTGAATCATCCAGCGAAAGAATCATCTCTACTCTACGTGGAATGGCACCTCCTGGTTGGACCCCCTCTTGAACTAGGCTAGCCAACACCGCCTCAGCAATCTTGAGTGCTCGACGTTCTGTTTTAATTAATGGCGAGTGTAACGTATAAGTGCTTTGAGTACCCCAAACGCTTTCATCCCGCACAATTGCGGTTTCGCGATAAACCTTGTTTTCCGGGTCAAAATTAAACTTAACCCGTACCTCTTTATAGATTTCGGATGACCCTTTCGAGACTCCATATTCCTTTTCTGTGAATCCGCGTGTTTGGCACACTGAGCAGATAAAGGTATTGCTAAGTGCATTGAGACGAAACGTCCCTTGATTATAGCTTTCACATTTTAAGTTTACACAAAACCCTACGCTCCGCTTCATTGAATTCCCCTAAAGGTACTGCCCGTGGTCTCCAAGTCGCGTATGCGTATTTGCACCCTCAGCTTTGAGCGCTTGAAGTTGGATACGGTTTAATCCTCCTTTTACTTTTCGCGCCGCAGATAGGTTGATCCCACAGAAATATACTCCGTAAAGAGATGAGACAACAAGAGCAGCGGCAGGACTTATCATGACCCCCACGCCTCCGATTAGTGTAATTGTGGAAACAATTAGCCCTGCATAAAACCTTCGAAGTTGTTTTTGATTCCGCGCAATTACTTCGTTGATTTCGGGATGCGAGCCCTCGCATTCAGAACAATTTTGGTTATCGCATATTTCTATTGGGCTATCCAGTGCTTCAGGGTTTGCCATGATCGTAATACTCCCTTAGTTCATCTTCGTTAATGTTACAATAACCGACTAAACACCATTCTTCGGTCCACGTTCGGAGGCACGTAACGCACCGCATATCAGTGAATAGCACATTACCGTACTGTGAAAGAGAATTTGAATTTATCGTGGTTGAGCGGCAAATCGGGCATCTTACTTCTCCTTTTTTGACCGCTTGTTTGTACTGGTCTTGGGTCATGTCTTCGAAAACTCCTAGAGGGTTTGGCTTGTTCGGAGGCATGATTACACTCCCTGTGACTTATTTTGCGTCATCATTTAATATCTCTGTAAACGGTAAAGGAGAAATACACGTTCCCGCGCAGTACCGGCAATATTTTGGGTCATGGAGTGGTACGGCTGCAATCCACCCGTTACGCGCATTGCACTTCGGACAACTCAACCTTAATCCGGTTATAGCTGCGTTGGCCGAAGCACGGTTGAAGTGAATCCTAATTAGGTTTGACATTGAAAAGTTCTCGTAGTACAGGGTTGACATCCTTAAAGCTAATTCGGAATGTAAGCCTAAGATCTGCCTGTCGATATCGAGCTACAACGTTATCAACTTGCAGGTTGTAAGTCCAACCGAGCGCGTTTACATCGGTGGTTATATCCTCATAGGTAAACACCCCCGCGTCGTGAACAAGAAGCACTGGAGTGCCACGAGCTTTTCGCGGGGCTCCTTCCTTAAGCGTCCCGTTTTTTCGTAACGTGCTAATGAATTTTGCAATACGATGTTCTAGTTTTTCCTCATAATCGGCGACCTCTTGCATCCATTCCTTGAGACGCTGATCTTTTGCCTTGCAAGAGTTACAGGCAGCAAATCTCCCAGGACCAACGGCTTCGACGAGGGCATATACGCCCTTGCAGTTGTATCTAGGGCATTTTATTATTGGGCGTTCTTTTTCATCTTCATAATGTGTTTCTAGTTTAGTCCCGTTATACCAATCGTCTATCCTATAAACCAAAGTCATCCCTTGACCTTGAAGAGTCATCTTGTCTGGGCTTTTTTGAGTTTTTACAAGCGTATGAGTTCTCGTAACGGTTTTACTCTCGTGCGACATCGGCGTCCTCGTCGTGTAAGCAGCAAGCATCAGGATGGTTGGGTTTAAAGAAATACTGGATCATTTTAAAAAGCCCAAATGCACCCGCTATAACCATAGGAATTTCGTGGGTTAAAAGATGAACTACAATTAAAACTGTTAACGGATCGAGCATTATTCTGATCTCCTTTTCATGGCACCCATAAGAACAATAATCCCGATACCAAAAAGAAGTCCGGCACCAGGTTCAGGTACAGCATTAACTGGCCTGTGGGGGCGGGCAGTGCTGTTTGGTGTCATAGATGACTCCTCACACCTAGCCCCCATAACCGCCAAAAGGATTATAATCAATATAGTTATACGCTTCACGGTATTATCTCCATTGTCTTAGGATAGCATTAACTTGATCCCGGAATAGAAGCTTTCGAGAAAACTCTGCGCATTCTCGCCGAAGGATTCTATCTCCCTCTCTGGCGGCACAATTATTATTACGATATGACGGACACTTATTCCATTCTCGTAAATTAATTATTGCCGCCTGATTACTGGAGATTCGGCCCTCCGTACAGATAGAATCGATATAAGGCCCACCTAATATCAGACTTAGATATACGGCAAGAGCAGCGAAAAGCACCTTCAACTGTCATGGCCTCTATGCTCGCAATATTCCTTCTCTACAACTTTAACCAACTCGCGAGCTTGGCACGCTTGGCATGTAGGAGGCACGCCCCCCATACCACAAACAACATCGGTACAAACAGTCCTATTAACCAAATTTAGTAATCGTCTAAGATTCTTGGTAATCATTTTACCCCTATCTTCAAGTTGCTCTTCATGTTCCGCGACAGCTCTTTCTAGTTCAAATCGGTTACGCGCAGAACGCTCAGTTTGTTTTTTCTCTCGCCGGTCCTTCATTGGGGGGCCAAACCGTTTCATTTCTTGTTATGTGGCGGGCGGAGTAACAAGTACTCAGCATCAAGAACCTCGCGTGTTACAGCTACTCGCGGTTTATGTTCAAGAGTATCAAGCACCCAAAAAGCACTAGGATTCTCGTCGGGCACCTCCACAACCCGTACAGCTCGCAAGTCGTGAACCCGTAAGTGCGTAGGGTAGTTCACTCTTGAGAAGTGCCTCCTAGGGCCAGGGTTATAAGGTTTGTTATACAGCATAAGGTCTAACGCGCTTTGAGTACTAGCGTTTTCGTTTATAGTTTGTCTTTCCTCATTCTGCTCAAGATGTTTATTTGCGATAGCAATAGCCATCTTCCGTAAAAGTTTATCTTGCCTTCGATGTAAGTCGATCAAGTTCGAAAATGATTTAATTACCCCAACAAACTTATCCGTGTCCATAGCTTTTTCCTTAAATCGCACTAATGAATCGCACTACCCCGAACAAACAGAATAGTGCGATCCAAAAGCCTAAATGCGCCCGCATTATACCTGCTGCGCAATCTGGTGAAGCGAGATCTGCGCCTTGCCTTTCTTTGCTAGCTCCACAGGCATCTTACGATCGCACATCATACACTTAAAGGAAGCGGTATCGGTTAAGGTGTTATCCTCGTCGCGTACATACCCAAAATGTTCAGCGGACTTCTCGCGATCTCGACCTTCAATCGCCATTAGAGCATCAACCGGAGCGCAAAAATGTACTAGCTCTGCTGCTTCTTCCCCGAGCCATGAGTCATCCGGCAAATCGGTACGGGGAATCCTTACCTGCCACGCCGCGAGAGCCTCTTCCCCCAACGGAACCCAGACGTAATAACCCAGCAATGTCGTCAGCCTAGTTACGAGCAGCTGAAGTCCCCTTCGGGCATCAAGCTTACCTGCTTGCCTCGCTTCTTTTATGATTATATCAAAGTCCTTCTCCATCGTTTCCCGCTGTTCGGTTTCACCCATTACTAGTTCTCCCTTTCGATTAGTTTACTTGCGCTTCTTTAGTTTGTCTAACGCTCCCGTGCTTTTAGAACACACGGTGCAACGATATACTCCCGGCTTGCCTTCTGAGTTAGCGACTCTTTTACCTGGTCCATACCTTTGATCTTGGAAGGTATGATGGCATTTACATCGAATTATTTTCGTCATTCTATCCTCTTTAGTAAACTTGATAGTGGAAGTACTGCTCTCTTCTTGTCTTGAGCCATTACTTCCCCAGTCCACCAATCAACATCAAGAGATTCTCCGAAGAAGTCTTTTATTGCTAAGAGGTATGTCCCCCTACCCTCATCCCAAAGCTTCCACCCCTCTTTCCGAAGCTTCCACCCCCATTCAGAAGCTTATATCCCGCAGCATAAAGCTTCTCCTCCTTAATCCAAGGATCATGTAAGATTATTGTAGCCAAAAAGCTCTCCTAAAGGCATCACTACTCTCTTCTTAGTTTCAGATCTAACTTCTCCGATATCCCAATTAATTAAAACATATTCTCCGAAGAAGTCTCTTACTGCTGCGTCGTAAAGATCATAACCCTCATCCCGAAGCTTATCTCTATCACCCCGAAGCTTCCACCCCTCATTCCGAAGCTTCTCTCCCTCATCCCGAAGCTTCAATCCCTCACCCCAAAGCTTATCACCCTCAGCATAAAGCTTATCACCCTCAGCATAAAGCTTATCCCCCTCAGCCCAAAGCTTATCTCCCTTTCTCATAAGCTTATCACCCTCACCCCAAAGCTTCAATCCCTCACCCCAAAGCTTATCACCCTCATCCCAAAGCTTCCTGCTCTCTTTCCGAAGCCTATCGCCCTCAGCATAAAGCTTCTCCGCCTTAACCCAAGGCTCATGTAAGATTATCATAGCCAAAAAGCTCTCCTAAAGGCATCACTACTCTCTCTTTGCCTAAGACTTTCACCCTCCCAGTCCACCAATCAACATCAAGAGATTCTCCGAAGAAGTCTTTTATTGCTAAGAGGTATGTCCCCCTACCCTCAGCCCAAAGCTTCAATCCCTCAGCCCGAAGCTTATCACCCTCAGCCCAAAGCTTCAATCCCTCAGCCCGAAGCTTCTCCGCCTTAACCCAAGGCTCATGTAAGATTATTGTAGCCAAAAAGCTCTCCTAAAGGCATTACTTCCCTCATAGCATAGATTCGAGTCTCCCCCGCCACCCAAGAGATAGACATGTGACGGCTAAAAAACCCCACTGGCCTACGGTGTTCAGGTATACTATGAATCTCACGACCATACGGAAACGGGCCATTAGCTCGCATTAATCTTCCCCTACTTCAACTTCTACCTTCTTGCCGAATGGTACTGTAGCGGACATCCCCGGGCAGCCATTACTAGGGACGCCCCAGATCACCTCGTAGTCGGGAGCATTTGAAGGGAAAGAAGTCCCAAGATCGGTAAACATGACAGCTAGTGTTACCTCTTCTTCTTTAGGTAAATTGAAATACGGATTGGAGTGTTCTTTATCCAAACAAGCAAACACCTCGTGGTGACTTGTTCCTCCGCGAGCCATTTTGAGTTTAGTCAAATCTGCTTCTTCCACCCAACCGCTAAAATAAACCCGTGTATCATGCAGGATTAACCATAGTTTCGAGCACCCGCATAGCTTCATGATCCCGGAAAATTCAGTAACGCACTGCCGAACCTCTTCGGTACTCATTGATGCTGAAGTGTCGATAGATCCAATTGCTGTTTTCCCGTCCGGAGTGTGGCCGGGAAGCCTCATTTGCATTGCCGGGCCACGTCGATTAGTTCGTTTGTAGGTGTATCTATCTCGCCCGAACAACCTAGTAGCCGCGGACTTAATGTGATCCTGCCATCTAACCTTTGATTCAGTTAGCGAATCAATATAGTCACTGAGCCCCGCTGGCATTTTACCCTTACCTTCGGCATGAACCTTCGCACTAATCACTACCTCTGTCCATTTTTGCACATCTGCTGGGTCCATACCATTGACATCGGTAGAGCTTCCCGCGCAGCACTGCCGGACATTACCGCAAGTATGTTTTAGCTCTCCGGGACTACCGCAGCCCGAGCCTTTCCCGTCGTCAGCATTGGACTTGTCCGGCACTCCTCCTTCGGAGGTGTTCCCCTCTTCTTCTGATTTTTCTTCTCCAGGGGCATTTTCTTTTTGTGCATTTAGTTTGGAATTCTCCTCTTGTTCTTCCTTTTGCTGCTTTTTCTGCATTGTTTTAAGGTCTTTTAGCATTTGCTTACACGCTGGGCATTCGGTGTTCTCCTCTGCCTTCTGTAGCAAATATCTATACATCGCTGGAACTGTGTCGTGCTTTCGCGCAAGAGCTTGATTTTCTGGGGTTAGCATTCGTTCAGATACTGTAGATTGAGGCAGTCCCGCATCGATTAGCGCAGTGTCCGCAAGATAATCTGCTGCTAGGTTCCATAGACCGTGGTTAATCCCTTGCCCCTTACGAGACCAGAGACGTTGAACGAGGTGCATTACCTCATGACCCATTTCGAATAGTGCATCCTTTTCATCGAAATGGTTAACCCACTTTCGATTGAAGTAGAAAGTACCTCTCGCGTCTACTGCAGTAGTGGGTATTTGATTTGATTCAACAAACGCCATATTCAATGCAATTTTTCCAAAGAAAGGAAAGGTTCCTAGTAGCTTTATCCTCACCGCTGATAGTAGGTCTTCTGCGTCAATACCTGTTTTAGGTTCATCTATATAGAACTTGGTAGGGTCTAATCCCTTATGCGTTGCAGTACTAGTTGTTTCGCTGATCACTTGAAGATTCTCCAGTTGTTAGCCTGTAATAATATCAAGCAAATCCTCGTAGCGTTCAAGCAACTCCGCAAATACATCATCACCAATTGCGGAGGCTTTATCCTCTGGGGGTAGAACCTTAACCACAATTTCGCTTATTGATTGCGCCAATAGGATTCCAATATCCGATACCATTTCCTCGCGTAGCGCATAGACTAGGCCGGCTTTCCAGTGCTTAGGGTTCTGTTTAATATGCAATTCCAAACTAGCAACTGTAGCGTGCAGCGCAGAAAGATTCTTTTTCGATGGAACCATTGCCTTCTCCGGGTCAGCTATAATTAGTTCAGGCGATACTAGAGAAGTACTATCGTGCAGATACGCGAGAAATTCAGTAGCTGCCCCTCTTCCGAGAATCCCCATGATCGCCTTCGAGAAAATCGCGTTGTCTTGGGATACATGACCCTCCCATAACAGTTCGCTAGTGTCTTCCCATGTACGAGGTGAAGCAAACGCCTTCTCGCTACGGGTCGCCACATCGCTATCGAATTCACGTAATGCATCGTTACAGGTTCGAATATATCCAATCACCAATGGGTGAATACGGGTTTCATTTTCCACCCCGATCTCTCCCTCTTCCCGGAAAGCTCCCGCCCATTTCAACCAATCCGTTGTAGCAGGGTTAGCGTAGCAGTGACGAAACCTATTTGCAAGAGGGGTCGGCATATCGCTTGCAGCGGCATTATCCTCTACACGGTTACCGCATGCCACTACCATTACATTATCTCTCTGGGTAAGACAGCCCCATTTCCCCTCGTGAACCCCCTTAAAGAAAGCAGTTTGAGTCTGGAAATGCGCGGCTACGAGATCGTCAAACAAGATAACTACCGGAGGCGCAATAAATTCAGGATTGGATTGTCTCTCATGTTCTTCATATTCCCGAGAGATTAGCCACGCCCATTCTGGCCCGAGATACCTTGAATAAGTTTCTTCCCCTTCAATTTGTACGGGAAAGGGAATTCCCGCGATATCACAGGGTTCCAACGTACTAGTGGGAACATCAATTAGCCCGCATTGAGTTTGGAGTTTACGCCCGATCTCTCGTGCAGCTGCGAACATTGTAAAGGTCTTTCCTTCTCCAGGCTTACCCCAGACAAATACCGGGCGAGGCTTGCGCTGTCTTTTGATTCCTCCGAGAAACGTTGATACTACAAACTCCTTTACCTCGGACATATTCATTCCCACTAGAGCATAATCCACGCCAGCGGTTTCAGTTTTCTTGGCCATAATTCATTCTCCTCTGTAGCTCTCGGCTACTTCCTCAGTTTAGCTCAATTGGACGCGATGTCAAACTTAAAATATTATAGCCTCGCGGCACTGCCGCATTGGCCGTATGGAGATGGAAAAGCTTGCAAACCTTCTCCCGACACAGCGCCGCGAGGCTCCCCTCCTACGAGGAAATTACCTAACTTCGCTTTGTAGACTTCTTCCACGGTACGACTGGCAGCCCGCTTAACTTGAGATAATGAACAGCATCGGCAAGCGAACAAATTGCTTTAGCGTCAAACACGACGTTCTCTCTCTGGGCATTGTTTCGGTCTTTCTCCATTTGATCTGTAATTCTTCTAATTTGATCCAGCACTTTAGGGACAATATCGTTAGGGTCAAAAGGCTTTTCTTCTTTTTTCGTGTTATTTGTTGTTGAAGTAGGATTAATATGAGTATTCCAGCGTACCCAAGTATCTTCTATCCAAGCCTCCCCATCAACCCGAGCATCATCAAATACCCGCGCACCCTCATACATCCGAGCATTCCCCCTAACCACAGCATTCCCATATACCCGAGCATTACTATATACCCGAGTCTTCCCATATACCCGCGCACCCTCATACATCCGAGCATCCCCATGTACCAGAGCATCCCCATGTACCAGAGCATCCCCAAACACCCGAGCATTCTCAAATACCTGAGCCCTTTCATACACCCGAGCATTCCCACTGACCTTAGCATTCCCACTGACCTTAGCATTCCCACAAACCCGAGCATCCCCATATACCTTAGCACCCCCACAAACCCGAGCATTCCCATAAACCTTAGCACGTTCACTAACCCGAGCATCATCATATACCCAAGCATCCCCATATACCCGAGCACCCTCACCCACAAAAGCAGAACCAGACACCGAAGCGCTATCTGCTACCCAACCACCTCCGTTGGAATGCCTATGTGCCGGTACTTCCCCGTTACCGTCTTGGAAGTCAAACATTATTCGTTCTCCTCTGTTTTAATAAATAATTATCGATTAAGTGAACCGCTCAATTGATTTTGCTTCGAGAGATATAGCGCCATCGCCCAAGCTTTCTGCTTTTTCTTTGCGCTATCACTCACCAGTCTAGCATCCAACATGGCCGAAATCTCGTCTCTTCTAGTACTTTTACGTACTGTCCGCTTGATGTCCGCCCATTCAACAAACGCCTGCACTACTCCAAACAAAGTATTCCGACAATTCGGAAGTCTGGTCCCTATTCCCGTGTCCCGATAGATCGTAAATATCTCGCTACGTATATTCTCCAACCGGGTACTGGGTTCCGCGCCTATGGTTGTAGTGGGTAGAACATTATTAATGAAGTCCTTTGCGTCTTTCTCGCTCAAAGGATAGGCTAGCATACGTTGCACCCCCTCGCTAAACTCATCCCATCTCTTATTAACTGAGGTGAACACCTTTCGAGCTTGCGTTACTCTTGCGGATACATTGCGGGTATGCTTAAACGCTACGGGACTAGCTGCGTCGGTTGTAATAGCCGTACCCGTTTTCTCCCGCCAAGGAGTCATTCGAACCTCGATCTTCCCTGTACCATCGTGACTACTCGTAATGATAAAGCGATTAACGATTGTGTCCCCGGGGGCCAAGGTTACTATTCCGGGGCTCTCTAGTACTAGATAAGCTCTTTCCCCTCGGTTAGGGCAGCCTCCTCCCACAATTTTAGCACCTCCTTTGAGCAAGGGTTCCGCGAGACTAAACGCTGCCATATAGTTTACCGTTTCGTACCTTAGACCTACCGTCCCAAGGTAACCCCCGGTATCGGTCCTAACAACCGTCACTTTTTCAGGATTTAGCCTTTTTTCGATAATTGGGTCACCTTCATCATCAAGCTTATCCGACAACCAATCAAAAAACGCCGGAATAGCAGTTACATCGAAACCCATAAGGTAATCTTCTATCGCCTCATCTAGGGTGTCTTTCGTAACCATCTGTAGACCGTGGAAAGTATGGTTTCTTATAGTCATTGTTTTGTTCTCCATTTACGGTTTATTACCAAAGCATTTATAGAGCCTGTTTAGTTGCCAGCGAGCCTCAGCTTCTTGCGCAAGCGCTTCGCCTCCTTACAATGCCCATGGCCGCTGCGCTCAAGACGCAAAAGTTGCCCCTCGTCCCCGCGTTCTTCCCTTGCCTTCTTTGCCAACTCTGCAGTATGTCGGCGTTCTTCTCGTCGAAGTTTCGATCCTCGCATGGTATTTTCTCCACTCTTTATCTGAGCTTCTTTGGTTAGTACCTAAAGAACGTCTCTAGGTTATGGTCGGCACAATAACAGATTAGATCATCACAAGGTTTAAGCCTAGCGGTGTTACGAAAATCGGTCTGTCCATTGTAACGACAAGCGCTAGTCGAAATGTGCCCATTATTAACGACCTTAAAAAGGTATTCCATAAAATGCCCGAACGCATGCCAGCACAAACTACCCGTCCCCTAGTCTGTGTAACCGTTTTAACCCTTAGTCCTTGCTTATATTCAGAGCTAAACCCCTCTAGTTCGCACGCTGGCATAATGTCTTTAACATATACAGAGACTAGCCGCTCTCTATAATGGGCCCCTACCGGGTAGGTTCCGTCTTTACGTTTTGCAGTTGAACCGCTAAACCTTAGAGTAAAACGGAGACTTTGCCCTCCGAGCCGGCACTTTAAGGACTCGACTCTAACGTCCCTAACTTCTATCGGGACTCCCCCCTCTTCTACGTATTGTTGATTAACATAATCAGCAGCGTCGTATAGGTCTTTTGGGGTCCATCTATAAGTAATCATCTTAGCTTCTCCTTAACTTAGTGCATCGTGCCTTTTACTAATCCGAGCCTTCCCACAAACCCGGGCATCCCCACTAACCTCAGCATCCCCATAAACCCAAGCACTACCACCCACCACAGCATCACCATGTATCTTAGCTTTTCCTCTAACCTTAGCATTTCCTCTAACCAGAGCATTCCCAAACACCCAAGCCTTCCCAAATACCCAAGCCTTCCCAAATACCCGAGCCTTCCCACTAACCCGGGCATTCCCACTAACCCCAGCATTCCCACTAACCCCAGCATTCCCATATACCCGAGCATTCTCAAACACCCGAACATCTCCACATACCTCAGCATCCCCACTAACCCCAGCATTCCCAAATACCCCAGCATCCCCATATACCTTAGCATCCCCGTATACTTGAGCATTCCCACTAACCACAGCATTCCCAAATACCCGAGCATTCTCACCCACAAAAGCAGAATCAGACACCGAAGCGCTATCTGCTATCCAACCACCTCCATTAGGGTGCTTATGTGCAGGAACCTTACCATTACCGTCTTGGAAGTCAAACATTCTTAGCTTCTCCTTACCTTGCATCGGTCATAACAGGGAGGACAAACACCATTTGCAGCATTGGACAGTCCCGCTACCGATAGAGATTTTCGTTCAACTACATTACACCCGCAACTAATGCAGGTTATCGTCAATTCATTACCTTGAGGGTATTGCTCTTTTTCTTCCCGTATAAAACTCCGAGTTGAAAGCCTATCTTGCGGGATATGGGTTGCAATTGCGAGTGATATTGCCATGATGAGAAACATTATTGCCCAAGCTAGTGCTAGATGTGCCATTTAATTATACCTCTATAGCGCAAGATGTTTCTATTGTGTAATAATTGATGCTGTCTACCGTCGCCGCTATAGCCGCACGGGAGGTTATATCTCCTTGCGCCTCAATCCGAGTCACGCTGTCGAGGTAACGCCTGCCTCTTGTAGCGTAAAGCCGAATAATCTCTTCATCCTGATTCAGTCTGATCTTTATTTGTCTCACCTTATCCTCCAAGCCTCTATAAAGCCTTTATCGTACCCGTTAAAGTAGCCAACGACACAACCCGCAATAAATGACACAACCCAACTAAAAACCATAAGAATAACAGATAACATTAACGTATAGTCATCACCACCATACGTACAAGAGAAGGTCTTCATTTTAAAGGCTCCTTTTCGATAAGGTTAAAAGCCTGATCCTGTTCCTCTATTAGGGTAATTAGATCGGCTTCGCCTTCTTTATCGTTAATTCGGTTATCGTTAGCTAACTCCAAAATAATCTCAAGCGCTCGCTCTCGGGTTATTCCCTCATTACTCCCACATACCCCAGCATCCCCACATACCCCAGCATCCCCACATACCCCAGCATCCCCACATACCCCAGCATCCCCACATACCCCAGCATCCCCACTAACCCGAACATCTCCACATACCTCAGCATCCCCACAAACCCGAGCATCCCCACAAACCCGAGCATCCCCACTAACCAGAGCATACCCATATACCCAAGCCTTCCCACTAACCCGAGCATCCCCACCTACCTCAGCATCCTCACAAATCCGAGCATTCCCATAAATCTGAGCGTTCCCACTAACCAGAGCCTCCCCACCAATCCGAGCATCCCCACTAACCAGAGCATCCCCAAACACCCAAGCCTTCCCAAACACCCGAGCATCCCCATATACCCAAGCATCCCCATATACCCAAGCATTCCCAAATACCCGAGCATTCCCATCAACCCAAGTATCCCCATATACCCAAGCATTCCCATCAACCCGAGCATTCCCATATACCCAAGCATTCCCAAATACCCGAGCATTCCCATCAACCCGAGCATCCCCATATACCCAAGCATTCCCATCAACCCGAGCATTCCCATCAACCCGAGCATCCCCAAACACCCGAGCATTCTCACCCACATAAGCACTCTCTTCCACCGAAGCGGTATCTGCTACCCAACCGCCTCCGTTAGGATGCTGATGTGCAGGAACCTTACCATTACCGTCTTGGAAGTCAAACATTATTTTCCCCAATCTTATGCTCGGGTGAGGTGCTAGCCATAGCCCGAAAAGCCACTTTTAACCCTTCTGGCATTCGCTCCTCTTCTGCAAAGGTAAGCAACGTTCCCCAGGGATACGGCGCCGTACCTACTTCGCCGAACCACGACCACATCTCCATCGCGTTCGAAGGATAATCTTGAACCCCTAACGCGGTTTGGATATCTGGAGAGCCTACACCATAAGGTATTTCCCGATAGGAATGTAGCGTACAGCCCGCTGGAAGCTTCGCCTCACATGCAGCTATGGCTGAAGGGATATTTCCTTTCACGAGTATTTGAAAACTAATTGTATCGCTCATTTATCTCTCTCCTTTGAACTCGTAACTCCCGCAAGAGTTCCCGTTAATGTCCAGAATATGACCTCCATCAGCATTCGACTCTACCCGTTGAGCAATCTCCCGCAGATATCTTAAACATTCTTTCATCCCCTAAAGTAGGTCTAGAATTATATTACTCGTTAAACTCTAATGTCTGATCGCAATAAGGTTCAGCCCGCATAACCATACCCTCTATGTTTATCTCTTCGCCAAACATTGCACGGACCTTAGTAATTGCTTCACGAGACGAGGAAGCTGGCATAAAAAATATCGGGAGTTGAGAAGTAGGACCTTCGCCGCTACGTTTGCAAGTATTCATCACAACGGTATAGTTAAACATCTTTACTCCACTGGCTCTAGTTCAGACCTAGACACTAGGAAACTATCTAGGGTGCCTTACCGTTTCTCATGGTAATAACTGAAAGATCTAGAGCGTTACCTTCGCCCATAGGGTATCCATGGCGATAATTAATAATCTCGGCCAGCATCCCCACATACCCCAGCATCCCCACATACCCCAGCATCCCCACATACCCAAGCATTCCCATATACCCGGGCATTCCCACATACCTCAGCATTCCCATATACCCAAGCCTTCCCACAAACCCGAGCATCCCCACTAACCAGAGCATTCCCAAACACCCAAGCATTCCCACATACCCGAGCAGTCTCAAATACCCGAGCAGTCTCAAATACCCGAGCATCCCCACTAACCAGAGCATCCCCATCAACCCAAGCATCCCCATATACCCAAGCCTTCTCAAATACCCGAGCATTCCCAAACACCCCAGCCTCCCCAAATACCCGAGCATCCCCAAATACCCAAGCATTCTCACCCACCCGAGCATCCCCATATACCCAAGCATCCCCATATACCCGAGCATCCCCAAATACCCAAGCATTCCCAAACACCCGAGCATCCCCATATACCCAAGCCTTCTCAAATACCCAAGCATTCTCACCCACCCGGGCATTCCCAAACACCCGAGCATTCTCACCCACGTAAGCACTCTCATCTACCGAAGCGGTATCCGCTACCCAACCACCCCCGTTAGGATGCTGATGTGCAGGAACCTTACCATTACCGTCTTGGAAGTCAAACATTATTCGTTCTCCTAAAGCCTAATTTATGTCGATCAGAATGTGCCCTAGTATGGCACCTAATAGGGTCTAGTAGTCGCATCGGGATGACACAGTTAGGCTTAAACATTATTTCGCCTCGCTTGCTAGCCAGAAAGAACCCTTACATTTAATTGTAAATTCTGTAACTTCGGCTTTACCGTTTCTCATGGTAATAACTGAAAGATCTAGAGCGTTACCTTCGCCCATAGGGTATCCATGGCGATAATTAATAATCTCGGCCAGTAGACCCGCGGTGTCCAATATCCCGAGAAGACCCGTTGAGCTGGTAATGTGGTGGAAGGTATTACCATCTTCGCGCAAGCTTGCATAGGTAATGGTGCTCGATTCCCCACTACTATTAGGGGGGCTCTCTTCCTTACTAGCATTCCCACTAACCCCAGCATTCCCACAAACCAGAGCATCCCCACTAACCAGAGCATCCCCACTAACCAGAGCATTCCCAAACACCCGAGCATTCCCATATACCCGAGCATTCCCATATACCCAAGCCTTCCCACAAACCCGAGCATACCCACTAACCCAAGCTTCTCCAAATACCCGAGCAGTCTCACAAACCCGAGCATCCCTATATACCCAAGCCTTCCCAAATACCCGAGCATCCCCAAATACCCGAGCATCCCCAAATACCCAAGCCTTCCAAAACACCCAAGCATCCCCAAATACCCAAGCCTTCCCAAATACCTCAGCATTCCCAAACACCCGAGCATTCCCATCAACCCAAGCATTCCCAAACACCCGAGCATTCTCACCCACCCGAGCATCCCCAAACACCCGAGCATTCTCACCCACATAAGCACTCTCTTCCACCGAAGCGGTATCCGCTACCCAACCGCCTCCGTTAGGATGCTGATGTGCAGGAACCTTACCATTACCGTCTTGGAAGTCAAACATTGAAGACCTATCCCAATTAAACATAGTTCATTCTCCTAAAGATAAAATCTGGCTACCGGTCCCCGAAAGTGCATCGTGCCTTTTACTAATCCGAGCCTTCCCACAAACCCGGGCATCCCCACTAACCAGAGCATACCCATATACCAAAACATTCCCACTAACCTCAGCATTCCCATATACCCGAGCATTCCCACAAACCCGGGCATTCCCACTAACCAGAGCATTCCCATATACCCGAGCATTCTCAAACACCCGAGCCTTCCCACAAACCCGGGCATTCCCACTAACCCCAGCATTCCCACAAACCCGAGCATCCCCACAAACCCGAGCATCCCCACTAACCAGAGCATACCCATATACCCAAGCCTTCCCAAATACCCGAGCAGTCTCAAATACCTCAGCATTCCCACTAACCAGAGCATTCCCAAACACCCGAGCATCCCCATATACCCGAGCATTCCCATCAACCCAAGCAGTCTCAAATACCAAAACATTCCCACTAACCAGAGCCTTCCCCCCTACCCGAGCAGTCTCAAATACCCGAGCATCCCCATATACCCAAGCCTTCCCACTAACCTCAGCATTCCCATATACCCGAGCCTTCCCACTAACCCGAGCATCCCCACTAACCAGAGCATCCCCATATACCTTAGCATCCCCATATACCTTAGCATCCCCGTATACTTGAGCATTCCCACTAACCACAGCATTCCCCCTAACCCAAGCATCCCCATATACCCAAGCATTCTTATCTACAAAAACAGAATCAGACACTGAAGCGCTATCTGCTATCCAACCACCTCCATTAGGGTGCTTATGTGCAGGAACCTTACCATTACCGTTTTGGAAGTCAAACGTAGTCATTCTTTCTCCTAAAGATAAAATCTGGCTACCAGTCCCCGAAAGTGCATACGGGACCACAGTTAGAGCGCTTGCAATTGTGGGCTTTGATTTCTCGGAGGCGCCGCGACTCGTGGCGATCTCGGCTCCATCCTGTTCGGGGCGCCGCACCACGAGACAACTCAACGCAGCGAGGGCAAGTAAGGTCATAGTTCTTGAAGACTCGTGAGCAGTGCGGAGAGTGTTTCGTGTTGGCCATGATCGTTCATCCCCTAAAGTGGGTCCCGAGTGGAAAGCTTAAGTAACGTATCGACGAAGCTATCAAATACTTTAGGGCATTTCAACAATAAAACAATAAATCGTAAAACCCTAATAAAATCAGATAGTTACAGAGAAACCTGCATACTCATGAGTAGGCAAAAGACCTCCTAAGTGAAATATGCAACAAAGCCACTAACCCCCCGGAAATATTAAGGACTCCCACAGTTGCACACAAAAGAGAGACAGTTATTTCCCCAGAGGGACCTACAGTTGCGTATCACCTTCTAGCAAATTGCCACAGAATGAAGCACAAAGTTAAACAATTGCCGGTTAGTGATGACTGCATTACTGTGTATATCATAAGTAGGAAAGATCAATAATTCCGCATACTTAGACCACACAGTTGCCTATTTAGTTGCTTACATTTTGCTAGCAAGTTGCGTATAAAAGAATATACTTAGCCTCGTAACTGCGCTGACCTATTGACTTTTTAGCCTAAGCTCCCTAAGGTCCGGGGTCAACACTTTGACCTTTCCTGGTACTAGGACACCACAGGCAACTAAGTTTGGACGTTACATCGCAAAAAATAAGCCCCACTAAAAACCTGAACAATATCAACTACTTACGCCAACAACCACACATCAATTGCTAGCAAATCTCTAGCAAGCCACTAGCAACTAATAAGCAACTCCACAGGAGCCGGCAACTACTAAAAACCTAAACAATATCAACCACTTACGTCCACAGTTGCACATTTCCCACAAGGAGAGCCATAGTTGCGCACCCCCGGGAAAGCCACGAAACCCAAACTCCCCGAGGGAACACGCAAATCTCTAGCAGTAAGCAAGCAACTAACAGGCAATCATAGGCAAGAAGCCACTAACCCCTCGGAAAGAATAAGGATAATTAGGCTTTACAGAATGGCCCACAGTAGGGGAAAGACAATTCCCCCCTAACCCTGATACCTAAATGAAAAGAAAAGCCAGTACAGGGCAGTCAGCAACCGGCAACCAACAAGCAGATTCAATACCTAAACAATATCAACCACTTATGCCAACAATTGCACATTAGTTGCTAGCAGCAAGCAAGCAACTCTCTAGCAAGCCACTAGCAACTAATAAGCAGCCCCCTAGGGGAGAAGCTAAGAGAGAGACTCACAAGCAAAGATCATGCCAATAAACCATAAGCAAAGATCATGCCAACAAATAAGCAAGAAACCGGCAGTCTCATAGGGAAGTAAGTAATAGGAAAGAAGTAAGCAACCTCATAAGAAGGAAAGAAGTAAGCAACTAACAAGCAACCCCACAAGGAAGTAAGTAATAGGAAACAAACAGGCAACCTCATAGTGAGGCAATAGGGAAGTAAGTAATGTGCAACCTCATAAGAAGGAAAGAAGTAAGCAACTAATGCGCAGTCTCATAAGGAAGCAACCAACAAGCAAGAGACAAGCAACCTCATAGGGAAGCAACTAATGTGCAGCCCCCTAGGGGAACCGAACTTGCACATTACTGAGGGGTGACGGGACGTAAGCAAAGATCATATGGTGCTAGGTGCAAGTCAGAGAGAGAGCATGGTGCTAGGTGCAAGTCAGAGAGAGAGCATGGTGCTAGGTGCAAGTCAGAGAGAGAGCATGGTGCTAGGTGCATACCGATAAGGAGCGAGGCGAAGCCGAGCGACTAGCAAGAAGGATGCCGAGTCGGCAGCCACAAACACGATAGCTTAATTAAGTAAACAGAGGGAAGAGAGATAACTCCGGCACACTCCTTGCTAGTTAAGCAAGAAGGATGCCATAAAGGATGCCGTCAAGACTGTACCTTCGGAAACTACCTTTCCAGCAAGCTATCCACCGAGAAATCGGACTAGAAGCCCCATTTCCCTAGGGTATTCGTTATTAGGCAATAAAACTCCGGCAATGTGCAGATAAAACGCAGTCTAGAGGCATTAAAACGGCAATTCTCGCGCAACTCCGATGGGGGGTGCCCCCCATTGACGGCCCGCTGGTACTAAATATATCCTAACCCCACAACTCAGCCCAAAGATCCGTGTAAAAAGACGATCGGTTAAAGCCTACCCCTAGCACCAAACCCGAATAAAGTCACCGCCACGCCGATCCTAGACCCCTTAGCGCTTAAGTTTCGACGCCGACCCGCTGCCGCCGTGTTCGCTCATCGAAATGGGTAATTAGAGCGAGGGGTTTTAAAATGTGAGTTAGGGGTGGAGGGGGAAAGGTTAAGGTTATTTTGGGGAAAGATTATTTAATTTTTGATCTAGTGACCAAATAACTCTCCAAAAGGCATCACTGCTCTCTTCTTACTTTTGGGTTTAACTACTACAGTCCACCAATTGATTAAAATATCTTCTCCGAAGAAGTCTTTTACTGCTGCATGGTAGTGCCTAACGCCCTCTTTCCGAAGCTTCAATCCCTCAGCCCGAAGCTTCAATCCCTCAGCCCGAAGCTTATCACCCTCAGCCCGAAGCTTCAATCCCTCATTCAGAAGCTTATCACCCTCACCCCAAAGCTTCTCGCCCTCAGCCTGAAGCTTCTCACACCTAACCAGAGGCTCATGTAAGATTATTGTAGCCAAAAAGCTCTCCTAGGGGCATCACTGCTCTATTTTTGTTTAAGACCTTCACTTCTCCAGTAAACCGACTAAACGAAATATCTTTTCCGAAGAAGTCTCTTATTGATGCTTGATATAGCTTCTCTCCCTCATCCCAAAGCTTCCACCCCGCACCCCAAAGCTTCTCTTCCGCAGCCTGAAGCTTATCACCCTCAGCCTGAAGCTTCTCACACCTAACCCAAGCATCATGTAAGATTATTGTAGCCAAAAAGCTCTCCAAAAGGCATCACTGCTCTCTCTTTATTGGGAGGTTCCATCTTCCCATTAACCCAATTGATTAAAATATCTTCTCCGAAGAAGTCTTTTACTGCTGAGCGGTAGTGCCTAGCGCCCTCATCCCAAAGCTCCCCGCCCTCTTCCTGAAGATTCCTGCTCTCAGACAGAAGAGTATTACCCTCATCCCGAAGCTTCCACCCCTCATTCAGAAGCTTATCACTCCTAACCCAAGGCTCATGTAAGATTATTGTAGCCAAAAAGCTCTCCAAAAGGCATCACTGCTCTCTTCTTACTTTTGGGTTTAACTACTACAGTACTCCAATTGATTAAAATATCTTCTCCGAAGAAGTCTTTTACTGTTGCACGGTAAATCGCATAACCCTCGTCCCAAAGCTTCAATCCCTCAGCCCGAAGCTTCAATCCCTCATTCCGAAGCTTCAATCCCTCAGCCCAAAGCTCCCCGCCCTCTTCCTGAAGATTCCTGCTCTCAGACAGAAGAGTATTACCCTTAACCCAAAGCTTCTCTCCCTCATCCCGAAGCTTCTCTCCCTCATTCAGAAGCTTATCACTCCTAATCCAAGGCTCATGTAAGATTATCATAAGTTATGCTTCTTTCATCCCGGAGGGGCTGCGATTGTAAGAACCTCACAAAGCGGCATCACGGCCCTCTTAGTGTTTAAACAATAACGGCACATAGGACGCTTACCGGGGATGACGGCTATTGGGATGTGGGTAAAACATTTAGTTTGGATTTCTCGAATGAATTTATTGAAACTACCTGCCATTGTTCTTTGACTCCTTAGCCTGTGGCGGTGTAAATCCATAGACCTCGAATCTTCGATGAAATCCTATATCGATTAGATCACTGGCGTCCTCAAGCCAAGACGAGTGAAGAACCTCAGTCCACGGCATCGGGAGCACTCCTGTCCCTAGACAATAACGACAAGGGACCGACGGGGAGTTTCTATAATACGCGCAAGCGTAATAGTAACAGCTAACTGGGCATCTGTGCGGGATTTTGGTTGTGCTAGACATAGCCAAATAACTCTCCAAAAGGCATCACTGCTCTCTCTTTGTCTTGAGCCAGTACCTTCCCAGTCCAACAATTAACATTAATATCTTCTCCGAAGAAGTCTTTTACTGCTGCTAGGTAGTGCTTAATGCCCTCATTCCGAAGCTTCTCTCCCTCATCCCGAAGCTTCAATCCCTCACCCCAAAGCTTATCACCCTCACCCCAAAGCTTCTCGCCCTCAGCATAAAGCTTCTCCGCCTTAACCCAAGGCTCATGTAAGATTATCATTATTCTTTCCCTTGAATTTGCTAATCTCGGCAGCACGACGGTCGATGCCGCGGTGCGCAAGAGGAATAAAGTAGGACAGGAGAGAGCTGCTAACAAAGAGTTCTGAGAAAGGTAGTACCTCCCGTCTGGTATTTAAACAGTGAGGGCAAGTCATTAGAGGGGCACGTACCCAACTAGGCGCAGCGTAATACACGCAAGAGTAGTGAAAGCAGCAGATTAAAAAAAGACTATGAGCTGGAGGGTTGACACTCCCAGAATTATGCTTGATGGTTTTAACCTTGGTCATAGTCACAATAATATCCGCCCGCATAGCGTTTCAGGATGCTGGCCTTTCGACCAAAGAGTTCAGTCAATGGCATCGGGAGCATTCCTGTCCCTAAACAGTATTTGCAATTATAATCCTCATGTAGAGTCATACATGCAAATGAGTAATACCATAATCTATCCACTTTGTTCCTCTCTCGGCCATACCCAATCCGGCACTTCATTCATTAATTCACAAAACGGCATCACCAGGCGTCCAGTGTTATGACAAAGCTTGCAGACAGGTAAAGTGTCCCCCTGATATTTGCATCCGGAATGCAAACACTTTATTGCAAACAAGCCTTTTAGGTGACTATGTGGTGTTAGTTTTTTTGTGTATTGCATTTATGGTTCCTTGGCGTTATTGTTCACGAAGAGGTTTGAACCCCCGCCCGAAAAACTCGGTTAAAGGCATTGGAACAACACCAGTATTCATACAGATAGGGCACGCGCATTGTTTACAGCACCTTTGGGACTTCTTATAACAAGAACAGCAGCGGTACAACTTCCGAGGGCAGTCTAGGCAGGTAGGAAGCATCGGAAGTGTGAATAACGCCCGGACAGGTTTAACTCCCATCACCACTTTCCCTTTAACCACTCCTGGGCATCTTCGCTACGCCAAGATATCCCCAACTCAGAGAAAGGCATAGCTGAAAGCCCAGCCCCACAGCAATAAGAACAGTCCCCTTTTATGTGGCTCCATTTCCATTTCCCGATGGGACGCGAACCATTTTCTGTTTCTGCGTAGGCATAACCGTAGCCAGGCTCGGGCCAGCACATCACACAATCTGCATCAGGAGGCCGATCGCACCAACGGGGAGTTCCCGCTTTTGGGGCAAAAGGTGTATCTTCATCTCTATTCATTGAAGCTCACTTGTTGGGAGCACACGACGCCCTGTTGCTTCGCATTTTTCACAAGGCACACTGATCAAATTACCAGGGTGGCTGTCTCTCGCAATCACAGTTTCTAGTGGGAGGACTTTCAGCACCTTTCCGAAGCCGGCGCATCTGGGACATAGTACTTCGTCCGGAATATGTTTTAAGCCTTTAATCATCTTACGTCTTTAAGTTTGGAATGTTGAAGTTTTATCCACATCTGTAAGGACTTGGGGAGAGGGGCGCAGCACCTAGAGCATTGGTTCTTCCATTCTCGGGCCCATTCATGCCAAATGGGAATGTATATCTCATCGGAGCTAGGGGGTGGTGGCTTTGTTCTCTCCCCGTCATTTCCTATGCACCCCCAAGCTGACCACAGTAATTGTTGTGCCTGTTTTCTTAATTGTTGCTGCTCCTGCTGCATACATGAAGACTCTTCCAATGAACGTTTTACCCCCTCATACTGTCCTCGAAATTTGAGGATATCTGAAGGATAGCAAATGTGGACGAATCTCCCGTCGTCATTTTCGAACTCCGCCTGATACCAATCATCTCGGACAGGACGTAGCATTGGCTCCTTAGAAAATCGGATATGCTCCCCGCGAGATTCACGAACCAACCACTCTAAAGTCATCCAAAGATTTTCTTCTACCGACTCCCCCCAGGGGATTGAGTTGGGAAGAACATCAAACTTCATGGTTCGCCCTAGATGCCGAGTACTTGAGTAGACCTTTGTCCAGTTTATGTTCACGTTTCTAGCCTCCCTAGTAAATAATACCGTTTGAAACAGGAGTATAGCCGGGATATTGGATTTTTGTTCAAAAATAAATCTTATCATTTCTCGGATAAACAATTCCAACAAACGGTATTATTTACTAGGGAGAACGGGAGCAGAAAACCTTCCGGGAGGATCATGTGCCTAAAGACCTGCAAGCAATGCCTTTGACGGCTAGCGAGAGAGAAGAAGCTCTCCGGATGGGACAATTGTATCTTGAGGGTGAGTCTGTCAAGCATCTGGCACGGAAGGCGAGACTCTCCCAGGCTAAGACCCTTCTACGCATCATTGCAGTAAACGGTGCGGAGACCATGAAGGATAAAAAAGTAAAACTACTCAAGAGGCAGCATCGTCAGCATTGCCGGTGCCACCGGCCACATCACGTCGTGCATTTGACTGCTGACGAGATAGCACTTGCCTCTAGGATCTGCCGGTGCTATCTTGACGGGATTTCAATTAAGGAAATGGCAACGGAATACGGCAAAGCCAAAGATCGAGTAGCGCTTATGGCTGCTGTAGGGTACGGGCTGAAGAAAGCGAATACCCCAGAATTTAAGGCATTGAGAGCCCGGCACAGAATTGCCCTCCAAGAAAGAAAAACAATTGACTTTTAACAGCCGCTTCGATTTGGCTGAGCGCGGGAAAAGACACTCCGGACTTCCGCGCTTTATAAATCAAATGTCGCTCTGGTGCTGCGAAGGGCATCAGGATTGCTATGCCACAGAGGAGCTACTAGGCTGGCTAGAACCCAGCATCGGGGATCGTTCCTATATATTATATATGAATGGTCATTCGAGCGTAGCGAGAATGACAACAACAAGAAGAACAACAACAACTAAAAGAAGAACTATAACAAGAAGAACAAGGGAGGCCCGGCAGAACCGGCCAACCATTGGTCAATCTCAGAGGGATTGATCAGAGATCAGCCTAGAGAGGACTGGTCTCAAGAGTCAAAATAGATAAAGAGTAGTAAAAATTGTAGAAGAGGAGGGTTTTTTACCTCCTCTAAGTCTCAGGGAGAGGTAGCTGGGTCCGTTCTTGGGTTTCGTTACCCCCTGGCCACTTATAGGGAGGATCTGAATGTGATTAATTAGAAGGGCTTTAGGCCGAAGCCGAAGAGCTTGTGCTTAAGATTAACGAGCTTGATAGCCGCGCAGATGAGCTTCAGGTGGAGGCTGATGAGCTTTATGGTGCTGCTGAAGATTACCAGCAGGAGCGCAATGAGATTGTGGCTAGGATGGAAACGCTTAAGGATGAGGCGAATCAGTCTATATTGAGCCGAATACGAGCTATACTATAGGGAGAATTGTATGAAAATTACATTTAGTGCGTCCTTCAACACCCGTGGGGTTTTTAAGGTTGGTGATTTATTGGAATATGAGGAATGGTGCAATCAGCACGCCTCGGGGTCTAAACTTGCGCTAACGTTCATTTGGTTTCAATTTCGCGCAGTTCTAACCTATCCACGTTTGGCTGAAGAAGAGGGAGGTCCGGGTGGCTGCTGATACTAAGAGTAAGTTCTTTACCGAGGTGGAGTTTCCGTTTGAGCCTGATCCCACAAACCCTCGCGCTGAGTCCGTTGTTGTTTGGGACCCAACCAAGCTTAAGCTAGCCCTAGCGCAGATTGAGCTTGAAGTGACTAAAATTATTGGCGGCACTAGTGACTACGTTCCGAGAGCGATTAATCCTGGAGCGTTTGGGTTTCCGGCTATGAACGCCATTAAGATTTTTGTGAATGCCCCTCAAGACAAGACCTTCCCTGACATTGAGCAGATTGCCAATCAGGATTGGGGTATGAGGGCTGGAAAGCACTTTGCTAGCCTTTTGAGGGAGGCTAGAGAACTGAAGAACGTCGGGGAGATGACTGATGCCGAAAACGGATAATAGTTTCAGGGAGCATATTGGGGGGTTTTTTCACGATTTGCTGAAAGCTGCGGGGATTACGATGCTCCCCGGCACGGCGACGGAGCGTATTCGTACGACCGGTGAGCGTATGGCTGCGGCTATTGAGCACACCGCCGAGCAGAAGGCAATTGCGGTGATTAAGCGTTTGCAGAAGGCCGTTTCGGCTGCTTTTGTGAAGATGGAGGAGGAACTGGCAGTGCAAAAAGCGATTATTGTCAATACACTTTCTGATCGCGAGAAGGCCGAGGAGCAGATTAAGGCTTTGACGGCCCGGGTAGAGGCGTTGGAAAAAACTAAGCTTCTGTCGAATAAGCAGTCTGCTGGGCCTTATTAATGAACATTTTACTCGCGGGTCCGGTCGAGGGGTATTTGGACGCTCTGTTTGACTTCGCTAAGACGTCCCAGGCGCACTGGACGGTCTGTGCTGGGGACTTTGGCATATGGCCGGACCCTGAGCGCATGGACCGTGCTTCTCGCTCTCATGCGGCTCTGGACTTCTCTAAGAGGTATGTTGGAGCGGACGCTCGGGTTATTGAGACTTCCGTGCTGACGATTGCTGGGGTTCATGACGATAATCGGTGGTTGGCTAATCGGCAATCGGCGAATAATACTGAGATACTGAGCAATGTGCATTGGTTGGCGCAAGGTTATCGTACAGCGATAGGGTTTGAAGGACCCCCTTGCAGGGTGACCGGTCTTGGCCGGGCGTATTCCGAGGCGACGTACAACGAACAGTACAGTAAACGCTCTCATCGCCACTACACTCGTCACGATGTGGAGCGTGCATGCTCTTCGGGGCCCACAGATCTTCTTGTGGTATATGAGCACCTTGATGCTCCGGGAATTCGGAACGTGATTTTTGCTACTAGACCTAAATTGATCGTTACCGTGAAGCATGCAAATCGCCCGGTTTATCCCGATGTTCAGGGCGTGGGCGTTGTGACTTTAGGCCGTAGTGAGGGTAAGTTGGTTAAATGGGAAAAAGGTAAGTTTATTTGTTGATTGTTTGCTTGAACAAATAATCAAACGGTATTATTTACTAGATGGGTAATTCTTTAAACAGACAACATGGGGGACAGCAATGGCTAGTCAACTTAGAGTTAAACTGACAACGGCTCGCGATCAGATTCGTGATGCTTATCGTAATGGAGCTACGCTTCGACAAATCGGAGATGTGCATGAGGTGTCTCCGGGCACTGTACGTAATTTGCTGATTGAAATGGGGGAGACCTTGAGGCCGAGGGGTCGTAGGAAGCATGAGAGTACTGTGGACTCTCGTATCCTTAATAGCGATTCGGCTACTTCCGAAGAAGGAGAATCTCCTACGGAAGTTTCGCCTGCTGCTTATGAGGGAGGTGCATTTTAATGGCCTTTACGTCTAAACTATGTAATCCAACGCCCTTTAAGGTTGAGCTTCCATGGGACCGCGGTATTTGTATTGTGATCGAACCTTTTGGCGCTACTGACCTTAACATGCAGCAGATGGACGATTTCCGCCCTGGTAAGCCTGGCTCTGCGGAGGTGAGGGCTACTCTTGATTACTACGCGCTGTTTTTGCTGGATTCCGATCGGGCTTATGACAATCAAGCGCTAGAGGCCCTGAAGCGTTCCAGAAAGGCACGACAGACCCAATATGACGCATCGGTTAAGAGCATTAGAGAAGGACAAGCTGCCGCCGGTATCCCTCCTAGTGACGAAGCGTTGAAGGAGAGTCTTCAAAAGCAGGGTGTTTTGGCGTTGGGTGAAAAGATCCAAGTGCTTTCGGGTGCCATCGCCAAGTTCCAGGAAGTAGTTAGTGATGAACCAGAGCGGTCTCTGCGGCCTAAGCTTGATCCTAATCGGACTGTTTTTGTGCTGAACCCTCCTCGTGAGTTTCCATCTGTTGCGGCAATGGAATTCTTCCTAGAACAGAATCCAGAAGTGCTTAGTAAGCACCGAGCGTTTTTGAACCGAGGGGCGGCTGCGGAGGCTTCATCCGAGTCTTCAGTTTCAATGCAAGATTTTGTTGACGACGTAGTTACCTCCGCGGATGCACAGTAATGGCGTCCTTTAATGCGGAATCTCATCAAGGTAAGATTACGGTTAGTCGCGCTTTGACTGGCCAGCATATCGAGCTAACTCCTAGTGAGGTTAATAAGGCTACACATTTGATTGGTTTGGTTTTGTCGATGGCCGGTTTGGATCAGGTGCCCGATAATATTAGGCACTCTCCGTTTGTGATTAGACTCTTTCCTAAGAAGGAGTATGCTATAGAGCGTGAGGATGCTGATGGCTCTTTGCCATTTAGGTGGCGAGAAGGTGATGAGCTAATTGATTTCTTTAAGATGGGTCTCGCTAAGTGCTTGAATGAGCAGACTCAAGGGAGGGTAGTGCCTCGTTCTTCTGTTGAAGGTATTACTCTAGCTAGTGACGAGTCTTTCTAATGAATTGGGATGATTTTAAACATCATTTGGTATTAATTGGATTGACTAAGTATGCATATTGCTTCTAAAAGTAGAATGCAAATGAACATAGATGAGTATTTACCCTTTGAGCCGATGGTTGTTGCTGATCTTGGAAGTCTGGATGTAAATGGGTCTTATCGAGAGTTGGTTGAGCCTGTTCGGACTTATGTTGGAATTGATGTCGTCGAAGGTAATAATGTGGATCTTGTTATGCCTTCCCATTATGATGTTCCGGTAGAGGATAATTATTTTGATGCTTTGATCTCGGGGCAATGCTTTGAGCATGTGTTAAATCCATTCAAGCTTATGCGAGAAGTTTCTAGGGTAGTTTGCTCTGGTGGTTTTGTTCTTATGGTGGCCCCGTTCCTGTTTCCAGAGCATCGTTATCCTGTAGATTGTTGGAGATTTCTAGGCGATGGTTGGAGATCGTTGATGGATGACAGCGGCATTGATGTCGTGATAACGGAATATATAGATGCTCATAAAGGGTATGTTGATTCGTGGGTGATCGGTCGAATACCGTAATAGATGTTTTTGTTGTATTACTACGCAAATATGATCTTAGTAAAGAATACAGGTAATAGCAATGATTAGCCACCAGGGAAAATTTATTTATCTCGATCAATGTAGAACTGGAGGCCATAGTATTCGGCACGCATTGGCTAGGAACTTCGAGGTTGAAAAAACTGACAGGTTTTATCCGGGGAGATATGCGGAGGATAGTTGGATGCGTCATCATACGAGGAATAATTTAATCCAAAATAAGTCTTGGACTTCGGTTGTTGATGATCGTTTGTTTGAGTCGTATTTTACTTTTGGTTTTGTTCGGAACCCGTGGGATAAGTTGGTATCCCAGTACCACTGGTGCAGAAAGCAGATGAGGAGCGAAACACCAAAGGATTTTTCTGAGTATGTGACAGATAAGTTAGTTCATAATAATTTTGAATCTGACGGGGAGATTAGATACGTTTCTCAAGTAGATTTTTTTCGTAATGCACAAGGGGTTATTGACCTTGATTTCATTGGAAGATTTGAGTCCCTACAGGAAGATTTTAACCGTGTTTGCATAAGTATAAAGCTTGAGCCTATTCAGCTTCCTCACATTAGTAGGTATATCCGTGATCATTATTCCACCTTTTACACAAGTGCTCTTCGAGGTCTAGTGGCTGATGTTTACTCAGATGATATAGAGGTTTTTGGTTATACGTTTGGAGATTTTTAGTCAAATGAGGTTTAAACATTTACTTATAACTAGGTTTGCGATACCTTTCCCAGAAGGTAACCCTCGAACCCGTTTCGCCATTGACCCTACATGGTTGCCGAAGCGTTATGCTTTGATGGAAAAGTATGTTGTCCCTGCTGTGAGGTCGCAGACTTGTAAGAATTTTGAGTGGTTGATTATCGTTAATCCTGATTTTCCTGGGATAGATTTGAATAGGCTAAATCAATACGGGAAGGTGCTTTCAGTACCTATGTACTGGGATGAGACAATGGTGCTTAGGCCCTATCTTCAACCTTATATAGGTGATTTTGACTGGTTAATTACGTCAAGATTGGATAGTGATGACGGAATTTCGCGTACGTTTATTGAAGGCATCCAGCGTAATTTTGTAGAAAAAGAGGCGTGGTACACCTATCCTAGAGGGTTTATAGTTAAGGATGGCTTGGCATATGAGAGGTATTACCCTTCATCTCCTTTTGTGTCATATGGGGAATCTGCTGGGATAGCCAGTACAGTATATAACCGGTCTCATATTTATGCTGGAGAGTTAAGTTCCGAAGAAGATGGTTTTCGTCTAATCAATTTGGGCGAAGAGTTCTCATGGATGCAGATTGATCACGGTGGGAATGTGAAGAATAATGTTAGTAGACTACAAGCTAGAGGTCGTTGCTCCTTAGAGTCAGTTCCTGTGTCTCAATTGACCCAATTCGATTTTGAGGGAGGCTGAATGGTTTTTGTACCCGGAGGAATTTATGAAGATTCATGAGGTGATTTATTTTACGCATGAGCTTGATATGCTAGAGGCTCATCTAGAAGAGCACCAGCACTTTGTAGATAAGTTCTTTGTCAAGGAGAGTGATTGTTTGTGGTC